>Ga0209751_10000947_pt1 | contig 30505 bp, 21 predicted proteins | sample RifCSP13_1_FD_184019 | JGI IMG/M metagenome (GOLD analysis project Ga0209751, IMG submission 184019) | Soil microbial communities from Rifle, Colorado - Rifle CSP2_sed 13_1 (SPAdes) (version 2) | ecosystem: Environmental > Terrestrial > Deep subsurface > Rock core/Sediment | place: Rifle...
CAGCTGCCCGGCCTCGTCGTAGCTGTAGAATGAAACCACGTCGTTGGGGAGATACACCGTCTCCAGGCGATTGGCCGGATCGTAACTGTAGGACGTCACCTGCCCCTCCCAGTCCATGACCTCGATCAGGCGGCCCGCGTCATCATAGGTGTAGTCGACGACCTTCCCGTCGGGGTAGCCCAAGCTGGTGCGGTGCCCGACGGGGTCGTAGCCGTAGCCTACCGTCCCCCCGAAGGGGTCGGTGATCTCTGTGACCCGGTTGAGGGCGTCATAGATCCACGTCGTCGACCCGACGCCGTCGGTCATCGCCACCCTGTTACCGGCGGCGTCGTAGGTGAAGCTCGCGTCCGCGTCGGGGTCGGAGTAGTCGATAGCCGTAAGTCGGTTGACCTCATCGTAGTCGTAGGTCGTGGTGAAGCCCTCGGCGTCCGTCAGGGAGATGCGGTTTCCCACGCCGTCGTAGGCGTACTCGGTGGTGTTCCCGATGGCATCGGTTTCGCGATTGAGCCGGTTAACATCATCGTAGACGAACGTGGTGACATGACCGTTGGCGTCTTCGATCGTCAACTGGTTTCCGGCGGCGTCGTAGGTGTAATTCGTTCGGACGTTGGTCTCAGGGTCGGAATCAGCACCGCCCTGGAAGTTCTCGACCACCGCGCTCAACCGATTCAGCTCGTCGTACTCGTAGCGCGTCGCCATTCCATTGGCGTCGGTCATCGAGACTCGATTGCCGACGGCGTCGTAGCCGTACTCGGTCGTGTTGCCCAGGGGGTCGGTAGCCGCCACCTGACGGTTGAGGGCGTCATAGGCGAAGCGGGTGGTGTTGCCCAATGCGTCGGTTACGACGAGGGCATTGCCGAGCGGGTCGTAGGCCGTGGTCGTTGTATTGCCGTTGGGATCGGTGAAGAAGACCGCCCGATTCAGCTCGTCATAGGACGTGTCCGACGTGTTTCCATTGCCGTCGGTCTCGCTTACAAGGTTGCCGACGGCGTCGTAAGCGAAACTCGTCCCACCGCCCAGCGCATCTATCTGTTGGACGAGCCGGTTGAGGATGTCGTAGCTGAAGGATGTAACGTTGCCGTTGGCGTCCCAACGGCTCGTGACGTTGCCCACGGCGTCGTAGCTGACTTCGGAGAAGTTGTTCAGATGGTCTGAGGTTTCGACTAACCGGTCCAGGTGATCGTAATAGAAGGATGTTCGGTGGCCGTTGGCATCGGTGACCCGGGTGCGGTTGCCCACCGAATCGTAGCGGTAGGTGGTCGTGTTCCCCAACGCGTCGGTGACGGAGACCTGGCGGTTCAGGGCATCGTAGGTGTAGGTCGTGGGGTTCCCATTCGGGTCGATGGTCTGGAGGCGGTTGCCGACCTCGTCGTAGAAGTGCTCTGTCACGCCGCCCAGTGGATCCGTCTGGCGGATCAACCGGTTCAGAGCGTCGTATTCGTAGGTGAGGGTGCGGCCGAGGGCGTCGGTCGTACCGAGGACATTGCCGGCTTCATCGTAGGTCGTCGTCGTGGAATTCCCGAGGGGATCCGTGACGGCAACCAAGCGCTTCAGGTCATCGTAGGTATAGGTCGTGGTCTGGCCCAGAGCGTCCGTTCGGCTGGCGAGCGTGCCGTCCGGGTTGTATTCACTGGTGGTCGTGTTTCCGAGCGGATCTGTCATGCCGATCAGGCGGTTCAGCTCGTCGTAACTGAAGGTGGTCGTCCGGCCGAGCGCGTCGGCGGCGGCGATCAAATTCCCTGTTTCGTCATAGGCGTTGAAGGTCTCGTTGCCCGCGGGATCCGTCGTCCGGATCAATCGGCCTGCATCGTCGTACTCGTAGTGTGTGATCCTCCCATAGGTGTCGGTGACGGCCACCTGGTGGCCGACCTCGTCGTAGGTATACTCGGTGATGATGTTGTACTCGTTGTCCCCGTTCTGATCCTCTTCGGGGTCATAGTTGCGCGTCGTGCGGATCAGCCGGCCGGCAAAGTCGTACTCATTGAGGTTGACACGCCCCAGCGGGTCGGTCGTCTCGACCAGCCGGCCGAGTTCATCGTAGACGTAGGTCCAGGTCCTCCCCAGGGCATCGGTCATCGAGGTGCGCTGCCCGAAAACGTTGTAGGTGTAGCTGCCCGTGCGGCCCAGGGCATCGGTTACGGACGCCAGATAGCCTTCCGGGGTGTAGGCGTAGGAGGTCGTGTTGCCCAGCGCGTCGGTTGAGCTGGTCATCCGCGAGCCGCTGTAGGTGTAGCTGGTCACGAAACCTCGCGGGTCGATCACCTGGGTCAGGTTATTGAGGGAGTCATAGGTCAGACCAGTCTGGTTGCCCTCGGCGTCTGCAACTTGGGTCAGGTTGGCGCCATCACTGCTCCAGGTGAGCGTTGTCGTGTCTCCGTCCTGGTCGGTAACCGAAACCGGCCGGAAGTTGACGTCGTAGACCTTGGCCTCTGTCCCGCCCAGGGCATCGGTCTCGCCGGTGAGTGTCTGCCGCGGGTCGTAATCGTCGGTTGAAGTGTTGCCGCGAGCGTCGACGATGGTGCTCGTGCCGTCCGCGTTGTACGTCATCTCGACCACCAGCTCGTCGGCCCCGTTGTACTGGCGTACGGCGCGGCCCTCGGCGTCGTACTCGGTTCGCTCCTGGGCAATGCCGCGCGGGTCGGTCGCCTGGGTCAGGCGATGCCCGGCGTCGTAGGTGTAGGTCCACAGTTGGCCAAGGAGGTCCGTCGCAGACACGAGATCGCCCGCTGCGTCATAGGAGAATGTGATCTGACGTCCGGCGTGGTCGGTGACGGTCTCCACGCGATCCTGATCGTCATAACCCAGGTCCAGGAAGCGCAGGCCGGTCTCGTCCTCGATTCTGCTCAACCGGCCGGCGAGGTCATAGCTGTAGGAGATTGAATTCCCCGTTGCATCGGTCCATGAGAGCACCTTCCCCTCTTCGTCGAAGAGATAAGTGTTCTGCCGGTTATCGGCCAGGGTGTAGCTCACGGGGGGGCCATCGTCAGGCGTCAGAGAACCGCCCATGCCAGGAGCGGGCGTGAAGGTACCGTCGGGGTTCGTGATGAATTCGTAACGGTTTGCGGATTGGGCCTTGAAGAGCACCACGCCGGGCTCGCCGCCGGGATCGGCGGGGAAGATCAAGCGGGCCGAGTGGTTGTGCGTCCACCCGAAACCGAGCTCACCGAAGTCGAGGTCAATGGCCAGAGAAGAGTACGATCGTTCGAAAGCCAGGGGACCGGACGAAGTGGGGAATGACAGGTCCGTTACCGTCAGATCGTAGCCGCCAGTGCGGGTGTTGATGGGCTTGGCTACATTGCCTTGGGTGGCATTATAGGCGGCGAGGCAAAGATCGCTGCAAGATGAAAGGACACCGCCCTCGGGGATGACCGGGTTGGCCGGGAAGCCGGCGTAGATGTCTCCAGCGGAATTCCAGACTGTCAGCAAGAGACGGTTCCGTTCATCACCGCCGATGCGGGCGGCGATGTCTTCTTCGACCGCCGGTGCTGCCACAAGGAACGGGGCGCCATCGAGTTCTCCGCCGGAGGAGACGTACCGGCCGAGGATACCGGACGGCGTTTCACTCTCTACGAGGTAGTGATGTTCGAGGCGGCTGTACGCCAGGCGGGGAGCGCGCGGGGTGATGCCTTCGACGGGATCTATGATCGGAAAATTCGAGCCGATGTAACTCCCAGTGCCTGGCTTGATGAATTGACCTCGCACGTGAGCTGGAGCCTCGAATTGAGTGCTGGAGTTATGAAACCACCCTACCAGATAGGCCTCTGCATCCGGATCATAGGCCGAGTATGGGAAGATCTGCCAGCCTTGCTTCGCCACTTGTGTAAGGGATATCTCCTGACCGAGCGCTGCCAAACTAGTAGGGTGGATGCGCTGAGCATACAGGTCGTAGACGTTGAGGCTCCCGGGGAAGCGATCCCAGGTCACCAGGTACTCATTGCTTCCGCTGCTGTATGCCAGCGATATTCCGTCGACGACACCTATCTTCAAGACGACGTTGGCTCCGATCAGCCCTGCATTCGCTCCTAACCGCTGGGCGACTACCCGGTGGGGGTGGGCGATATTGCCCAGGATGGCTCCGGGTGGCTGTTCCCACACGACCAGGTATTCATCGGCCGTGCTGTTGTACGCAATGTCATAGCCTTGGAAGAAGCCGCCGTAGAAGGTAAGCTGGTCGGTGATCAAGGTCGGTTCGGCGGCCAGCAGCGTGCCTTCGGAAGACACCGGCAAAGCGTAGAGGTTGTAGGCGTCAAGGGTGAAGTAAGGTTGCGTGATAACCTCACCATTGATTTCTGACCACAGGATCATGTAGCTGTTGTCGCTCGGATTGAATACGACCTCGGGAAGGAAGGGAGGTCCCACTGTCGAGGTCGTAAGGGTGAACCCCCCCCTTACCGTCGCCCCGGCGTGGGTCATGATGTGGCCTCGAATGCTTTCTGGTGGCGCGTTGTCGGTCCAAACCACCAGGTACTCACGATCCGTCTCGTTGAAAGCCACGACAGGGACCCTTTGGTCCGCGCTCCCCCCGGCGATAAGGAAGGCACTACTACTCGCCTGGGCCTGGGGGGCTTGAAGCTGTGGGCCGGTTCCATCGTTCACGGCTTGCTCTCCAAGCCCCGCTGGGAGCTGCGGGGACTCAGAGCCACCAGCCGGGACAGGTGTGACTGTGGGTATCGCGGACTGAGCCCCCGGAGCGCTTGAACTGAGCACCGGGTGCCTCCCGGTCCTCGCCTGCGGGTGGATGAACCTCGGGGCTTGGTAGGAGGCGTTCTGGCGGGTGTCCGCTGGCACGGGCGGTCGGGATGAATGAGCGGCCTCACTTGCCGCCGCTGGTTGTGTTGACACCGCGATGTGGGGTGTCAACAACGCCAGGACCACAACTGCGCGAGCGCTAGATTGCGACAGCGACAGCAGGGTTCGATGGATCCGCAGGATGCGGATGCGAAGAGGGCGCGCTTGTTCCGTGCCCGCCGGCGAACGTACCGAGGGAAGGTGTGAGGCGAGGGTTGACATTCCATGCCCCCTTTCTGGATAGCAACAAACCGGCCCCGGGCCTACGCTTGTTGCGCAGCCTGTGGCCGGTTTCGCTACTGGCTCCCCAGGGCTTCACTGACGCCTAAGTCAGTGAGCGACCAGCAAAACGCCCTGGTTCATCGCCTCCACATGGACTGATCGAGCTCTTGTCGCTGGCTGAAGCAGACGGGGTCCCCACAACCCCACCAAGGACCATTTCAAGCCGTCTGACCTCGAACCAAGAACCCTCCGGCTCATCAAGTCATTGAAAGGACTCTAGCATGAATCGGAGGCAGGGGTCAATAGGCGAGCTCCGCTGCACTGCTTCTCTGGCTCGGTGAATGCTCTCCAGTTGTCGCGTTGGTCGCATGCCTCGAAGGCCAGGTAAGGTCTTGCTTCGGCAGTATGGAGGGCTGGGCTTGAGCTCTCTGCCTACGCACTCCGGAGCAGCGGCGTCGGATGACGTCCACTCAGATGGGACCTACTACAAGGTCCTCGACGGAGTATGGTGACAGGTTTTGGCCAGGCACCCCTCGAACACAGGTAGGCCTCGCGGGGCAGGGCTTCTCACGTGATCGAGCAAGTTGCTCAAGCATAACCACGCAACCCAGGGCAATCGCCCTTGGCGAACTCAATGTAGGGCCCACCCCTGCTGGTTCTCGAGCGGGCAGAGCTGGATACTGTACAATGCTATTGCATTGCTGGCTTCTGGTGTCCGTCGGTTGAGCCCGATTCGAATCGCTTTGTCACTCGCGCCCAATCATCCTCCATCCAGGGTTTGAACCCGCGGGCCGGAGGGAGTGGGTCCAATGCGTCTCCGGAGGCCCAGGGAGGGCACTAATCTGATCCCCTGGAGAACTGTTGCCTTCTCCAGCCTGTGGATCCTCGGCCTGGCGGTCATTCTGACGGCGCTTGGTTTCTCGGACTATCACCCCTGTTTGGAGGGTTACGGAGCGCGGGGTTACTGCGGCGACCCGGATACAGGATGGCAATCAACGGCGGGGTTGCGTTCTTCTGCCTGGCTCAGCTGGGTTCGTCTGGCGCTTGGTGGGAGAAGGACCTCTGGGGTCTCCTGGCCTTGGCTCTTGGCTTCTATGTTTCGAGAGCCCTGCGAGAACGCCGGGCCGCAGAAGGGCGGATATCCGCCAATGACCATGGAGATCGATCCACTCACGTCTAGGCCTAAGTCCACGAGTTCATTTCACCTGCAAGGCGATTGTCGAGGCAGAGCCCTGATTGTGAGGGTCTTCGTCCGACACCTGAGATAGGTATGACGCACTCGCTCGTTCTCGCACCATCACATCCCGGAGGACGCGGATGACGGCGTCGAGATCCCAGCCCACCTCCAGAGACTCCTTGAGTGACATCCTTGCCAGCGTGATTGTGCTCAACTGGAACGGCGAGCGCTTCCTCGGAGCTTGCCTGGACTCACTGAGGCGCCAGACGTTGAGCGGTCTTGAGACAATTCTCGTGGACAATGGGTCAACGGACGGCTCGGTTGAGCTTGTCAAGAGGGATTTCCATGACGTGCAAGTCATAGCGCTCGACAGGAACATAGGGTTCAGCGGGGGCAACAATCAAGGGATCCGCCACGCACGCGGCCAGTACGTCGCCCTCCTGAACAACGACGCCGAAGCCGATCCGCGATGGATTGAGGAAATCGTGAAGGCCTTCGAATGTCATCCCGAAATCGGCATGTGCGCCTCAAAGATGATCCTCTACGGTGACCGCGCTTTGGCGGATGCCTGTGGCGACTTCTATACCGTAGAAGGGGTGGCGGGGAAGATCGGTCACCTTGAGCCGGAGGGGCAGTACAGCGAGCCGCGAGAAGTTTTCGGTGCGTGCGCCGGTGCGGCAGGCTACCGGCGGTCCGTGCTTCAGGAGTTGGGCGGATTCGATGAGGATCTGTTCCTCGTGCACGAAGACAGCGACCTGAGCTTCCGCGCCCAACTCATGGGGTACCGATGCCTCTTCGTTCCCACCGCCATTGTCTATCATCACCTGGGAGCGACGATCGGAAGGGGTTCGGATACATCAGTCTACTTCTCGCAGCGAAACATAAAATTCATCAACTTGTAGAATATGCCTCGGCTGCTGCTCCTCAAGTTCTGGCCCCTGCATCTGCTCGCGGACATGATCTCCTTCGGCGCACACATTGCTCGCGGGAGGACGCCGCCTTTCCTCTCGGCGAAGCTCGATGCCCTGAGGATGATGCCTGGCTTGGTCAATCGGAAGTGGCAGATGTGCACACGTGCCGCAGAACCAAGGGTCGCCGTCGCTATCTCGTTGGCAGGTCGATCCGGTTGAGGCGAGGGGCCAAGAAATAAGAGGAGCCAAGAGAAAGCGACCGCTAGTATCGATAGGGATTGGATCCTGGAACAGCTAGAAGCAGCTGCGGGTCCGAATCGATTGCCTGACGGGGAGTACCGAGCCCGATGTCGAGTTCGTTGTCAATGACGATGCTCGGACTGAGCGATCCTTCGAGATCATCTGCAAGGGAATCCTCGATTGTTGGATCATACGCTACGAGTAGTATTTGGGGGATCATGCCACAATCAACTAGGCCAGCTTCGAGTCGCCACAGCGCCCATTGTGCACCCACGAATCCCGACATGCATCCCTTGCCCGCTGCCTAGAACGATTGGAAGAAAGGCTGGAGGTCCCCGCGGAGCGCCCTGGCTATGGGCAAGTAGTGCCGCCCCTCGGCGCAGGGTATGCCGAGAATCCTCAAGGCGGTCTCCTTGTTCATCGACCGCTGGCGGCGGTATTGTCTTCGTGATCACCGCGGGGAGGATCGCGGTCAATATGCTGGAGCGGGGGAGGTCCTCGACGCGGACGGCGCGACACCGCTCGCCCTCGTTCGGCGCTGGAGGGTGTGACGGTCTTCGACCAATACTTCGATGAAGCGGATATTGGCTACTAAGAAGACGTCGATCTTGCTTGTCACAGGCAGTTCTTCGTCTGGAACTGGTGGTACGAACCGTCGGCGGTGACCCTGAATGAGCGGAGGTTCGGGCCTCGTGGCCGGTGCCAAGGAAACAACAACGACTCGCAGTGCGAGAGCGTCACCCGACCAGGATCAAGAGCGAGGCCCCGAATGTTCGCGGCGGGACTGGCCGCGCATCCTGTGGTACGACCTACCGATCCTGGGCTACGTCCTGCTTTTCGAGCAGAGCTCGCTGCCGGCGTATGCGGTCTTGAGGGAGCAGTTGAAGCGGGCTCTGGAGTGGCGCCGAGAGATCTGGAAGCGAGTGAGGGCTTTGCCGAACGAGCGGCTCGGCTGGTTCGGCTGAAACCGGCTGGGCTCGCGCGTTAGTGCCGCTGCTCCTCCCTGCCGGCAGTGGGAGTCCGCAGGCGGGTTGGCAAGCGCTGTCCTAGCTTCTGGCAGAGCCAGCCTCGGACGAGTAGGCGCTCGATCTCCGTCGCCGTTACCCGCCTCGCCCTCTGGATTTGTCGGCGTTTCCTGAGCATCCCTTGTAGCATGGCCATTGCGTCGAGCTTCGCCTTAAGATACATCCGCGCCTGCCCCTTCCTCAGATATCGGACCAGGAGAAACAGATCGGCAATCAAGTGCAGTGGAAGGTACTTCAGCAGGAGTGCCGTTGGCATGTTCTTGAAGAAGACGAACTCCATGTTCCGCTGGGCATAATAGGCCGCAGTGTCGCTCTCCTGTCCAATGGTCGCGCTCAGGTGATGGTAGACGACAGCCGAAGGCACATACAGGCATCTGTAACCCATCAATTGGGCGCGGAAGCTCAAATCGCTGTCCTCGTACACGATGAAGAAGTCCTCGTCGAAGCCCCCCAGCTCCTCAAGTATGGAGAGGCGGTAGATGGCCGCCCCGGCGCAGGCCCCAAAGACCTCTCGAGGCTTGTTGTGCCAATCGGCCGGCTCTAAATGGCCAATCTTACCGGGTATTCCCTCGACCGTGTAGAAATCGCCGCACGCGTCCGCCAGATCTCGTTGGCGGTGAAGCACCATCTTTGAGGCGCAGAAGTCGACCTCGGGATTCGCTTGCAGCGCGGCGACCAGTTCACCGAGCCACTCTGGATCCGCTTCGGCATCGTTGTTCAGCATGGCGATGTATTCGGCGCGAGCACGTTCGATCCCCGCATTGCTGGCGCGGCTGAAGCCTTGGTTCTCGGGCAGTCCAATGAAGTCGGTGTGCTGGAAATGTTCTCGCACGAAATCGACCGAACCATCCGAAGAGCCATTGTCTACGACTATCACTTGAAAGTCGGTATAGGTCTGTCTGTGCAAGGACGCCAGGCAAGCCGATAGAAGATCTCTTGAGTTCCAATTCACAACGACGACCCTCACGCGAGGACAGATCGACATGTTCACCAAATCCACTGCATTCTGCATCGGAGCAAAAGGGACTTGAGCTGCCTGGTCGAATTACCAATACAATCGCGCCTGCCTATTGCACACTAGGTACCCGCGACGAGACGATATCCCGCATACGGCCGCAAGATCGATTGGTCTAGGAGGACCCCACTGATCACACCTTGCCCCGGTCGCCCGGGCGTAGGAGATGTGCATCTTGTCGCAACTCGCCACACTAGAGGTATAAGGAGAGGCAACGCACGGACCCCGGAGGAATTGGCAGAGGCCCCTCCCGCTCTCGACTCCGCCTTCTTCGGGCCACGAGGAATGCCTCTCTCTGCTCTCTCGGTCGACGGTCATGGGAGCGAGCCAGGGCCAATACGCGCATCACATTTCCATACAAACATGGATCGAGACACATCGACGCATGGGGAATTCCTCGTAAGACCGAGCACCGCGCCAGAGATTGTGACCGTATGCTGAGAGGAAGTACGTTTCTGGGTCGGTTTCCGTGCGCGCCAGGAGGTCCTCCAGCTGAGTGCCAGGAATACCCATCCCGCCCAAGATCAGTTGAAGCTTCTCTAGGTGGGTCTCACCACCCCATCCTCGCAGCACATGATCAATCGCATGTATTGAGCATCCTCGCTCCTCCCTGACGAAACGGCGAATCCCTTCGAGAACGCCTGGAATCTCATGCCCAGGAACGTGTTCGAGTACAGAGATTGAGAAAACGCAGTCGAAGCTGCCTGGCTCAAGCTCGGCTACTTGATAACTGAAGTGCTTCCGCAGAAAACTGAGCCGCGGATACGCCTTCACAAATGCTTCGTATTCGGTGGGGCCGTGGCCGCTGCCATCATACGGATCAACAACAGTGATCTGGTATCCTAGTTCGCTAAGCAAGTGCGCCACCATGGGATTGCCGGCTCCAATCTCGAGCAACCGGGATCCAGGTGGCAGAGTGGAAAGAATGGCTTTCAGGACCCACGGCCTTTGCACATCCTTCATGTCTCCACTGAGGGTTGCCAGCTCTCTCAAATGATCCATGCTATCGCAATAGTCACGCACAGTTGCATACGACAGGGGCTGCACAACGTACCTGCTATATCGATAAGCTAGGCGCCGCAGACTACCCCTGTCAATGAGGGGAGGAGCCGAAGAATCGGATGAGGGGAATAGACGGGAGAAGTGCCGCAATGGAGCCATATACCATATGTGCCCGTGCTGCTTGGTATCCCGAGGAGGGGGTTCGCTGGAGACTCTTGATTGGGGCTCGGTGGCGTCTGATACTGCTGTGGCCTCGGAGAGAGCCTTGGCTGCTTCCTTCTGCTGCTGAATCACACGCGCGTAGAATGCATGGAGCCTGTCGGCAGACTTGCTCCATTTCAGATTCCTCTCGGCAAATGCCTTGCCCCCGGCTCCGATCCTCTCTCGCGTGACCTTGTCACAGAAGAGTTGCTCAAGCTTCTGCGAGATCTCGAGGGCGTTTCCCTCTCGCAGAATCACGCATTCCTCCGAGTCCTTCAGGTACCGCCCGATGTTCGTATGGGGGAGGAGGACTGGCCTGCCCGATGCAAGCCACTCTGGTAGTTTAGATGGAAATCGGTAGTCGTTGAATTCGCTTGATCTGCCGGGTTGAACAAGCGCATCGGCCAGCGAGAGCACCGAGGGTACTTTCCTCCTTGGGATGTGGCCAAGCTCCACGCAATAGTCGCGGATAGCGTCGAGAGTCTCGTCAAAGAGTGTCACATGATCGGTTCCGGTTCGTACGAGCTTGACTGCGATTCCACGGCGGTTAACAAGGGCGACTGCCAAGTAAAGGCTTAGGACTTCATCACGGTTCGCGGCATGAACGTTGCCTGTGTACACGACAACGTATTCACTATCGGCTATTCCTAGTCGACGGCGCAGCGCATTGTCGACGGGGAGATCCCACTGGAGCTCCTCGTCATAGCCTGGCCAAATCACTTCGCTGGGGATGCTCTCTGGCTTCAGCCTCTGGAGTGTGTCGATGAGAACTGTGATGCCCGAGGATCGATGGAGAAACTCCTCCGATCGCAGCGGGTGCGACATGTGGCTGCCAACGAGCGCGGTCAAGTGATTGGGCTCGAGCTTCTTCAGCGCGGCCAATGGCATTCCTATGCTAGCTGTGAGTATCGCATTCTCGTTGTCCTCCAGGTGGATGACATACGGACAATGCAGCCTCTCGACCAATTCCTCGGTTAACTCCCGCACAAGCTCGCGAGGGGTCCAGGCATGTATGAGGTCCGTCTGTTGGCTCCTGGAGGTATGCCACCAGGTACGGAGCGCGACTTTGAAGTCGATAACCTGGAAGAGTGGCTTGCCGACGTGCTTGACTGCATCCTTGCTGTCAGGAACACATACAGTGCATTGAACCCCAAGACGCGACAGGTGATTGGCAAGGTTGAAGATATGTATCCCGCTGTTGCTATCCAGGTGGTGATAGTTGATGAAAAGGACGTTCACGTGTGACTCTCTCTCCTCACCCCAAGGCGTAATCCGGCGTCTCCAAGGAGAAGTTCGGGTTGTAGAAGCGATCACCATCTGCTATTAGGCTTCCCCACGTGTCGAGAAGCAGCGCTCGGTCAATGTAGTCATAGAAGCCACCTCTAGAGGCGCTCTCATGGTGGACGAGAACGGTGTGTGGCACGTAAAGGATCCGCTTGCCGCTTCTCACCACGCGCAAACACAGATCCAAATCCTGGTAGTGCGAGGCGTAGTGCTCGATCATCCCACCCAACGCCAGATAGTCGCTGCGCCTCATCATCATGCATGCTCCCGTGACAGCGCTCACCTCTCGTGGGCAGCACAATGACCCCGCATATCCATCAGCACCAACCGGAAAGCCTCTCATTACGTGGTCTGCGGTGCCTCGGAAACCCAGAACCACCCCGGCGTGCTGGACAGTTCTGTTGGGATAGATCAAGAGAGGGCCTACCGCTCCGACATTGGGGAGGGTCACATGAAACAGCAATTGCTCGAGCCAATCTGGAGTGATCACCTCTGTGTCGTTGTTGAGCAGCACGACGTAGTCTCCTCGCGCTTCCTGCACGCCGAGGTTATTTGCTCTGGAGTAGTTGAAGCGCTCGTTGAGCGGGACGATCTTGAGCGGATAGCTGCGCAATATGGAAAGGGCATCCTCGTCAGTGGTTTGGTTGTCGACAACAACGACTTCGTAGGACGGGTATGTGCTTGCCTCGAACACTGATTGGAGGCAGCGGCCAATTAGATCCGGAGCGTCTTTTGTTGGTATGACGATGCCGACTAACGGATGGACCTGTGGCCGCTTGGGTTGGATGATGACGCGGTGCCTGTGCCTCGGATGGCGAGCAGCCACCGCGGGGACTGCTGACCGCGCCAAGTGGGCGCGGACAGCCCCAACTTGTAGCTCTTCGATGCCTGCCTTCTCATCAAGCCCGAAGGCCACACTACCAGGGATCTTCCTCCAATGGTACAGAATTCTCGGGATGTGCCTGACGCGAGCATTCACCTCTGAGACGCGCAACATGATTTCATAGTCCTGGACCCCATCGAAGTTGGGATCAAGTCCTCCCAGTTCCTGCCATAGCCCCCGCTTGATCACCAGAAGGTGGCCAACGTACATGACGCATCGGAGCATTACGGGTGACCAGTCTGGCTTGTAGAATGGTTCGCTGGGACGTCCCTGTCTGTCAATCTTGTCCTGGTCAGTGTAGACAACATCTGCATCTGAATCCTCATTCAGAAGCTTCACGACCGCATGTAGGGCGTCGCGAGCGAGCTCGTCATCATGGTCTAACAGAGCAATGAAGTCGCCTTGAGCCATTTCCACTGCCTTGTTAGTCGCCGTGGAAATGCCTCCGTTGCGATTCGAGAATGCGACTTTGATCCGTTTGTCTTTGCTGGCGACTTCTCGGAGCGCATCTACGGTTTCACGACTTGTGGATGCGTCGTCACAGATGCAGAGTTCCCACTTCGGGTACAGTTGCCCTTGAACAGAAGCTATCGCCGACTGGACGTAACCCCTAGGAGTGTTGTAGGTCGGCATGACCACTGAGATCAGCGGCCTATAGGAGAACTCATCTGACTCTTGCGTTAAAGCCGAATCATCCAGGTAGTGATCGTGGCGAGCCGCCGCAGAGCGGGATCGCACAGATCGTCTTGTTGGTGATGCGTAAAGGGCCTCCTCGTGAAGCCTTTGCACAACCAGCTTGGTGCCGCCTCGTTGCACAAGGTGGTGGACCTTCTGCAACAGGGGCAATAACCCGCCCTCTCTGCGAATGCGATCGCTGATTGCTGTTATGAGCAGGCGGGTATGGGCTTCGAGCTTGCTGACTTCCTGTAACGTGGTGGAGCTCAGGCGGAAATGTCCTTGCTGATCTGCCGGGTCGAAGCGGATGTTAAGGACTCCCCTCGGCAGCAGAAGCAAAGTCCGAACCGCTCCACCTTCGGAAAATCCCAGCCTATAGGATTGACTTTCGCTAAAACCGCTTCCGCTGTCGACGTAAAGAGTCGGATTAGGTAGGCAATCGGCATTGTACGCGATCTCTGCTTCGATGCGTGTCCATCCGCCGAGAAAGTGGCTACGAGTCATGTCCAACATGAACTGCGGGTCATTCCCAGTCGATTCCCACTCATCGATTGAACCTACGAGAGGACGCACTTGATGCAGAGGCCTGGGAGCGAGCCGGTGTCGTCGTCTCAGGACACCTCGGCCGAGGGATCCCAATAGCCTCTTGGTGAAGCGTAGCGGGCTGGTCAAGCGCCACGAGAGCGACTGCACCATGCCCGCAACCTGTCTCTCTCGCTCCATGAGCTGAGGCCTCAGCGCCTCCAGATCACTCTGTGTTTGTGTCAAGTCATGCTGTAATCCCTCCACTTGCTCGTTGAGGGAGATGATGGTCCGATCCCTTTCAGCGAGGCGATCACCAAGGTCCGCCATCTGGGCTGAGAACGCCTGCACTGACTGGTCCCTGTCCGCCACCTGCACCATCAGGGCCTCAACCTGTTTGTCTCGCTCGGCCAGCTTCCGTGACAAGTCCTGCACTGACTGCTTTCTGTGTGCTGCCTGTGCCGTCAGGGCCTCAACCTGTTTGTCTCGCTCGGCCAGCTTCTCTGACAAGGCCTGCACCTCCTGCTCGCGCTCAGTTATCTCCTCATCAGGTGGGCGGGCGCGGGCCGACCACGGGTTTGATGTCTGTGGCGGGGGAGGCAAAAGGCTATCGCGTAGCTCAATGACATCTGGCCAGACTTCTGCCATCCTGCCGCCAATGAAACGAGGTCCCAGTTCGTTATCGATGGGTCGGGACTTCCGAACAACACATAGGGAGTTGAGGAATTCTATGGAGTGGATGTGTTGCAGAATCTCCTCCCTAACCGCGATTTCGTACTTCTCCCGAAATCCCTGCAGGATTTCCGAGTGGCTTCGCTCAACCGCCCAGTGCCTTGAATTGGTGATATCTACCAAACGCTTGAAAAAGGAGATGGAAGAAAAGGGGTAGAACAAACCCCCTTCATATTCCCTCCAATAACTGGCATGCAGATCCTCCACGATGTAGGTGCCCCCATCCACTATGCTCGGGAAGTATTCCATAAAGGACTTGACGATATCACTGGAATTGTGTGATCCATCATCAATCACAACATCAAGCTCTGAACCATGTGACAGGATCTCTTCTCGAGTGGAATCGGCATTTGCGTCCCCTATGACTAAGACGATACGGGGATCCTCGAAACGAAGACCCGCGCAAGCGGAGTCAATGTCGCATCCTATGAACAGCAGTCCATTCTTGAAGTACTTCGACCATATCTCCAGACTCCCCCCGTTTTGTACACCGATCTCCAGTATCTTGATCGGCTCCTCGCGATATTCTCGAAAGATGCGGTCGTACTCCGAAAGATACATTCCCCACTTGTCGGATACCTTGCCCCCATGTTCTGAGTATAGTTCTCTGAGTGTCTTGTCACTGGTCTTCATTATTAGCTTGGCCTCGTCTGCATCTTGCTGGAAAGGGCGACAATCTGCCATTCACTTCTCATACCCTAGCCCTGTTCGCCCTTAGAAGGTCTCTGTTGATGATTCCTGCCATCCGGCGGTTCTGGGTAATACGCCATGCCCTTCTTGGGCCGTAATGCTGTTGATCTGGATGAACCAGATTCATCGAATTCGTAAGTCATGATGCTCGCGTCGGTCACCAGGCGTTCACCACCCGAGCAATCGCGGCCTTCCCTCAACAACGATAGTCCTGACCGCCCCTGCAGGACCGGCGCAGTTTCTCGGGTACAGATTGCTGTAGCGAGGAAGGTTGCATTACCACTGATGTCCGAGGGGACAGTGTGTCTGGCTGATCGGACAAGAGAGCATCTGCGTATCCCTGCCCGCAGTGGACGCCGAGCACGGCCTCACTATCTGCAGATATGGTGGCATGTAGGTATCGATACCAGAGCGATTGCTGAGTTTGAGGGAATCCAGCTTGGGCGTACATTTTTCCGCGGTGAAATCCTGCTTGGCGATCTTCGCATGGCCCTCATGGGGTCAACTCGTTCCATCGACCAGCGGAGCCCCAATCCCATGGTGGAAAACACAGTCCGAAGTAGAGTTGAGAGCATCTGCAACCGAGTGCCGAGACGAACGGCCTTGCGCTGGGGGAGAGGAAAACAAATCGCGGAGGCACGCAGGCGGTCTTCGATGAGTTTCTCGTGAGCGCGGGCGCCCAAATCCACTATTCGCTCAGCCGAGGCGAATCGGCCGGAAGGACGGCTTCGGGCGAGCCGATCGGCGCCTATGCGCTCGGCCGGGCAAGCCGTGAGATGGCCAGGCACTTCCGCCATCTGAAGCGCGGTGGCTCCCGCCAGCATGCGCGGCCATGTCGGATCGGAGATCTGGCCGTCTACGGTGAGCCAGGTCTCGCTTGGGCACTGCCGCGGGAACACCATGGTTACGAAGCTGTGTCTGCTCTGGCCATGAAGCCGCGGAGTCCGCCCCATCGGCGTTGCCGGACAGATCCTTGACCTAGACTGAGTTCCATAGAGTGTCACTAGGCATACCCTCTTTCGACGAGGTATGCGGATAGTGCTTCGTCCCACCCCCGGAGATCATTGAGACCTACCGCCCTGAGGTTCGCGTGCCCCAGGACTGAGCATGCAGGCCGGCGTGCTTTGGCGCCAAAAGCGGATGTCGTCGTCGCACTAAAATCCGGCCTCAACCCGGACAATTCGAAGACTTTAGCCGCGAATTCGTGCCACGAGCACTCGCCATTGTTGGTGATGTGGTACAACCCGTAGGCCTCCGTTCCCAACAAGTCAACGATCTTCTCCGCCAAATCCCTCGTGTAGGTCGGGGCAAGCACCTGATCCTCCACCACCCGAATAGGCTTGCCTTGCTCGGCGAGGCGGATCATCGTCTCCACGAAGTTCCCCCCTTTGCCGCTTGACCCCGCCACGCCATACAGCCCAGAGGTTCGGAGCACGAAGTGCTTTGGACAGAGGTTGCGGACGAAGTACTCACCGGCCAGCTTGGAAACGCCATAAACGCTCTGTGGATTTGGACAATCGTCTTCGATGTAGGGGAGCCGCTTCTCTCCCCCGAAAACGTAATCTGTGCTCATCTGGACGAGAGTGCCATCCAGATCTCGGCACACCTGGGCCAGATTTCGAACGGCGATGGCGTTGACCTGAAAAGCCCTCTGGGGCTGATCCTCGCACTCGTCCACTCGATGAAATGCGGCCGTGTTGATGACTACCTTTGGGCCGGCCCGTGTCAACACCTGCCGGGTGCGGGCGTGATCGCACACGTCCAGATCGGCGTGGCGGAGCAACACCAGATCCCAATCCTGCATCACGCGCTCTAGGTCGTAGGCGAGCTGACCGCCAGCGCCGAGGATGACCGCTCTCACAGAGACTCCCCCTGGCTCAGGAGGTATTTGTACCACTGAACGGTGATCGTCCTGGGGTCATCTGGATCGAGGTCGCCTCGCTGGATGGCGAGGAAGACCTCGGTCGCGCCATCTTCGAGCGTGCAGCCTGTCTCGTATCCCAGCACCTGATGGATCTTCTGGAAACTCACTCGATACGACCGGTGATCCGGATCGCCGTACCACTCGTACTCGAAAGGCATTCCGATGGCCTTCGCCACCCTCGTCGCCAGGGGCATGATCTGGACGTTCTGGTCGTCCGAGCCCACGTTGAAGATTTGCCCATTGACGAGGTCGGCTGCAGCTTCGAGCACGGCAATCATGGCCAGGCAAGTGTCCTCCACGTGAACAAAAGGGCGCCATTGCGTTCCGTCGCGGAGGACAGGGATCCTTCCGTTCTTGTAGAACCCCTTGACCATGCCGTTGATGGCCAGATCGAAGCGCATCCGGCGGGAGAACCCGTATACGGTTGCCTGGCGGATCACGACAACACAGAAGTCTTCGTCGGGGAGGCTGAGCACGTCCTGCTCGGCCTTCAGGTTTGCTTGGGCATAAGTGGTCAGGGGATTCACGGGCGATGTCTCGTCTAGCAGCCCCTCCTGGAAGCCGTAAATCGAGCATGAAGAGGGTAGGATGTAACGTCGGGCGCCGGCCTGCTTAGCGAGGCGGGCCACACGAGCCCGCCCGCGGTGGTTGATCGACCACGTTACCTCCGGATCGAGCTCTCCGGAGGGGTCGTTCGAGAGCGCTGCAAGATCGATCACGGCGTCCACGCCATCGAAGAAGGCGGGCTCCAGGTCACGTATGTCCGCCTGGATGACCTTCAGGCCATCTGCATCCTCCGGCAGAGTCTCACGACCGAAGAAGAAACGATCCAGGGCCAGGACTCGGTATTCCCGCTCCAGGAGCAATCGTGTCAACACCGACCCGATGTATCCTCCCGCGCCGGTCACGAGGACATTCATCGGCCGGACAAACCCTGATAGACGAAGTCATTCTCCGCCTGACTGAGCATCGGCAGCACCGCGTCCTTTGGGGAGAGGATCGGATTGTGGATGGGCCAGTCTATTCCAAGCCCGGGATCGTTCCATACAATGCCCCGATCCGCCTCGGGGGCGTATTCTGCGGTGACCTTGTATGCTACGTCAGCCTGATCACTTAGCACGAGGAAGCCATGGGCAAACCCTACCGGCACATAGAGCAACATGTGGTCCTCGGCGGAAATCCTCAACCCCACCCAGCGCCCGTATGTCGGCGAACCCCGGCGAATGTCGACGGCGACGTCGAAGATCGCACCCCGAATGACGCTGATCAGCTTACCCTGGGCCTTCGGCCGCAGTTGATAGTGCAAGCCTCTCAGCACGTCCCTAGTGGAATGGGAGATGTTGTCCTGGATGAATCGCTCCGGTATGCCGTAGGCCGCGTAGGCGCTGAGCTTGTATGCTTCCATGAAGAAGCCGCGGGGGTCAGGATGGGCCGTGGCCTTCACGAGGATAACGTCCGGTATCTCCAACCCTTCAAACACAAACGTCACCGATGTGTTCTCCTCTCGCTTGTGGGTGGAGGTGATGCGAAGGCGACTTCAGGCCCTCGGAGTAAGCATGCTCCGGGGAGAAGGGTTCCGGACAGCAGGCGCCGCGGCACCCTCGCTTCACGCCGGATGTCTCTGTCCGCCGCGAAGTCGGCCCGGTCGGCTACTCCCCTGCAGTCGCCCCGATCACTGGCAGCCTGCCACTTTCCTCCGCCAGTACCTTCAGGAGATGGCCTCTGTAGCCGCTGTCCGCCATCGCTTCCGCCAGCCTGCCAAGGCGCTCAAAGTCGATAAACCCCATCCGGTAGGCGATCTCCTCCGGGCAGGAGATCATCATCCCTTGGCGCTCTTGCACCGCCTGCACAAAGCTCCCCGCTTGCATCAACGCCTCATGCGTCCCTGCATCGAGCCAGGCAACGCCTCTTCCCAGCAGCAAGACCTGTAGCTTACCCAACTCCAGATAGACCCGGTTGAGATCGGTGATCTCGAGCTCGCCTCGCTCGGAAGGCTCAAGCCGGTCGGCGATGCTCACGACTTCGCTGTCGTAGAAGTAGATCCCTGGAACAGCATAGTTCGAACGTGGGTGCTCGGGTTTCTCCTCCAGGGCAACAGGCTTGCCGGTTGTCTCATCGAGATCAACGACCGCATAGCGGCTGGGGTCACGCACGCGGTAGGCAAAGATAACGGCCCCTTCCTCGAGGCTTGCCCCCTGGCGTAGCACCTCCGGCAGGCCGTGTCCGAAGAAGATATTGTCGCCCAGGATCAGACAGACGGGGTCGCGCCCGACGAAGGTCCTTCCCACCCGGAAGGCGTCCGCCAACCCGCGCGGGCGATCCTGTTCGGCGTAGGAGAACGACAGGCCCCACTGGCTGCCGTCCCCGAGCAGACGTCGGAACGCCGGCAGATGCTCCGAAGTGCTGATCACCTGGATCTCCCGGATCCCAGCGAGCATCAGCATCGATAACGGGTAGTAGATCATGGGTTTGTCGTAGACAGGTAGAAGCTGCTTGCTTATCGCAGAGGTCAAGGGCCGCAGACGGGTTCCAAGTCCCCCTGCCAGGATGATCCCCTTCATGATCCGGCCTCCATCCCTCGGCTGGCGCCCGTGTGCGCAAGTCCTTCGCCGACCCCCCAATCAGGCCAGGCGGTTCCAGGGTGTTTCAGGCTCGAGCTTGGGCAGCCAATAAGCTCGGGGGGAAGTGATAGCAGATTTATTCTCCCCCTGCAAGGTTGACCTTCTTGCTTACGCGATACCCTCGAGACGTCGCAGTCCCCATCATACAACACCAGACGATCCGCGGACCCGGACAAACCCCGCGCGAATCCTCATAAGCTTCGCAGGTAGGCTTCGGCCGCGTCATGCACGGGTCCCGAATACCGGACTACGCCTTGATCGATCCAGATCGCCCGATCGCAAAGACGCTGGACGGCATCAAGAGCGTGTGACACGAAAAGGATCGTCGTGCCCCTGGCCCGAAAACTCTGCATCCGGGCAAGACACTTCTGTTGGAAGGCCTCATCCCCGACCGAGAGCACCTCGTCGATGATCAGGATGTCGGGATCGACGTCGGAAGCGATGGCGAAGCCTAAGCGGGCCATCATCCCCGACGAATACGTCCTCAGCGGAGCATCAATGAAATCCAACAGTTCGGCGAACTCGACGACGCCCTTGAACCGGGCCTCCATGTCCGCCTGCGAGAAGCCCAGCATCGCACCGTTCAGGAAGATGTTCTCCCGTCCGGTTAGCTCGGGGTGGAACCCAGCCCCAAGCTCGATTAGCGGCGCCACCGTTCCGCGAACCCAGACCTGCCCGGCGGTCGGCCGCAGAATCCGCGAGATCACCTTGAGCAGGGTGCTCTTGCCGGCACCGTTCCGTCCAATGATCCCTAAAGCTTCGCCCCGCACTATCTCGAAATCGACATCGTGAAGCGCCCAGAACTCGCGGTAGTTGGTTCGGCGCCCTTGAAGCAGACGTATGGCATGCTCCTTAAGCGTGCTGACGGGCTCCATCGGAACTCGGTACCGGACGGACACGTCGCGCAGACGGATGGCCAAGTTGTCCACGCTCATCTCCTGTGCTACTTGCCGCCCCACCGTCGTCAAGTCCGGTAGGCGAACTGGTCGGAAAGCCGGGTGAACAACGACCACCCGGCCACGGTCAGCAACAGTGCCGCGAGCGTGGGAACCAGAATACTACTCATAGAGGGAAGCACGCCTTCGATCAAGGGGAGCCTGAAAGCATCGATGAAGTGATAGGCAAGATTGAACTGCTCCAGGTCGGACAGCAGAGGCGGGAGGATCGACATCGGGTAGATGATGGGCGTGAGGTAGAAGTAAGCGCTGAGTGCGACCTCGTAGATGTCGAGCATATCGGCGAAGAAAACAGCAAGGGCGGCGATGGTCACCCCGACACCGAACGCGAAGAGGGCCGTCTGCAGGATGGGGATCGGAAGGTAGAGCCAGGCCAGGCGGGGCGGCAGACCGCTGGCAACCGCCAGGAGCAGGAGAGGGACGAGGGCGAAGAGAAGGTTCACCAGCGCGCTGCCGATGGCGGCAGCCACAAAAACACTGGCCGGGATATAGATCTGCTTCCGGATCCCACTGTTGTCGAGGACGCTCCTCATGGCCACCGAAGTTCCCCGCGAGAACAGACCCCACAGCAGGATCCCTGAAAGGATGTAGATCGGATAGTGTTCGACTTGGAACCGAAACAACTGCATGAACACGATCAGGAGGACGAGCATGGTCAGCAGCGGATTGATCATTGCCCACAGGAAGCCCAGGACGGAGCGCTTGTAGCGGACTTTGAGATCGCGCGAGATCAGGTTCCAGAGAAGGAACCGGTATCGATAAAGCTCGGTAAGTTCGTGGACAAAGGGGACCCGGACGGCCGTGGAGTCGTATATCGGAAGAGCGCCGTTATCGAGGACAGAACCCTCCCGAGGATGGGGCTCCGGCGCGGGGGGGACCACGTCGGTCGCCGCTGTGGCCTGAGGCCGGCTGTCTTGCACCTTCGCTCGTTCGGCTTCCCCTCCTCGTCGCCTGACGAAGACGAATACCCCGGCCACGCAGATCGCCGCCCCCACAACGGCCCCCAGGATCTGTTTCCAGCCCAAGACGCCGGCCTGAGCACCGATCCCCAAGGCGTCAGCAAGAAGCGATGCCGCCGCGATCAGGATTCCGACAAGGATGAGTCCGCCCCCCAGGGTTCTCTGAGACATCTTAGGCAACAGTTGTCCTTTTGCTTCCCCCACCCACTCCCGGCGAAGGTCGATCATAATCGCCTTTGCCATCGTCGTATATCATACTCTTCTGGAAATGACCAATTGCCGGCGAGGCGGAGGGGAGATTGGCGGCCAACCCCTTTTCAACGGCGTTCCTACGCTTGCGTGTATACTGAAAGCATGCCCAATCGTTCGAAGGACTGGTTCAACCAGGCGCTGAGGGATCTCGAGCAGGCGAGGGACTCTCTCCAGGCCGGACGGCACGAGTGGGCCTGTTTTGCCGCGCACCAGGCCGCCGAGAAGGCGGTCAAGGCGTTGCACCTACGGCTCGGCCAAGAGGCCTGGGGCCACGTCATCGCCCAATTGCTGCGTGAGCTGCCTCCGGAAACCCCAGCCCCACCGAAGGATCTGATTGAGCGGGCAATGGTGCTGGACAACTTCTACATCTCGACCCGCTACCCGAACGCCCACCCCGACGGTGCGCCCTTTGAGCATTTCGGCTCACTCCAGAGCGAGCAGGCGCTCGAACATGCCGGTGCGATCCTTGAATTCGCCCGTTCTAAGATGGCCTGACGCAGGCGTCGTCCATGACACTGCACGGGCCTGGGCCGTCGAATTGACCCGCCGGCGCGGTGACGTGTTGGGGGTCGCCTACATCGGGTCGTATGCGCGCGGCGACTGGGGCGTAGGCAGCGATCTCGATCTGGTTGTCGTTGTGGAAAAAAGCCATGAGCCATTCTGGAAACGCGCCTCGGAGTTGGATCTGGGCGGGTTCCCCGTGCCGACCGAGGGGATGGTGTATACAGCAGATGAATGGCGCAACCTGGCCAACGAACGTGGACGCTTCTTCCAGACCGTCGAGCAGGAGGGTGTGTGGCTCTACCGGGCGCCCAGATGGGAAGGCTGACACCATTTGAGTATGTGCCCCCCGGATTACACGACCTCTCATGCCCCGTACGAACGGGTGTCACTTCGGATCTAGCCATCCGAAATCAGCCTCAAGGCCAGCTCGCAAGTATCTTGACCTCTTTTCACAGCCGTACCTGGTAATCTGTCTTCCTCTCACCTGTCGCAATGTCTTCTCCCGGGGCAAGGCGCTTCCCGAAACGGAGACCGTCGTTGAAAGCTCGCCGTGGCAACCTCCGCGGGCCCTCGCGCCAGAGTCCATGAGATTCATTCACACGCTCGGTGAGGAGAGGGAAGACATTCTCCCTCTCCTTTGAGAGAGAGGGTGGACGTGAGGGCGATCCCCAGTAGAGGTGGCTCTTCGAAGCCACGATGGTAGAATCCCGCCACAGTCACTCCTGGGGGAGAGTCGCACACTTGAGTAGTCCTGGTAGTCCACTTTGTCCAATGCCGCCAGCCTTCTCGTCTCGCACTCGAGAATATGCCACCCGGCCGGATCGGCCGGAAGGGCAGCGATCTCCGGCAGCTCCCCGGGATCTGGGACTCAGGCTGCGAGGAGCCTAGGCCGATAGCGTGCAGGCCAGTCGAATCTCCCGCCTCAGCATCCAGCTTTTCACCATCGACATCCTACTGACGGTTGTCAGTCTATACGTCGCCACCCGGCTGCGGGCTTTCATCCCACTCGGCACTGCCGGGGCGCTGGGGTTGGAGAACACGCGCCTGCCGTGGTTTGCCTACCTCATCGCCGGCGCCTGCTGGAGCATGGCACTCTTATTCAGCGGCGCCTACGATCCCGGCCGCGTCCTGCGCTGGTACAGCGAGGCGATCCACGTGGTCTCGGGCTCTCTCGTGGCGACGGTCCTGCTGGCCGGCGCCCTGTACATGACCCTGCGTGAGGTCTCGCGCCTCCAATTCGTCTACTTCCTCGTCATCAACTTGTGGCTCCTTCTGGCGTATCGCGCTGGGCTCAGGATTTACTACCGCGCGCTCGGCAAGAGCCGGGCGGAGGGGCGGAGCCGGGTGCTGATCGTCGGCGCCGGCGTGCTTGGTCAGAAGGTGGCCAAGGTCGTGCTCGACCACAGCCGCTGGGGCTTTGATCTCGCAGGTTTCCTCGATGACGATCCTGAAAAAGTCGGATTGAGCATCGAGGGGGCACCCGTCATGGGTGACCTCGGGGCGCTCCGCCGGGTTGTCGAAGAGCGCCAGGTGGATGAAGTCTGGATCGCCTTGCCGCCACGGGCCTATGAACGTCTGAGCCAAGTGGTCTCGGACGCCGATGAGCTCCCCGTCCGGGTGAAGATTGTGCCCGACTATTTTTCATTGGCGTTGGTCCAGGCCAAGCCCGAAATCCTGGGAGGCGTTCCGATCATCGGCCTGCGCGAGCCGGTCATCGAGGGTTTCCCGCGTATCACCAAGCGGGTGTTTGACCTCATCGTCGGGGTCTTGCTGCTTATCTTTACGGCGCCCGTCATGGCATTCATCACTCTAGCCATCCGACTCGATACCAGGGGTCCGGCCGTCTTTCGCCAGCGGCGAGTGGGAGAGAACGGACGGGGCTTCGACATGTTCAAGTTCCGGACGATGGTCGCCGACGCTGAGGAGCATGGTGAGGATGTGCTCACAACCGACGAGGACGGCCATCTGTTGCACAAGCGCAAAGACGACCCGCGCGTTACTCGCGTCGGCCGGCTTCTGCGACGCTTCAGCCTGGATGAGCTCCCACAGATGATTAACGTGCTGCGGGGTGAGATGAGCCTGGTCGGTCCCCGGCCGGAGATGCCCTGGCTCGTCGAGAAGTACGATCCCTGGCAAAGACGCCGCTTCGCCGTCCCGCAGGGCCTGACCGGCTGGTGGCAAATCAACGGGCGCAGCGACAAGCCGATGCACCTGAACACGGATGACGATCTATACTACGTCTACAACTATTCCCTCTGGTTGGACATCCAGATCCTCATCCGCACCCCATTTGCCGTGTTGATCGGTCGCGGGGCGTTTTGAGCCGGCGCGGGATCTCAAGGTTCCTGCTTTGCCTTACCGCATCTCAGTGATCGTCCCCTGCTATAACGAGCGCGCCACGATCGGACAGCTGCTCGAGGCGCTCCTGCAACAGGGGGTCGACCTCCGTGATCTGGAGGTCATCATTTCGGACGGAATGTCGACCGACGGCACGCGCGAGGCGGTCCTTACATTCGGCCAGGCACATCCGGGACTCGGAATCCGTATCATTGACAACCCCGACCGCTCCATCCCGGCTGCACTGAACCAGGGGATCCAGCAATCGAAGGGCGACGTGATCGTGCGCCTGGATGCTCACTCCGTCCCGGACCCGGGTTACATCCGGCGCTGCCTGGAGGTCCTCCAGACAACCGGGGCCGCCAACGTGGGCGGGGTCTGGGACGTCCGGCCCTCGGCAGAGACCTGGATAGGCAAAGCGATTGCCGCCGCCGCCGCCCATCCCCTCGGCGCCGGCGACGCACGTTATCGCATCAGCGGGCGGGCCGGGGTTGTCGATACGGTCCCGTTTGGGGCGTTCCGCCGCGAGTGGTATGATCGGATCGGGCCATTCAACGAGAGCCTGCCCACGAATGAGGATTACGAGTTCAATGTCCGATTGCGACAGGCGGGGGGGACGGTATGGTTCGACCCGTCCATTCGTTCGGCCTATTTCGCCAGGAGCAACCTGCGAGGTTTGGCGCGGCAATATGCTCGCTATGGCTTCTGGAAATCCCGCATGCTGCGGTCGCACCCGGATTCCCTGAGATGGCGCCAGGCAATCCCGCCTCTTTTCGTTCTGGCCCTCCTCGTCCTCGGAGCGATCTCACCCTTCTCGATCACCGGCCGGCTGTCCCTCGCCTTGAGTCTCGTGGCCTACGTCTCGGTGACGGTCGTTGCGGCCGCGGCCGAGGCCGTCAAGCGTCGTGACCCGGGACAAGTCGTTGGATTCCCACTCGCCATTTGGACGATCCACTTCGCCTGGGGCGCAGCCTTCCTTTGGGGTTTCATCAGCGGTCTCTTCGAAGGAGGCAAGCGTGCGCGTCGCGCGTAGAGGCCTCGCCTGGAGGTTGCGCGAAGGGGAGCGAAGGCTCATCCTGATCGTGGGCGACTTCATCGCGGCCACGCTGGCCGCCATTGTGGCGCTGGCCATGTGGGCCCGTCTGGATTACCTCGGGCCAGAACCGTCCTACGACTTCCTGCGATTGAGGGCGCCGTGGTTCGTACTGTTGCCGTTCCTGTGGCTTGTCCTGATGATCAACCTGTACGATGTCCGGCGGGCCGGCGCCTGGCGCGAGACACTCCGGGGCGTGATGGGGGCGGCCGGAGTCGGGGCGGTCATGTACCTCGTGCTCTACTTTTCCTCCGAAGGCAGCCTGCCGCGACGGGGTGTGCTGTACTTCTTGGCATTGGTGATTGTCTCAACCTTGATCTGGCGCGGGTTGTATACCCTGGTCTTCACCGCGCCGGCCTTCATGCGGCGCGTGCTCGTTGTCGGCGCCGGAGAAAGCGGGATGGCGTTGGTCCAGCTCGTGAACGATATCCGCCCGCAGCCGTTCCACATCGTCGGTCTGATCGATGACGACAGCTCCAAGCACGGTATGGACATCGGGTCGGTCAAGGTCATGGGGGATAACTCGCTCCTGCTGCGGCTTCTCGAGGAGGAGACTGTCTCGGATATCGTCGTGTCCATCCTGGGGCCGATGAACGGCTCGATGTTCCAGGCTCTGCTCGACGCGCAGGAGCGAGGGGCCGAGATCACGCGCATGCCCGTCGCATACGAGGAACTGCTGGGACGGGTTCCGATCAACTACCTTGAGTCGGACTGGCTTCTCCGCTCGTTTGTCGACAGCATTCGGGTGAGCGGCGTATACACTCTGCTGAAACGGCTGATCGACCTGGCCGGCGCGCTCACCGGTCTGGGGATCATGATCCTCTTTATGCCATGGATCGCGCTGGCGATCGTGCTCGAGACCGGCCGGCCGATCCTGTTCTTTCAGGATCGGCTGGGGCAGGGCGGCAAGGTCTTCCACGTCGCCAAATTCCGTACGATGCGTCAGGACGCCGAAGCCGACGGTCAGGCGCACTGGGCGCGGCGGGAAGATCCGCGGGCGACGCGCGTCGGGCGTCTCATGCGTAAGGCCCACCTGGACGAGCTTCCGCAATTCTGGAACGTGCTGCGGGGTGAGATGAGTCTGGTCGGACCGCGGCCGGAACGCCCGGAGTTGGTGGCCGAACTGGAGAAACAGATCCCTTTCTATCGAGCCCGCCTACTCGTCAAGCCCGGCCTCACCGGTTGGGCTCAAGTCAACTACGGCAAGGGAGCTTCGATCGAAGGTTCGGCCGAGAAACTCGAGTACGATTTGTACTACATCAAGCACCGGAGCCTGGCGATGGATCTATGGATCTTGTTGAGGACCTTCGGATCCGTCCTCGGTTTCCGCGGGGTGTAACTTGGCGACGGTCTTGGTCACGGGTGGAGCGGGCTTCATCGGATCACACCTGACGCGAGCGTTGCTGGCGCGGGGCGACGAAGTCCGCGTCCTGGACGACCTGTCGACAGGCAGCGAGGTCAATCTCGAGGGGACGCAGGCCCGGGTAATCGTGGGCGACATTCGCGACCCGGATGTCGTTCAAGCCGCAGTGAGAGGCGCCGAGCTGGTCTTCCACGAAGCTGCCAGGATCTCCGTCGCCGAATCAATGGGCGCCCCACTTTCCTTCTATGAAACGAATCTGATCGGCTCGCTCAACGTGCTGTGGGCAGCCCAAGAGGCCGGCGTCCGGCGGGTGGTCATGGCTTCCTCGGCAGCCGTGTATGGCGAGGTGGACGGGCAGGTCAAAGAGACCGATCCGACAAACCCGGTCTCACCTTATGCGGCCTCCAAGGTGGCGATGGAAAAGGCGGGCAGGCTCTTCGCCGAGGCCTATGGTCTCTCCACGGTCTCACTGAGGTACTTCAATGTCTACGGTCCGCGCCAATCGCCCGACTCGCCTTACGCCGCGGTGATCCCGATCTTCATTCGAGAGATGTTGGCCGGTGCGCCTGTGACCATCCACGGGGACGGTCGACAAAGCCGGGATTTCGTGTTCGTCGAGGATGTAGTTCGGGCCAACCTGCTTGCGGCCGAGATGGCCGAGGCGGACGGAAGCGTGTTCAACGTGGCTGGCGGGCAGTCGATCTCAATCCAGGATCTGGCCCAGGCGCTGAGAAGGGTGATCCCTGGCGCCCCTCAACCGGTTAGCGGCCCCACCCGGCCGGGGGATATCCGCTTTTCGGCGGCCGGATTGCACCGGGCGGAACAAGCGCTGGGATATCGCCCAGCGACCGTGCTGGAACGCGGCTTGCAACAGACGGTAGAATGGTTCCGGGCCGGGAGGCCCATTGCTGCCGCGTGAATGCCCCCGTTCAGATCCGCAATCGCTTCCTACTCTTAGCCGACCTGGTCCTGGTCGTGACTGCGGTCTTGGCCAGCTTCGCCCTAAGGCTGGACATCGGTCCTGCCTTCACGGCCTTGCTTCCCTCCGCCTGGGTCATGGTGCTCCTGGCCCTGGCCATCAAGCCGGTGGTGTACTACGCCTTCGGCCTCTATCGCCGCTACTGGCTGTATGCCAGCATCCGCGAGCTGCGCTTGATCGTGGCGGCGACGATCACCGCCTCGGTGGCGGTGGCCCTGGCGGTCTTGATCGCCCGAGCGTTGGGCGGCTTCCAGCCCGGATTCCCCCGCCTGGTATTGGGGATTGATTGGCTCCTTTCCCTATTCAGCGTCGGCGGGCTGCGCATGGCGGTCCGGATGCTGGCGGAGAGCGGCCAGATCAGCCAGAAGGCGGACGGTCTGGTCGGCGCCAAGCGGGTGGTCGTGGTGGGCGCCGGCTCCGCCGGGGCCCTGGTCGTCCGCGAGATGCAGCACAACCCTCAGCTTCACATGACCCCGGTGGCATTTGTTGACGACGACCGCGATAAAAAGGGGATGGTGATCCACGGCATCCCCGTTGCCGCCGGCCTGCGCGAATTGCCGAATGTCTTCTCCCGGTACAGGGCGCATGAAGTTGTCATCGCCATTCCGACCGCTCCCGGCCCGACCGTCCGCCGGGTGATCGAAATCTGCCGGCAGTACCGGATCACGTTCAGCACGATGCCCGGGATTTACGAACTAATCGGAGGCAAGGTCTCGGTCAACCGCTTGCGCGAGGTCGAGATCAGTGACCTGCTGCGCCGCGAGCCGGCCGACATCGATGATGAGGGCGTCGGTAGAACGCTCACCGGTAAGAGAGTGCTGGTCACCGGGGCAGGGGGATCGATCGGGCTTGAGCTTTGCCGGCAGATCGCCCATTGGAGACCGGTCCAGCTCGGCCTTCTCGGTCACGGCGAGAACAGCGTCTTCGAGGCCATGCTCGATCTGACCGATGACAATCCCGGGCTTCCACTCGTCCCGATCATCGCCGACGTACGGGATGTCGACCGGATCGGGAACGTCTTCGATGACTTCCGACCGCACGTAGTTTTCCATGCCGCCGCCCACAAGCACGTCCCGATGATGGAGATCAACGTCGAGGAGGCGTTGACCAACAATGTGCTTGGGACACAGAGCGTGGTCAAGGCCGCCTTGTCCTACGGGACGGAGCGTCTGGTCTTGATCTCGACCGACAAGGCGGTCGAGCCGACGAGCGTGATGGGGGCGACCAAGCGGTTGGCGGAGATGATCGTGAATGACGCGGCGGTGCGCAGCGGCCGGCAGTTCGTGACCGTGCGTTTCGGCAACGTGCTCGGGAGCCGGGGCAGCATCGTGCCGCTCTTCAAGCGTCAGATCGCCCGCGGCGGCCCGGTGACGATCACCCACCCTGAGATGGAACGCTTCTTCATGACCATCCCCGAAGCTGTCCATCTGGTTGTCCAGGCGGCAAGCATGGGGGAGGGCGGTGATGTTTTCGTCCTGCGGATGGGTGAGCCGGTGCGAATCCTCGACCTGGCGGAAGACATCATCCGCCTTTCCGGTCTCGAGCCGCACAAGGACATCGAGATCGCCTTTACCGGGATCCGTCAGGGAGAGAAGCTGAGCGAGACGCTCTGGGACGAGGGGTTGACGTTGAGCCCGACGGACCACCCGGATGTGTTGCGGGTCGAACAAGACGAGCCATTGTCGGGAGAGGCGCTCGAGGCGACGATCGAGGAGTTAGTGCGCCTGGCGCGCGAAGGCGACGCGGAGGCGATCGTCGGCCTTCTCAGCGAGCGTATCCCGGGGAATATGCTGAGCCAGCTTCCGCCGCCGGATATGACCGCGGTGCTGTAGACGCGGCGGGTCACTCAAAGAAACCTCGGGTGCCTGATGGGCACCCGTTTGTTTCTTGCCCCTCTCCGAGCGGGCCGATGTCCGGCCCCCCACCCCCTTGGTCCCCCTCCCCCGGCCCGTTCAGCCCACCCATCCTGGGGTTCTGTGCCGGGGGAGGGGGATATGGTTTTCTGGAGGGAGCGGGGCGGCAAAGCCGCCCCGCTCCCTCCAGAAAACTCCTCCCCCCTCTCCGCGTTGGACTGCTGGGGGGGCAACACCGACCGCGTAGCGGAGAGGGGCCGTTCGTCACGGATGATCTTACCGGGAGGGGGTGAGGGG
>Ga0209751_10000949_pt1 | contig 30457 bp, 23 predicted proteins | sample RifCSP13_1_FD_184019 | JGI IMG/M metagenome (GOLD analysis project Ga0209751, IMG submission 184019) | Soil microbial communities from Rifle, Colorado - Rifle CSP2_sed 13_1 (SPAdes) (version 2) | ecosystem: Environmental > Terrestrial > Deep subsurface > Rock core/Sediment | place: Rifle...
TTCGTCGACCTCGGCGGTGCCCTCGGCGCGTACTCGGAGGCGGAACTCCGCGAGCGCGTCGCCCAGGTTCGCGCCCTTCCCGTTGGCGGCGATCTCGAACGTCGCCGCGCGCAGTTCCTTTCGGAGATGGCGTTTGGCGGTCGGGAGGGAGCCGCGGGCCGGGTCGCGGACCTCATCGCCCTGCTCCGCGCGTAGCCCCGTGCCGAGGCCTTATGTAGGGCGTGCCCCGTTCGCCGCGCGCGGGAAGGGACTTCGATGGCCGAGCGCAACTCCTTCGCGGGCAAGGGCGTCCTGATCACGGGCGGGAGCGGTTCGTTCGGCCAGGCCCTCGTCGCAGAACTCGTCCGGCGCGACGCGAAGGTCGTCCGCGTGTTCGACCACGACGAGAATGGGCTGTGGGAGCTGCAGACGCGGTTCCGCGGGGAGCCGCGTGTTCGCCTCCTCCTCGGGGACGTCCGCGACCTCCCCCGCCTCCGGATGGCGTGCACGGACATCGACGTCGTGATCCACGCGGCTGCGCTGAAGCACGTGCACAGCAGCGAGTACAACCCCTTTGAGGCCGTGAAGACGAACGTCCTCGGGACGCAGAACGTGATCGACGCCGCGCTCGACGCGAACGCGGAGCGGGTCGTCCTCACGAGCACGGACAAGGCCGCGAACCCCACGAGCGTCATGGGGACGACGAAGCTCCTCGCGGAGAAGCTGATCGTGGCGGCGAACCACTACCGCGGGAAGCATCGGACCGTGTTCAGCGCTGTGCGGTTCGGGAACGTGCTGGGCTCCCGGGGCTCCGCGCCCCTTCTGTTCCGCGAACAGGCATTGGCGGGGAAGCCGATCACGCTCACGGACCCGCGGATGACGCGGTTCGTGATGACGATGGACGACGCCGTCCGCCTGGTCCTCCAGGCCGTCGCGATAACGCGGGGCGGGGAGACGTTCATCCTGAAGATGAATTCCATCCGGATGGCGGACGCGGCGGCGGTCTTCGGCCAACATCTCGGCGCCGCCAAGGTGTCGCGCACGGGGATGAAGCCGGGGGAGAAGTTGTACGAGGAGCTCGTGACGGAGGAGGAGCTGCCGCGGGCGTACGAGATGCCCGACATGTACGTCGTCCTGTCCAGCCTGCCAGAGCTGTGGCCCGCGGCCGAGAAGGCCTACCCGGGCGCGAAGCCCGCGCGCAAAGTCCCGTACCGTTCGGACCGCGTCCGGAAGATGTCCCGCCCGGAGATCGCGCGGCTGATGAAGCGCGAGGGCCTGCTCTGAGGGGCGCGCATGCGGGTCGTCGTCACGGGCGGCGCGGGGTTCATCGGCCGGTGGGTGTGCGACGCGCTCCTGCGACGCGGCGACGAGGTCGTGGCCTTCGACGACCTGTCGAACGGAAGCGCCGCCAACGTTGAGGAGTTCCACGGGTCGAAGGCGTTCCAGCTGATCCGCGGAGACGTTTCGAAGTCCGCCGACGTGAAGGGAGGGTTCAGTGGTGAATCCGACGCATGCATCCACTTGGCGGCGGTCATCGAGGTCCAGCGGAGCATTGACGATCCGCGGCGGACGTACGAGGTGAACGTTGCGGGAACCGCGAACGTCCTGGAGGCGTGCCGGCGCGCGGACGCGAGGCTGACGATCGTGAGCACGTGCATGGTATACGACGCCGCCAAAGGTAACGCCGCGATCGCGGAGCAAGATCCGGTGAACCCCGCGTCTCCGTACGCCGCCACAAAGCTCGCCGCGGACTACCTCGGCCTCTCCTACCACCGCGCGTACGGCCTCCCGGTCACCGTCGTCCGCCCGTTCAACACGTACGGCCCCTTCCAGAAGGCGAACCAGGAGGGCGGCGTCGTGGCGGTCTTCCTCGGTCGCGCCCTCGCGGGGAAGACCCTCCAAGTTTTCGGGGATGGGGAGCAGACGCGCGACCTGATGTACGTCGACGATTGCGTCGACCTGATCGTCCGGGCGTCGGAGGAGAAGGTCGCCGGGGGCGAGGTCCTGAACGGCGGGACCGGGCGCGCCGTGACGATCAACGAGCTCGCGCGAATCGTCGCGGGGCCGAAGGGGAAAGTCGAGCACGTCGCCCATCCACATCCTCAGAGCGAAATCCGGAAGCTTCGATGCGACTACGGGAAAGCGGCGAAGCTCCTGGGCTGGGGACCGAAGGTCTCCCTCGAGGACGGCATCACACGCCTTCGGAGGTCGATGGCGCGATGACAGAGAAGCTCGCGATCGACGGTGGATCGCCCGTACGGTCCACGTTCCTCCCGTACGGCCGCCAGTGGCTGGGTCCCGAGGAAGAGCGCAAGGTCCTCGAGGTCCTCCGATCCGACTGGGTCACAACGGGCCCGGTGACGAAGGAGTTCGAGGAGAAGTTCGCGCGGTTCGTGGGGGCGAAGCACGCGGTCGCGTGCCACACGGGCACCGCCGCCCTTCACTTGGCGGTGAGCGCCGCAGGCATCGGACCTGGGGACGAGGTCGTCACGACGCCGTTCACGTTCGCCGCCACGAGCAACGCAGTCTTGTACCGTGGCGGGACGCCCGTCTTCGCGGACATCCAGCCGGATACGAAGAACTTGGATCCGGCCTTCGTGAAAAAGGCGATCACGAAGAAGACGAGAGCGGTCATCCCGGTGCACTACGCCGGGCACCCCGTGGACCTCGACGAGATCCACGAGCTTGCGGAGGCGCACGGGCTGACGGTCATCGAGGACGCCGCTCACGCCGTGAGCGCGGAGTACCGCGGCGAGCGGATCGGGCACCTCAGCGACCTCACGATTTTCTCGTTCCATCCCGTGAAACAGATGACCACGGGCGAGGGCGGCATGGTCACGACGGACTCCACGAACCTGGCAGAAAAGCTCCGCGCGTATCGGGCCCACGGCATCGTGGAGGACCCGGAGAAGCGGTGGGCGAAGGAGGGCTCGCACTTCTACGAGATGAAGTTCCTCGGCCACCGGTTCTACATGACGGAGATGCAGGCTGCGCTCGGGGTCGTGCAGCTGTCGAAGCTCGAGGGGTTCCAGAGGCGGCGGCGGGAGATCGCGCGGTATTACGACGAGGAACTCGCCAACCTCGACGGAGTCACCACACCGGTCGTCCGGCCGTACGTGCGCCACGCATGGCACCTCTACGTGGTCGATCTCACGGGCGCGGGGCTCGAGGGCAAGCGGGACGAGGTGTTCGCGGCGATGCGGGCGGAGAACATCGGCGTGAACGTGCACTACATCCCCGTGCACTACCACCCGTACTACCGCGAGCACTTCGGCTTCCGGAGGGGTGCGTTCCCGAAGGCCGAGCGCGCCTACCGGCGGGTCCTCTCGCTCCCCCTGTTCCCGAAGATGACGGACGAGGACGCGGCGGACGTCGTGCACGCGCTCCGGAAGGTGATCAATGCCAAGCGGCCCGCGGGTGGTCGTCGTCGCGCAGGCTAGGATGGGATCGACCCGGCTCCCCGGGAAGGTCCTCATGGAGCTCGCGGGAAGGCCCCTCGTGGAATGGGTGATGGTCCGCGCGGCCAAGGCGGACGTGGAGGGAGTGATGCTGGCGATCCCCGATCTCCCAGAAGACGATGTCCTGGCGCAGTTGGCCTCGACGAGGGGGTGGCGCGTCCACCGCGGGAGCGCGGAGGATGTTCAGGCCCGGTATCTCGGTGCCGCGGCGGCGACCCGGGGAGAACACGTCGTGCGCCTCACGTGCGACAACCCCTTCGTCGACCACGCGCTGATCGACGGCCTCGTCCGCGGTCACCTCAGGTCGGGGGCGGACTATTCCGCGTACCACCTCGGCCGACCGTTCCCGCTCGGGTTGGCGGTGGAAGTTGCGTCGGTCCCCGCCTTGCGCCGCGCCCGCGCGTTGGCGGCGGAGCCCCACGAGCGGGAGCACGTGACCTCGGGCTTGTACACGCGCCCGCAGGAGTTTCGCGTCCACGTGGAGGAATCGCCTCGGGCGCTTCGGCGCGCGGACCTCCGGATGACGATCGACACGAAGGAGGACCTGGACGCGATGCGCCGCCTCGTGGCCCTTGCGGGTCCGGATCCCCTGGAGGTGACCGCGGAGCGATACGCGGGCCTGCTCGCGGGCCATCCGGAGATCCAGGCGATCAACGCGCACGTGCGGCAGAAGCGGCTCGGGGAATGAGGGTCGTGGCTATAAGCCGCGGTGCGATTCCACACGCGATGGACCGCGTGAAGATCGCGGACCGGTGGGTCGGGGCGGGCGAGCCCTGTTTCATCGTCGGGGAGGCGGGCTCGAACCACGACCGGAAGCTCGCGCAGGCGAAGCAGCTCGTCGAAGTGGCGGCCGCCGCAGGGTGCGACGCGGTCAAGTTCCAGACGTTCAAGGCAGACCGGATCGTCGCGAAGGTCAAGGACCGGCCGAAGTACCTCGACGCGCTCACGAAGCCTGGGGAGAGCATGCACGACATCTTTTCCAAGCTCGAGCTCCCGGACGAGTGGCACGCGGAGCTGCGCGACCACGCGAAGGCGCATGGTCTCCTCTTCTTCAGCACCCCGTTCGATGAAGGGAGTGCGGACCTCCTGGACTCGATCGGCGTCCCGTGCTTCAAGATCGCGAGCTTCGAGCTGAACCACCTGCCGCTCGTCGAGCACGTCGCGCGGAAGGGGAAGCCGATGATCGTGTCCACGGGGATGGCGGACCTCTCCGACATCGAGGACGCGCTCGCGGTCATCTACCGCCACCACCACGACGTGGTGCTCCTCCACTGTACGTCCTCCTATCCGGCACCGATCCAAGATGCGAATCTCCGCGCGATGGATACGATGCGGGCCGCCTTCCACGTGCCCGTGGGGTACTCGGACCACACGCCCGGATCGACTGGAGATGTGGCGGCGGTTGCGCTTGGCGCGTGCGTGGTCGAGAAGCACTTCACGATTGACAAGAAGCTCCCGGGACCGGATCACCCGTTTTCGCTCGACCCGGGGGAACTCAGGGGCATGGTCCGTGCGATCCGGGACACGGAGGCGGCGCTCGGATCGGGCCGGAAACATCGCACGCCCGCCGAAGAAGAACTGCACCGCCTCGCGCGCCGCCGAGTCTTCGCGGTCGTCGACATCCCGAAAGGGTCGGAGATTCGCCGTGAGGCGATCGCGGTTCTCCGTGGGACGGATGGCATCGAGCCAAAGTTCCTGGACCAGGTCGTGGGCCGGCGCGCTCGAAAGGACGTATCCGCCCACACGGCCTTGACATGGGACGACGTTTGACGATCAGTCTTCGAACTCGTTCTCGAGGATTGAGTAGACGTACGTGTCCCAGTACTTTCCGTCGACGAACTGGTCCTCCCGCTTCACGCCGTCCTTCCTGAACCCTGCCTTCTCGAAAAGACGGACGGACGGTTCGTTGAACGCGAAGATCTCCGCATACAGCTTGTGGAGGTTCACGTGCTCGAAGCCGTACCGCACGATCGTGCGCAGCGTGTCGAAGCCGTACCCCTTGCCCTGCGCGGACCTGTCCCCGATGTAGATTGACACCTCCGCGCGCCGGTTCTTCCAGTCGATGTACGTGAGTCCGACGACGCCGATAAGCTTCCGGGCCTTGTTCACGACCGCGAACATAACCGTGTTCCGGTCGTCGTGCAAGGCCTTGTACCACCGCTCCTGGTTCTCCATGCTCAGGAGCCGGAACTCCCGCGTCCGCGTCCGGATCTCCGGGTCGTTCCGCCAGTCCCGAAGCTGGGGGAGGTCGTCCCGTTCAATCGCGCGGAACATGACCTTCTCCCCGTGGATCATCGGGGCGCGCGATGCGGACTGGGGCATTAATGGTTGCGCACGGGCCGTCGGAACCGACAAATAGCGCGGTCGGTCTTGCGCCGCCGGAGGACGGCATGGCGAAGAAGTTCCTGATGACGACGCTGTGGCGGATTTCGCAAACGGGTCCCTTCCTGAGCATCTTCTTCTGGGGCACCGCCCTCGCCGGAATCTTCTGGCCGATCCTGGGTCAACGGAACCCTCCCGGTCCGCTGTATTGGTTCGTGACCCAGGTGCTCGGCGTCGGAGACGACCGTGCGACGCTTGTTGGCATCGCGTTGCTTTTCCTCCTATTCGTCGGCACGATTTTCGCGTTCGGATTCGTCTACGACCGTGTCCTCAAACTCTGGCGGGAGCAAACCGAGGTCGCGTATGCGCGAAATCCGTACGCGGATGACACGCTTTTCCGGAAGGAGATCCTCACGTGGGACCAGTTCTACCTGCCCCTTGCGAGGGCTCTGTACAAGGTGTCACCGGACCCGGACCTGAAGGCAGCGATTGCCCGGGTCGAGAGATGGGTCGCGACCGGAAAAATGGAGCCGAAGCCTGGTCCCGGGCCCGAGAAACGATAGTCCGGGGCCTCCCTCCATACCGACAGGCGAGTACCTTTATCCCGACCCTCCGCATGCGTTTCCCGAGGGCCTCTATGCAGAAGATTGCCGTCCTTGGCGCCGGGGAGATGGGCCACGGAATCGCGGAGCTCGCCGCGCTCCGCGGGTTCCACGTCTCGATGCGGGACATCAAGCCGGAGTTCGTCGACCGCGGGATGGAGCGGATCCGGTGGTCCCTCGGGAAGCTCGTGGAGCGGAACGAGGTGACCAAGGAGCAAGCGGACGAGGCCCTCGCCCGCATCCACACGACGACGGACCTGGCGGAGGCGGTGAAGGACGCGGACATCGTCATCGAGGCGGTGTTCGAGGACCTCGACCTGAAGAAGAAGGTCTTCGCGGAGATCGACGCGCACGCGCCGGAGGGCGCTATCCTGGGCTCGAACACGAGCGGACTGAGCATCACGCAGATGGGACGGGCGACGAAGCGGCCCGGGAAGGCCGTCGGCCTCCACTTCTTCAACCCGGTCATGATGATGCCTCTCCTCGAGATCGTCAAGGGGGAGGACACGAGCGAGGCGACCCTCGAGGCCGCGCAGGACCTCGCCCGGAAGCTCGGGAAGACGCCGATCGTCTGCCGAAAGGACGTTCCCGGCTTCATCACGAGCCGGACGATCGCGCCGTACATGCTCGAGGCCGCGTGGATTCACGACGAGGAGGGCGTCCCGACGGAGGTCATCGACAGCGCGCTGAAGTTCAAAGTCGGGTTCCCAATGGGCCCGTTCGAGCTCACGGACCGCGTCGGCGTGGACCTCATGGCGATGGCGACCGCGAAGCAGGGGATCCCCGTCCCGCCGTCGATCGAGCGGCTCGCGAAGGCGGGGAAGCACGGGCAGAAGGCGGGGGAGGGATTCTACAGGTACAAGGGAGACGGCAAGCCCGCGATCAACCCCGACCAGGGCAAGGACTTCGACCCGATGCGGGTCCTCGCGCCCGTGATCAACGAAGCGGCGCGCCTCCTCGAGTGGGAGGTCGCGCCCGCGGAGACGATCGACCTCGCGATGCGCCTCGGGACCGCGTTCCCGAAGGGGCCGTTGCGCCTTGCCGACGAGTACGGAATCGACGTGGTCTTGGCGTCGCTCGGGGGATCGAAGCGCCACACGCCCGTGAAGCTCCTCGGAGCGATGGCGGCGGAGGGGCGGCTCGGCGTGAAGGCCGGGCAGGGGTTCTACTATCACGGAGAGAGGCCCATGGAGACGAAGTACGACACGATTCGCGTGGAGACGGACGGCGAGACGGGCATCGCGACGATCACGCTGAACCGCCCAGACCGGCTGAACACGATCAACCCGGAGATGGTCGAGGAGCTCGACCGTGCGCTCGCGGAGTTGGAGCGGGACGAGAAGGTCCGATGCGTCGTCGTCACGGGAGCCGGCGAGAAGGCGTTCAGCGCGGGCGCGGACGTGACCGCCTTCGGTTCGATCGACAAGTCGTTCAAGGCGTGGGGCTACGCGCGGCGGACGCAGCTGGTCGTCGACCGGCTCGCGAACTTCCCGAAGCCCACGCTGGCGGCGATCAACGGGTACGCGTTCGGCGGTGGCTGCGAGATCGCCCTCGCGTGCGACTTCCGCGTCGCCGCCAAACGGGCGAAGCTCGGCCAGACGGAGCTGAACCTCGGCCTGATCACCGGCGCGGGCGGGGCGCCCCGGCTCGTGAAGCTCCTCGGCCTCGCGAAGGCGAAGGAGATTGTGCTCCTCAGCGCGCGGTACACGGCGGAGGAGGCGCACAAGATCGGCCTCGTGACCCGGGTCGTTGAGAACGAATCCTTCGGCGCGGGCGTCGCGGAGTTCGCGCAGCAGCTCGCCGCGCGCCCGCCCGTCGCATACCGCCTCGCGAAGGAGGTCCTGAACCGGTCCCCGGACATGTCCATCGACGCCGCCCTGGAGGCGGAGGCGAAAGCGTTCGGCCTCGTGACGTCCACAGAGGACATCTTCGAGGGCCTCCAGGCGATGATGGAAAAGCGGGAGCCGAAGTTCAAGGGACAGTAGGGCCGACGATCCCGTCCCTCCGAAGGTCCGCGATCTGGCGGCGCGTGAAGCCCGCCCATCGCAGCACGTCATCGGTGTGTTCGCCTCGCGACGGGGCGCCTGACGGTGTGGCGATGTTCGACGCACGGGCCTTCACTGGATGTGCAAGGACCTTCGTCCGCTTCTTCCCCGCGCCGACTTCGGGCAGGAGCCTCCGCGCCGCCAGATGTGGGTCTGCGACGACCTCGTCCACGCGGAGGACGGGCATCACGGGCAGATCCTCCGGCTCCAGGACCGCCGTCCACTCCGCGAGCGTCTTCGTGCGGAACGACGCCGCCATCGCGTCGACGACGGGCTTTCCGGCCTCCCCCGTCACAAACTGCGTGTCCGCGAACTCCGGCATCCCGAGGATCTCACACAGGCGCCGCCAGAACTTCGGCTCCACGCAGCCCACGGAAATCCACCGCCCGTCTTTCGTCTCGTACAGGCTGTAGAAGGGGAAGACGCCCGTGACGATCGTCTCGCCCGGCATCGGGACCTCGCCCGTCCCAAGGTATCGCGCGAGGTTGAGGACCATCAGGGAGAGAGTCGTGTCGTAAATCGAGACCTCGAGGAACTCGCCGCCGCCAAACCGTTCTCGCCGGTGCAGGGACGCGACGATCGACATCGCCGCCGCGAGCGCGGAGGCGAGGTCGCTCACGGGAACGCCGGGGATCACGGGCCGGCCCGCACGGCTCGCGGTCACGCTCAGGACGCCCGCGAGCGCCTCGAAGTTCAGGTCGTGCGCGGGCTTGTCCGCGTACGGGCCCGTGCGCCCGAAGCCGCCAAACGAGCAGTAGACGATGCGCGGGTTCGCGCGGCGGAGTTGGGCGTAGTCGATCTTCAGCTTCCGCACCGTGCTCGGCCGGAACTGCTCGATGAAGACGTCCGCCTTCTTCGCGAGGCGGTACAGGACCTTCCGGCCCGCGTCCGTCTGCAGGTCGATCGCGACGCTGCGCTTCCCGCGGTTCACCATCAGGAACGGGTACGACGTGTCGTCGACGAGCGGCGGCACGGAGCGCATGTAGTCCCCGACGCGCGGGTCCTCGACCTTGATCACATCCGCGCCGAGGTTCGCGAGGAGCTGCGTGCAGAACGGGCCGGGCAGGAGGCGGGTCAGGTCGAGGACGACGACGCCCTCGAGCGGCCGGGGCACGCGCGGGCGAACGGCCTCCCTCGCTTAAGGGTGTCCCCGAAGGTCATGGGCAAGCCCTTAAGAGACCCGCGCGGCATCAGAATCCTGATTCCCATGCCCCGCGAGGCCGTGATCCTCGAAGCCGTGCGGACGCCCGTCGGCAAGCGCGGCGGTTCGCTGAAGGACACCCGCCCGGACGACCTGGCGGCCCTCGTCCTGCAAGAGATCGTGGACCGCTCCGGGATCGACAAGTCTACCGTGGAGGACGTGATCCTCGGGTGCGTCACGCAGATCGACGAGCAGGGGCTGAACCTTGCGCGAATCGTGGCGCTTGTCGCCGGGTTTCCCGACTCCGTCCCTGGGACGACTGTGAACCGCCAGTGCGGGAGCGGTCAACAGGCGATGAACTTCGGCGCGCAGGGCGTGATCGCGGGCACGTACGACCTCGTGATTGCGGGCGGCGTGGAGTCGATGAGCCGCGTGCCGATGGGCGCCGACGCTGGCGTCCTCAACGAGCGGCTCATGGCGAAGTACGAGATCGTCCCGCAGGGGATCTCCGCAGACCTCGTCGCGGACAAGTACAAGGTCACGCGGCAGCAGATGGACGAGTACTCGTACCACTCCCACATGCGCGCGATCCGCGCGATCGACGAGGGGCGGTTCAAGCGGGAGATCGTGCCCGTGCCCGTGATGGACCCGGAGGGGAACAAGCGGATGTTCGACACGGACGAGCACCCGCGGCGGAACACGAGCCTGGAGAAGCTCGCCTCCCTGCCGCCCGCGTTCAAGCCCGACGGGAGAGTCACCGCCGGCAACTCTTCGGGGATCAACGACGGCGCCGCCGCCCTGCTGATCGCCACGCCGGAGAAGGCGAAGGAGCTGGGACTCGAACCTCGCGCGCGGATCGCGAGCATGGCGGTCGTGGGGACAGACCCCGTCGTAATGCTCGAGGGGCCGATGCCCGCATCGCGGAAGGCGTTGCAGAAGGCGGGGCTGACGTCCGACGACATCGACCTCTGGGAGATCAACGAGGCGTTCGCGTCCGTCCCACTCGCGACGATGCAGACGCTCGGCCTCGACTACGCGAGAGTGAACGTGAACGGCGGCGCGATCGCGCTCGGCCACCCCCTCGGGTGCTCCGGCGCGCGGCTCATGACGACGCTCCTCCACGAGATGGAACGGCAGGACCTCCGGTACGGGCTCAGCACGCTGTGCATCGGGTTCGGTCAGGGCATCGCGACGATTATCGAGCGGCCCACGTGAGTCCATAGCTTTTTGGCGGCGCCGCGAAATCGCCGCGCGTGCGGCCCTGGGAGAACTTCGCCTTCATGGTGACCCTCGGGGCGGTCCTCGGGGCGCTCACGGGCGGAGTCCCCGCCTACGCGAAGGAGGTCTCGACCGCCTCGCTCATCTTCGCGATGACGTTCTCGCTGACGGAGGTCCGGTTCCGCGGCCTCTCTCCCCGCGATGAGGTCCGCGGCTTCGGGCGAGCGTTCTTCTGGAACTACGTTGTGTTGTCCGGTCTCATCCTCGGCCTTTCGTTCCTGTATCAGGACGACGCAATCCGCGGGGGATGGGTCGTGATGGCCGCGGGGCCGTCTGCGGTCGCGGTGATCCCACTCACCGCCACCTACCGGGGGAACACGCGGACGGCGCTCGTGTCCACGGCCCTGCTATACCTCGCGGCGCTCGGGCTGTACCCGCTCGTCACCCTCGCGTTTGCGGGTCAGGCGGTGGATGTGACGGAACTCGGCGTCCAGACCCTCCTGCAGATTGCCCTTCCCCTGATCATCTCGCGGCCGCTCTCGAAGAGCGGAGCGATCGGACGGCACCGCCGACTCATCGTGAACGTCTCCTTCCTCGTCCTTGTGTTCGCGATCACAGGGTCGAACCGGAGCGTGTTCTACCAGGAGCCGGGCCTGATTGCCGCGCTGGCGGGGGGCGCGTTCGTGCGGACCTGGGTGGCGGGGCTTGCGGTTTTCGTGATCTCCGGTCGCATGGGCTCGAGCCGAGAGCAGCGGGTGTCGGACACGCTATTCGCCTCCCTGAAAAACCTCGCGTTGGCGGCGCTCCTCGCGCTCGCGCTCTTCGGCCCCCTCGCGGCGCTGCCCGCAATCGTGAGTCTGTTCCTCGAGATTGCATGGCTTGTGCCGATGCAACGAATGTTTCGACGGTGAGCACCGCCGCTCCCAACGATTGGCCCGTTGGACTCGGCGGTCAGGCGAGAAAGTCGACCCCGGTCACACCCTTGAAGTGCCGGTCGCCGGTCAAGATTGTTGCGCCCCGAGCTTGGGCAGTTGCGAGCAGGAATGCGTCCATCATCCCGAAGTCACGAACCGTCTTCCGCCGTCGGGCATGCTCGTCCCCGGCGGCGCGGGCGAGGCGAGCGTCCAGTGCGACGATCTCGGACGCTTCTTCCACGGCGATTGAGGGGGGCTCGGGGTCTCTCCCTTCCCGGAGGAACTTGCTACGGATTTCCGCAAGCATGGGCGCTGGGGTCATCAGGCGGTTCTCAGGATTCTCCACGATCCCGCGGACGCGCTCGCCTGCCTTCGTACCTTCGAAGTACTCGATCCACGCGTACGTGTCCACTACATAATCAGTCACGGTGGTCCTCACGCTCCTTGTGTGAGAACCTCCCGATTCCCCGGAAGGCTCCGAAATAGCTCCTCTTGGGGCGCTCGACCGTGATCCGGACGACCTCGCGCTCACGAAGCCCCAGCAGCTCCGCGATTTCGCGTGGAAGCGTGATTACGAGGGAGCCTCCGGTCCTCCTTGTCCTGACATATGCTGTTACACTTTCTGACATGATGGGTATGACTAGATGGTACTAGATATTAAACCTTGCCCCCCAGAGCCGCGAGGACCTCCTCAGAGTTCGCCGATCTCCTCGCGCGAGATGACGAGCCGCTGGATCTGCGACGTGCCCTCCCAGATCTGGAACACCTTCGCGTCCCGCATCCACTTCTCGACGGGCTCATCCCGCATGTACGCCGCCCCCCCTCCGATCTGGACGGCGTCCGTCGTGACCTCCATCGCCATGTCCGCCGCGAACAGCTTCGCCATGGACGCCTCCTTGTTCATCGGCATCCCCTGGTCGAGCATCCACGCGGACCGCCAGCACAGGAGGCGGGCCGCCTCGATCTTCGTCTTCATGTCCGCGAGCATGAACGCGATCGCCTGCTTCGTCGCGATCGGCTTCCCGAACGCCTTCCGGTTCCGGGAGTACTCGAGCGCCCACTCGTACGCCGCCCGGGCGATCCCGATCGCGCCCGCCGCCACGAGGGGCCGAGAGGACTCGAGCGCCTTCATCGCTCCCACGAATGCGGACGCGTCCTCCGTCCCGAGCATGTTGTCCTTCGGGATCTCACAGTCCTCGAGGAGGACCTCCGACGTGTGGGACGCGCGCACGCCCATCTTGTCCTCGACCTTCCCCATCTTCAGCCCGGGCGTGTCCTTCTCGACGACGAACGCGCGGATCCCGAAGTGCCGGAGGGACGGGTCCGTCGTCGCGAACACGACGTGGAGCTCGGCGATCCCGCCGTTCGTGATGAATCGCTTCACGCCGTTGAGGACCCACTTGTTCCCCTTCCGTTCCGCGCGCGTCGTGATCGCCGCCACGTCCGAGCCCGCGTCCGGCTCCGTGAGGCACAGGGCGCCGAGCTTCGCCTCCGGCCCGCAGAACCGCGGGAGGAAGTGCTGCTTCTGCTCCTCCGTCCCCATGTGGATGATCGGGAGGTACGCGAGGCCCGCGCCGATCAGGCCCGTCGCGATCCCCGCGCAGCCCCAGTTCAGCTCCTCGTTCACGACGCAATGCGTGAGGGTGGACGTCACCCCGCCTCCGCCGTACTCTGACGGGATGAACGCGGTGTCCATGCCGATCTCGTGCGCCTTCTGGACGACCGGCCAGGGGATCGTCCCCTTCTTGTCGTAGTCCAGGGAGACCGGGCGCATCTCCTTCTCCGCGAACTCGTGCGCGGTCTTCTGCATCAGCTTCTGCTCGTCCGTCAGCTCGAATTCGACCATACGCCTGCCCCGCGGTCTTCGATACGCCCTCCCCCGTCTTAGCCGTTCCGTTTACATCGTGGCGGGGATGTCCTTCGCCGCCTTCGTCAGGTGGGTCATCTGCGGCTGGATTCCCATGATCTTCGGGAGGCTGCCCTTGAACTTCATCTTCCCGGTGATCACGGCGGTGTTGAAGTCCGTCTGACCCGCCGCGACTTTGCCCCAGATCTCCCACGGGGCCTCGAACTTGAAGTCCGCGACCTCCTCCGGCTTCACCGCCTTCGTCGCCACGCGTCCCCCCGCGACCTCGATCTGGTGGCTGAGCCCGCGGTCCGTGACCGTGAGCGTGATCCTCGTCGTGAGCCCCGCGGCCTTCTTCCCCCACTCCGGGTCCGCGTTCAGGCGCCGGGCCAGCTCCTCGAACCACTCGGGTGAGAAGTATTGCATGGAGCCGCCAAACCCGCGGACGCGGGATAAGTCTTTGGCCCTTACACGGGGGTCAGTACCGGAGGGTGATGAGGCGGCAGGGCGCGCACCGGAGGCCCGCGAGGTACACGTTCCCCCATCGGTCCGGGGGCATGAGGGGCTCCCCGCCGAGGGCGAGCCGTGTCTTCTCCTGCATCCACTTCGCCCCGCCCACGATGCTCTCCGCGACGAGGTACCCCTGCTCCATCGGCTGGCCGCAGGACGGACACGGGTAATCGGGCACGGTCCGGGCACGGGCCCGGACGGATATCAACGTGCCTCAGCCGAACGACCCGAGCATCCCGAGGACGAGGACGAGGGCCACGACGAGGAGCACCGCCAGGATCGCGTACACGACGAGACCTGGCACGCCGCGGACCCCCACGTGCTCGTATGGACGCCTGATCGCGTCCCCCCATCCTCGCCGGGAGATCCGCGACCAGCGACGCTCGCCCAGGGTCGGCCTGAGCGGCTTCGGACCCCTGACCGAGGTCCAACCGGAGCCGCGCGCGGGCCTCGATGTCCACGTTGTCGCGGCTCCGGCCCGCCACGCCCCGGGACGGCGCCCCAGGGCTATGAATTCGCCCTCCGCATGATGGGGACCACGCCCATCCCGCGGAATCCCAAAACCTTTAAATCGCGTACGGGCCATACGCCGCGGCGTCCGACATCCGTCGGACTCGTCAGAAGGGAGACACTGGGATGGCACGAGCCCCAGCGAACCAGCCAATCCGGATTCTCAAGGTGAACCCATGCACCTGAAAGAAATCGAAATGGAGAACTTCAAGTCGTTCGGCCGCAAGGTGAAGGTCCCGATCCTCGAAGGGTACTCCGGGATCACGGGCCCGAACGGGAGCGGGAAGTGCGTCGCCGGGTCCACGCGGGTCTGGCTCCCGGACGGCGAGGAACGGACGATCGAGGGCCTCGTCGAGCACGCCCTCCGGCACAGCGACGTCACGGACGCGTTCGACGACGGGGTGGCGGCGTACGAGAACCCCGACGACGTGGAAGTCCTGACCCTGAACCCGCGGACGCTCACGTTCGAGCGCGCCCCCGTGATCGCGTTCGTGAAGCGCGAGGCGCCGGATCACCTCCTCCGGGTCCACACGCAGTCCGGCCGCCAGGTCCTCGCGACGCCGTACCACCCGCTGTTCTCCCTGCACGAGGGCCGGGTCGTCTGCCCGCGCGCGGACGAGCTCGGGGCGGGGATGAAGGTCGCAGGGTACATGCACCCGCCCGCGGTCCTCCTCGAGAGGTTCGAGGAGCGGGACGTCGTCGGCGACGACGTGATGGCGGTCGTCCGGGACGCGCACGCGGAGTGGCTGCCCGGCGTCCTCTGGGACGACGTCGAGGCGATCGAGTGGGTGAACCCGCCGGACCGCTGGGTGTACGACCTCACGGTCCTCCGGACCCACAACTTCGTCGCGGAGGGCCTCGTCGCGCACAACTCGAACATCGCGGACGCGATCCTGTTCGTCCTCGGGCCGAAGTCCTCGAAGGCGATCCGCGCGGGGAAGCTCTCGGACCTGATCTGGAACGGCGGGAAGGAGAAGAAGGGCGCCTCGTACACGGAGGTCAGCTTGACGTTCGACAACCAAGACCGCGTGATCCCGATCGAGGCCGACGACGTGCGGCTCACGCGCCGCGTTGTCCTGAGCAAGAGCGTGGAGGGCGGCTACAACTCGTACTTCTACGTGAACGACCGGTCCTCTCAGCTCCAGGAGTTCGACCAGCTCCTCGCCCACGCGCGGATCAGCGCGGAGGGGTACAACCTCGTGCAGCAGGGGGACGTCCAGCGGATCGTCCAGATGACAAACCTGGAGCGCCGCCGCATCCTCGATGACATCGCGGGGATCACGAAGTTCGACGAGGACATCGGCGCCGCGGAGGGGAAGCGGAAGGCGGCAGAGGAGAACCTCGAGCGGATTCGGATCATCCTGGCGGAGATCGAGAAGCAGATCAAGCAGCTGGAGTCGGACCGGGGCGCCGCGCTGAAGTACCGCGAGCTGAAGGAGAAGCTGGACCTCGCGAAGGCGCAGATGGCGCACAAGAACAAGGCGCTCGTCGAGGAGGCGATCGCCAGCCTGCGCGAACAGCTCGTGAAGCACGAGGCCGAGCGGCAGAAGTTTGAAGTCCAGAAGGCGAAGCTCCACCAGGAGCTGGAGGCCGCGGAGCAGGGGCTCCACGACCTGGAGGCGAAGATCGCGGAGCGGGGCGGCGCCGAGGCGAAGGAGCTCCAGGAGAAGCTGAACAACCTCCGGATCGACCGCGCGACGACGCAGAACGAGATGGAGAAGGCGAAGGACGCGGTCAAGCAGGGCAAGGTCGAGGCCGCAAACGTCTCGAGGGAGCGCGCCCGCCAGGGGAAGGAGATCGACGGGCTCGATGCCGAGCGCCAAGAGGCGCAGAAGCGCCTCGCCGAGGTCGAGAAGGAACTCAAGGTCGTCGACGCGGACCTGAAGGAGGTCGACGCGTTCGCCGCGAAGTCCGACGCGAAGGTGAGCGGCCTCCAACGGGACATCGTCGCGCTGAACCAGCAAGTCGAAGAGCTCGAGGAGAAGGTCCACGCGCTGACGCTCGAGGCGGACCGCCACCGGGACGGCATCGACCGCCTGAGCGCGGAGGTCGAGCAGCTGGGGGAGACGCGGAAGACGTACGCACTCGAGCTCGACGACACGGACTTCCAGATCCGCGAGATCAAGGGCGGCTCCAGGGACTCGACGAAGTCCACGCGAAAGCTCCAGGAGGACTTCTACGCGAAGCGGAAGGAGGAGGCGGAGCTCGCAAAGGAGACGCAGGAGCTCGAGCAGGCGATCATCGGCCTCACGCGGGAGTATGAGCGACTCAAGGCGGAGTCCCAGGTCGCGGACGCCCTCGCGAAGGGCTTCACGCGCGCCGTGGCGGCGGTCCTCGAGGCCCGGGACAAGGGCCGGATCAAGGGGATCCACGGGACGGTCGCGGAGCTCGCGGAGGTCGACAAGAAGTACGAGTCCGCGATCGAGGTCGCCGCGGGGAACCGGATGCAGGCGGTCGTCGTGGACTCCGACGTCACCGCCGCGGAGTGCATCGAGTTCCTGAAGAAGACGCGCGCGGGGCGCGCGACGTTCCTCCCGCTGAACAAGATGCTCGCCGCCCGCCCACGGGGCAAGGCGGTCATGCTCGCGAAGGAGACCCTCGGCCTCGCGATCGACCTGATCCGGTTCGACGAGAAGTACCGGGACGCGTTCTCCTACGTGTTCGGCGACACCTTGGTCGTCGGGACGTTGGACCAGGCGCGCGCGATCATGGGGGGCGTCCGACTCGTGACCCTCCAGGGCGAACTGATCGAGGCGTCCGGGGCGATGATTGGAGGCGAACTCGAGCGGGCGCAGCTCCGCTTCGGCGGCGCCTCGCGCGGGGACCTCGAGAAGGTCGCGACCGAGCTCCGGAAGGCGACGGACGAGGCGGACAAGGCCCGCAAGCGGCTCGAGCAACTCCGCACGGAGATCGCGGGTCTGGAGTCGGAGCTCAAGGACTTTGGGGCCGCCACGAGCACGGTCGAGGTGAAGCTCGACGCGCTCGAGGCGAAGCGGAAAGACTTCGCAGCACGTCTCAAGGCGATCGACGACGAATTGAAGGAGAAGACCGGGCGCCTGACGGACCTGCGCAAGACCGCGGAGCGCACCGCGCAAGATACCGAACGGCTGTCCAAGCAGCTCGCCACCCTCAAGGAGCAGCGGGACGGAAAGAAGCGGCTCGTGATCGAGTCGACGCCGCAGCAGGTCGCGACGCGGATGAAGGAGCTCGCGGCGACGAAGGCGAGGCTCCAGGAGGAGTACCACGCGCTCTCCGCAAAGCTCGAGGCGCTCGACACTCAGCTCAAGGTCCTCGGGGACCGACTCGCGGAGTTGGACGCGCGGTTGGCGGCGAACCGGAAGGAGTCCGAGGACACCGCCTCGCGCATCGAGGAGTCCACCGCGAGGCTCGACGGGCTGGAGAAGGAAATCCGCGGCTTGGAGAAGATGGTCGACAACATGGGCCGCGAGGTCCAGGACCTCCAGGCGAAGCGGGACGAGGCGTACAAGGCGAAGACGGACTTCGAGGCCTCGATCGACAAGGTCCAACAGCGGCTCGAGACGCGAGAGCAGGTGTTCCTCGGCCTCGAGCAATCGATGCGGGAGCAGGAGGCGAAGCTCCGCCAGGCGGACGAGGAGCTCGCCGCGGTCCAGATCGAGGTGAAGGGCGACCTCCCGAGCCTCGAGGCCCTGAAGCGGACGATCGCGGAGACCGAGGCGCAGATGGCCGCGCTCGGGAACGTGAACCTCCGGGCGCTTGAGGACTACGAGGCGCAACAGGCGCGCCGGGGCGAGTTGAGTGCGGAGTTCGGGCAGCTCGAGACCCAGCGGACGGACCTCGTGGCGCTCGTCGGGGAGCTGAACGGGAAGAAGAAGGAAGGCCTCTTGAAGGTCTTCGCGGCGATCAACGAGAATTTCCGACGCGTGTACGCGGAGCTCAGCGAGGGCGGCGAGGCGGAGCTCGTCCTGGAGAACGAGGCGGACCCGCTCGCGGGGGGCCTGATCATGAAGGCGAAGCCGCCGCACAAGAAGGTGTTCCACCTCCAAGCACTCTCCGGCGGCGAGAAGTCCCTCGTCTCGATGGCGTTCATCTTCGCGATTCAGCAGTACGACCCTTCGCCCTTCTACATGCTCGACGAGGTCGACCAGAACCTCGACGCCGTGAACGCGGAGAAGGTCGCCCGCATGATCGGCCGGCAGGCGCACACGGCGCAGTTCGTGCAGATCAGCCTCCGGAAGGTCACGCTCAAGGAGGGGGACCACATCATCGGCGTCACGATGCGGTCCGACGGGATCAGCGAGGTCGTGATGAAAGTCAATCTCTCGGACGTGCAGGAAGAGAAGCCCGCCGAGGAGGTGCCCGCGTGACGCAATACGAGGACGTCCTCAGCCACCTGATGTTCCACAAGGCTTTGACCGCGGACCACGAGTCGGGGAACCGGATCACGCAATACCTTCAGATGGTCCACGAGATCGAGGGCGGGCACTACCTCGCCGTCCGCGACCCCCTCGAGAAGGCAATCGCCGCGGCGTTCGAGCTCGTGATCGAGCAGCAGTTCAATCCGTGGGACATCGACCTGGCGGCGTTCACGAAGCTGTACCTCGAGAAGGTACGGGACGACGGCGTCGTGAACTTCGTCACGGCGGGGAAGCTCGTCGCGATGGCGTGGTCGATCCTGAAGATGCAGAGCGACGAGCTCGTCGCGAAGGCGGAGCCGCCGAAGCAGGAGGAGCTGTTCTTCGCCGACTGGGACCTCGGACTCGACGTCTACGATTCCCCGGAGCAGTTCGACTACACGCAGGCCGTCCTGCAGGGGCGCGTCCCGATCCAGGAGGCGATCCGCCGCGAGGGCCGGCGGGCCGTCACGCTCATCGAGCTCATGCAGGCGCTCGACGAGGCCCGCGTCGAGGCCGCGCGCCAGCTCGAACTGGCGGCGCTGCGGGAGAAGGTCCGCGCGACGGCGCCGAAGGATTGGGGGAACAAGGTCCACGCGGAGGACCTGAACGAAGACCTCGCCCTCACCTGGTCCCGCATCCTCCAGTTCAACGGGCAGCCGATTCCGCTCGACAGCCTGGCGAACCACGATCCGTGGGATCGGGTGACCGTGTTCGTCGCGGTCCTGTTCCTCGCGAAGATGGAGAAGATTGGGATCTCGCAGAAGGACTTCCCTTACGGGGAGATCCTCGTGAAGCGGATCTCCCCCGAGGAGACGATCGAGGCCGTTCCGACGCCCGCCCCGACCCCGGAGGTGGCGGCATGACCGAGCAGGGCATCGTGGAGGCCGCCCTGTACAGCGCCGGTCGCGCGCTGGCGGTGGAGGAGATCGCGCAAACCACGAGCCTCTCGCCCGACGTCGTCCGCGACTCGCTGGCGGCGCTCGCGAGCGTGTACGACGAGCGGGGCAGCGCGATCCAGGTCGCTCGGATCGGGGACAAGTGGGCGATGCAGATTCGCGCGGAGTATGTGGAGCGGGCGCAGACGTTCGCGCCGCCCGAGGTCGCGAAGGATCTCCTGAAGACCGCCGCGCTGATCGCGTACTACCAGCCCGTGAAGCAGAGCGAGATCGTCCGGATGGTCGGCGGCAAGGCGTACGACCAGGTCCGCGCCCTCGTGGACCTGAATCTCGTGACCGCGAACCCGCTCGGCCAGACCCTCGAGCTGCGGACGAGCCCGCACTTCCCCGAGTTCTTCGGGCTCCCCACGACCGAGCGCGAAGAGATCAAGCGCGTGCTCGCGGAGCGGGCCGGGATCTCCCCAACCGCCAAGCCGACGCCCGCGCCCCCGCCCGACGCCTCCTCCGCGGAGTCCGCGGCCGGGACCTCATAACCGGTCGGGTACCTTTATCTAGAGGCAGCCCAATCGTCGAGGAGAACCCCTCGACGCCACGAGCGGGTGCTGGACCAGCGGAGCCGGGCACATGGGCAGTGGATTCCTGCGGGACATCGCCCTCCGGAAGCAGCTTGAGGAGAAGGTCAAGGAGGCGACGAAGACCCGCCAGTCTGCAGAGGCGGAGATCAACGCCGCGAAAGCGCTCATCGAAGGCGCCAAGGCGATCGACGGGAACGTCACGGACGCGGAGGCCGCACTCGCGGAAGCGACGTCCCTGATGTCCGCGAAGGACTACAAGTCCGCGCTCGAGAAGGCCGCGGAGGCGAAGGAGCGCGGGAAGCGGGCGTACGCGGAGCGGGCCCGCCACTTCCTGGACAGCACGAAGTCCCTGCTCACGATCACGAAGGGGATGGGGCTTGACGACAAGGAGGGCCTCCAGGGCCTCGATCGGGCGGAGGAGGCGTACGGGAAGGAGGCGTACCCGGAGTCGATCGAGCTCGCGAAGAAGGCGTGGAAGAAGAGCGAGAAGGTCCTCCACGAGCAGCTCTCGTCCTCGTTCTCGACCGCGCAGTCCCTCATCATCACCGCCAAGAACATCGGGAAGGACACCGCCGCGGCGGAGGACCTCCTCTCTCGCGCCCGGTCGGCGGTCGAGGCGAACGACTTCGAGCCTGCGCTCGCGTTCACGAAGGAGTGCCTCGAGGCGGTGAAGTCCGAGCTGAACGCGGAGGTCGAGCGGGCCGCGCAGGAGGCGCAAGTCGGGCTCCGGACCGTGCAGGAGTTTGGCGGCGATGCATCGACAATCGCGCGCCTGGCGGACCGCGCGAAGGCGGACGTCGCGAAGGGGGACTACGACAAGGCGCTGAACTCCCTCCGCCAGGCCCGGCAGGAGTCCGAGAAGGCCCTCGGAAAGGGCCTCGAGTCCCGGACGTCGGACTTCGCCCGGATGATCGCGGACGCGGAGGGGATCGGCGCCGACGTGTCCCAGGCGCGGAACCTGTTCAAGCAGTTCGAGCGGGCGCTCAAGGACGGCCACCTCCCCGAGGCGACGGAGGTCGCGCGGCAGGGGTACCAGGCGCTCCAGAAGACCCAGTTCGACCGCGTGCTCCTCACGATCAGCGCGTCCCGGGAGAAGTTCATCACCGCGAAGAACATCGGCGCGGACCTCACCCCCGCGATTGAGCACCTGAACCGCGCGCGGGGCGCCCTCCAGGCGAGCCAATACCGCGAGTCGATCGAGGCGTCCAAGAAGGCGGACGAGATGGTTGACCAGATCGTCCGCGAGTACCAGAACGTCGAGGGCGAGATTCGCACGATGCAGCGGTCGTTCGCCGACGCCGAGGTCCTGGGCGTGGACACGACCTCCGCGAAGCGGTACCTCGAGCGCGCCCGGACGATGCTCTCGCAGCGGGACTTCCGGGGCGCGGTCGACCTCCTCCGCCGCAGCCGCGACGAGCTCGAGCGGGCGCAGTCGGAGCGGGCGATGGAGGTCATCGAGAAGGCGGAGTTCCTGCTCACCGCGGGGGAGAAGATGGGGGCGAACCTCGACGAGTCGAGCCGCGCCCTCGAGGAGGCCGTCACGGCCGCGAAGGGGAAGAACTTCGCAAAGTCGATGGAGCTCGCGACCCGGAGCCGGGAGCTCACGGAACGGGCGGTCCAGAAGACCCTCAGCGACTCCGTCACGGCGCTCCGCAGCAGCATGCAATACCTCGGGGAGGACGCCGCGTCCGTCCGCACGCTCCTGGAACGGGCGGATTCCGCGCTCAGCGCGCGGGACTTCGAGACGAGCTACGGGTACCTCGAGGAGGCGATGCGGCTCGCGGAGGGGAAGACGAAGGACAAGGCCCTCCAGTTCCACGAGGTCCTCAAGGGGGCGATCCAGATCGGGATCGAGCTCGGCACGGACGTCGGCACGCTCGAGTCCGGGCTGAAGGAGACGAACGCCGCGATCGACCGCGGCCGGTATGCGGACGTGATCGGGCTCAAGGAGCGGATGGTTCGCGAGATCGGGGTCGTCGCCGAGAACATCTTCAACCTCGTGAAGGCCAAGGTCGTGGAGGCGAAGAACCTCAACATCGACATCGCCGAGATGCGGGAACTCCTGAAGCGCGCGAAGATGGCCCTCGGGGTGGAGGACTACGTCGAGGCGATGACGCTCCTCAAGGACTGCAACACCCAGGCGAACAAGACCGTCGGGATCCACAAGGAAGTGTTCACCGCGATCTCGAGCGCCGCCGCCCTCGTCGCGGAGGCGAAGAAGCGGGACGTGAACGTGGCGAAGGTTCTCGAGATGCTCCTCGAGGCCAAGCGGGCGCACGAGCGGTTCGACCACGAGCGGGCCCTCGAGCTCGCCCACCGCGCGAAGGCCGAGACGGAGAAGCTCATGGTCCTCTATACGTCCGCGCAGAAGATCATCGCCGCGCGGGAGCTCTTGGAGCTCGTCGCGAAGGCGGGCGTCGACGCGCCGCACCTCAAGGAGATTCTGGACAAGGCGAAGGAGGCAATGAAGAACAAGGAGTACGAGAAGGCGCTCGCGTACTCCGAGCGCGGGGAGCGGGAGGTCCGCGACCTGATCCAGGAGCGCGTCCAAGGCCTCCTCAGCGCCTCCGAGTCGCTGATCGGCTCCCTGGAGTCCCTCAACCTTCTCGCGCAGGAGGAGAAGCTGATCCGGGCCCGCGAGGCGCTCAACGAGGGGAAGCTCAGCGAAGCCCTCCAGGTCGCGCACGAGATCCGCAGGGAGATTGAGGGGATCAAGAAGAACAGCGAGGACACCGCAGTCGCGATCTCGCGTGCGAAGGACCTCACGACGGAGCTTGAGGCGATGAACGTCGACGCCTCCTCCGTTGCGGCCATGATCCAGAAGGCCGAGGCCGCCGCCGCCGAGGGACGGTTCGACGAGGCGCACGGGTTCGCGACGCAGTCCCTCGCGGAGCTCGAGCGGAGCCGCGACGAGGGCATCGACGGCATGATCGCCCGGTTCGAGGAGGCGATTCAGAAGGCGAAACGGGAGAAGGTCGACACGCGCTCCGCCGACAAGCTCCTGGGCCGCGCCCGGGAGTTTCTGAAGGAGAAGAAGTACCGCCAGGCGCTCGCGCTCGCGATGCAGGCGGAGGGCGAGGCGGAGAAGGTCGGCCTGCAGCAAGACATGGCCGCGAAGGCGATCGCGACCGCGGAGAAGAAGCTCAGCGGCCTCGGCGGCGTCGTCCCCAGCCTGCAGGAGATGCTCGGCGAGGCCCGGCGCGCGATGGAGGAGGGCGACTACGTCCGCGCCCTGGATGTCGCGATCAAGACCGGCGAGGAGTTCAACCACGCCCGGGAGCTGTTCGAGGAGGCGAGGGACGTCGCCAAGCGGGCGCAGCGGCTCCACGACATCGCGGTCTCCCTCGGCCTCGACGTCGGCAGCATCGCCGGGGGGCTCGCGAAGGCCAAGTCGGCCTTGGACGCGGGGCGACCGGAGGAGGCGCGGGACGAGTACGCCGTGACCATGGACGCCGCCCAGGGGCTCGTCCGGGACGCGGTCGAGGGCCGGCTCGGGGAGGCGCGGGGGCTCGTGAACCGGGTGAAGGCGTTCGGGGCGGACCCGGCGCAGCCGCTCAAGAAGCTGAGCGAGGCGAAGGCCCAGTTCGACGCGGAGGACTTCGACGGGGCCGCGAAGCTCATCGCGGACGGCGACGCCGCCGCACACGAGGCGCTCACGAAGGTCGTGGAGGACGCGATCCTGACCGCGCAGTCGAACATCGAGCACTCCCGAAAGCTCGGCGCGGACACGGCGAAGGCGGGCGAGATGCTCGGGAAGTCCCGCCAGCACCTCCAGCGCGGGGAGTACGTGGAGGCCATGGACGCCGCGAAGCGGAGCCAGGAGTTCATCCAGATGCGGCTGGACTCCGAGAAGCAGTTCGCGGACCGGTCGTTCCAGGCGGAGTCCGTGATCCGGCGCGCGAAGAAGTTCGGCGTCGAAGTCCTCGAGGCGGAGCGCCTGCTCGCGGAGGCGATCCAGGCGAAGAAGACGGACATGGATCGGGCGATGGCGCTCGCGGCCCAGGCGCAAGGCGCCGCGGTGAAGGCGATCGACTCCTACTCCCCGAACGTGACCGCGGCCCTCGAGGTGACGTCGCCCCTGGCCGGCGAGTGGGCGGAGGCGTCCCTCGCGCTGACGAACACCGCGAAGGCGCTCGCGAAGGACGTCCGCGTGAAGATCCTCGGGGACGCGGAGGTCGAGGGGCTGAAGGACCTGCCCGCGATCCGAGCCAAGGGCACGGAGACCCTCCCGCTGCGGGTGAAGATGACCGCGTCCGGGTCGATTCCCCTCGCGATCCAGATCCGGAGCGTCCGGCTCCTCGATGGAAAGGAGTACCAACAGGAGGTCATCGCGACCGTCGAGGTCACCGAGCCCACGGCCGCGCCGTCGGCACCGGAGGAGAAGGCCCAGGCGCAGGCCGAATCCCGGTGCCCCGTCTGCAAGGGCCTGATCAAGGTGGGCTTCACGATCCGGCGGTGCCCGCACTGCGGCCGAGACATGCACGACCTCTGCGCATCGCGGTCCGCCCAGTGCCCCGCATGCGGGCAAGCGCTGCCCCAAGAAGCGAAGCGGAAGAAGATTTCCTTCAAGGTCGGCTGAGGTCGACGAGGCGCCCGACGGCGCGCTCGGCGGCCGCCACGATCCTTCCCCCCTCCATTTGCACCAGGATCGCGTCCAGGTCCGGGGCCAAGGGGCGGTCCTCGTCGAGCGTCCGGACATCCCGACGGATCTCCCGGTGGGCCGCGCGAGGGCCGAGCCCCGGCCGCAACGGCCTCAGCCAGTCGAGGCCCTGCGCCGCGGCGAGGTACTCGATCGCGACGGTGCGCCGCGCGAGGTCCAGCTCTTGGAGGCATTTCAGCGCGGCGGTCTGGCCCATGCTGACCCAATCCTCCTGTCCCGCGCTCGTCGGGAGGGAGTCCGCGCTCGCGGGGTGCGCGAGGACCTTCGCCTCCGAGGCGAGCGCCGCCGCCGTGTACTGCGCGACCATCATGCCGCTGTGCAGGCCGCTCCGCTGCGTGAGGAACGGCGGCAGCCCGCTCAGGTGTGCGTCGACGAGCCGCGCGACCCGCCGCTCTGCGAAGCCCGCGAGCACGCAGAACGCGAGGGCGCAGAAGTCGAGCGCCATCGCGAGGCTCTGGCCGTGGAACGTGCCCCCGCTCATCGCCTCCCCGTCGGGGAAGACGAGCGGGTTGTCCGTGGCCGCGTTGATCTCGACCTCCGCGACGCGCGCGCAGTAGTCGAGCGCCTCCCCGCACGCGCCCACGACCTGGGGGATGCACCGCACCGTGTACGCGTCCTGCACCTTGTGCGGGCCCGCGTGGGAGGGGATCACCTCGCTGCCCCGGAGCAGTCGTCGGAGATTCGCGGCGACGGCGACCGCGCCCGGCATCGGCTTCGCCCGCGCGAACCGCGGATCGTACGGCACGGGGGAGCCGCGGAGCGCCTCGAAGCTCATGCTCGCCGCGACCTGCGCGTCCCGGACGAGCGCGCGGCCGTCGTGAACCCCGAGGCACGCGAGCCCCGCCATCACGGAGGTCCCGTTGATCAGCGCGATTCCTTCCTTGGACTCCAGCCGAAGGGGCCGGAGCCCCGCCGCGCGGAGCGCCGCCAGTCCGGGACGGATGCGACCGCGGTGCTCCGCCTGTCCCTCCCCGATGAGGACGAGCGCGAGGTGCGCAAGGGGCGCGAGGTCCCCGCTCGCTCCCAGGGAGCCCCGGGAGGGCACGACGGGATGGACCCCGCGGTTCAGGAGGTCCAGGAGGCGCTGCACGACTTGGACGCGGACGCCGGAGAACCCCTTCGCGAGCGCGTTCGCGCGGAGGAGGGTCGCCGCGCGGACCTGCTCCCGCGTGAGCGGCGGCCCGGTGCCGACCGCGTGGCTCCGCAGCAGGTTCCGCTGGAGCTCGCGGACCTGCGCGGGCGCGATTTCCACGCTCTCGAGCTCGCCGAACCCCGTCTTGATCCCGTACGCGAGTTCCCCGCGTCGGACGATCCGCTCCACGGTCCGTCGCGAGCGCTCGACCGCGGCCCGGGCGACGGAGGCCAGCGCGACGCGCTCCCCGCCCCGGGCGACCGCGACCACGTCGTCGACGGTCAGGGTCGCCCCGTCGACTCGGATCACGGGCGCCGCGATGGGCCTCCCGGGGAAAAGCCTTCCCTCGTCGGAAAGGTTTTACCCGCCACCGGAGTTCGGACGCGCGATGCAGATCCTCTTCCTCGGCACCTCCGGGAGCTGGCCCACTCCCCGGCGGAACGTGAGCGCGGTCGCGGTGAAGCGTGGGCCGGAGACCCTCCTGTTCGACTGCGGGGAGGGGACGCAGCGCCAGTTCATGCTCTCCCCCTTCTCGTACATGCAGGTCACGCGGATCTTCGTCACGCACTTCCACGGGGACCACTTCCTCGGCATCCCCGGCCTCGTGCAGTCCATGACGATGAACGACCGGAAGGCTCCGCTGGAGTTGTGCGGGCCGCGCGGGATGAAGGAGCTCGTCCACCGCCTGCTGACCCTCGGGCACTTCAAGGCGGGCTTCGAGACGCCCGTGCGGGAGCTCGCGGACGGGGACGCGGTCGACTGCGGGGAGTACGTCGTCCGCGCGATCGACGCGCAGCACACGGTCCCCGCCCTGTCGTACGCGCTCGAGGAGAAGATGCGTCCCGGGCGGTTCGACAAGGCGACCGCGCTCACGCTCGGAATTCCGGAGGGCCCTCTGTACCGCCAGCTCCAGGAAGGTCGGCCGGTCACGGTCGGCGGGAGGACGTTCACCTCGGACCAGGTCCTCGGGCCGCCGCGGCGGGGCCGGAGGGTCGTGTACACGGGGGACACGATGCCCTCCGAGGCCCTCGTCCGGTTCGCCCGGGGCGCGGACGTGCTGATCCACGACGCGACCGCGGAGTCCAGCCTCGAGGAGAAGGCGAACCGCTACGGCCACAGCACCGCGCGACAGGCGGCGCTCGTCGCGAAGGACGCGGGCGTCGGCCGGCTCGTACTCACGCACGTGAGCCCGCGGTACGAGGACTCTGCCCCGATCCTGCAGGACGCGCTCCCGGTGTTCCCGAACACGATCCTCGCGGACGACTTCCTGCAGATCGACGTCCCGTACCCGGAGTGACGGGCGTCGTCGCGAGGCGGACAACACAAGCCTAATAAAGCCGCGACCGTCTCCGCGGGACATTCCCCGAGGGGGAGCCCGTGCCGCGGAACATCGTCGTTGAGGCCCTGACCCACACGCCGATCGAGCGCCAGGAGACGGAGATCGTCGAGCGGAAGGGCATCGGGCACCCCGACTCGATCGCGGACGGGCTCGCGGAGTCCGTGTCCCGCGCGCTGTGCCGGATGTACCGCGAGCGGTACGGGCGGATTCTGCACCACAACACGGACGAGGTCCAGGTCGTCGGCGGGCAGAGCGCCCCGCGGTTTGGCGGCGGCGTCGTCCTCGAGCCCGCGTACATCCTCCTCGTCGGCCGCGCGACCACGCAGGTGAACGGGGAGCGGCTGCCGTACCGCACGACCGCGGTCCAGGCGGCGCACGACTATCTGTCGAAGACGTGCACGAACCTGAACGTGGACGCGGACACGGTGATCGACTGCAAGATCGGCCAGGGCAGCATCGACCTCCGCGGGCTGTACGAGACGCAGAAGCAGCTCGCGAACGACACGTCCTTCGGCGTCTGCGCGGCGCCGTACAGCGAGACGGAGCTCCTCGCCCTCCGGACGGAGGAGATGATCAACGGGCCCCTGAAGAAGGAGCTCCCCGAGGTCGGGCACGACGTGAAGGTCATGGCGGTGCGACGCGGCGACAAGGTCCGTCTGACCGTCGCGGCGGCGATTGTGGACAAGTTCGTGCCGGACAAGGACCACTACATCAGCGTGATCGAGCAGCTCCGCGAGCGGATCCTCGACAACGCCGCCAAGATCTCGAACCGCCACGTGGCGGTGGACGTGAACACGGGCGACAACTATTACGAGGGCATCCTCTACCTGACCGTCACGGGCGTGTCGTTCGAGAACGGCGACGACGGTTCGGTCGGCCGCGGGAACCGGGTGAACGGCCTGATCACGCCGTACCGGCCGATGAGCCTCGAGGCCGCGGCGGGGAAGAACCCCGTCACGCACGTGGGGAAGCTGTACAACCTGCTGTCGTTCGAGCTCGCGCAGAAGATCGCGGACGAGTGCAAGGGCGACGTCGTGGAGGTCTGGGTCCGGATCGTCTCCCAGATCGGGAAGCCGATCGACCAGCCGCAGATCGCGGTCGCGCACGTCGCGCTCGCGGAGGGCGTGAAGCTCGCGTCCGTGAAGGACACGGTCGAGGGCGTCGTCGACGAGGGGCTCGAGACGATCGACAAGATTACGGACCGCGTTGTCGCGGGGAAGCTCCGCGTGTTCTAGGTTCGCGGACAACGCGCGGTGGATACCCTTAAGCCGCATCCTCACTTTGCGACGTCCCGATGAACGAGGACGTCGCGTTCATCCAAGAACAGGTGGACCGTCACCACGCTTGGTTCTCCCAGAGCCTCCCGATGATCGCCTCGGAGAACGTGATCAGCCCGCTCGCCCGCGAACTCCTCCTCTCCGACTTCGGCGACCGGTACGCGGAGGGGCTCCCCGGGGAGCGGTACTACCAAGGGAACACGTACGTCGATGAGGTCGAGAAGCGCGTCGTCGCGCTCGCGCAGAAGCTGTACCGTTGCCGCCACGCAGACGTCCGGCCGATCTCCGGGACCATCGCAAACATGGCGGTGTACTACGCGCTCCTCGAGCCGGGGGACATCATGACCTCCGTCGCCCTGAGCCACGGGGCGCACATCAGTTCCGCAAAGTTCGGCGCCGCCGGGATGCGAGGCGTGAACAACGTGAACTATCCGTTCGACCTCGACCGGATGAACATCGACGTCGACGAGACCGCCAAACTGATTCGCCACGTGAAGCCCAAGGTCGCGATGTTCGGGCAGAGCGTCTACCTGTTCCCAACGCCGCTGAGGGAGCTCGCCGACGCGTTCCAAGAGGCGGGGTGCCGCGTCTGGTACGACGGGGCGCACGTCATGGGCCTGATCGCCGGCGGCGCGTTCCAGGACCCGCTCCACGAGGGGGCGGACGTGCTGACGGGGAGCACGCACAAGACGCTGCCGGGGCCGCAGCACGGGATCCTGCTCTCCGACTCCGACGACGAGAAGTTCGTGAAGAAGCTGCAGAAGGCCGTGTTCCCCGGCGTCGTGTCGAACCACCACCTCCACGCGATGGCGGCGCTCGGGGTCACGCTCGCGGAGCACCTCGAGTTCGGGCGGGAGTACGCGCACCAAATCGTGAGGAACGCGAAGGCCCTCGGCCAGGCGCTGCACGAGCGCGGGGTCAGGGTCCTCGCGGAGAAGCACGGGTTCACGGAGAGCCACGCGCTTGCCCTCGACGTCTCGGGCCTCGGGGGCGGCGCGCACGTCGCGCAGCGACTTGAGGCGGCGAACATCATCACGAACAAGAACCTGCTCCCGTGGGACACGTCCTCCGTGAAGCCGAGCGGGGTCCGGGTCGGGACGCAGGAGCTGACGCGACTCGGGATGCGTGAGGCGCAGATGGCGGAGGTCGCCGACCTGATCGCCCGCGCGGCGGTGAAGGGCGAGGACGTCGCGGGGGTGGCGAAGGACGTCGCGGCGCTGCGCGCGGAGTTCGACACCGTCCACTATTGCTTCACGCCGGGGATGCCGGCCCACGCGCGGTACCGAATCGCGAAGCCCGGCGTGTAGGCCCGTTGGTATTGCTCGCGAGAATCGCGGGTCAAGGCTCATATGCGAGAAGGGTGTTTCGCCCAGAGAGAATACGCCCTAGGGACTGACACGCCATGGAGAAGCAGAGGATCAAGGTCAAAGTCTGTCTCGCCGGGGAGCCGATGGTCGGGAAGACGAGCCTGATCCGGCGGTACGTCCTCGACGACTACGACGACCGGTACATCGCGACCCTCGGGGCGAAAGTCACGAAGAAGGAGCTCGAGATCAGCGACCCGAGCCGAGGCGCGGTGGCGGTCACGATGATCCTGTGGGACATCTGGGGGAACAAGAACGTCCGCGAGCTGCTCAAGGACGCGTACTACCACGGG
>Ga0209751_10000952_pt1 | contig 30398 bp, 29 predicted proteins | sample RifCSP13_1_FD_184019 | JGI IMG/M metagenome (GOLD analysis project Ga0209751, IMG submission 184019) | Soil microbial communities from Rifle, Colorado - Rifle CSP2_sed 13_1 (SPAdes) (version 2) | ecosystem: Environmental > Terrestrial > Deep subsurface > Rock core/Sediment | place: Rifle...
GAGAGTTTAGCTTCAAATGGTTTGGATTCTTCTTGAGCAGCAAAAGTCACAAAAGACATAAAACAATATGTGAATACACAAAATAGAGATTTAGAAACATATTTCATTTCATTAGCACTCCTTTTTGAATCATTTTGTTAATATTTTATGCTCTCATAATGTTTTTACCAAGTAAGTTTCTTATGCCAGATATAATTATAACCACTAATAAACTTGTTTAATATGGTAAACTATTTTATTTTAATAAATTAACTATAATAGTTTTTTATTTTCATAGAGAACTATCTTAAGTTTTAATATTAATAATTCATGAATAAAAAACTTATTTTGATAAGAGGAGGAGTGATAACGTGGACTTTAAACTCAGTGGAGAAGACCTATTACAGGTAAAGTGCAATCTTTTGGTTCTCGGAAGATTTGAAGGAGAGGTTATTAAGGGCCCGGTTAAAAGGGTGGATGAGGCATTAGGAGGAGCTCTTAGCAGGATATCTCAGGAGGAGAAGTTTAACGGCGAAATTGGGAAAGGCGTGATGATAAATACACTTGGCAAAATCCGTGCTGAAAGGGTTTTACTTATTGGTTTAGGAAAAAAACAGAAATTTTCTTCTGATGTGTTAAGAAAAGCAGGAATATTTACAGCAAAGAGAGCTAAACCATTTTCTGAGAGCATAGCGTTTGGTTTTGCAGTTGATGGAAAAAAAGAAAACGCTTCAGCCCTTATCGAAGGCATAATGCTTGGAGGTTATGAATTCAACAAATATAAAACAAATGATAAAAAGTGGGAGGGCATTAAAAGCGTTAAATTTGTCTCAAGCGGTATCAGAGAAAGAAACTTTAAAGAAGATCTAGAATATGCAAGCATTATCTCAGAAGCCACCAATTTTGCCCGTGATTTGATAAACGAACCTCCTGTAGTTTTAACCCCAACAAAACTTTCAGAAACAGCAAAAGAGATTGCGCTAAAAGAAAAACTTGAATGTAAAATCTTTGGCAAGGAAGAAATGGAAAAAAAGGGCATGGGTGGGCTCCTTGCTGTGTCCAGAGGAAGTGATGAGCCTCCCAAATTTATCCATCTTACGTATAAGCCAAAAGGTAGTATCAAAAAAGCAGTAGCAGTCGTTGGAAAAGGAATAACATTTGACAGTGGCGGGCTATGTATAAAACCAAGGGACAGTATGCGTACAATGAAGGGTGATATGGCAGGAGCAGCTTGTGTTCTCGGGGTTATGAAGGTTATTTCAAGGCTAAAACCTCCTATCAAGGTTCATGGCCTTATTTCTGCAACTGAAAATATGCCCGGAGCAAGAGCCTATAAACCTGACGATATAATTCGTGCATTAAACGGAAAGACCATAGAGGTTATAGATACAGATGCTGAGGGGAGAATCGTGCTCTCTGATGCTCTTTCTTATGCTATGGAACTAAAAGTAGATGAAATAGTTGACCTGGCAACACTAACTGGAGCTTGTGTTGTTGCTTTAGGGGATTATACAGCGGGTGTAATGGGAAATAATGAGCGACTGATAAATAGGATTATAAAGGCAGCAAAACTTGCAGGAGAAAAGGTATGGCAACTACCCATGGACGATGAGCTAAGAAAAGAGATAGAAAGCGATGTAGCAGATGTAAAAAACGTTGGTAGCCGCTTCGGTGGGGCTATTACAGCTGCAATGTTTCTTGAGAAATTTGTAGGAGATACCCCTTGGGCACATCTCGATATCGCTGGTCCAGCATTCATTGAGAAGGGCGGTGAATGGTATCCAAAGGGCGCTACAGGCTTTGGAGTTAGAACAATAATTAGATACCTTCTTTCGTGAATCGTGAATCGTGGTTCGTGACTTCGCAGTAAGCTCAGTCGAACGTTTCGATACACGATGTAAGATACACGATAACCGAAACACGAACCACGGAATAGATTATACAATGCCACTAAAAATCATTGACCCTATTCGACGATACAATTTTCTTGAGATTGAACTCCACGGCGAAATCTCAGAAGAAGAGGAGAGGTTTGTTATACCCTTTTTTCCAATTAGGAGAAAACTGACACTTTGGGATTTGGAAAAGATTTTTTTACATGCATCGTCTGCTCCGTCTATTAAAGGGATTCTACTAAAAATTAGAGAGCTTAATATCGGTCTTGCAAGAGGAGAGGCGATAAGAAGGGGTATTTTAGAGCTCAGAGAAAAAGGAAAAAAGGTTTTCGTTTACCTCGAAAACCCAGGAAACATTGAGTATATGATAGGCTCAGCTGGGGATATAGTATTTATTCCTCCTTGGTCATTGTTAAATCTTATTGGACTTAAAGCTGAGGTAACTTTTTTAAAAGATGCTTTGGATAAAATAGGGATAGAGGCTCAAATCAAGGGGCTCGGTGAATATAAAAGTGCTGCTGAGACGTTTACAAGAAAGTCCATGTCTGAGCCTCATAGAAATATGATAGATTCGATTATGGATGATTTGTATATCCAGTTTGTAAAGCGCATTTCTCAAGCGAGGGGGATTGACGAAGAAAAAACTAAGTGTTTGATAGATTCAGGTCCATTTACTCCAGAAGAGGCTCTCAAATTTGGGTTAGTTGACGGGCTTGGTTATGAATCCGATTTTGAAAAAAAAATCAACGAAACACTGGGTTATCAACTAAAGAAAATCCAAGCCAAGAGCTTCATCAGATTTATAAATGTCAAAGAAATTTTTCGCTTTATCAAGGAGAAAATTAAAAGAGATGCTGGGATAATTGCTCTAATCTCAGATTCTGGCATGGTAACGCTTGGCGAGAGTAAAGGAAGCGGAGGGACAAAAACATTAGGCTCTCAAACATTATTAAAGGTGCTTAGAAAAGTAGAAGGTGATAAAAACATAAAAGCTATAGTTTTAAGAATATCTAGCCCAGGTGGGTCGGGCATTGCATCAGATATAATTTCAAACCAGTTAAAGATAATATCGGAAAAGAAGCCGGTAATCGTTTCAATGTCTGATGTAGCGGCTTCCGGTGGTTATCTAATAGCGATTGGAGCAAGAAAGATTGTTGCTGAGCCATTGACCCTTACTGGTTCAATAGGGATTATATCGGGGAAATTTATTATAAAGGATTTCTTAGCGAAATTAGGCGTGACTAAAGAAGCGGTAAAGCGTGGTACTAGAGCATTGATGTTTTCTAGTTATAGAGGGTTCACCGAGGATGAAGAAGAAAAACTTAATCAAATCATGAAATCATTTTATGAGGATTTTGTAAAGAAGGTAGCTATGGCAAGGGGGATGGATTTCAAAGCCGCAGAGGGGTTGGCGAGGGGTAGGGTATGGACAGGAAGACAGGCAAAAGACAACGGGCTGATTGATGAGTTAGGCGGGATAAAAGAATCAATACAAATTGCTAAAAAAGAAGCAGGGATTCCTGATGATATATCTCCTTTTATTAAGTTTTTTTCAAAACCGAAAGGAATTCAATTTTACCTTCGAGATAGGAACATAATATTTGGTGGAAAACTTGATTATCTTATAGAAAATATAAAATCCTTAAAGAATGAGGCAATTCTTACTTTAATGCCTTTTTGGATTGATATTAACTAGTGTATTCAATATAATCCCATATTACATCAAAAATATGTTTGCAATCTTGTATCTTGTATAAGGTTTTACTAGGTAAAATAACTAGGGAACAAAGTCAAGCCAATTTATGAATTTTTCATCCTTCCCTCTTACTACATCGAAGAACCTTTCTTGAAGCCTTCTTGTCACAGGTCCAGGTACTCCGTCACCAATTGTTCTTCCATCTACCTCCCGAATAGGAGTGATTTCTGCTGCAGTCCCGGTGAGAAAGGCTTCATCAGCAATGTAAAGTTCATCTCTAGTAAAACGTTCTGTTACAACCTGAAGTCCCTCGTCGAGTGCAATCTCCATTGTACTGTTTCTTGTAATACCTTCTAGGATTGATGTAAGAGATGGGGTTTTCAATGTTCCATTCCTAACTATAAAAATGTTTTCTCCACTGCCTTCAGAGACATATCCTTCAGTGTCAAGCATAATAGCTTCATCAAATCCAAGAGAGGTAACCTCAAGCTTTGCCATTACGGAGTTTACATAGTTACCTGAAATTTTTGCTTTAGTCATAAAAGTATTTACATGCATCCTCGTATAGGAAGCAATTTTTGCCCTTATCCCTTTTGTCACGGCTTCATCACCGAGATATGCACCCCATGGATATGCGGCGATTGCCACTCGAATAGGATTATTTCTTGGATGAACACCCATTGCACCATCCCCTATAAAGGCGATAGGTCTGATATATGCCTCCTTAAACCTATTTACGATAAGAAGATCAAAGATAGCCTTTCTCATTTCCTCTTTTGAGAAGGGTATGTTTATTTGGGCAATTCTGGCTGAGGAATAAAGCCTATTAATATGATCTGTCAGCCTAAATGCCGCAGCACGGCCGTCATGACATTCATAGGCTCTGACACCTTCAAATACTCCTAGCCCGTAATGAAGTGTATGCGTAAGCACATGGACCTTAGCTTCATTCCACGGAACAAGCTTTCCATCAAACCAGATCTTATATGGCTTAGAAGACATCTAAATCTCCTATAATACGTTAATCGAATTTCCTAATAAAGAATTATAGATTTTCCTTATTTTACAGTAAGTTGTCAAGTATACACCGGTATTATTCCTTGACTAAATGGTTTTTTCATCAAATAATATATTAGAAAAATTAAGGAGATAAATTTGCCTGACCAAATAATTATAAAAAAGTATAGCAACAGAAGGTTATATGATACCACACATAAGAAATATGTCACACTTGATGAAATATCTAACCTTATTAAAGATGGGAGTGAGATTAAGGTCTTAGATTCTCAGACAGACGAGGATATTACTAAAATTGTACTAATGCAGGTTGTTTTAGAGAGCGAAAAGAATAAAGAAGATATACTACCTACATCCTTTCTACACATGCTTATCAAATATGGTAATAGAATGGCTCGAGATTTTTTTGAAAATTATTTCACAATAATGTTCCAGCCTTACCTTTCTATTCAGGAGGGAATGAAAAAGAATCTTCAGTTGTGGCAGGAAACAGGGTGGGGCCCCCCCGGGATTAGATATCCTGTAATAGGGAACCCCTTTGAAACCCTTTCAGGACATTCTGAAAAACCAAATAATATTGAGAAAGACGGGGGATCTAAAGAATCTTCTCACACCCCTCCATCTCCAGAATTAGAACTCCTTATGGAAAAGGTTAAAGAGCTTGAAGAGAAGGTTAAATCAATGGATAAACCTAAAAGAAGCAACAGAGGGAAGGAAAAAGTTACGGAGTAGAAATCCTCATTACATAATTAATTTGAAATGAAATAGAACCCTATCAAGTAAATCTAATAACTCTTCACATGCCTTGTACCTATACCTGCTTCTAAATATCCCTTATACTCAAGATAAAGCATTAATTAGATTTATAAACTCACTTATTTCTCAATCACTGAGCATTACTACTTGAGTGTAATTATATCAGCTAACACTGTATCATGTACTTGAAGTGTTCCAGTCACCTCAACCTCTGCATCAGCAATTAAACTATCACACCCAATAGGGTTATTATCTGTATCTTCTATATTCGTGGTCGGAACAATTTGAACTGTAATATCCGTATTAGCTCTTGTTACTACTATAGTCCCTTCGCTATCACCTACACCCCCATCGCAAGTCTCTGGAGAATCTGTAAAATCAATATTCCCGTCAAAATTTACACTTATATTATTCGGATCGTCAAGGATAACGTTTCCGTTTTCTAGGCTTATATTCCCTAAATCAACATTTGTTTTTGGAAAAACAGTAACATTGGTAAAAGCTAAAACTTTTTCACTACTATCTTGAAACTCAAGTCTTAGTGTTAAACAGCCATTAAAATCCCCTGTGATAAAAAAATTTCCACTATTATCTGTTGGATTTGATTCAAAAACAGTTCCATTATTATTATTTATTAGCACTACAGTTATCCCACTATTTGGGGTGCTGATAATAGTTCCCTGAACAATTGATACTAAATTACCTCCGTCACCATCCCCACCACCACCAAAATCCAGGTCACATCCCCCCGATGAAAGTAAGGAAATAGTTATTATACAGATGATAAAAATTGATATGGCTACAATATTTTTAATTCTCATTTTACCTCCTGCTTTTTTGGATATTTAATATTTTTAAAAGTATACCCCGATAAATTAAATTTTCATTAACTTTTAATCTCATGGTAAATTGCTAGTTGTGGTTAACTATAGATCATCCCATATCAATAAATACGAACTCATTCCCGGGTTCAGATTTAAGGCTTGTGATTACGGAATCAAACATAGGGTTAGAAATACAAATCTGCAATTCTTTTTTAATAATTTCCATTATGAGGACTCTTAATGACAACTCCACTTAGAACCCTTTTTATAAACCATTCGGTCAGGGACGGAGGGCCGGGAAGAAGCCTTTTCTATATACTTAAGTATATTGATAAAACAAAAATCACACCTTTTGTTCTTGTTCCGAGAGAGGACGTTTTCACTGAGCTAGTTAAAAAAGAAGGTTTAGGAAACATAATTATCGTTGAGAAAAGGTTTCCTGAAAACATACTTAGACCTAGGTTCAACGCAAACTGGCTTAGTCAAGCATCATGGTTAGAGGGTCAAGCTTCATCTCCAAAACCAAATAACACCCCGCGTCACGTAATTTCAATGACTGTTCAGATTATATCAATATCATTGAATGTGTTTGATATCCTTTTGCTTATTCTTAAGTCTCCTTTTCTATTAAAGAAATGGAATATAGATGTAATTTACTGTAACGGTACTCTTGCAAAGATAGTCGGGGCTTTAATAGGATCTCTAAACTTCCGTCCTGTCATTTGGCATGTGAGAAATATCCAGCAGACAAAACCACTTAGATTTACTATGAATGTTCTCTCATTGTTACCTGCTGTAAAAAGGATTATCTGTGTTTCAAAGGCAACAACGAAGCAGTTTCGTTTTATGCGAAATAAAATATCGGTAATTTACAATGGAGTTGATATTGAGGAATTTAATCCTGACAAAACATCTAGCGTATTACGACTTAAGCATGACATTCCTGAAGGTGTAATTGTTATAGGCAGTACCGGGAGAATTGTTCCTAGAAAGGGTTATAAGAACCTAATAGAGGCCGCCTTGACTGTCTGTAAGGAACTTGGAGAAGGAGAGATCAATAAAATAAGGTTTGTGATTGTTGGGGACACACCACATTTTTTTCAAGATAATCATCTGCAAAATTTAAAGGTATTAATAAAAGAGTATAAACTCGAAGATATTTTTATCTTCACTGGATACCAAAGAGACGTTAAGTTTTATCTCAAGGATTTTGACATATTTGTTATACCTTCGAGCTACGAAGACCCATTTCCTAGGGTTGTTATAGAGGCGATGGCATTCTCACTTCCTGTTATAGGTTTTAGGGTAGGGGGGATTGCTGAAGCTGTGGAACAAGGAGTAACAGGAATACTGAGTGAATCCGGTAACACTCACCAAATGGGTGAATCTATTCTTAAACTAATACTCGATAAATCACTTAGACACTCAATGGGAGTTGCCGGCAGGGAGAGGGCGAAAAGACTTTACTCCGCGAAAACAAGGACAAACGATATTGAAAATATAATAATGGAGTTAAAATAGAACTAATTAATAAAGGTCTTAGCTCTTTCGCCTACCTCTAAAAATAACTTTTATAGCAGTTCCTTGTAATTCGAATTCCTCTCTAAGTCTATTTTCCAAGTACCTCTTATAACTTTCTTGTACACCCTTTAGGGAATTTGTAAATATTACAAAGGTAGGAGGTTTCGTTAATGGCTGAGAGATGTAATAGAATTTGATCTCAGCCCCTTTGTAAAGGTGAGGAGGGTTTGTTCTAAGTATATTCTCAAGTAGTTTATTAAGTGATTTTGTAGAGATTCTACAAGAGAAATTCTTATGAACTAGATCAATGTAATCAAAAACCTTTATGACTCGTTTCCCAGTAAGTGCAGATATCAACATTACTGGGGCAAAATCTAATGCTTTTAGTTTACTTCTAATTATATCCTGAATGCCTTTCTTTTGTGCGATTTCTTTGGGAACAAGATCCCATTTGTTTACAAGAATAACACACCCCTTATTCCTCTCATTTATAAGCTCCGCAAGACGTGCGTCTTGATGGGTGGGGCCTTCGCTTGCATCCAGCATAAGTAGAACTATATCAGCTCTCTCGATTGTCTTTATAGCTCTTAAAATGCTATATCTTTCTACCGGCAAAGCTACTTTTGACTTTTTTCTTATGCCAGCAGTGTCAATAAAAATATACTTTTTGCCATCTCTTTCTATTAAAGTATCTATTGAATCCCTAGTCGTGCCAGGTATAGGGCAAGTAAGCATCCTTTCTTCACCTAGTATTCTGTTAACAAAGGTTGATTTCCCAACATTGGGTTTTCCTGTTACAGCGACTTTTATGATGCTTTCATCTTGGCTTTCGGCTTCATACTTGGCTTCTGGCAACTTTTCAACTATCACGTCTAAAAGCTCATTTATTCTCCTTCCGTGTAAAGAAGATATAGGGATAAAGGTTTCTATTCCCAAGGCATGCATTTCCATTGTATTGGTTTCTTGTTTTTCATGATCAACTTTATTTACGACATATAGTACGGGTTTTCTTGCCTTTCTTAGCAGCTTTGAGATTTCGATATCTTGGGGCATCAATCCTGTTTTTGCATCGAGAAGAAAAAGTATCAAATCAGCTTCTTCTACTGCTTTCTGAACTTGATTTCTTATTAATGATAGATACAAGTCTTCTGAAACAGGCTCAAATCCACCCGTATCTACTATTCTAAATGTGACACCCGACCACTCAGCAACTGCATAAATTCTATCTCTTGTCACACCTGGGGTTTCTTCTACAATTGCTTTTTGCCATCCGATTATTCGGTTGAAAAGAGTTGATTTTCCAACGTTTGGCCTTCCAACAATTGCAACTAGGGGCATTTTATTTGTATTGGTAAACATTATTGTAAGCTTCTAACAATATATTTTAATCTTTATCCTGAACTCAGATTTAGCTCTTAATTGATCTATGTTCTATGAATGGAGTTACGAACTATGTTTTATTGTAGCTGTAGTTTATTATGATTACTATCTCTAAGTTCTATTTAATCTGTATAAGATGGCTTATTTATTAATCCATGATGATAAAGACGCCAAAATAGTATGACTTCCATATTTTAAAATAAAGGAAAGATGAAAGCGCACATAGTTGATTATGTTGATTTTCTTAGCAAGCAAAAACAAAGGAAATTAATAAACCGTATTAAACTGATTCTTAAGTATTTAAGACTTTCTAGTAATAAAGACCTCTGTATAACTTTTATAGATGACAAGGGTATGAGAAAACTTAATTCGACCTACCGGGGAATAAAGAGAACGACAGATGTACTATCTTTTCCACAGGATGGTCCAGATACACAATCACTTGGCGACATAATCATCTCTATTGATACGGCAAAAAGACACGCACGATTTTATAAAATCAGCCTACAAAGAGAGATAATGAAACTTATCATTCATGGAATCCTTCATATTTTAGGTTATGACCATAAGAAAAAGAATGATGCTAGTAAAATGAGAAAAAAAGAAAAGGAACTAGTACACCTAATAAACCTTAACTGACTCTTCAAGTGATTTTTCTATTTCTACAAGCTCTTTAAGAGTTGGAAGATCCGCGAGACTTTTAAGTCCAAATGCCTCGAGAAATACCTCAGTAGTCCCATAAAGGAATGGTCTTCCAATTACTTCTTTTCTACCCTTTATTTCTGTAAGACGTTTTTCAAGTAGTAATCCTATAACACCAGAAGAGTCTACTCCTCTTATCTCATCTATTTCAATCCTTGTAACAGGCTGTCTATAGGCGGTTATAGCAAGTACCTCTAATGCAGCTCGACTTAAGCGAAATGGCTTTGATTGCTTAAATCGTATTATAATTTCACTATATTCAGGATTTGTTCTAAATTGGTAACCATCTGCAACCTCGTGCAATTTGAACCCACGATCAAGAGCATTCCATTCGTTTACTAATTCATCGAGGTATTTCTGTATTTCATCCCTTTTTAGATCTTGAAAAACCTGAAGAAGCCTTTTGGAAGATACAGGTCGTTCTGAGATGAAGATTATAGTTTCGATTGCCTTTTTTATATTGTTTTTTTCCATCACTGCTATTCTATCTCATCTACGACTTTAGAGTAATATGGTGGGTTATCTCCTACATACAATATTCGTATAGGAGAATAAGGGAAATCCTGATATGCTATTAGCAATCCAGATTTTATAAGCTCTAAGACTGCAAGAAATGTAATTACAATTTCGAACCTCGTTGGATTTTCACTAAAAAGTTCTTCAAATAAGACATTTTTATGTGTTTTAAGCTTTGTAATCATTTCCGCTGTTTTTTGCTCAAGAGTTATTAACTCTAACTCCAAGCTAATATCACCGATCGAACTAAAATCCTTTCGATTCCAGATCGCTCGAAAGGCTTCAATCAATGACCACAAATCTGTTTTAACTGGTTGATTTATTTCATCAGAATCATCTTCATCCTGAATGATTCTTATAAATACATCTCGTTCCAATATATCAAAGGTTAGAAGCGTCCCTGCAGCCTCCTTATATCTTCTATATTCGAGTAGCCTTCTTACTAGTTCAGCCCTTGGATCCTCCTCTTCTTCCTCTACTTCGGGTTTTGGAAGAAGCATCTTTGACTTTATAAGCCCCAGCTCAGCGGCAATCATAAGATAATCCCCTACGATCTCGAGGTTAAGCTCGCGCATTACCTCTAGGTACATAAGATACTGCTCAGTTATGACTGCTATCGGAATATCATAAATATTAACCTCGTTCTTTTTTATGAGGTAAAGAAGAAGATCAATTGGTCCTTCAAATGCATGTAATTTTATTAAACAGGGTTCAGTTGAGACCAACCTTTTTCCTTACCTCCTCGAGGGTTTCTTGAGCTACTTCTCTTGCCTTTTTATCACCCTCTTGAATTATTTCTTCTAATTCATGCTTTTTCCTCATAAGCCCTTCTCGTTTCTCCCGTATAGGTGCAAGTTCACTAATTAGACTAGGCAGAAGTAGCTTTTTACAATCAACACAACCAATCCCAGCAGTTCGACATTCTCTGTTAACCATAGATATATCATCTTCAGAGCTGTGGAACTTATGGAGGTAAAAAATACCACAGACATCTGGATTTCCGGGATCAGTCCTCCTAAGCCTTCTGGGATCCGTATACATCCTCATTATCTTTTCTGTTATTTCGGCAGGGGTGTCACTTAGATATATAGCATTACCATAACTCTTACTCATCTTTCTTCCATCAGTCCCAAGGATCTTTGGAACCCTTGTAAGAAGGGGTTGGGGCTCTGGAAAAGTATCACCATATAGATAATTGAACCGCCTTACGATTTCTCTCCCAAGCTCTAGGTGTGGTACCTGATCCTCTCCAACAGGTACGTAATTGGCTTTATAAGCTATTATATCCGCTGTCTGAAGTAGTGGATAGCCGAGAAAACCATAAGTGGCAAGGTCTTTATCTCGAAGCTCTTCCTTCATCTCTTTGTAAGTGGGGACTCGCTCTAGCCAGCTTAGTGGTGTTATCATTGCGAGGAGCAAGGCTAGCTCAGCATGCTCTATTACATGTGATTGAATGAAAATAGTGGCTTTGTTTGGGTCAACGCCACACGCTATCCAATCAGCAAGCATCTCAAAGGTAGATTCCCTTATCCCAGATGGATCAGCGTAATCAGTGGTAAGAGCGTGCCAATCAGCGATAAAATAAAAGCAGTCATACCTATTCTGAAGCTCACGCCAATTCTCTAAGGCACCGTGGAGGTGACCAAGATGTAGTTTCCCCGTAGGTCGCATCCCGCTAAGAATTCTTTTATTCCTATCTGATGTATACTGCACATCAGATACTACGGTTTTCATAAAGCGAGTGACCTCCAAAGATGTGTGAGTTGGAAGTAATTATACCCTGACAATACCTCGGTAAGAACTGAGACTGGATACCAGAGAATATATGAAAAAATTCGATCACCAAAGATAAAAAGAGCAAACAGGATTAATATGCCATAAGGCTCAAATCGTCTATATTCATAAGCCTGTTTTTCAGGTAGAAGACCATATAGAACCCTAGAACCGTCAAGTGGGGCTATTGGAATCATATTAAATATAGCGAGAGCAAGGCCGAATTGGAGTGTTAGTATCAGGAGCACAAGTGACACGGACATTGCTCCAGATAGTGGGAGGTTTAAACCAGGAATTATAAACCTAATTACTACTCCCGCGGCAATAGCCATGATTAAGTTGGATAGTGGACCAGCAAGGGCTACTAAAAGCATTCCCTTTCTAGGGTTCTTAAAATTTAGAGGATTAACTGGGACGGGTTTAGCCCATCCGAACCTTGCTATGAACATTAGTATTGTTCCAAGTACATCTAAGTGCGCGATAGGATTTAATGTCAATCGACCTTGTCTCTTTGCTGTATCATCACCAAGCAAATGTGCAACCCAAGCGTGACAGAACTCATGCACAGTAAGAGCAAAGAGGATAACAGGAACTTGAATTAATAAAAGTTTAAAATAATTAGAATCCATATATTTATTATCTTATTATGTACGCTCTCAAATTAACACTACCTAGCGTCTGATATCCAAGTTTAGGCTTTTTGATATTGACTTTTGAATTAGCCAAATTATCAGATACCAATATTTTATGATCTGGGATGATATTTTTTATGCACCTCTTTGAGCCTTTCCCTATCAATATGGGTGTAAATTTGTGTTGTGGATATATCTGAATGGCCTAGCATTATCTGTATAGCCCGTAAATCTGCGCCTCGTTCGAGTAGATGAGTTGCAAATGAATGTCTGAGGGTATGTGGGCTTATTTTCTTCGTTATGCCTGATCTTATTGTATGGTTCTTGATAATCTTCCAGAAACCCTGACGTGTCATCTTTTTGCCTAATCTAGTGATAAAGAGATTAACCGAAGTTCTGGATTTAAGAAGATTTGGTCTTCCTGTGTCTAAGTACTCCCTCAATTTATTCTTAGCCTTTTCTCCAATAGGAACCATCCTCTCTTTTGAGCCCTTTCCGTAAGCTACAATGTAGGCTAACTCAAAGTTTACATCATTAAGCCCTAGTCCTACAAGCTCTGAAACCCTAATGCCTGTTGCATAAAGAATCTCTATCATAGCTTTATCCCTTAGGCCTTTAAGAGTCGTTTCATCCGGAGAAGCGAGAAGCATCTCCACCTCTTCTATTGAAAGTACCTGAGGGAGAGTCCTCTTCGTCTTAGGTGTACGAATTAGAAACGTAGGATCATTCTTAATAATATTTTCGATAAGAAGATACTTAAAGAACTGTCTTATAGATACTAAAGCCCTTACTACAGACCTAGCTCCTAAGTCTTTTTCTTTCAAATCGGAAAGAAAGTCAAGTATGTGTTTATATTCCACTTGTTCAATATTACTGATACCCTTCTTTTCAAAAAACAAAGAGAGTTTTTGTATATCCCTTTGATAAGATTCTACGGTATTCTTAGAAAGCCCTTTGACAACTATAAGGTAAGTAAGAAACGAGTCTATAAATTGGTCCATAAAATCTTTCATTAGTCGATCGTTATTTGTCTTTACATTGTCGAATGACTAACGACTAATATGTATGACACTAAACTAAGTACCCATCTCCCATGAGTGAAGGTAATTCCTTTGTTCCTGTGTAAGTTCGTCAATTTTTATTCCAAGGGCCTTTAATTTCATCTTAGCAACAGTCTTATCTATCTTTTCTGGGACGTCATATACCTTCTTATCCATCTTTTTCGCATTTTTGACTATATACTCTACACAAAGGGCTTGGTTTGCAAAGCTCATATCCATAACACTTGATGGATGACCCTCGGCTGATGAGAGGTTGACAAGCCTTCCCTCAGCAAGAATATTTATTCTTCTTCCGTTTGAAAGTGTGTATTCTTCAACGTACTCCCTTAATTTTCTCTTTCCTTTTGAAATACCACGAAGCCCATTTAAATCAATCTCAACATTAAAGTGCCCAGCATTACAGATTATTGCTCCATCTTTCATTTTAATAAAGTGCTCTTTTCTAATTACCCCTGTATTACCAGTAACTGTACAAAAGAAATCTCCTATCTTTGCTGCTTCATCCATTGACATGACCTGTAATCCATCCATCACAGCTTCGAGTGCCCTAAGTGGATCAATCTCCGTTACAATTACATTTGCACCCATTCCACGTGTTCTCTGAGCCACTCCCTTTCCACACCACCCATACCCACAAACCACAAAGTATGTTCCTGCAATTAGTCTATTTGTTGCTCTAATAATTCCATCAACTGTACTTTGACCAGTTCCGTAGCGATTATCGAAAAGATGCTTTGTTTGGGCGTCGTTTACAGCAATAATCGGGTACCTGAGCACGCCTCTTTCAGCCATGCTTCTCAAACGTATTACACCTGTTGTAGTCTCTTCTGTTCCACCTAAAATGTTTTCTAATAGTTCCGTTCTACTTTTATGAAGGGTAGAAACCAAATCAGCTCCGTCATCCATTGTTATATGAGGCGCTACATCAAGAACACTTTCTATGTGCCTGTAGTATGTTTTAGTATCTTCACCCTTTATTGCGAAAACCGAGATCCTATGAGCTTTTACCAGACATGCTGCAGCATCATCCTGTGTGCTGAGTGGGTTTGATGCACAAAGTGCCAGTTCAGCACCGCCTACCTTTAATGTGATAGCAAGATTAACCGTTTCTGTTGTTATATGTAAGCATGCTGCGATCCTTATACCTTTCAAAGGTTTTTCCTTTTTGAATCTATCCTGTATTTGGGCAAGGACTGGCATTTCTTCTGCCGCCCACTCAACTCTGAGTTTACCGTGTGCTGAAAGACTTGGGTCTTTTACATCGTATTTCATCTTTACCCCCGTTTTAGATTATGTATTGCTGATGAGTATTGGGTAATATCTAATATATATGATCTGGCTTACTCGACTGCAGATAGAAGTTGCTCAACTTTGTCTGTCCTTTCCCATGTGAATTCTTGTTCTTCTCTTCCAAAATGCCCATACGCAGCGGTTTTTTGATAAATCGGCCTAAGAAGGTTTAACGATTTTATAACCTCGGCAGGTTTTAGCTCAAATACCTCTCTTATGGCTTTTGAAATTTTATCGTCTGGAACTACTCCAGTATCAAAAGTATCTACCATTATAGATACAGGTTCTGCAATGCCGATAGCGTAAGCGATTTGAACCTCACACCTTTTTGCAATCCCTGCAGCAACAATATTCTTTGCTATATAGCGTACCATGTAGCTGACGCTTCTATCTACCTTTGACGGGTCCTTTCCAGAAAATGCACCACCCCCATGTCTCCCCCATCCACCATACGTATCTATTATAATTTTTCGCCCAGTTAAACCTGTATCACCTCTAGGCCCACCAATTACAAACCTTCCCGTAGGGTTAATATAGATTTTTGTCTTTGTAGATAGAAGGTCTCCAGGAATTACAGGTTTTATTACTTCTTCTATTATCCCTTCATAAATAGTATGATTGCCAACTTCAGGGGAGTGTTGAGCAGAGATAACAATAGCATCAATGCCTACCGGTTTTTTGTCTTTATACCTCATCGTCACCTGAGTTTTTCCATCAGGCCTAAGAAACGGAAGAGTTCCTTTTTTTCTTACCTCTGAAAGCCGTTTTGCAAGCTTATGCGAATACATTATAGGTGCAGGCATGAGCTCAGGCGTTTCGTCTATTGCGTAGCCGAACATAAGCCCCTGGTCTCCAGCACCCTGTTCCTTTTCTTCCGAGGGGTTTACTCCAATAGCAATGTCAGGAGACTGCTTTCCAATCGCAACTATGACGCCGCAACTGTCGGCATCCAATCCCATAGAGCTATCTGTATAGCCAATGTCTCTTACAGTACGTCTAACAACACTTGGAAAGTCTATATTAGCGTTGGTTGTAATTTCTCCTGCAATAACAATAAGTCCAGTTGTAAGAAGAGATTCACAGGCAACCCTTGCCGGAGGGTCCTTAACAATTATTGCATCTAGAACCGCATCAGAAATCTGGTCTGCCATCTTATCAGGATGGCCTTCGGTAACAGATTCAGAGGTAAATACAAAATCACTTAATGCCATATAACATGCCTCCTATACTTGCCATTTCTTAAATAGTATTTATTTCAATTTTGATTATACCTAGTTTACTTCGTATAAAAGCGGAAAACTATATACCTTTAACTTAGTATGTCAAGTGACACGCTATAATCAAAGTAATTATAAACACTGGATAATGTAATGATACAATAATGCGGTTATCTGTAATATAGCTTCATTAAATAATAACATAAAAGCATAAGATATTTGATTAACAAGATGCGAAATTAAAATGGTTTTTGAGGTGAACTTGAACTTTATGAGAATCGGTTTAGAATTTTATTTCTATCGTAAATAGCGTAAAAGCTATATGTATAATTCTATATCTAATTTAACAACTTATGATATCAGGAAAGCGAGATGAAAAAACTAATAGTTCCCTCAATACTCTCCGCAGATTTTACAAAGTTAGAAGAAGAGGTTAGGGCAGTCCAAAGATCAGGAGCAGATTGGATCCATGTAGATGTAATGGATGGTCATTTTGTCCCAAATATTAGTATAGGAACTCCGATAGTGAAGTCACTTAAAAATTTAAATCCCCCAATGATGGATATTCACCTTATGATTGATAGCCCTGAGAAATTCATCAGTGCCTTCATTGAGGCAGGAAAACCATTTGTAAAGGTTATTACTGTTCAGGTAGAAGCTTGTAGACTCCTTTATAGCATTGTAACAACCATTAAATCTTATGGGGTTATGGCAGGGGTTGCTCTAAGTCCCGGCACACCGATTTCTAGCATTGAAGAGATTCTTCCCTATGTGGATTTGATTCTTATAATGACAGTAGAACCAGGATTCGCAGAACAAAAATTCATTAATTCGATGATTCCTAAAATAAAACGCTTGAGGTGTGAAATAAATAATTCAGCTTATAAGCCCCTTATTGAGGTTGATGGCGGTATTAAACTTGATAATATTAGAGAGGTTGCACAAGCGGGAGCCGATGTTTTTGTTTCAGGTTCTGGCATATTTAAAACAGAAGACTACGCTTTAACAATTCAGACAATGAGAAAAGAGATAGAAAGTAAATAACCCCGTGGCAGAGCCATGGGGTTATTTACTGGAAAAATATAATTTTTAGCACATAATTTTTATAGCTATATTATATTTTCACTCTAATTGAAATCTATAGTAATGACCTACAAAAACACCTATGCAAAAGATGTAGAAAGTTACTTTCTTTTCCATGTTGGAAAAGGAATTATGCTTTCTCCAAAAGAATATGAACTTATTATGAAATGGAAGAGTAGGGGGGTTCCTAAAGAGGTGGTTTTTAAAGGGATAAGTAGGGCTATTGATAACTACAAGAAGAAGATAGAAAGAAGTGGATTCCCACGGAGTCTTATATACTGTGCCTCGTTTATAGAGGAGGAAATAAAAAATTACAGTTATAGGAGTCAAACCGAATCTGCTATGATAGAGTTGAAACCAAACGATTTTATACAAAGGGTTGTGAATAGACTAGCTAACTTAATTGCTTCTGAAAAAAGAGAAATGATAAGAAGGCATTATATAGAAGCAAGAAAAAAGGTTTCGGATTTAATAAACTTAAACGATGAAGGAATTTTTAAAATGCTAGAAGAGATAGAAGAGGAATTTTATGAGTCTTTTTTTCAAAGCTTACCAGAATCTGAACAAGAAAGAATCATATCAAAAGCAGAAGAAATGATTAGTAAAAGGAGCCGTTTTATGACTGAGAGGGCTCGTCGTGAAAGTGTTTTAGCTTTTCGTAATGAAATATTGGCGAGGGATTATGAATTAAAGAGTATAATCTCATATAATTAAAACATGACAAAGAAAACTATTGGATGTGATAATTGCTATCGAATGGGATACATGATTGAAAAGAAGGGAGACCTTTCCTTCGCAAGGATTTGCGATTGTGTTTTAAGGTGCCGAGAGTGTAATGGATCAGGCTCGGTTTTATCAAAGAATGAGAAAGCATATATTTACATAAGTAACTGTAAGGTATGCGGAGTAAGAAGGAGAAACGTAAAGCTTTACAATCTAGCGGGTGTACCTGCAAAATATTCGACTGTACTTCAAGTGGACACGTTCAGGCCAAAAGCCAAGAACGAATCCCAACAATATGCCCTTAGCTATGCAAAGGATTTTGTGAAGAAATATCCTAATAAGAAAGGTTTTCTTTTTATGGGAAAAGCAGGGCTTGGCAAAACCCACCTTGCGATTGGTGCAATATCTGAACTAACTTTAGAAAAAGGGATAAGATGTGTATTTAAAGATTTCTTCCATCTTCTTTCAGAGCTTAAGGAAGCTTATTCGCAAGGTACTCCAGAGAATGAAGTGCTTCTTCCTCTTATAGAAACGGAAGTTCTCGTTATTGATGAATTGGGTAAGGGAAGGAGCAGCGAATGGGAGCTAAATATATTAGACCAATTAATTTCAAAAAGATATAACGCATCTAAAATTACACTAATAACAACAAATTATGTTTCCGAAGATAACAAGCAAAAAAAGGGTTCTGGACATTCTAGTCAAAATGAGGACCAAGAAACACTCGAAAATAGAGTTGGGTCAAGAATAGCCTCAAGGTTGCGTGAGATGTGTGAGTTTATTCCTATCGAAGGGGATGACTATAGAAGAACATTTCAAAAGAGTGTCTAGAATGTCCAGAAGACTGATTGCACCTTTTTTACTCTTTCAATAATTGGGTCTACCTTAGTTTCTACAGTCAAGTCCCCGTAATCAGTTTTATTTTTTTCTAACAGCTCTTCTATAACGGCTTTAGTTGATTCCCAAAGTCCCTCTAGGTTATATCCGCCTTCTAGTATCAAAACCAATTTGCCACTGCAATATGACTCCGCCATTTCTTTTAAAAATCTAGTCATCTGAGCAAAGCCCTTAGGACTAACGCTCATTCCGCCAAGAGGATCACCAAAGTAGGTATCAAACCCGGCTGATATTAGAATAAGTTCAGGTTTATACTGTTCTATAACTGGTTTCAAGATCTCAAAAAAGATTTTAATATACTCTTTATCTCCCATACCTGGGTGGATCGGAACATTGATTGTATATCCAAATCCATTTTGTACGCCGACTTCGTTAACTGATCCTGTTCCTGGATAGTAGGGATATTGGTGTGTAGAAAAATAGAGAACCTCTGAGGAATCATAAAACATATTCTGAGTACCATTTCCATGATGAAGATCCCAATCAACAATTAAAATACGTTTAACCCCATAAACCTTAGAAGCATAAGCCGCGCCAACAGCGACATTATTAAATAAGCAGAATCCCATAGCCCTATTTCTCTCAGCATGATGTCCGGGCGGACGAACGAGGGGAAATGCAATATCAACTTCGCCTTTCATCACCTTATCAGTTGCATCAAGCATCCCCCCCACTGCTCTAACTGCGGCGTTAAATGAAACAGGACAGGTAGAGGTATCAGGATCTAAGAAGACTCTGATTTTACCTTTTGTTGATTGAATTAGATCAAAATACTTAGGGTCATGAACAAGTGTAATTTCTTCTTTAGTTGCATCTCGGGGCTCAATTCTTACTACTTCTTCGAGAAGCCTTGTTTCTCTCAGCATGTCAACAATAGCGAATAATCTTTCCTGAGACTCTGGATGTCCCATTCCATTATCATGGTCAAAATAAAGCTTATCAAGAACTATTCCAAGTTTAGTCACTTATATTTAACTCTTGTTAAATGATAGTAGCACACGTAATCGTAGGGATCAACGCTTAATAAGTATAATAATGAGACCCTTTCTAATATTAATATGCTATTTTCTGCCTTATAATTTAATTTTTATGATTTTTAATTACGAGTGTATTCTCTAAACGTTTGCTATTAGTGGGACTAAAGCATTTGAACAATTGATTTTAAGGAAAAAATTGTTTTATAGCTCCAATTAAATAGAGAGAGCCAGTAACACATACCGGCTTGTGGAGGGAAAGTATTTCTTTATAAGCCTCTTTAAAATCACCTATAACCTTAGTCTTACTTACATATCGCCTACCTACATCAGCAAGCCCTTTCGCCTTTATAGTCCTCTCAGATGGCACGTCAGTTACTATCATATATTCAGCAATCGGATAGATTGCTCTCATAAAGCCCTCATGGTCTTTATCAGAAAGCATGCCTATTAAAATAACAAACTTCATGCTTGGAAACATCTTTTCAATTGATTCTCTTAGTGCCTCGGCCGCGCTAGGATTATGCGCACCATCTAGAATAAGAGGGGGATCCCTTCTTACAATCTCCATCCTTCCTTCCCATCTCACAGAAGAGAGTCCATTTCTTAAGCTTTCTTCATTTATACTAACCTCATAAAGCTTAGAAAAAGATTCAAGCGCGGCAATGGCGAGCGATGCATTTTCTAATTGATACAACCCATGAAGTCCGAACTCAAGGTGCTCCAAATTCCATGGACTTCCAATATAACTAAAATCCTCGGTACTCTCACCTTCAACATTAAAATCCTTTCCGAATATACTGATTGGAGCTAAATTTTCAGAGGCTACGGCCTCTATTACAGTTAGTGCCTCTTCTTTTGCAGCTGTTAGAACGAGAACTCTTCTTTTTATTATTCCTGCCTTTTCAAAAGCTATTTCTCTAATGCTATCACCTAGATATTCGGTATGGTCTTTTGAAATGTTTGTTATCACCGTTAAAATTGGTTTGACTACATTAGTTGCATCAAGGCGTCCTCCCAGTCCTACTTCAAGCACTGAGAAATCTACTTTTCTCTGAGCAAAATATAAAAATGCAGAAACAGTTAGCACCTCAAAATAGCTTGGCTCATCTGGTAGCGTAGAGGAAGCTTGTTTAACTTCTAAGATGAGTTGAGATAAATCACTCATAGAGATTTCATTACTGTTTATTCGTATTCTCTCTGAAACTCGTATAAGGTGAGGAGATGTATAAAGCCCGGTTTTATAGCCTTGGGTTTCTAGCACAGAAGCTATGGCTGAAGCCACAGAACCTTTGCCATTTGTTCCTGCTATTAGTACGCTTGGTACCACTTCTTGAGGATTACCAAGAATCTCAAGAAGCCTTATAGTTCTTTCAAGACCAGGCTTTACCTTATGAAGCCCAAGAGAATTAAGATAGGCGATAGCGTCGTTCATTAATGGATTTGATAAAAAGCGACAAGAAGCATCATCAACCTGGAGGCCAAGTCATGTGCCTCCCACCCAAAAGGTGAATATGAACATGCCAGACCATCTGTCCACTTTGCGACCCACAGTTTATAACGAGCCTAAATCCCTTGTTACTAACGTTGAGATCGTTCGCTATGGTATTGGCAACATAGATGAGATGTCCGAGAAGCTCCTTATCTTCTTCAGTTGCTTCAACAACTGTACGTAGGTGCTTCTTTGGAATTATCAAGATGTGTGTTGGTGCCTGAGGATTTATATCCTTAAATGCAATTGATAGATCATCTTCATAAATTATTGAAGCAGGTGCCTTTTTCTCAGCGATTTTACAGAAAATACAATCTTTCATGTATGATCCTATTGTATTATAAATACTCATTCTGTTGTATTATATCATAAGACTTAATACTGCTAGTTAATTTGGAAAAAGTAGCCTTACTAAAATATCAGTTATTTAATTAATAGCTGGGATTTACGATAATTCTAATATTTAAACCTAAGCCTATAATATAAAGGTAATTTTAAATTTAATAAGTTATTGGTAGCAATTACTATATGGTATTCTCTTGATTTAAGATCATAGTTATTGTAATATTGATATTGAATTTCAATTTGTGAAGGGGTATTGAAATGTTGCTTTCGAAGGCAACACCAAAGTCAGAGAGAAAAAAAGCATTAGATGAGTATATATTAAAAAAACGCCTCAAATCTACGAAGCAAAGGGATATTATCTTTGACGAGTTTTTTAATTATCCCGGTCAGCATGTGACGGTAGAAGAGCTTTACGAAAAGCTTAAAAAACAGAACCCAAAGATAGGCTACGCAACAGTTTATAGAACGCTAAAGTTGTTTAAAGAGTGTGGACTAGCTTTTGAAAGAAATTTTGGAGATGGGAGGGCTCGTTATGAACCTGTTAAGTTTGAAGGCGAACACCATGATCACCTTATTTGCATTGGATGTGGAAGGATAATAGAGTTTGCCAATTTAAGAATTGAGCAATATTCAAGAGGGGTTGCAAAGTTAAACGATTTTGAGGTATTAAACCATAAACTTGAACTTTATGGTTACTGCTCATCATGTACACGAGGAAGGGACAAATAAATCTAAGCAGTATTTATCGTGTAATAAACGAAGCACACTCGAGTCTGATATTTATATAAGTGCATACCCTTTAGCACTATTTGATTCAAATCGAGATCTTCTTCATGAGAATTACTTTTCTATATTGACTACATAAATCTAACTCAATTATACAGGCGTTATAGCCCTGAGTGATTGAAAATATAACTCGAATCTATCTTTCAAGTATTACAACAGCTACAGAGTATTCAACATCATGTGATATTGAAGTATGAATTGAGTTTACGCCCAATAGCTCTGTTGATCGCTTCGCTTTTCCGTGAAGATTAATATAAGGTTTCCCATTTTCATCTCGTAGGACTTCGACATCATGAATTCGCATATTGCCTTTGAAACCTTTTCCTAAGGCTTTAAAAAAGGCCTCTTTTACTGCGAAGTTTGCCGCAAAATGCTCGTAGCTTCTATTATAACCTTCAGAATATTCTATTTCACTTTCGGAGAAAGCCCTCTTTTTAAACTTGTCTCCCCACTTTTTTATAATTCTTTCTATTCTAGGGATATTTACAAGGTCAACACCTATACCTAAGATCATATTCGTGATTCGGGTATCGTGACTCGGGTATCGTGTATTATCGAACCGAGAATCACAAACCACGTACCCTCACTTACATAGCTCAAGCATCTCCCTTACAGCTCTTTCAACACCTACAAAAACTGAGCGAGCTATGATGCTATGGCCTATATTGAGTTCCTCTATTCCTACTATGCTGGAAATACTTTTCACATTTATGTAGTTCAAGCCATGTCCAGCAGCAACCTTCAATCCTTGTTCAAGTGTAGTCTTAACAGCCTCTTCGATTTTTTTTAATTCCTTTTCCCTCTTATCATAAATCTTAGCCTCTGTATATCCACCTGTATGAATCTCAAGCATGTCAGCCTTAGTAACCTTTGCAGATTTAATCTGTTTTATATCGGGATCTATGAAAAGACTTACGAACAGGCCTTTTCCCTTAAGGTCTCCTACAACTCTCAATAACTGCTTGGTATTAGCTAAGACATCTAGTCCGCCTTCGGTTGTTATTTCTTGTCTTTTTTCAGGCACTAGCGTTACCATATCTGGCTTTACTTCTAATGCGATCTCCATCATCTCTCGGGTCGGAGCTATTTCTAAGTTGAGTTTTGTTTTGACAGTTTGTCTAAGGATTCTTAGATCCCTATCTTGAATATGTCTTCTGTCTTCTCTAAGATGAACAACTATCCCATTTGCCCCGGCAAGCTCTGCCAAATAGGCAGCAAAAACAGGGTCTGGTTCTATCCCTCCTCTTGCCTGCCTAACTGTAGCTACATGGTCTATGTTTACATTCAATCTCGGCATTTCTACTTATTTCAATTGAGTACACACTGTGGATGTAACTATATTACTCTCCTATAGCTTGTTGAATTCTATACGCTATTTCTTCAGCTACTTCATAGACTAACGCTTCATTCTCACCTTCCACCATAATACGTGCAAGTGATTCTGTCCCAGAATACCTTAGGTTTATTCTACCTCGTTCCTTGAGTCTTTGTTCAGATAGCAAAAGCAAATCCTCCAATTGTGGTATATCTTGAAAAGGTTTTTTCTCTCTAACCTTTACATTCAGCAACACCTGAGGATAGAGTTCAATTATTTTTGCAAGCTCTGAGAGTTTTTTTTCCTTTCGTTTCATTACTGCTAGTAATTGAAGAGCTGCGAGCGTACCATCTCCCGTTGTAGTATGATCAAGAAATATCATATGCCCTGACTTCTCACCTCCGAAATTACAACCCCTTATCCTCATCTCCTCTACGACGTATCTATCCCCTACAGGTGTTCTAATAACTATTCCTCCCTTTTCTCGTATGAAGGTCTCAAGGGACATATTGCTCATAATCGTCGTAACAACGGTGTTTTTTTGGAGTTTGTTGTTTCTTATCATTTCGTCAGCCGTTATTGCAATTACTATATCCCCGTCTACTTCATCACCTTTTTCATCACAGAATATAACCCTATCGGCATCACCATCTAATGCTATTCCCAAATCTGCTCCAGTATCTTTAACCTTGCGTTTAAGTAGCTCAGGGTTAATAGAACCACAATCTGTATTAATATTCTTGCCATCAGGTCTAACCCCGATTGTTATCACTTCAGCCCCGAGTTCTTGAAAAACAATTGGAGAAACCTTATAAGCCGCTCCATTAGCGCAGTCAAGAATAATCTTAAGTCCTTCAAGGGTAAGATCCTTTGGGAATGTATTCTTTACAAATACAACATACCTTCCCTGAGCATCGTCGAGTCTCCAAGCCTTTCCTATATCTGAAGGGGGGACATTCAGACGGTTAATTCTATCGCTTAAGACCAATTCCTCTATCTCTAATTCTTTTTTATCAGGTAGTTTGAAACCAAATCTGTCGAAGAATTTAATTCCATTATCCACAAATGGGTTATGAGAGGCTGATATTACAACTCCAGCATCAGCACGCATGCTTACTGTAAGAAATGATATAGCAGGTGTGGGTAGGGGACCAACTAGAAGAACATCTGCTCCCATTGATATAATTCCTGCTGACATTGCCTGTTCAAACATGTACCCCGATAGTCTTGTATCTTTACCTATAACTATTCTTGGTCTTTTTGAATCTGTCTTTTCCATTTTAAGTATATAAGTTAAAGCCTTACCAAGCTTGAGACTCATCTCAGGAGTCATGGGGTCGCAATTTGCTATTCCTCTTATTCCGTCTGTACCAAAAAGACGCTTACTTGACTCGTTCAACCTCGTTCTCCGATTTTTTCTAATTTAACTTCAATTTCATTAGGTGACATTTTTTTAAGTACAAGGCTTCCCTTATAAGGATAATCAACATTTACTTTTAATTTCTGTATCTTTTGCTTTGAGTTTGGCTTAATTTTATTTAGATTGACAAATACATTAATATCATCACTGTTTAGATCCTTAATAATGCTGTAAGGACCCTCAAATACTATTTCAGCTTTGAGTGGACTACGTAGCTCAAATCTAACTCCGTTATCGTTAATTACATTTATGTTTAAGCCCTTGAATTCTTTTGTTACAATTCTCTCCTTAATATTAACTGTAACTCGAGCAAAACCACCGCCAAGTATATCAACCTTTTGATATGACATTAAGGGGAGTTCTATTGTAAAATTAGACTTCACCCCAGCCGTTGATACAAGATCAGTAGATATACTCTCTATCTGAGAAACAATCTTCCTTGGACCACTAATCGTAACCTCAGAAGGTGTTACCTTTGGTTCACCAACTACTTCATATCCAGTATCTGGAAGACCAATTATAGGCTTAACAGAGACCTTCTTTTCTATTACTTTGTCTGTATCGATTCTAATTTCTGCAGGGCTGACTCCAATTACCTGAATCCCCTTTGGCGGCTTTATTTGATCAGTATTAATCTCAAATTTAGAAACCCCTGGGGAAGCATTAGCTAGGTCAAATACAAAAACAATATCTCGTGGAGAAAGGGACGATAGCTGTGTTCTAGATCCACGAACCCTTAAGTTAAGTGTATGAGACGGGTCATTCGTAATAACAAGGTCGGAAGGCAGATTCATGTATTGTACATCTACTGATATGTTTTTTTCTACATCCTGTTCCATGTTCGCTGAAAACCAGAGGGCTAATGCAAAGACAACTGCAAGAATCTTTTTACCTAGGTTTTTAAATAGTAAATCCTTTAAATGCACAAGATCCCATGAGTTCAGCTCAGCCTTAAGCCAATCTAAGAACTCATTTAGATTATAGCCGTCTTTTCCCATGACTTTTAAATCGTTATTTCTCCCAATAATAGCCAAGGCCCTAAAATGGGCTACATTGCTCAAAGAGAAATATATAGAAGCTTAAGTAACTCTACTTTATTAAAATCTATAAATGGCCCAATAAAAAGGATAAATGCTGCCTAGGCACTTGTTTTTCCAGCCTGTTTCCTGCGTAAAATACGACTGAATATTCTTTGCCTATCTGTTTGTCCTCTTTTAATCTCGAGCAAGTCAAGTAGGCGATTGTTGAGTGATGTCGCATCGAGTCCTCTAGTAAGATTGCCCTGAAACGCAAGAGATATTGTCCCTGTTTCCTCTGAAACTACAACGACAACGGCGTCCGTCTCTCTTGTAAGCCCGATTGCTGCTCGGTGTCTTGTACCCAGTTCCCTTTCCAAATCTGGATCAGTCGCAAGTGGGAAAAAAGAGCCTACAGATAGTATCTTATTTCGCCCTATAATCACCCCACCATCGTGAAGTGGTGAAGTCGGATTGAATATGCTTATAATCAGTTCTCTTGATACCCATGCATCAATCCTCATGCCAATTTCAACAAAGTCTGCAAGGCTGTTTTTTCTTTCGATTGCGATAAGTGCACCAACCTGGCGATTTGATAAAAAGCTTGTTGCCTTTACGATTTCGTCAACAACAAGCTCCTCTGATTTGCCATGATATATTTTCAAGACAAGTGGGTTTCCGCCAAAAGCGGCTAGAGCCCTTCTAATATCTTGTTGGAATAGTATTACTGCAATTAGTATTATAGACCCAAGAAAATGACCGAGTATCCAGTTTAATGTGTAGAGTTCCCATCTCTGTGAAAGAAAATAAAGCACGAAAACTGCTGCAAGCCCAAAAAGCATTTGAACCGCACGCGTTCCCTCAATCAGGCTTAAAAGATAATAAATAATCAGGGCAACGACTATAATATCAATCGTGTCCCAAAAGTATCTGAAATTAGAGATTGCATCTAACATTGTTAAGTCCCTTCTTGAATCCTTTATAAAATCCCTAATTGAAGCTTGCACTCATAACTGCATCTACTATCCTAGCTACTCGCTTCATATAAAGCACATCGTGAACCCTAACAATCGAGGCGCCATTCATAACGCCTATCGCAACAGTCGCAGCAGTTCCCTCTATTCGATCTTCTACTGAAGCTCCAAGAACTCTTCCGATAAAGGACTTACGTGACGTTCCTATGAGAATTGGCTTATCTAATACAAGAAACTCGTTAAGATACTTTAGAAGAGTAAAATTATGCTCTACTCTTTTCCCAAATCCAAAACCAGGGTCGACTATAATGCTTTTCTCGTTAACTCCATTGCTTTCTGCTATTTCAATAGATCTATTAAGAGAATTAATGACATCAGGAATAAACGATTTATATTCAGTCTTAAGTTGCATATCATAGGGATGAGAGCTTGTATGCATTAAAACGAGTCCTGCTCCCCATTTTGCTGCTATCTGAGCAACCTCCGGGTTAAACTTAAGCCCACTTATATCGTTGATTATTGACGCTCCTTCTCCCAAAGCCTCTTTGGCTACTCTAGGCTTAGTTGTGTCTATTGATAGAATTACATCAAACCGTTTCATGGCTTCTTTTATAATTGGAACTACACGCCTGAGTTCTTCTTCCTCTGTAACCCCATGTGACCCAGGTCTAGTTGATTCTGCTCCGATGTCTATAATATCCGCTCCTTCATTCATCATTTTATCAATCTGTATAAGTGCATCATCTAAGTTAAGAAACCTCCCGCCATCATAAAATGAATCCGGGGTAACATTTAGAATACCCATGATAAATGTTCTTGTACCCAGGTGTAATTCTTTATCCTTACATTTAAAAGTATGCTTTCTTTGAATAAAGTAGCCTTCTTCACGATTCAATGCTTCGCATTTAAAGTGGCTATTAGTATTTGAATTATATTTATTCATTACAACCTTTTTTTAATCTTTATCACGATCTATCCATGTTGAAACTTTACCAGGATGACAAGTAGTCTTGATAAGATTTTTCTTAAACAACTTTGGCTTTTAGGAATCCTCAACGTTAGATCGCCGGGCCACCGCTTCTTTTGCGCTAAGTGAACCTTCCCACGAGGTGTATTCAGGCCGCCTTTGCTTTACAAGCTCATCTAGCTCTTTACCATCTACCACTTCTCTTTCGAGAAGCACTTCTGCAAGCTTATGAAGGAGGTCAACATTCTCCTCAAGGATTGTTTTTGCCCTTTTGTAGTTTTCTGTAACTATTCTCTTTATTTCCTTGTCAATCTCCAGCGCCGTAGCTTCACTATAGTCTTTATGCCGCGCAAGGTCTTTGCCAAGAAAGATTTGCTCTTCTCTTTTTCCAAATGTTACTGGTCCTACCTTATCACTCATTCCCCATTCACACACCATCTTACGAGCGATCTCTGTTGCCCTCTCAAGGTCGTTTCCCGCACCACTAGTCTGGTCTCCGAATATTATTTCTTCTGCAGCCCTGCCACCAAGAAGGACAGTAATTGAATTATTAAGATAAGTTTTTGAAAGTGTATATTTATCTTCTATAGGAATCTGTTGAGTTACTCCAAGTGCAAGTCCTCTTGGGATAATAGTTACCTTATGGATTGGATCTGTTCCTGGGGTGAGCTTAGCAACAAGCGCGTGCCCACCTTCATGGTACGCTGTTATCTTCTTCTCAGCATCACTAATTATAAGGCTTTTTCTCTCAACTCCCATCAGCACTTTATCCTTAGCAAACTCAAAATCCTGCATCGATATCTTTGTCCTTCCAATGTGGGCTGCTCGGAGGGCTGCCTCATTTACCAAGTTTTCAAGGTCGGCTCCGGTAAAACCAGGTGTTGATCGTGCGACTGTAGTGAGATTAATATCGTTCTCAAGCGGAGTGTCTCTTGTATGAACCTTAAGTATCTCTTCCCTTCCTCTTACATCTGGTCTTGGGACCACTACTTGCCTATCAAACCTTCCAGGACGAAGGAGAGCCGGGTCTAATACATCAGGGCGGTTAGTTGCAGATAAAACTATAATTCCCTCATTTGGCTCAAACCCATCCATCTCGACGAGAAGTTGATTAAGAGTCTGTTCCCTTTCATCGTGTCCACCCCCAAGCCCAGCTCCACGATGGCGACCTACAGCATCAAGCTCATCAACGAAAACAATGCAAGGCACATGACGTTTTGCCTGTATAAAAAGATCGCGCACCCTAGATGCGCCAACCCCTACAAACATCTCTACAAAATCGCTACCACTAATTATAAAGAATGGCACACCCGCTTCTCCTGCTATGGCTTTTGCAAGGAGTGTTTTTCCCGTACCTGGGGGTCCAACGAGAAGCACACCCTTTGGTATTCTACCCCCAAGGCGTGTGAATTTCTTTGGGTTCTTTAAGAACTCTACGATTTCTTGAACCTCTTCCTTTGCCTCATCAATTCCTGCGACGTCTTTAAATGTGGTTTTATTCTGGTTTTCTGGAACCATTCTGGCGCGGCTTCTTCCAAACGACATAGCTTTAGTGCCACCAGCTTGGAGCTGTCTCATAAATAGAACCATAATGACTACCAAAAGGATAAGCGGTGCCCAGTTAAAAAGGATTTGCATCAGGGAACTCTCTTTTTGCTCTTTGAAGCTGAATACTATGCCTTTTGTCTTGAGGGTTGATATAAGGTCTTCATTCGCTGGTCCTACTGTCTTAAAGCCTTTTTGAGATTCCTCTTTCTTAGCTTCGTATGCTTCTATTTCATCCCCTTTAAATACAACCTCCTTGATTTCTCCCCGCTCTAAACTAGCAAGAAACTCGCTATATGGGATTTTAACATAGCTGTCTCGTGGTGTCTGGAGGAATTGGTATAATGCAATAATAGTTACAAAAATTACCAGCCAAAGAATTAGATTTTTAAAAAGCTGTCCGCCCACATTTACCTCTTTTAAATAGTATATTCACTAAAAAAGATAACACACTGAAATCTCCTTTTCAACATTCTTTCGGTTCCAGATTCTTAGCTATCGTATTCGTTTTCACTAAAAATCTCAGTACTTAAATACCTCTCTCCAGTATCGCAGAATATCGTTACAACTTGCCTATTGCTACCTAGCCTTTCAGCAACCCT
>Ga0209751_10000953_pt1 | contig 30374 bp, 19 predicted proteins | sample RifCSP13_1_FD_184019 | JGI IMG/M metagenome (GOLD analysis project Ga0209751, IMG submission 184019) | Soil microbial communities from Rifle, Colorado - Rifle CSP2_sed 13_1 (SPAdes) (version 2) | ecosystem: Environmental > Terrestrial > Deep subsurface > Rock core/Sediment | place: Rifle...
AGGTGGTTCCACAACCACGGCCTGCCTGACCTGCGTTGCTTCCGGATCTGCCACCGTGACCTGCGGCTGCATGCTCACAGCCAGTTTCGCCAGACGCTCCTCCAACTCCTTTGCCTGGCGCTCGACGCGCTCCATCTGTTCTCGCTGCTGACGCTCTCGTTCCTGGCGTTCTTCGCGTTCGCGGCGTGATCGTTGTTCATCCTCGCCCCGCTGCCGCTCGGCGTCCTCGGCCACCTTGCGGCGGTATTCGTCTTCACGTGCTACTTCCTCACGAGCGATACGTTCCTGCTGTTCCTGTTCCAGCCGCTGAGCTGCAGCCGAGCCGGAAAGCTGCCCCTGGACCTCCTCATCAAGTTCTGTCGAGCTGATCGTACCCGCCAAAGAATTGAAATCTGTGCTTTCAACGCCCGGGGAAGTCACACTTGCCAAAGGCGACATAACTGTCTGGTTTGGATCCAGATTTCCTGTTTGGCGATAAGTTTTTAGTGTCGCAGTGTTCGACTGCACGGCCTCGCGCAGTTCGGCCAAGAAGTCTTCAACCGTTGGCGTGCGAGTAGCAATCTCTTTTTCCAAAGCGTGACGTACTACAGCTTCGATAGTGGGAGGCACCTGCACGCCGAGTGATTGAAAACTTGGCGGGGGCTGAGTCAGGTGCTTCTTCATGATCGAGGGAATGGATGAACCTTTGAACGGCACATCGCCACAGAGCATCTGAAAAAGGATGATTCCGATACTGTAGACGTCAGCTCGGGCATCCGGCTCTTCATCAGACCACTGCTCGGGAGCCATATAGAATGGCGAACCCATCAGCCCGCTTGTCTTTGCTTGCACGAAGGAGCCTAGCAGTTCGCCCGATTTGATCTTCGCAAGGCCAAAATCGAGGATCTTTAAACCTTCCGATACCGGTAAATTCTCCTGGACCATGATGTTTAGAGGCTTCAGATCCCGGTGCACTATTTTTTGCCGGTGCGCAGCAGTTACACCTGCGCCAATTGCGCTGATGAACTCCAAAGCGCGTTGCGGTCCCATCACTTTCTCTTCCGCCATGATGTCCTGGAGAGACTTTCCTTTGACAAACTCCATCACCAGGAATGGCATTGTTCCTCTAACAACACCAAAGTCTGTCACGGCAATAATGTTTTGATGGCGAATCGCTGCAGCCGCCAGTGCTTCCTGTCGAAAACGAGTCGCGAGCATCGGATCGTTGCCGACCAGATCCGGCAAAATTACTTTTATGGCGTGAGAGGTTTTGAGAAAGATGTGTCGCGCCTGGAAAACGACTCCCATCCCTCCCTGGCCCAGTCGCCTTTCCAATTGATACCGGGCATCGAGTATGGGTTCACCCAGAAGCGATGGCGTCGTGGCATCGCCGTCCTGAGGGCAGTGGCTGATATCGTCAGGGAAACAGCGTTTACAGGCTGGGCATTCTTTCATCGGCAGGCTTGAACAAAGCGCAACACATTCGCGGTTTACGATCGGTGGGCGCCGCGAATCTGGTTCATTAAGCAGTAGTCATGCGGCACGAGCGACCGGTTTCAGTAGAGCTGGTATGGAAAAGGGATACTGCTAACCCTTTCACCGGTCGGCAGTGGTTCCAACTGATTTTAGCGGCTAGGTCAAAGTGAGGCAAGCAACTATCTCACATTAGTAAGCTTAGCATCAGCGCACGACCACATTCACAAGTCGCTGGGGCACCACAATCACCTTTACGACTTTGCGTCCATCGATGAAGGTCCGTACCTTCTCGTCGGCCAGGGCTGCCGCGCGAAGATCTTGCTCCGAGACGTTTGCTGGAGCAAAAAGGCGGGAACGCAGCTTGCCATTAACCTGAACAGGTATTTCCAGCTCCTCTTCGCGCGCCAATTCCGGATCGGCTACAGGCCAGCGGGCACCAGAACTTAAGAGCCCTCGGCCGTGACCTAAAGCTTGCCACATTTCCTCTGCCACATGGGGACAGTAAGGCGCCAACATCAGGATGAGAGAAGTAAGGGCCTCCTGGACTACAAAAGCATCTGCCGCAGACGCAGTGGCAGGATCGGCATTGAAATCGCTCAATTCATTGAACAATTCCATCAGCGCCGCCACACTCGTGTTGAGATGCAAATGCTCGAAATCGTCGGTGATGCGATGAATGGTCTGATGAGTCTTTCGTCGGAGGGCGCGCGCCTCAGGACTGAGGTCTTCGTTGCGGAATGTGTGAGCGCCTGGGTCGCGACTCAGGCGTCCCTGCCAGCGCCAAACCATCGTATAGACGCGACGAAGGAAACGGATCGCACCCTCAATACCGGTCTCAGACCAGCGCAACTCATTTTCGACCGGAGCCGCAAACAGTATGAACAAGCGTGAAGCATCAGCGCCAAACGCGGCCACCATTTCATCGGGATCCACGCCATTACCCAGACTCTTCGACATTGCCTTCCATTCGTCGGTACCTTCGACTAGATTGGTGACCATGCCTTGTGTAAGCAGTTTTTTGACTGGTTCGGAAAAGGAAACCAGGCCGAGATCGCGCATGAACTTCGTCCAGAAGCGTGTGTAGATGAGGTGCATGACCGCATGAGAGTCGCCGCCGATGTATTGATCCACCGGCGTCCATTGGCTGACGATTTGGCGATCGAAGGGCGCCGTCTGGTTCCTCGGATCACAATAGCGAAAGAAGTACCAGGAAGAATCCACAAATGTGTCCATCGTGTCAGTTTCCCGCCGTCCGGGTCCCTGGCACTTCGGGCAGATTGCGTTTACAAATTCCGGCGCTGACGCCAGGGGGGATCGGCCTGTGCCCGTGAACTCGGCCTTCTCAGGCAAGATTACCGGCAGGTCCTTTTGCGGCACTGGGACCATGCCGCATTTGTCACAATAGATGATCGGGATTGGCGCACCCCAAAAACGCTGGCGAGAAATACCCCAATCACGAATACGATAGGTGACGGCGGGGCCGCCAAAACCTTTCTCAGCAGCAAAGCTGGCCATCTCACGCATGGCGACCTCAGAGAGTTTCCCGCCCCAACGACCACTATTGATTAATACCCCATAGTCAGTAAAAGCGGTCGTCATTTCCACCGATTGATCAGTGCCTGTGGTGGAGAGCGGTTCGGCCACAGGCTGACGGTGCGTGACCGGCGCGATTACCTGCCTGATCGGAAGGGAATATTTTTGGGCAAATTGATAGTCCCGCTCGTCATGGGCCGGCACGCTCATCACCGCTCCAGTGCCATACTCCATCAGCACATAATTGGCCACCCAGACTGGAACGCTTTCGTCGTTGTAGGGATTAATTGCCAGAATACCGGTATTCACGCCCAACTTTTGTTCTTCTTCAGTCGGCGCAAGGCTCGTTCTAGCTGCCTTGGTTCTTTGTGCAAACTGGAGCACGTCTTTTTTCAGCGCCGAATCCGCGAGCAGTTCTTCCACCAGCGGATGCTCCGCGGCCAATACTATGGCAGTGGCGCCAAAGATCGTGTCCAGACGCGTCGTGAAAACTCGAATCTTCTTATTCGTTCCCTTAACCGAAAAATCGACGTACGCCCCTTCGCTGCGGCCCACCCAGTCGCGTTGCCGTTTTAATACTTTTTCCGGCCAGCCTGCCTCGATCTCGCTGATGTCCTTGACTAGTTGTTCTGCATATTGGGTAATCCGGAAGAACCACTGCTCAAGGTCGCGCTTTTCTACAGCCGTACCACAACGCCAGCAAACGCCACCCGACGATTGTTCGTTTGAAAGCACCGTCTCTTCTTTCGGACACCAGTTCACCGGAGAGGTTCGCTTGTACGCCAGTCCGCGCTCCAGCAGCGCGAGAAAGAACCATTGATCCCACTTATAGAAATCCGGCCTATGGGCGGCGATTTCCCGCGACCAGTCGTAACTGATTCCCAGGCGTTTTAACTGGCCACGCATGTGCGCAATATTTTCCTCGGTCCAAGCGCGCGGATTGATACCACGCTTGATCGCGGCCTGTTCAGCGGGCTGACCGAAGCTGTCCCAGCCAATCGGATGCAGCACATTGAATCCCTCCAGACGCTTGTACCAGGAGAGAGCGTCTCCAATTGCGTAGTTTCGCACATGCCCCATATGCAGGAATCCGGAAGGATAAGGAAGCATTTCAAGGCAATAAAACTTTGGCCGCGGATCATCATCGTTTACCTCGAAGGCATGTGTTTCGTCCCAGTATTGCTGCCACTTCTTTTCGATGGCTTCCGGAAAATACTTTTCTTCCATGGTCTTACCCGTCCAACGGAAAAATACACTTAGCACAAAACTGAACGAGCACACAAAGTAGTGTGAACCTCTGTGCGCTCATGGCGCATTAATGCTCGCGGCGCGCTACAAAGGAGCGGAGTAAATTGATGTTTCGCGAGTCAGCCACCGGATCGTCATAAGGTGTCTCGAGAATAAACGCTGCATGTGCCAGTTTAGGGTGGCGCGCGACTCGACGAAGTGCCTCGCTCCCTATGTGCCCTTCGCCAATGTGCCAATGCCGGTCTACACGAGAATTGTAAGGCGCTCGAGAGTCGTTGAAATGCACAGCCCGAACATTTCTAAGGCCAACAGCGTGGTTGAGAGACTCAATTGTTGCTTCCAGACCTTCCCTACCGCGGATATCGTAGCCCGCAGTGAAGGCGTGCGCCGTGTCAAAGCAGACTCCAAGCGGAAGGTTGGGACAGGCTCTCATCACCTGGCGCAAATGTTCAAAACGATAACCAATACATTCGCCCTGGCCGGCTGTGTTTTCGAGCAAAATGCGCAGCCGTCCAAGAGGCAGACCGGCACAAGTCTCCTTTAAACTTTCGGCGCATTGACGAAGGCCATCTGCCTGGCATCCGCCGCGCGCGCTTCCCGGATGAACTACGACATAGTTGACTCCCAACACTAATGCGCGTTCCAGTTCTTCGCGAAAAGATTGTCGGGATTTTTTCAGTAACTCCGAATCTGCGGCCGCAAGATTAATCAAGTAATTCGCGTGTATGAGGACAGGTGAGAGCCGCGTTACCCGCCGTGTGTTCTGGAACAGGTTTACATCTTCGTTTGTTAATGGTTTGGCGCGCCACCCGCGAGGATTGCGAGAGAAGAGTTGCACTGTATCGCAACCGGTCTTTTTCGCTACCAGCAGAGCCTGGTACGGGCCACCTTTGATAGGTGCATGTAACCCGATTCGCGGCTTTGGTCTCTTCTCTCTGTGGGATGCCTTCGTCATCTCTTAATCCGGCAATGCGGCAAATGAATGATCAGCGTTAAGCAATTGACCACCGACTATCTGCTCTCTACCTCTTCCAAAACGCGCAGAACATTGCCTCCGAGTATTTTCTCAATATCGTTCTCAGAATAGCCGTGCCGGATCAATTCTCGAGTGAGGTTTGGCAGGTCGGCGACAGTCGAGAGATCACTCAGCGTCGCTTGCACACCGTCGAAGTCGGAACCAATACCAACATGATCGATTCCTACCAACTGGACGATGTGGTCGATGTGTTCCACCAGACGCGCAACACTGACTGGTGGCAATCGCTTGGCAAATTCCTCCCGTCGCACGCGATCTCGGGCCATCTTCTTATGGGCAATATCCCCCTTCTCCGCGTCGGACGCACGCTGGACAAGCCCCACAATCTCAGCGTCCACCTGCTTCTTCTTTTCACGCCAGCCCGGCTCGAGAAACTCGGGGTAGAACAGAACGCAAACTACGCCACCCCTCTTCGCAACCGCCGCGATCATCTCGTCATCGAGATTGCGAGGCACGTCGGCGATCGCTCGACAAGCAGAATGTGTGGCGATGATCGGTTTTGTCGAAGTCTTGACGATGTCCCAGAAGGTCCTGTCCGACACGTGGGACACGTCGACCATCATTCCCAGCCGGTTCATCTCGCGAATCACGCTGCGACCGAATTCGGTCAATCCGCGTGTTTGACCAACGTCGTCTCCCGAAGAGCCGGCCCAGTTGGTGCTCACGCTCCAGGCTGGTGACATATAGCGCACTCCTAGCTTGTAATAACGCTCAACATTTTCCAGCTTTTCGTCGATGGCATAGCCACCCTCGAGTCCCATTAGCGCGGCCATTTTTCCGGCGTTAACAATGTTGCGGATCTGGGTCGCCGATGTCGCCAATTGCCAGACTTGCGGATCCTTCTCCACCAAAGCACGCACCGCAGCAATCTGATCATCAGCCCTTTTCATTGCTCCAGGACCGCCGGAGCCAAACAATTCGGGCTCTACCCATATCGAAAAGAACTGCGCGTCCAGTCCGCCTTCACGTGCACGCAATGAATCGAAGTGGCCATCTGCAAGCCGCTGGTTTAGATCTAATTTCTCATCAACCAGCCGCTGTGTTGTGTCCGTATGGAGGTCGATTACGATTGCACGGTGATGAATGAATCCTGGGTCGGTCTGTTCAGCGACAGTCATTTTTCTTGCCACCGGGGTGGTTCTACTCTCTCGCGTCAGTCTACAGCCAGTTGAGACTGAAAAAATGAGGGCCGCAGCAAGCCATAGCAGTCTGCGCTGCGGCCATCTCAAACACTTCACGGGAAACTGACACCAATTAACAATCTTCCTGAAATTAGAAGGCATTTGGATGTTACGTTGCCACACTTCCCAGAATCAAGCCTCCCTTGCCAAGCAGAGCGAATTTACGGTATTGTGCCCTATTCTAATAACCGATAGCGGACTCATACGGGAAGAGCCAACAGGGTTTTGCATTGTCGCGGTTCAAACGGCTCTTTTTCCACGCTCCGCCAGGGTCAGGTCCCCCCTCGCCGCCACCTAAAATCAGTTCCAGGAGGAGAATAAAAAAGTATGTTCTCAAAAAGCGGGAAAGCCAAAGATGTCGTAACTCCGCGTATCTGTGATGTCGTTTGGCACGATGGCTCCTTCATTAATTGGGACGACGCTCGGGTGCATGTGATGTCACACGTTCTTCACTATGGCTCAAGTATCTTTGAGGGCATTCGCTGTTATGCGACCGATCGCGGTCCCGCGATCTTTCGTTTGAGAGAACACCTGCAACGATTTCTGAACTCCGCCAAGATTTACCGCATGGACCACCAGTGGAGTTTGGCTCAACTGACTGACGCCTCAGTAGAACTGGTACAGCGCAGCGGACTTGAGCAATGCTATCTTCGTCCCATTTTGTTCCGTAGTCTCGACGAGGAACATCCAGCTTTCGGTGTGAATCCGTTTCCCAATCCACTGGCTTGCTATATCGGGGCCTGGGACTGGGGCAAGTACCTTGGCGACGAAGCGATTGAAAAGGGTGTGGATGTTTGCGTCTCTTCCTGGAATCGTCTGACGCCAAACTCAATGCCAGCGATGGCCAAGAGCGGCGCCAACTATATGAACTCGCAGTTGATTAAGATGGAAGCACTGCTTAATGGCTTTGCCGAGGGCATCGCACTGGACGACCGCGGTTATGTTTCTGAAGGCTCGGGCGAAAACATCTTCCTGGTTACCGGTGGCACAGTAATAACACCTCCTCTTTCGTCTTCGATACTGCCCGGCATTACACGGGATAGCGTTATTCAGATTTGTGGCGAGCTGGGCATAACCATAAAGGAACAAAGTATCCAGCGGGCAGCGCTCTATGTCGCCGATGAGCTCTTCTTTTCTGGCACGGCGGCGGAGATTACTCCGATTCGATCGGTCGATCGCATCGCCGTGGGCGATGGCAAGCGCGGCACTCTCACGGCCCGGATTCAGAAGACCTTTTTTGAAATAACGAAGGGTGAACGCAAGGCTCCGGGCGACTGGTTAACTTTTGTTCGGGAACAGGCAGGTGCCCGGCCGGAAAATAACGGTCATCGTTCAGAAGACGTGACGACGGCTTCGACTAAGGAGAATAAAACGATGATCCAATTGCAGGCCGCCGGCCTCGAATAGACCTTCAAAAAACAATACCAAAGAGCGGGCAGAGGCGACTCTGCCCGCTTCTTCTTTTTGCACGAAATCTTTCTAATTAGCCGAATATTCCTGATCAGGCGAAAGCGTTGACGGGATCTACTACAGCGGGCTATCATTTCAAACAGCGTCATTGTCGCGCCTTTTAGCTTGGCGTGTCTCACCAAAACAACCTCGGGCGCTTCTCCAAGGTAGCGTCCCAACTCTTTTCTCCCGAAAGGCCCAGCCTCCAATGCCTGTAAGAATTGACGACCTCTTGCGCACTGCTACCGGTCACCGTGCCTCCGACCTCCATCTGAAGGTGGGTGCCTTTCCCGTGATGCGCATTGGCGGCGAACTCCATCCTGTGGCCGACGCTCCACGTTTGAAACCCGAAGACACGCTTGATATGGCGTTTTCGATGATGTCGAATCGCCAGAAACAGCGCTTCAAAGAGGTCTCAGAAGTGGATATTGGATACGGCGTCAACGGGCTAGGGAGATTTCGCGCGAACATATTTCAGCAGCGGGGCTCCGTCAGCATAGTGCTACGCGTTATACCGGATCAAACAAAGAGTAGCGCCGAATTGGGTCTACCTCCAGTGATTGATCGGGTCGCCGAAGAGCGTCGGGGCCTGATTCTCGTAACCGGGGCAACTGGTTCGGGTAAGTCGACTACTCTTGCAGCTATGATCGATCGAATCAATTCGCTCCGTAGCGGCCACATCGTCACCATCGAAGATCCGATAGAGTTTCTCCATCGCGACAAGAAATCCTTTGTAACTCAGCGGGAAGTCGACGTTGATACGCGGTCGTTCGCTGAAGCTCTGCGCGGCGCCCTACGACAGGATCCCGACGTTATCCTCGTCGGCGAAATGCGAGACTATGAAACCATTGAAACAGCTCTGACGGCAGCTGAAACTGGCCATTTGGTGCTCTCCACGCTACACACACTGGACGCCACTGAGACTGTAATGCGAATCGTCTCGTCCTTTCCCGCGCATCAACAAAAGTCTGTTCGCATCCAGTTGGCCGGCATTCTTAAAGCGGTGATATCTATGCGGCTGGTACGAGCCGCCAAAGGTGCGGGACGCGTCCCCGCGGTAGAGGTAATGGTTTCAACTGGTCTGATTCGCGATTACATTATCAACGAGGAAAAAACGTATTTGATTCGCGAAGCTATCGCGGCAGGTACCTCACAATACGGCATGCAGACGTTTGATCAATCGCTGTTTCATCTGATCCAATCCGGCCTAATCTCCCTGGATGAGGCACTGCACAACGCAAGCAATTCTGACGAGTTTAGGATGCGGGTGTCCGGAATACTGTCGGCTGAGCAAGCGATCAATAGCCTTTCTCCGGGTGGTGCTAGAGGGTTATCCAGCGCCAGCAGTGAGGAAAAAGAGAATCCGTTTGTGAAGCACTAGCCATTTCACATTTCACATAATGAGAAATGGCAAATGATTGTTTTAGTTGACGCGCGTTCTTCGCATGACGCGAACTCCCGCGCGCCAGTCCTCGTTAATGTCAAAGCGATAGATCTCAATATCTGGCGCTATCATCCGGGCCAGCGTGCGAAACGAAGGGTGGATTCTTAAGGTCGGCGCCACCAGATAAATCAGCGGTGCCTGGTCCATTATTCTACGGGCGCCGAACAGCTTTGCGCGCGCAATGTGTCCCCGGCGCCGATGTTGTTCAACTCGGTACCAGTAGTCGACACCCTGCAACACATGCTCTCGGTCTTCAAAGACCTTTAGCTCGATCACCACCAAACGACCGTCGCGTCTTATGGCCAGCAGATCAACAGGGCGCACGGTAAGCCGCACACCTCTTGAAGTTCGAAACTGCGCATAAAGTGGTGCAACCACCAGGCCCGGATCCAGTTTGCAGATGTCGCGCCGCAACAGAGATTCCAGCCAGGCCTCGGAAGCCATTCGATACAATGCGTGATGCCGATCGGAAGCATCGGCCGCCCGACGGTTTCGTAACTCATCAAGCAACTCTTTCCATTCACGCTCGCTGCTCTCCTCACGCATGCGTCTGCGGGCTCCGTCAATCCCAAACCAGACACGCTCAGTTTCGAGCAAGCGTCTCACGCGAGCAAAAGGCAGGCCGAAGTAACGCAACGTTTCGCCATGCCCCGCCTGCACAACGTCAATGGCCTCCGGCGCCTGTGACAGAATCGTTGTCGAAGCGACACTTAGTTCGATCCTAACCGCCGTTTTGAGTGGTCTCAATCTCTTCTTCCAAAGTTCGCATCGTTCCGGACATGGCACTGGCTCGAGTTGGGTCCAGGCTTCGTCGATCTCACTTACCCTGATCGCCTCCTTAAGACTTTCACGCAATAGGGCTACGCGCTGCGCCGCAGGCATGGTCATTTCACGCTCAACAATTAGCCAAAGCTGTTGAATATAGGGCGGACGCGATCGTTCGCTTGTGCGGGCAAACCAAAGCAGTGCGGCAGAAAGAAACGCGTCTACTTCATGAGCTCCGTGAGAAGCCACGATGCCGGTGACCGCAATTCGCTGATGTTTAAGTCGCAGGATAATGCGTGCGTAGCGACCGGGCTGTCCGTGGCGCGCCCCTCTACTTAAGGCCACCCGCTCAATCTTCGCGCCTATCAAATGGGAGCTCGCGAGTCTGGCCAGTTGTTCGCAACGAGTCTGGCGACCGGCCCTCACAGTTGCTGCGATCGTGGCTGCGGAAGCGCGCGGCACCAGTTCAACCAATGGCTGGTCCGCACCCATCCGTCGAGACGCTGCAAACAGCAATTTTTCTCCGTGGCGTTTCCAGCCCCGAATTCTCCACGAGCGAGTTCCTGCTTCGGTCCAACACGACAGGATCAAGCGCCCCTGCAGCACATCTACGCCCACTTCACTGCGACGGAGAGCTTGAGTCGTACCATCTTCAGTCGAGTAGAACCATTCAGCGTGGTTGGCAAACAGCGCCGCTATCTGCTTTCTTGCAGTTTCAACTGAGTCCGCGGTTGTGAGGCGCTGGAACATTGAGTGATTTTCTGAATCTGAGGAATGTTGCCCGCCTGGGCTGCTTTTCGCCGTTACTTCTACCGTGTGTTACCATTTTTGGTCAACTAGTTTCAGACAGCAGTGCGAAAATTCAATCAATGAAGAATGTGTATTTGGTAGGGGCTGTGCGTACGCCGATTGGTCGTTTTGGAGGAACGCTTGCCTCGTGGACCGCCGCCGATCTTGGAGTGGCGGTAGCAAAAGAAACACTGACACGGGCCGGTGTCAGTGCTGAACAAGTGCAACAGTCAATTTGGGGCTGCGCCAGACAGGCAGGCGTCGGTCCTAACGTGGCGCGGCAGATTAGCTATCGTGCGGGCGTGCCGGAGACGGCGCCTGCGTTCACAGTTAATCAGGCCTGTGGCTCTGGGCTGAAGGCCATAATACTAGCGGCCCAGGAGGTACTATTGGGGCGCGCCGACATCGTTTTAGCGGGTGGAACAGAGAGCATGTCGCGCGTTCCTTATCTGGCTGAAGAGGCTCGGTGGGGTATGCGACTGGGTAACGTGAAACTCATTGACGGCATGTATCGCGATGGCTTTAACGACCCGCTTTCCGGGTTGGTGATGGGCCAGACGGCTGAGAATCTCGCACGCGACTATGAGATTTCTCGGGACGAACAGGACCAGTATGCGTTACGTTCGCAACAACTCGCACGAGAAGCGTCGGAAACCGGCCGTTTTTCCGCTGAGATTCTGCCGCTCGAAATCAGGGATCGCAAAGGTGTGATTGCTACTTTCGCACGGGATGAACATCCCCGGTCTGATACCACCCTCGAGAATCTTGCGAAATTGCCTCCCGTGTTTTCCCGAGAAGGCACGGTAACTGCCGGCAACTCATCGGGCATAACTGACGGTGCGGCGGCTGTGTTGGTTATGAGCGAAGAGGCGATCAAACGTACAAGTGGAGGAGTGCAAGCACGAATTGTCGATTACGAAATAGCAGGTGTCGCGCCGGAGATTATGGGCATTGGTCCCGTACCGGCGGTGCGTGCAGTCCTGAAGCGGCAGCAGCTCTCGTTAAAGGACGTGGGGCTGGTAGAACTGAACGAAGCCTTTGCGGCACAAGTTATAGCCTGTGAGCGCGACCTCAATCTCAATGGCGAACAACTGAACGTAAATGGCGGCGCCATTGCACTCGGTCATCCCATCGGCTGCACGGGTGCGCGTATAACGACGACCCTGGTGCACGAAATGGGTAGACGCCAATCAAAGCTCGGCCTGGCAACTCTTTGCGTCAGTGGCGGAATGGGATTCGCCCTGCTGGTCGAACGAGTGTGATCGTTTCCCGTAAGTCTAATCAATCGTTGATTGTCAAGACCATAGTGTTAAGTGGTCTGCTGTCGCAGAGCGCCAGTTGTGGGAAATTAAAGACGACTGAGGTGTCGCAGCCCGAAGTCATAACCTCAAACACGCCACCTTTCAGCACAAAAGAACCCGGACGCTATCAGGCACTGCGCGTTATTACTACGAGTGAAACGTCAGGTGGAACGACGGTTACTACGACTACACGTGTGTCTCGGGATGGGGCCAACCGTCGCCAGGAGAGGTTGCTTGATAATGGGGAAACTATTGTCTATCTTGAGACACCGGGGGGTCGATACCTACTTCTGCCCTCCCTCAGGATTTTCGCCGCGGTGACCGGGCCAGGAGCCGAGCAAACGGAAGCCGGAGAAGACCTCTCCCCCGAGAAAGTTCTCAACGAAGACCCCTTTCATGCGCGTTATCAGCGTCTCGGAAACGAGTCCCTTCTTGGGCGTTCAACGGTAAAATACAAAGTGACCGTAGAAAGGGGCGCGTTCCGCGCCCCTTTCATTGACGAATCCATTGGTATGCCTGTCAGATCGGAAACGAGCTATTCGGATGCTCAGCATTCGGCCAAAACCACAATGGAGCTGAAGGATATTAGGCTCGAAGTTGACCCGGAACTGTTTCTATTGCCACCAGATTATAGGAAGGCTACCTCCGCTGAAGCGTTTGAAAAGCTTCGCATAGGGCGCCCCCACCAGAAGTGAGGCTTTTCCTGGCCAACCCGACGACTCCCTAAGACATCCGAAAGAATGCCCACTCGTCGTATCCGTTTGACGAATATTCGCAATCTCCCATTGGATCAAGACAACAAATTTCCAGAAGAAAGGTTTTTCAAATTGTGAGAATCAGCTTTTTGTTTGGGGCAATCGTTATTCTATTCACGTTATCAGCGCCCTTTGGCATGGCGCAAAAAAGCAACCCTCTGCCCGCCAACGAGGGTTCGAACCTGCTTGCTTCATTGCCGGCAGCTGATGCCGTGGCTTTAATCAAGGTCAAGCGAGTGTTGGATGAGGCGATGCCGAAACTGCTGGCGCCCAACCCTGCCAAACTCGCTGAAGCGAATGCGGCGATTGAGAAGTTCAAGATCAGCACCGGTCTCGACCCTCGCCTGTTCGATCAGATTGCTCTTGGTCTCAGCTACACTTATCCGCGGGAAGGCATAACAAAGGTTCGCACGGTTGGGCTCGCCAGCGGGAGCTTCAGCGCCGGCGCAATCGTGGCTGCCGGAAGGATCGCCACAAATGGAAAGTACGAAGAGCAAAAATACCAGGGCAAGACAATTTACTTATTCTCCCTGGAGCAGCAACTCAAAGTTTTAGGCCTTTTTGAGCTGCAGCTTAGCAAGCTGGCAGTTTCTCCGCTCGATAACCACACTCTGGCTTTGGGTGACATTGACGGTGTGCGGCGGGTTATCGATGCCAGTAAGCACCGTGGCCGTGTCAACACCGAATTGATTGCCTTGGCCAGCCGGGATCCTAACGCGATCGTGGGATTCGGCGGGAATATTCCCCCCGCATTGATTAGGAACCTGCGCGTTACGAACGATGCCATTGCCAGAGATCTTACGGCAGTGCGGCAGGTTTATGGTTCGGTGGGATTGTCGGACAGAAACTTTGAGCTACTAGTTGCGGCGCGGACCGTGGACGAATACGCCGCGCGCAACCTTGGCAACACAGTCGAAGCACTAAAACAATTTGGCGCACTGTTCATCAATCGCTTGCCGGCAGCGAAAAGCGCGCTAGCAAGAAGCGCACTGGGCAATCTGAAGGTCACCAATCAGGGAAACGAGCTGCAAATTCGCACGGCCGTGGATCAAGCCGATATTGCACCCTTGGTTGGGCGCAACTGAAGAACAGGGGGCAAAGGGGTAAGGGCAAAGAGCAAGGAGCTAGCTCTTTGCTCTTTGCTCTTTGCCCCCTGCCGTTACTTCGTAGGTAACGGGAATTGAGGTCGCGGCGCAGCAACGGGCTCCTGCTCTTCCATCTGCTCCAGGACTTTTGTATAGATCTTTATACGGCCGGCGTCTTTCATTTTCCGTTGCACCGCGGCAATATAGTCTTCAAATACCTGGTTTTGCCGTTCGGAAAGTAGCGATTGCTTGAGCTGGTCTCGCTGTTTGGCGAATTCGGCCAGATCCGCTTCGGTGCGGTTAACCACCCCCAACACCACCCAGTGGTCTGCCACTTTGACCGGCATCCTGGTTACTTCACCAGCCTTCATTGTATAGATCGCTTCATCCAAAGCCGGACTTGTGCCTGCCTTCCCTAGCGTCGCCCCGAGTTTATACTCTTCCTCCGTGCCGGTTTCGAACCCGGCCTTCTCGCCAGCAACTTTGACTTCGCCGGCGTTGTTCACGGAGGCGGCGAGTTCCTTTGCTCGCACATCCAACTGTTCCTTCGCGCGTTCTTGCTTCACAGCGTCAGCTACTTTCGATCTAACTTCTTCAAAGTCAGGAACGCGTGGATCTCGCTTTTCGACCAACATTGGCACCGCAAAACCGCCCTTTATACCTGTACGGGTGCCAACGTCGTTTGGATTATGAAGCGGCTCGATTGCCGCTTCAAATTGCTGGTTATTGCCGATGTTTGGGACATCGTCCCCCGGTTTCACGAAAGGCGTTTCCTTGATCATTTCTGCCGGTTTCATGTTTGCTTCGGCCGCCAGCTCCTGAGCAACTTTTTGCAGATCCTTCGTCTCCTGCAAGCGCTGCTGCGCCCGGTCAGCGAGCTGTACTGCCACGGCGTACCCACGGCGGTTGCGCAAGGAGACCAGCAGTTCCTGCTTTGCGTCTTCGAAGGTTTTTGGTACCGAGTCGCCGCGACGCAGGATGTAATAGTTACCGTTATGTTTAATTGGCTGGTCCGTAATCTCACCCGGTTGCATGTCAACAACTTGATCATAAAGCGGATCAGCTTTGTTCGGGTTCTTCTTGATTATGCGTGGCAGGGTCCCGCCGTTTTTGGCTGTAGCCGGATCCTCGGAGTTTCCGCGCGCTGCCTCCGCAAACGCTTCTTCCGAAACCGTGGTTCCGGCACCTTTCAGCTTGGCAATCAAATCTTTTGCCTTTTGTTCCACGTCCGCTTCCAAATCCTTACGCGCAACCTTCAGCAGGATCTGTTGTACTCGTACACCTGCCTGCCTGTGAGCAGCGTCCAGTTTTTCATACTCGTCGCGCAGGTCCTTGTCTGAAATCTGTAGCTTCTGGCCAGACTTGTCCTGATCGATATACAAGTAGCGTATCTTCTTCTGCGGTTCCAGTATGCGATAGTCAGTCTTATGCTGCTCGAAGTGGTTTTTGAGTTCCTCATCTGAAGGCTGGACCTTTTCTGCTAATTTTTCCAGGGAGATCACGACGTAATTGATTTCGAATTTCGTGTTATCGCGTTGGTACTCTTCCTGCACTTCATTATCAGAAACTCTCACGCTTGCAGTTACAAAAGCCTTCAACTTTTCCTGTGCGATCGCATAACGGATGTTGCGCTCGTATTTCTCCACTTCCCCAAAGCGAGCGGTCACTGATTCCTTGTAGCGATCAATGCCGACAAATTGGCCTGAGGCATCCGTAAACTGTTTGCGAATTTTCTCTGCAACTTCCGCGTCACTGGCAGCCAATCCGAGTCGTGCAGCTTCCTGGGCCACCACCCGATCGTGAATCAGGCCATCGAGAAACCGCTTGTTGCCGCCTAATTGGGCCAAACTGATCTGCCCTCCGAGCATCTGCTGGTAATTTTCGCGAAGCTGGGCCAGGTCAGCCACCGTAATCTCATCGCTTCCTACTTTCGCAATGACCTCCGTATTACGGGTCGGTTCAACGTAGCGCGCCGACCTTCCCGGCGCGTAGAAAACGACCAGGCTTACCGCCATTAGAATCACGAAACCAACGATGATGATGCCGCGTGTGCGTTCCAGTCTGCCAAGTTGTTTGAGCATTTCCTTACCTTCCTACAAACGGCGGATTGTAAAGGAGATGGAGGACAGGCGCAACCACAAAGGGCGCAGAGCGCGTGTCATTTTCGCCGTAATCGCACAATAAAGTTTCAGTTTGTTAATTAGCTGAAACAAACGGTAAGGGGAAAGCCTGCTAACCTGACAGAAACCGCCGCCAATGGTATTTTACTTCGATGGATATGCTGGAAAGCTCAACAACTCTTTGGATTGGCTTTGGCCTCTTCATTCTTTTCATGTTGAGCCTCGACCTCGGACTGTTCAATCGTAAGGCTCATTCCGTAACTTATCGCGAAGCCACCACCTGGAGCGTTGTTTGGATCACCCTGGCTCTGACCTTTGCCGGCATCGTCTTCTGGCGACAAGGTACCCAGAAGGGTTTGGAGTTTGTCACCGGCTATCTGATCGAACTGTCGCTATCGATAGATAATCTTTTTGTCTTCCTTCTGATCTTCTCATATTTCAAGGTTCCCAATAAGTATCAACATCGTGTTCTTTTCTGGGGTGTTCTGGGCGCGCTCGTGATGCGCCTGACCATGATCTTCATCGGCGCAGCTCTCATTGAGCGCTTCGAATGGATCATCTATATCTTTGGCGCCTTCCTCGTCTATACCGGATTCAAGATGTTTCGCCAGGAAGATACCGACATTCAGCCAGAGAACAATCCCATAGTGCGAGTGGTGACACGGTACGTCCCGATCGCGCGTCACTATGAAGAAGAAAAATTCTTCACGACGATTAATGGGCGGCTTACAGGTACGCTTCTGTTGCTGGTGTTACTGATCGTGGAAGTAACAGACCTGGTTTTTGCAGTTGACTCTATCCCTGCCATCTTCGCCATTACGACTGACACTTTCATCGTATACACTTCCAACGTCTTTGCCATTCTGGGGCTTCGTTCGATGTACTTCCTGCTGGCAGGTGTGGTCGAGAAGTTTCACTACCTCAAGATGGGATTGGCTATTGTGCTGACGTTCATTGGAACGAAGATGCTGATTGTCGCGGCGGGCGTACACATTCCAATCTGGTTTTCATTGACGGTCGTAGCAATCGTGCTACTCAGCTCAGTCGCCGCCTCACTCATCTGGTCTAAGGAGGGCGAGGTGGCTATTGAAGTCGACCTTCCACCAGATTATGACGCTTCGCTTGAGGGTGAGAAGGAAGAATCCTTTGAGGAACTGGCCAGGGAGGAAAATTTCGTGGGCTCCGACGAGGGTGGCGCCATTGATCAGCCTTCCGAGACCCTCGAAGAAGAAAGCGAGAGTCTTCAAAGGCGGTGAATCTCGGCCAAATTTCTTGCGACTTGGCATGATCAACCAACTTGAACGCTTTCAACGCCTGTGTTAAATTTTCTACCAGGATGACTTTCCTGCCGCCAACGGGGAGCAGAAAGGCCAACCGCCAACAATAAACCGGCCAGAGACACCTCGGCAGTTCCTGGGTGGGAGAGAGATAGATTGGGAGCCGCCGCAAGGTGCGTTAGCAGATCGGCTACTCAGCCTTCACACCTTGAGTTTTTGGTTAAGGCCGTCCGACCAACGGGCCGCCCTGCCGGGCACGGCCACCTGTAGTGCCTCATCACACAAATGATCTCAACAGAAGATGATCACGAAAACCAGTCGCTTTGTTTTTGATTGGTGGGTAATTCAGAAGCGAGTTGTCTACCTCATCATCGCCATTCTCGTTCTCTCGGGGCTGGCCGCCGGCGCTGCACTTTACGTCTGGAAGTACGGAAATCCCTTGCGCAACGTCGGTACAGGTATCAAGCCCGCTCCAGGCGCGCGCTTTATCTCTTTTGAAGGCGACGTGCGCGTGATTCGCGCGGCAACACGTGAGACGATTGTTGCCAGCAGCGATACGCAACTCTATCCCGGCGATACAGTGCAGACACAGGCAAGTGGTCGCGCGCGTGTGAGCATGGCTGATGGTTCCACTCTAGTAGTGCGGCCAAACAGCACAATCACCATCCGTGATAATGCCAGTGCCGACGATGGGAAGAAAACATCTGTCCATGTGGTCGTTGATAGCGGTCAGATGTATGTGCGCACAGAACAGCAGCCTGAAGGTACTGACAACGTGGTTGAGACCCCAAAGACAAAGAACAAGCTTGGTGAACAAACGGGGGCCAGTTTTGGCGTCAATCCGGAAGGCACCGAGGAAATTCGAGTGAACACAGGTGTAATCGAAACCACGAATCGGGCCGGAGACAAGACTTCGATAATGGGTGGACAATATGTTTCCGTAAATCCCTCAGGTACTCTCTCGCGGCCACAGAAACTGCTGGACGTTCCGCTGCCGGCTGAACCAAGGGATCTAGAGAAAATTTTTGTCGGTAGCAATGGATCAGCTAGTGTGCCTTTGAAATGGTTGCGGCCCCAGTCAGGCATTCCCTCATACTATCGCGTAGAAGTCGCTACTTCTCCTTTCTTTGTCGCCGACGGCAAGGTAATTGAACGAGATCAACTTGCGGCCAACGAATTCACAGTCAGCGATTTGCGTTCTGGAGTCTACTTCTGGCGGGTAAGAGCCACTGCAGCCTCAGGCCAAACTAGTGACTGGAGCGAGCCGCAAAAGTTTATCGTGGCGCCGCAGGGCACCGGTTCACGGGTCGCCGTTTCCGGTTTAACAGCAGAGCTTTTGGGTGGCAGCGTTTATCTGATACGTGGCCGCGCCGAGCCGGGCACCGCAATTAAAGTTTCGGGGCGCGAGACCCTTGTTGCTACTGACGGCGCGTTCCAGGTGCAGATTACCGTACCAGCCGGCGCTCGCGATGTTTCCCTCGAAGCCCAGGACCCGCAGGGAAACAGCAGCCAGTACCGACTGAGCCTCTCTGGCCGCGGCGCACGCGGCACCGATTAGAATTTCAGCATGTCGAGTCACGTAATCTTACTAACAGATGCTCACGAAGCGCCCGCGTACGAACTGATCGAGGCGTTGCGAGCTGCGGGTGTGAAGACTTTGATTGAGGGTTTGCGTGAAGTCGAAGTGGAAGTAGCCCTGGCCCAGCAGCGCGAAAGCGAGAATGGAGCCGAGCCATTGGGCCAGTCGCCGCTTGCGGTTCTGTACGAAGTCGTTCCGGGCGCAGACATGGTTGAGTTGCACACAGCGGTGGAGCACGCGAAAGCATTCTGGCCCGGCGCGCCATTGATTGCCTGTCGCCGGCACGTAAATGGCTTTCCAAATCTGAACCTGCGTAGCCTGGACGGAGCTACGCTTAAGCGCCTCGGGTTTCGCGCAATCGCCGATAAAGCGGCCCAGCTGCCCGCCATCTTGCGCGAAATAGAAGGACATGGGGCAACCGGTGAACTGAAGCTACCGGCCCTGCTACAACATCCTGCCGAGCCCGGCTCGTTCTCACTGCCTACTCAAATTAGAGCCAAAAACCTGCGCTCTGCGTTTGACCTGGTTTCGTCTCTTCACTTCATCAGCGATCAGAACGGTGCCGCTCAAACGGCACTTACAGGTCTCGAGACTTTGGTAAGCGCCGAGCGATGGACCATCTACACTATTTCTGAGACGAGCACAGGGGAGGCTTCAAATCTGCAAGCACTGGCCGTCAAGAACCGTGGCGAGCAACAGGAAGAAACGTTGACAGATGATTGGCGACGACTCCTCGACGGGGAGGCTGCGGCTGCACCCGGCTCCGAATCAAAGGCGGCAAGGTTTGCCGCTGCCGGGCTGGGTACCACCCGCAAGAAAGAACGGGAACATCATGTCGTGGCGGTGCCGCTGGTCTGTGGTGACCGGATTATGGGAGTGCTCGAGGGCACGCGCCCTGCAACGGAGCATACGTTCAAAAAATCAGAGGTGGAACTACTCGACGCGCTCGCGCTGCCAATCGCCTCAGCTCTGGCCAACGCGGTACGCATTGCTGAGGCCGAGCGACTTTCACAAACCGATGATTTGACAAAACTCCACAACGCCCGTTACCTGCGGCAATTTCTTCTCAACGAGATCCGGCGGGCGCGCCGCTATGGCTCGAGCGTGGCAGCCCTGTTCCTTGATCTCGACGACTTCAAGAGAATCAATGACGTCCATGGACACCTCGTTGGCTCCCACATGCTTATGGAGATGGCAGCAGTGATTCTGTCCTCTGTGCGCGACACAGATGCCGTCGCTCGGTACGGAGGCGACGAATTCGTTATTGTGCTCCCGGACACTGGCATGGAACTGGCTGGAGTCGTCGCCGAGCGGATCCGCGAAAAGATTGCAGAGTATAAGTTTACCGGGGGACGGCGTTTAAGGCTTTCGCTTACCGCCAGCTTTGGCGTGGCTGCTTTTCCGCAACATGCCTCCTCCCCACAACAGCTCATAGCTTGTGCCGACACAGCAATGTACGAGGCCAAAGCAGCAAATAAGAACTGTGTTCGTTTCTCGACGGGACCGGTGCTGAACTCTCGGGCCCCCGCTGCGGACCGAGCCAGAGTGAAGCTACTGAGTTCGAACGAGGAAAGGGCGAGTTCCTGATAGCGCAAACTTTGGAATTCGGTGTATCTTATGAAGTTCGGACTTGCCTGGTCAGGAGGAGTTAAGTGATAGTCGTGGGCGGTATAGGGTAGATGCGCAGACTAGCTTCATCTATCTTTTCGCCGCTGTAACCGCTTTTACCATTCACCGGCTTGCCCTGCGCAGCCCGCCGATGCTCTCATCTAAATTAACGGAAATGGTGGATTAATGGCCTTTAAATCTATCTTCAGTCTGTTTTCCAGTGACCTTGCGATTGATCTGGGAACCGCGAACACGCTTGTTTATGCCAAAGGACGCGGGATCGTGGTCTCCGAGCCGTCTATAGTTGCAATCAATAAGGTGACCAATCAGGTCGAGGCAGTGGGCCGCGACGCGAAAGACATGTTGGGCCGAACACCCGGCAACATCGTCGCTATTCGGCCCATGAAGGACGGCGTTATCGCCAATTTTGAAGTGACGGAAAAGATGCTCCAGCATTTTATCCGCAAAGCACACAACGGGAAAACCTGGGTCAGCCCGCGTGTAGTAATCGGCATTCCGTCTGAGATCACTCAGGTGGAGCGCCGCGCCGTGGAGGACTCTGCCTATAGGGCAAAGGCCTCCGAGGTCTACCTGGTAGAGGAAGCAATGGCCGCTGCCATTGGAGCCGGGTTGCCAATCACGGAGCCGCACGGAAACATGGTTGTGGATATCGGAGGCGGCACCACCGACATTGCCGTCATCAGTTTGAGCGGCATCGTTTACTCACGCGCCGTTCGGGTGGCGGGAAACGAAATGGATGAAGCCATAATCTCTTTCATCAAGCGTAAATATAATTTGTTAATTGGCGAACGAACCGCGGAAGCAATAAAGATTGAATTAGGCTCGGCATATCCGCTTGATGAACCACTCTCCTATGAAGTGCGTGGTCGGAACCTGATTGAAGGCATTCCCAAGACCATCACGATCACGGATGAAGAAGTTAGAGAAGCTCTGGCCGATTCGGTATCTACGATAATAAATGCTGTGCGCGTGGCCCTCGAGCGAACTCCGCCTGAACTTTCAGCAGATATTGTCGAACGCGGCATCGTGCTCACCGGTGGTGGCGCATTGCTCAAGAACCTTGATAAGAGACTCTCAATTGAAACAGGCTTGCCGGTCTCCCTGGCTGATGATCCGTTGGCGTCGGTGGTGCTTGGGACGGGCAAGATGCTTTCCGATTTCGATCTGTTGAAGCGTGTGAAGTGGGAAAACACGATGACCAGCGGCATGTGAGATTGGACGATCAGTCGGACTTGACCTGAAGAAACCAAGACAGTGGCCTCGATTCGCACCCAAAAGGAGATCCGCCAGCGCGCTCCCATCTGGCTAATGATGCTGCTCGCTGCCAATTTCGGCATCATGGCCGTGGATGCGCGCGACAGCGAAAGCAAGCAACGTATATTCAGGGTTTGGGCGCAGGCTATTGTCTCCCCGGTGCAGGACGCCTCCTCCCGAGCGGGTGGCGCGACCTCAGGATTGGTCCGCAAAATCCTCAACTTCAGCAGTACTGCTGACGAAAATGAAAGGCTAAAACAACGTCTCTCTGAGACCGAACTTGAGCTCAAAAACGCACGTGAGGCGGCCATCGAAAATGAGCGGCTCAAAGGGCTGCTGGGTCTAAAGGAGAAAACCGGATATGGCTCGGTGTCCGCACGAGGGATTGCTCGCGATGCTTCAGTGTGGTTCAACACCGTCACTATCAACCAGGGGAGTTCCGGGGGAATCGCTCTCAATATGCCGGTCGTAACTGCAGGTGGCATAGTCGGTCGCGTGGTCGCGGTGAGTCCATTGACGGCTCAGGTAATGTTGATAACCGATGAGAAAGCGGCAGCCGGGGCGGTAGTTGGTCAACTCGGTGAAACTGGAGCGATGGGCTCCGTGCGAGGCTTGGGCCAAAGCGGCCTCATTGAAATGCGTTACGTTTCCGGACTGCAGAAAGTAGAAGTCGGTGATTATGTCCTGACCACCGGCCAGGACGGCATCTATCCGCCCAGCTTGAACGTGGGAGACGTAGTGATGGTAAACCATGGTACCGCAACGCAACCCCATCAGATTTTCATCCGGCCCAGCGCGCAGCTTGATCAACTGGAAGAAGTGGCTGTGCTGCTCTATCATCCGCCGCAGCGGCCTGCGCCCGAACAGACCCTGCCTAATGTAGACAAAGGGAAAAGTGATAAGCGGTGATTTCTCCCTGGCTATCGGCTTTGTCTCATAGCTAATCAATCATTGCAGCCACTCCGGTTCGTAAATGCCTCAGCTCAAGATCGCGGCTATACTCGCCCTTGCCATAATTCTCCAGCTTTCCTTGCGCGCCGTCTGGCAGCCCCTCTCCTATATTGACTTTCCGCTTATGGTCGTTGTTTATATCGCTTTACAGCGGGACGCCTGGCAGGCGCTAATCGTGGGAACCGTTGCCGGGCTGGCTGTGGACGCCACCAGCGGCGGCCTCGTTGGGGCCGGCGGGTTTTCAAAGACCTTGACCGCCTACGTAATCTACGTTGCAGCTACCCGGGTAAATCTAGAGAATCCACTGCTACGAATTCCTGTGCTTGCTGCGGCGTCCATTCTGGATTCTCTAATTTATGTATTTTGGCATCGGTCGCTGGGCTATCAGCCGCTGGTGCCGATTGTGCAAACAATGGCTTACCGGCTGATAGCGACTACTATCGTCGGCACGTTTGCTCTCTACATGATTGACTCGGTCTTCCAGGAACGAGGGCAGCAACGACAATTTGCGTCGCGCCGCCGCGTCGCCCGGCGCGGCACCAATATGTCAGCTTAACGACTTTTACGACAGGCGATGAAATTCGAAGACACTTCCCAGAATCTGCGTGCCCGGCTCAGAGCTATCCAGTTGCTGGTCGTGCTGATGCTATCGGTCCTGGGAATCCGGCTCTATTTACTCCAGGTCGTAAACGGTCAGCGTTATGCGGAGATTGCCCAGAACCAGCGCATCCGACTTTTGCCGATTCCAGCGCCGCGAGGAATCATTTTTGACCGCGATGGTCATTCACTTGTTGATTCTCGTCCTATTTACAATGTCATTCTCTCGCGCGAAGACGTTAAGGGCAGAGAGCTGAATAATCTGGTTGAGCCGCTTTCCCAAGGACTCGCCATAGATGCTGAGTTGTTGCGAGAGCGTTTTGAAGAGATTAAGTCGCAACCCGCATTTGAATCAATACTGGTAAAACAGGACGCCTCTCCGGGTGATATTGCCTGGGTCGAAGCGCGGCGACTCGAGTTTCCCGAACTGCGCGTCGAGCAACAACCGCAGCGTCGCTACCCTCCCAATGGCTTGCTGGCGCATGTGCTGGGCTACGTTGGCGAGATCAGTCCGGAGCAACTCAAGCAGGCCAGCTACAAAGATAAGGGTCTAAAGCCCGGCGACATAATCGGCCAGAGCGGGCTTGAACAGATCTACGACGACTACCTGCGCGGGCGCGATGGTTATCGGAAGGTGATAGTCGACAGCCGTGGTCGCATTCAGGATGAGATTGAGACAATTCCGCCGCAACCGGGCCAGGATCTGATAACGACAATCGACCTGGACCTCCAACTGGCTGCAGAGGAACAACTGCGCACATCAGTCACCAAGCGTGGCGTCATAATCTCAATGGACCCCAATAATGGTGAGATCCTGGCGCTGGCTTCTTTTCCCTCCTTCGATCCTAATCTGTTTTCCCAACGTATCGGCACGAAGGAGGGCCACGCTGAATATGTGGCGCTGCTAAACGACCCTGAGACTCCGTTACTCAATCGCGCAGTTCAAAGCCGCTATATGCCAGGATCGACCTGGAAGATCCCGATGGCAGTGGCCGGACTCCAGCAGGGAGCCATAACTGTCGATCACTCCAACCTCGTTTGCGGCGGCGGCATAACGATTGGCAACAAATTTACCCGGTGCATGGGGAATCACGGCACGCCAGACATCAAGACGGCGATCACCAGATCGTGCGACGGCTACTTCTACCGTCTCGGGCTCAAAATGGGGATCGATGGAATTGTAGCCATGGTTGATGAATTCGACCTGAATAGACGCAGCGGAATTGACCTGCCAAATGAAGTAGTTAACTGGACGCCTTCGCGTGAATTCAAGAAACGCATGCAGCCAAGCAGTCCGGAGTGGAAAGACATTGATACCGTCTACGCCTCTTTCGGTCAGGTTTATGATGTCATCACACCAATCAGCTTGCTGCGCACGGTTATGGGGATTGGCGTTGGCGGCCGGTTGTACATACCGCATCTCTTCAGGGAAGTGAGGCCCGTTAGCGCCAGTGGACCGTTCGAATATCGACGGGCGCGTACGTTCCAGGACCTCGACTCCTCCCGGCCAAACCCAAAAGTGGTTCCCATTCCGGAGGTTATTCACCATACAGTTGTCGAGGGAATGTGGGGCGTGGTTAACAATGGCGGCACCGGTGCCAGCATCAAGATGGCCGGGTTCGACATTGCCGGGAAGACCGGCACCGCACAGGTCGTAGGGCTCGGCAAGGACGTGGGCAAAAACAAGGACCACTCCTGGTTTGTTTCCTACGCCCCCGCCTATAAGCCGGAGATAGCGCTTTTAGCACTGATTGAGAATTCCGGATTCGGCAGTCTGCATGCAGCCCCGGCCGTGCGCCGCGTCTACGACGTCTACTATCGCAAGACACGGAACGAAGAACCTCCGGGAGCACTGCCCATCGCCAAGACTCCAAAAGCGGCGCCCAAAGAGGTCAAAAAGGCCGGGTCAGAGGAACTAGCAAAGAACTAACCGTACCTATGGTAGCAATTCTACAAAAAAGGACCTTGCGAGATTTCGACTGGGTGCTCGCATTTCTGGCAATAGTGATCGTGTGCTTCGGCACCATTCAGATTCGTCATGCCTTGCCAACGGAAGGTTACTGGGTCAAACAACTGATCGGCCTCGCGATAGCTATGGCCGTAATGCTGGCCGTTGCCCTAACCGATTACCGGCGCCTGTTGAATATTGCGCCTTTGTTCTACGTCTTCGGCCTGGTGCTACTCGTTATGGTATTGATCCCCGGCATTGGTCTAAAGATTAATGGGCAACGCGCCTGGATCAAAATTCCCGGTGGCATCGGTCAGTTTCAGCCATCGGAGTTTGTAAAGGTAACGACGGCGATGATGCTCGCCCGTTACTTCGGTAAACACCGCCTACAGATGCTCACCTGGAAGGAGACGGCAATCGGGGGACTAATACTGGCTTTACCGCTGGTGCTGATTCTGAAAGAACCCGACGTAGGGTCAGTGCTTACCTACTTTCCTATTCTGCTTGTAATCCTTTTTCTTTCAGCGATTCGCATTCGGCTGGTAGTTGCCGGCATCGTACTCGGACTGGTAATGCTGCCCTTTGCCTACTGGGTAGGTGTGAAGACGAACCTGGTTAAGGGCTATCAGCAGGAGCGCATCAATGTCATACTCGATCCCGAGAAAGCCGATCGGCGAGGCTTTGGTTATAACACCTGGCAGTCAATACTGACGGTTGGCGAGGGGGGTCTTTTTGGAGCACAAGCTTCCACTGAATACTCACAGAGTAGTCTCAAATTCCTACCTGAACCACACACCGACTTCATCTTTGCCGTAACCGCAGGAAACGCTGGCTTCATAGGCTGTATTATGGTGTTGTTGGCTTATGCTATCTTGCTGTCGCGAATGATTACCGGGGCCCGCCGCGCGCCCGATCGCATGGGCATGCTGGTAATTATGGGCATCGTCGGCGGACTGACTTTTCAGATCTTCATCAATATTGGTATGGCATTAGGCATTCTGCCTGTAATCGGCGTGCCTTTGCCACTGATGAGCGCGGGTCTTGCGTCATTGATTGCCACCTTTATCGCAATTGGGTTTGCTATTAGCGTGCAGCTACGCAGATTCGTGAATTAGCGATTTTGTTAGCGCCATTCTTCAAGAGGTTGAGCGATGCCTATATTCGAAGTGCATGTGGCACGTGTGGTGATCCCCGCGGGCCAGGATCTTGTTCTATAAACTAGTTACACTCTTGTTTTCGCGTTTCCAACCAGCTTCGGTTATACTGTCTAGCAGTTCGCCCGCCGGGAGTTTCAATTTGGCGCGACGATGTGCCAGCCAAACCAAGCAGCACGTAGGAAATCAGCAGGCGGTTCTTGCCGTGCGCCCCGACAGGCGGGCAGCGGATTTCTTCAGTCGTCCAGTTTTGACGGCTTACGAATTTACTTTAGCGAAGCCCTCGCAGGGCAATCTTAGTGCAACCTTTGAACTAGGCTGAAACAGTAAACCTGAGGTTGTTGAGCGCGACAAGATGAGCTAACGGAAATTGTTTTGTCCAAGCAGCTTGTGCTCCCTGCATTGCAGGTTTAGCTGAGATTGGATTTCCAGGTCTTTTGGTCGAGATTTAGTTTTGAATAGTTTAACTTCTGGTCGCACTAGGGGCAGATCTAGTCGCTGCTCCGAAGGTTTTTTGAGCGACCAACAACACACTCCTACACGGCACCAGGCCAAACCGTGCTTATGTTTGCCTGACCAGCGCCCACAAACTTCCACTGAGTTAATCAACAGCGGAGTGCCTCGGGCTCTCGCTAAATTCGCGTTGAGCGCGCGCCTCGCTTTCGAGCTTGATGGCTGCGCTCGCTCATGCCCCACAATTTCAATGCGCTCAGCATTTCAGACTGGAACAATCTTCCAACGGGAGCCTTCTTTCCCTGGCAGCGGTGTTCACCTCTGGGAGTACATCAATATTCTCATGCTGAGCGCTCAGGAGAAAACAGTTAGAAAATGGCAAAAGAATTAGTCGTAAGCATCAATGGTCGTGAGAAAAGAATAGCGATCATAGAGAATGAAAAAGTCACCGAGTTTTACATTGAACGGGGTGAACACAATCAGGGAATAGTAGGTAATATCTACAAAGGGCGCGTGATGCGTGTATTGCCCGGCATGCAGTCAGCCTTCGTAGATATCGGGCTCGAGCGCGACGCCTTTCTCTACGTCTCGGATTTCTTTGACGAAGAGGAGGAGTTTGAACGGATCGTTATTGACAAGTCTGCCAAGGCTGATACCGCGGAAGCGCAGCGCGCGGCCGCGGAGCAGATCGCTCAGGCCCGAGTCGAGCGCGAACATCAGATTGAAGCTACGCACGAGCGCGCCGAACCCCTTCATGAAGCCGGGGAAACCGTCGAGTTGGAACCGGAAAGGGTGGCGGAACCTGCCGAAGGTGGCCGGCGACGTGGGCGACGCGGGCGGCGACGCGGGCGCAGCCGAGATACTGGCGAGTTGCCGGTTGACGAGACATTTGCCGGCCGGCCGGCGCGCGAGCAGATCGACACACCTTTTGTTGCCGCGGATCCGTCCATCCAAAGGATCATTGATGATGAAGAGATAGCCTCGGCCCCTGGGGAGATGTTCAAGGACGCGCGCCTTCAAGAACGGATTTTCGATCACATTCACGCCGTCGAGTTTAATCTCGAAGACGATTTTCGCACTGCGGAAGTCGGTTCAGTACTGCCCGCCGGCGGTTATTCCGATCCAGCGTTTCAACGCGTTGATGACAGTGACGTTCTCATTGAAGGCACTGGTCAAGCCAGACCAACGCAGGTTGCGGCTCGCGTGGAAAGCTTCGTCGATGAGCCAGACGCAGACATGCTGCGCCGCGGCCTCTTTGAGCGCGTGAGCGATGAGGACGAGGGTACACCGCCGGAGACAGAGGTCGTTCCCGGCCGCCGGTCAAAGAAGCAAACTGAGACAACTCGCGAAGCCGCAGCATCAAAGAAGAAACGTGCCAGCAAGAAGGCTGCTACGAAAACGGCCCAAAAACGAGCTGCCAAAAAACCTACCAAAAGGCGAACAAGCAAGGACTTGACCGGGCAGCTTGAGTTGTCGGATTCGGAACCTGCCGAGACTCTTGAAGAGGATTACGACGACGCGGAAGCCAGTGTGACTGCCGGCTATTCACGCGCCGAGTTTGCCACACGTCGCGGGGGCAGAAGGCGGCGCCGATCGAGCAAACAGGGTCGCGGTGACGCAACGGCAGCCAGCGGCAATGGCAAAGATGATGAGGCTGATCACACCGGGGACCAGCCCGAGCCTTCAGAAGCCACTCCGCCACCGGCAAACGCACACCCGGCTCCGCGTGAACGTGGTCACAACGGTCGTGGCTCGCGTGGCTTTCAGCGTAAGGACCGTCATCAACCAGCTATCACTGATCTTCTGCGCGAAGGCCAGGAGATCCTGGTCCAGATTGCCAAGGAGCCCATTGCGAAAAAGGGCGCACGCATAACTTCCCACATCGCGCTGCCGGGCCGTTTCCTCGTCTACATGCCAACAGTGGAGCACGTGGGAGTCTCACGCAAGATCGAATCCGATAGTGAACGCCAGCGGTTGCGCAAACTGATCCAGCAACTCCGTGCCGACGAAAGTGTTCCTTCTGGAGGATTCATCGTGCGAACCGCGGGCACCGGCGTCAGCGAAAGAGAACTGCGTGAAGACGTGCGTTATTTGGTTCGCACCTGGCTGGATATTCGCGCCGCTGCGGAGAAAGCCAAGCCCGCAAGCCTCGTACATCGTGATCTGGATCTCGTCCAGCGCATCTTGCGAGATCAGTTGTCGGATGATTTTGCCGCCATTCGTGTCGATTCAGAAGACGAATATGAGCGCATTGTGGAATTCATCAACCGCATTCAGCCGCGCATGGTGAAGCGCGTCAAGCTTTACACTCGTGAGCAACCAATTCTCGAGGCTTTTGGCGTGCAAAGCGAGATAGACAAGGCCATTAAGCCGCGTGTTTGGCTGCGCTCCGGCGGTTATCTGGTTATTAATCAGACGGAGGCATTGGTTGCTATCGATGTCAACACAGGAAAGTTCGTTGGCCGCGGTAGTGGACGTCTGGAAGACACGATCACACGCACAAATCTGGAGGCCGTGGAAGAGATTGTGCGTCAGATCCGGCTCCGCGATCTGGGGGGCATCATAGTCCTTGACCTGATCGACATGGAGGAACGGCGAAACCGCACCAAGGTAATGCAGGCACTTCAGGAGTCTTTGCGCGATGACAAGTCGCCTACCAAAGTGCTTTCGTTTAATGATTTTGGTCTGGTAATCATGACGCGCAAGCGCGTGAAGCAGTCACTGGAAAGAACTCTGTGTGCGCCGTGCCAGTATTGTCAGGGAGCGGGCCTAATCAAGTCGCCGCAAACCATCTGCTATGAACTACTCGAAGAGGCTCGCAGGCTCTCGCGAACCACTAACGGCGACAAGAGCAAACAGACGACTTTGCGAATCCATCCCGAGGTAGCCCGCGTGCTACGGGGTTCAGAACGCGACGTGCTAAACGAGATTGAGGAGTATCTTGGCCCCGTTGACGTCAACAGCGATTCCACTATTCACCAGGAACAGTTTGACTTCGCGTTTGTTTGATTGCCGATGAGCAAACTCGGAAATCTTTTGAGAACATTGCTGGCGGGAGGCGCGGGTGTTGCCGCTTTGGCGGCTGTAAACGCCCTCGTCAAGCAAAACGCCAGTGAACCAGACGAGAGTGCCTTGGGCGGCGAAGCTCGATTCTTCGCTTGGAAGCACGGCCGTGTGTTCTACAAGGCGGGAGGAGTGGAGGGCTCCACGCTCCCTGTGGTTCTGGTGCACGGCGTAGGCGCCGGCGCGTCGAGTTTCATGTGGCGCAAGAACTTCGACGAACTCGCGCGCGACTTTCGCGTGTACGCACTTGACTTGCTCGGTTTCGGCTTTTCGGATAAGCCCGCGACGACTCCCTATTCAGCAGATCT
>Ga0209751_10000954_pt1 | contig 30370 bp, 31 predicted proteins | sample RifCSP13_1_FD_184019 | JGI IMG/M metagenome (GOLD analysis project Ga0209751, IMG submission 184019) | Soil microbial communities from Rifle, Colorado - Rifle CSP2_sed 13_1 (SPAdes) (version 2) | ecosystem: Environmental > Terrestrial > Deep subsurface > Rock core/Sediment | place: Rifle...
CAAACGCTCCGAAGACCATCGCGATCACGAGGATGGCCGCGGTGCCGGAGATGGTGAACTCCGGCTTCGTGGATATCAGTCGCATCCAGATCCGCGCGGCGATGCCCCAAACGAGACCGAGACTGGCTCCGCTCAGGATTGCGGCCCACACTGCCGGATATTGCTCTGTGGCATCGAGGTGCACGGAAGGCAACCGGAACACTCGCCGAAGCACTGCCTGGAATGTGTTGTAAGTATCCAATTCTAGATTCTCCTGCTGCAAAGAGCCGCCCAACGGCTCCGAGCTGAGCCGCTCGGCGGAAGCGGGCGAGACTTCCTTACAATGAAGGCCAAGCTTGCAGCCAAATCAAGATGCAATCGGCACCAGCCCGCCGAGTCGGCTCCAGCGAGTTGTTGGGCGCTCTTGTCGGTTTCAAGTGCGGCCGAAGATTAGTCCTATGACGGAGACAACTGTGTTAACGACCATGTGCAGGGCTGCAGAACGTCTCCAACTGCTACGCTGAGCGACAACCCCACAAATGGCCCCAAAGGCGATCAGGGCCAGAAACCGCCCCAGGGATGCATCCACAAATACATGTTTCAGCGAGAAGAGAACAGCCGTCAGACCAATGGCGACAGGTATGGGGAGAATGCGACTCAGGCGAACTTGAACCAGACCGCGCCACAGGTATTCCTCTGCGATTGGCACGAAGAGACCATTCACCACAATGAGGGACACCACCTTCAAGACAGGAGCTAGTTCGCCAAACCATACAGTCGAGTTTCGATAAGAACTGACAATCATCGGTAACTCGACGTTTCCCCATAGTAGTCGGTCCACCATGGATAGGGCCCACACGCCTAACACTAGCGCCAACACCCACAATGTGAAATTCCAGCTTGTCATGCCCTCGCGCAAGGACTGCACAATGCCTGCCAGCTCCTGTTGCCAGTTGACGTGCATAAACGGGCCTAGGCCGACGGGCAACAGTAAATAGACCAAGAACAGCGAAAGCATGTCGTTGACCAACAAAGTTCCAAAGATGGGAAACCAAAATAGAACATAGTGTCGGAAGAAGTATTCCCCGCCGATAACCAGGGCAACGACAGCCAAAGCAACACTCAGGTTGCGCGATCTAGAAAGGTTAGAGACGGAGGAAGTCACTGCCATGAAGGTATCACTCTTGAATTTAGCGCCCAACGGCGGAGTTCAGCGGCGGCGCGGTAGCGCCGTCCGCTGGAACGACTTGTTAGCCCGCCGGTGTTAGGATTGCGCCCCGTACTGCTGGAGCGCAGGGCTCACATCGCTGGTCTGGCTTGCGGCGCTACCGCGCCCATGGCCGCCCAGATACGATAGCCGCACCAGGCATACCCCAGCCCCGACAGAACAAGGCCGACCGGTGAAATGATCGCCAGGGCTGGCAGACCTATACCGAATGCAAGAAATACATAGCCAATGATGATCAACAGCCCGGCCCAGCGCGGCAGGACGCCCGCACGTATGATGGCGATGCCCAGCAGGATGTTTCCCACTGTGGCCAGCACGACGATCACCCCATTCACTATGACAAACGGTCCGGCTTGCTGAGGATTCACCAGCGATTGGGTTGCGGGGTTTGCAGCCAGAGTGGGCGCCAGCGCGCCACCGAAGAGTTCCGCGCTTGTAAGCATCGCGTTGGCCGTCAAAGTCAGGATGAAAGCAATCAGCCCCAACCAGCCGACTTTTGCCACCTGGTAAGCGTACAGGCCGATCAGGCCGAACACCAAAAACACGCTGGCGACAGCAGTGACGTAATGTGAAGGCCCCCACGCGGGAGCTAACATGCCGTCGAGCGTAGCCGGCGGGTGGAAGATGCTCAGCAGCCAAAGTATGCCGGCCACCAGCAGCGCTAGCCCACTCCAACGGATGAGATTCTGAGTACCCATATGAAAGTTCCTCCTCTCTTATTGAATGACATACGCCGGCGGGCTAACGATAGGCTTCAGCCGCGCCGAGCCGCGAAAGCGGCGAGGGCACGCCAGCGCGGGCGTAGTTGGCCCGCGCGCAGCGGGTTACATTGAGTTGGACTTATAGTATAGGCGCGAATGATTTGCGCGCCACTGGAGGTCCAACATGGATAACGAAACGGCTCTTCCCGAGTTTGAACGCTATCTCCGGCGCCGCTATCCCGAACGCAGCACCGCCAAGCACTACCTCAGCGATTTGCGCCAGTTTCGGAAAGTCGGTAGTGTCCCTGTAACGGGGACATAGCGATTTCATAGGGTTTCCCACTTGGATGGCGGCGGGACACGGAAACTTAGCAGTTCATCAATGGTCCAAACATGATCGGTCATGCCTGCCGCCATCGCGGGCGTTACTGGCCGCCATTTCTTGGGCGAGCCGCGTCCATTCTTGGTTGGGATGGGGCGTGGGAGTTTCTGCCGCAAACCCCGATGCGGGCAACAGAAGTGATAATAAGCAAAGGCGAGTGCGAGTTGATGCTTCAGATACAACCGCTTCTTGGAAAAGGCGTTCACCTTACGTCCCAACCGGCGCGAGTGTTGGCGGATCGTCAAGTTGTTGCGTTCCACGCCGTAGGTGGAAATGCTGAAACTGACCGGCGAATCGCGTAAACAAGCATTCACTTGAGTTGCGGTCCCATAAATGATGTCCGTGGTCACATGGACGACCCGCCCGCGTTCACGTTCTTTGACCACCACAGCATACACGAGTTGCGGGGGTGGTTGCCGCCGAGGCTGGGGCGGGCGTCCCCGTGGAAAGCGTCGCGGGGGCGTGACCCAGATTCCGTACTCTTCCAAGAGGGCATCGGCATAGTGCGGCAAGTCATCGCTGGTGAAAAATGGGAGGTGTCCATCGAGCCTAGATTTCAAGCCTTTTATGAGCTTTTGGGCGTCCGTCAACGTGCGCTTGCCGACGACCCAAGTCGCCACCACTTTGGAGACGGGGTCAAACGCAATCCAGATCCAACTATCGCCATACTGCCCGGCCAGTTTCTCAAACGCCGTGAGACGTTCTTCTTTCTTGTAGATGAAGGTCCACAGTTCGTCCAGTTGGCATTCCGTGAGATGCAAGTGCCGGAAAAAGTAATCTCTGAGTCGCAAACACTGGCGGCCCACACGCGGTAGCCAGTGACAGACCGTATCTTTGTCGCATTCGAGGTTCCGCGCCGTGGCGCGGAGGGCAGCACCTTCCGCCAACTGTCTGACGCCACTCCGAAACGTCGACTCAGGGGTGCGAATTCCCGCGTAGGCCGTGCCGGTGCGTGCCGAGGAGCGGTGACCACAGGCCGTGCATCGCAAACGACGTGCGCCGCGATGCCAGCCCGCAAATTGAAGTCGCGCCTCTCGGCCAGCCAATCCATAGCGAGAACAGTGACGATTTCGACAATAGCATGTGGATAAATCCATTGTCGCGGCTCCTTGATGAAACTGCCATCAAGGAAACCGCAGCGCGAACGGTGACGCAAATATTCAAAAACCCTATGCCCCCGTTACAGGGACACTACCGGCTATTGTGAGATCGGATGAATCTTTCCCCCAACACTCGCGCCCCAACCGGCGGAATCGCTCGAGGTGGTAGGTGTTGTGTGTCCCAATCTCAGCATAATAACGCAAGACCTCGGCCTGTTGATTAAGTGCGACCTTCGTGTGCCCATCGCCGCCGGGTGTAAATCCCAGCCGGATAAGCATGGCCTTCATGTCGTCGAGCAACGGACGTGAATGATTGCTGAAATTCAGCTTCACGTACCGATACGTTTTGCCGCCGACGGCATAGATGTGCGGGTAAGGCCCGCCATCGGTATCCATCAACCCGCGGACACAGGTGCGCATGAATTCCTCCTTGTCTAACACCCACGCGGGCACTCCCACCTGCTGTTTGACCTTAGACCCAATCCGCAACCCCAACCGAGTCAGGAACTCGACTAACCGGACCGAGGAAACCTGCACCGTATGGGTGGCTTTGATGATCTCGGCCCGTGGCGTGATCTCGACCGCGAACAACTCTCTGAAGAGGCGCGCCACGAATTCGGCATAATCGCGCTCGTGCCACAGATTGAGGGTGACGCTCACAAAATGCTCGTTGAGATTGCCATCCCCCAGAATGATCCCAACTAACTCCGCTAGTTGAGGCGACAGTTCTGGTTCCCGAATCTCTTTGACCGTAGTTACCCCGGAATAGAGTTCGGGATTCTCCCGTCGGCGTTGTCCGGCGACCTGGCCACCGCGACTCCGCCCCTCAGGAGTGCCGGGATTACCATAGGTCTGCCAGCTTTTCTGAGCGCCCAACTTGCCCGCCCGGCTATGCCAGTCGTCTTCGGCGAGGATTTCCCGAATGGGTGGCAGGGTCAGGCCGCTCAGTTCGGCGAGGCGTGTCAGCGCGTCAAGGCGAATATGGCTGGACTCCTGTCGCCAGTCGAGAACCGCTTTGCGGCTCACCCCGCACACCTCGGCCAGTTCAGCCCAGGTCAGACTTAGGGCGGTCCGCGCCGCTTCCAGAAAAGCGCTTTGTTCTCCTTCTTCCAATATGGCGCGGTCCATAGATGGCATCTTATCCGAATCTTGTTGCTTTCGCCAGCGCATGGTAAAATCTGTGCAGCGCGCCTATAGCTCAGTGGATTAGAGCGTTTGGTTGCGGACCAAAAGGCCGTGGGTTCGAGTCCCTCTAGGCGCACACCCCTCAACCGGGCTGACATTTCTTGTAGGAGAAGACTGTCGGCCCGGTTTGTTTTTCCTCGGTTCATCTGCTCCAAAGTGACCATGATATAATCCCCAAACCTATCCTAACTTTGGGCGCTTCAGGAGGCTCTCTTGAATAAAACGAAGAAGGAATCTGCCGGCCCGCGGCAGAGCAAGCGCGAGCAGTTGCGCGCCGAGCGCCGCCGCCGCTCATTCATCTGGAACGCGATCGTGCTGGGGGGATTGGCGGCGCTCGTCATCGCCGTCGTCGCCTACATGGTGGCCAACGCGCGCCCTGGCCCCTTGCCCGGCGAGCAGGTCATCCCCAATGAAGGCGCCGGGCACGTGGACGACGGGACGCCGATCACGTTCCAGCACTATCCGCCGTCATCGGGCACTCACTACCAGAGCGCCGCGGCCTGGGGGGTGTACACTGAGCCGATCCCGGAGGGGACGTTCGTGCACAACCTGGAGCACGGCGGCGTCGTCTTCCTCTATACCTGCCCCGAAACCTGCCCTGAACTTGAGCAGCAGTTCAAGGACCTGTACGACAGCGCGCCGCCAGACTCGACGTTCAACGAACGGAAGATACTCGTCACGCCCTACGAGGCTGAGAAGATGCCTGCGCCGGTTGTGGCGCTGGCCTGGGGGTACGAGTTGGACCTGGAGGCGTTTGACGCCGATCTCCTCCTGCGCTGGTACCGGCGCTTTGTGAATCGAGGGCCGGAACTGGTGCGCTAACGCGTAGAGAGATGGTCATGCCCGCAGCCTCCTCAACGGACGTGCAGCGTCTGGCGGCCGTGTTGAGTTCGGTGGCGGAGGCGGTTATCATCACCGACGCCGCGGGCGCGATCAGCCTCGCCAACCCCGCGGCCGAGCGGTTGCTCAACATCAACGCGGGCCAGGCGGCGGCCCAGGCCATGCGCCTGGGGGCAGTCAATCAGGCGTTAGGCGAGTGGCTTGAGCGGGCCGTCGCCGAACAGCGCCCCCAGCCATTGATCTTTGAGATGTTGCTAGGGGATGACCGGCATTTCTCGGTGAGCCTGACACCGTTGTATGACGCCGGGAAAGAGGCGCGGCCGGACCGGGCGCACCTGGAATCCGCTCCTGCAGTCGTGAACGCCAGGGGGAGTGAGTTGACCGGCTGGGTGGTCGTCCTGCAGGACGTCACGCATCTCAAGAGATTGGAGCAGTGGAGAAGCGAGGCCATCCAGACGGCCGCGCACGATCTGCGCAACCCCCTCAACACCCTCAACGGCACGTTAAACCTGCTGCGGGATTTGCTGCCGAACCCCTCGCCTGAACAGCAGGAATGCCTGAACATGATCAAAGTCAGCGCCGACCGCATGTCGGCGCTGGTGGAACAGCTGCTCAACCTCGAGCACGTGGAGGCCGAGACGGAGATGGCCGTGTCACGGCTCACCCTCAGCCAGGTGCTGGAGGAAGTGGTCGCCGAATTTAAGTTGACCGCCGAGGCGAAGCGCGTGCAGTTAGAATTTGCCGGGGAACCGGCCACTGCCCAGGTGCAGGGGGATGCCACTTGGCTGCACCGCGCCGCCGCGAACCTGGTGAGCAACGCCATCAAATACACACCGGAGGGAGGCAAGGTCGTCGTGCGCTATCGCGAGGCCGACGGCATGGGGATCGTGGAAGTGAGCGATAACGGGCCAGGGATCCCCCGCCAGGCGCAGGCGCGGTTGTTCGAGCGCTTCTACCGGGTCCGCGGCGAAGCGACGCGCCGCGCGCCTGGCGCGGGTCTGGGCCTGGCGATTGTCAAGAAGATCGTCGAGCGGCACGGGGGTCAGGTGTGGGTTTCGAGCGAGGAGGGGAAGGGGAGCACGTTCGGGTTTTCAACGCCGCTGGTGAAGTAGGACTGGATGAGATGGGGTTGCGAACGTTCGTATTGCGTAGCGCGTGTTCCGTTTGATTGAGAGAGCAACGGATTACGCACTACAACTACATCATGGTAGCACGTTCCACGGATTCACATATCCCCCATTGAAGCGCATTTCAAAGTGCAGGTGCGCCCCAGAGGAGCGCCCGGTGTTCCCGGCCAGGCCGATGAGGTTCCCCCGGAAGACGCTTTGACCGCAAGACACGTTCCACTGGCTGAGGTGGCCGTAGGCGCTCTGCCAGCCGTTGCCGTGGTCAATCACCACTAAGTTGCCGTAGCCAAAATCATTCCACCCGGCGTAGACGACCACGCCGCTGTCAACCGCATAGAGCGGCGCGCCCTCCCTCGCCCGGAGGTCAATGCCATGATGGATGGTCGAGTAGTCGTTGCCGGAGAGCGTGTGGTTGTCCGTCGGCCAGGTGAAAACGCCGTCGCCGATGGCGCCCGTGTAGCCGCCGGGGCACTGGCCGAAGTTGTTGTTGCGGCTGGCTTTGCTGCTCCGGTCAATTTGCGGCACCACCCACGTCTGCAACTCGCGGTGCCCGCCTGGGATGACGAGCCAGGTGTTCGGCGCGAGCGCCGGTTTGTCCGGGTCGAGCCGGTTGCCGGTCCAATCCGCGATGTCCTGAGGCATCACGCTATAGAACTTAGCAATCTGTTCGAGAGTGTTGCCCTCGGTGACGTAGTGGTAAGTTCCATCCACCGGAAGGATGTTAAGGACCTGGTTCAGGTAAAGCAGATGCGGGTCGTCTTTGAGCGTGAAGTAGTTGCCCCAGAGGACGGTCTCCGGCCTGAGGCCGAATTTTTCGGCGATGCCAAACAGGGTATCGCCTTTCTGGACGGTGTAAGTGATGACGCTCGGGCGCCCGCGCATAGGGATGAGGGTGTGCGGGTCGGCCAGGCGGGTGAGTTGACCATTGGCGGATAAAGCCGGGAGGGACGCGAAGTTAGGCGCCTGAGCAGGGAGCGCCAGCTGAGGGCTTTGCGCCTCGACCGTTGGCTCCACTGGTGGGGCGGGAGCGGTGATCTGCACGCGGGCCTTGGCGGCGAGGCTGTCAATCAACTGGAGGTTCAACTGCCCAGCCCAGATGGCCCCCGCGAGGACGAGGAACATCAAGGCGTGCGAGGCATAGCGGAGGAGGTCTGGCTGCAGGCCGGAGGCGGCGAGGTCGGCCCAGAGGCGGGCGAGGCCGGTCAGTTCGGGGGAGGCGCCGGGGGGTGAAGAAGGTTCGACAGCCATGGGGGCGTGATCTATGTTCCCTGCACGGAACGCGAATCACGCGTCACGGCAGGTACAGCCACGGGTTCACCCGGCCATAAGTGTCGTTGCGCATTTCGAAGTGCAGGTGCGCGCCGGTGGAGTTGCCGGTGCTGCCGGAGTAGCCGACGATCTGTCCCTGATAGATTGAGCCGCCGCACTGCACGATGATCTGGCTGAAGTGGGCGTAGGCTGTTTGCCAGCCGTTGCCGTGGTCAATGATGACGAGATTGCCATAGCCGCGCGTGCTCCAGCCGGAGAAGACGATCACGCCTGTATCTGAGGCGTAGATGGGCGCGCCCAACCCGGCGGAGATGTCAATGCCGGGGTGGCCGTTCGGCAGGTAGTCGGTGCCGGAGAGGTAGTGATTGTTGGCCGGCCAGAAGAAGGTGTACGTCCCGGACGGACCGGAGAAGGGGCCGGCGCACGCGCCCGGCTCGGCGCTGCTGCCTCGCCCGCGGGTGGTGCGGCTGACGACGGGCAGCTGCCAGGTGACCGGCTCGCGCCAGCCGCCGGGGAGGATCAACGCCTGCCCTTCGCGGATCTGCGGATCGTTGGGGTCGAGGTCGTTGCCGGGAAAAGCGACGATGTCCTCGATCTTGACGTGGAAGACTGTGGCGATCTTCTCCAGCGTGTCGCCCGGCAGGACGACGCGCAGAGCGCCATCAACCGGCAGGATGTTGAGCGTTTGTCCCGGATACATGCTGTTGGGGTTTTCGACGAGCGCGGGGTTGGCCCACATGATGGACTCGGGCTTGAGGTTGAACTTGGCCGCCACGCCGAACAGGGTATCGTTCTTGACGGCAGTGTATTGGACGATCTCGTAGCGCGGGCGGGCAGGGATGTCGGTGTGGAGGGCGGCCAGGCGGGTCAAGTCGCCGGAGGCGGGCAGTTGCCACAGGGTGAGCGCTTTGGACCGCGCCGGAGGGAGCGCCGCAGCTTCGACGGTTTCCGGCGAGACGGCAGGTGTGGCTGCCGCCGCCAGGCTCAGCGAGGCTGCGCGGGCCACGTCCACCCGAGCCAGCCAGACCGCGCCCACCACGAGACCAAGCGCGAGGGCATAGCAGGCCAGCCGTAGCCAGAGCTCGGGCGAGGCCAGCTCAGCGCCTATCCCGGCCAGGTCAAGCGACTTATGGGGGGTTTTGGTCTCTGCCGTCACACAATTCTCCAGCCACGCCCGCATCTCGGACGGGCTGATGATAACAGCCGCTTCTAAGAGGGGTCAAGCAGACATAAGGCGTGACTCTAAAATAGGACGTGGATTAGCGCGAATGAACACGGATAAGACGGGTTTATCCATGTGTGCATCCACATCCCATAGGTTCCAGGTGAAGCTCTATTCCGGCGGCGGCGTGGTGGTCGCAATGTCGTAGGCGAAGACCTGAATATCCAGTCCCTCGTTCGACAGCGATTGGATCACCATATCCCGCGTGGCATCCGTGATAGCTTGGAGGTGGTCCGCCGCCGTGTAGACGCTGATGCGCGCTTCCTCGTCCGACATTTTTTTGATTCGGAAGACCGCCGCGGCGCTGACGACCTACTACTTCATCGGCTGGCCGGGGGCGGGCTTTGGGAGCGAGGCGATTGAGGCAGTGACCCAATGGGTGCGCGAATATGCCCCGCGCGATCATGCCTGGCTCTCGATCGAGGCCGGGTTGCTGCAAGTGCTGGCGGTTTACCTGAGCGTGTGGTGGCGGATGAGGCGGAAGGCGGACAGGGGTTGATCAGGCTAAGGAGGTGGATTTCGGAAGTGGGGAGTTCACCGTATCCCGTTCTTCCCCAGCGTCTCCAGGAATTCCATGTTGTCGTCGGACTGGCGGAGTTGGTCGAGCACGGCTTCGGTGGCGTTGGTGATGTCCATGCCCGCGCCGTTGGGAGGCGCCGTGATCATCTGCCCGAACATGCGGCGCAGGAGCCACACCCGCGGGGTGATGTCCGGGCCGAGGAGGAGTTCCTCGCGCCGGGTGGACGAGCGCTCGATGTCGAAGGCCGGGAAGATGCGCCGCTCCTGCAGTTTGCGCGAGAGGTGCAGCTCCATGTTGCCCGTGCCTTTGAACTCCTCGTACACCATATCGTCCATGCGCGAGCCGGTGTCCACGAGGCAGGTGGCGACGATGGTGAGCGAGCCGCCCTCCTCGATGTTGCGCGCCGCGCCGAAAATCTTCTTGGGCGGGTACAGCGCCGCGGGGTCAAGGCCGCCGGAGAGCGTGCGCCCGGAGGGGTTCACCACCAGGTTGTACGCGCGGGCCAGCCGGGTGAGCGAGTCCAGCAGGATGGCGACGTGCCGCCCGCCTTCCACCAGGCGCTTGGCGCGCTCCAGCGCCATCTCCGCCACGCGGACGTGCGATTGGACCGGCTCGTCAAAGGTGGAGGCGATCACCTCGGCCTCGACCGAGCGGTCCATATCCGTGACTTCTTCGGGGCGCTCGCCGATGAGGGCCACCATCAGGTGCACATCGGGATAGTTGTGGCTGATGGCGTTGGCGATGTCCTTCAGCACGGTGGTTTTGCCGGCCTTGGGCGGCGAGACGATGAGGCCGCGCTGCCCCCGGCCAACGGGCGCGATGAGATTCAGGAAGCGCGTGCTGAGGACGTTTTTGACCGTTTCGAGGTTGAAGCGCGTGTCGGGGAAGATGGGGGTGAGGGACTCGAAGGCGGGGCGCCGCTTGGCCGTCTCCGGGTCGAGGCCGTTGACGGTTTCGACGCGCAGCAGGCCGTAATACTTTTCCGAATCCTTGGGAGCGCGCACCTGGCCGATGACCATGTCGCCGGTGCGGAGGCCGAAGCGGCGGATCTGCGACTGCGAGACGTAGATATCCTCCGGCCCCGGCAAAAAGTGCTCGGCGCGCAAAAAGCCAATGCCGTCCTCGACGATTTCGAGCACGCCGCCGCGCAGTTCGAGGCCCTGCTTCTCGGCGTTGACGCGGAGCAGGCGCACCATCAAATCGTCCTTTTTGAGGCGGCTGTAGCTGGGGATTTCCCAATTGCGCGCAACGGCGCGGAGTTCTTCCAGAGTCTTGTTTTGGAGGTCGCTGATGTCCATATGTCATTCTCCCCGCGAGGGAATGTCCACAAGCCCGGTGGGATCGAGTCCCATCGGGGAGGTACGGGAAATAAATCGCTCAGATTTCAAACGTCACAGGTTGATGGTTAAACCCAAATTTGGGGAAAGCCAAATGAGCCGGTCAAGCTGGCGGGGTAAACTAGCGTGATTATAACATCCTACGCGTCAAGCGTCAATCAGTCGTACTTCACCTGGCTGATTTGCATGAGTTTGTCCCAGCGGTGGCGGGCGACGATCTCGCGCACCGTTCCTGACTTGGAGCGCATGACGAGCGAGTGCGTGCGCGCGCCGCCGCCGTAGTATTTTACGCCGTCCAGCAGTTCGCCGTCGGTGATGCCGGTGGCGGCGAAGAAGACGTTGTCGGACCGCACCAGGTCGTCGGTGTTGAGCACTTTGCCCAGATCGTGGCCCATGGCGCGCGCCTTCTGGGCTTCCTCCTCATTGCGCGGCCAGAGTTTTCCCTGTATTTCACCGCCCATGCACTTGAGCGCGCAGGCGGCGATCACCCCCTCGGGAGTCCCGCCGATGCCCATGAGCAGGTCAATGCCGGAGTCAGGCCAGGCGGTCATGAGCGCCCCAGCCACGTCGCCGTCGGTGATGAGGCGGATGCGCGCCCCGGCCTTGCGGACCTCGGCGATGAGTTTTTCGTGGCGCGGCCGGTCGAGGATCATCACCGCCAGGTCTTGGATGTCTTTGCCCTTGGCGCGCGCCACGCTGCGCAGATTGACGGTGGGCGAGACTTCGATGTCAATCGCGCCTTTGCCCTCCGGCCCGACGGCGATTTTGTCCATGTAGACGATCGGGCCAGGATTGAACATGGTCCCCCGGTCGGCGAGGGCGACGGTGGAGAGCGAGTTGGCGCGCCCGAGGGCGAGCAGGCGCGTGCCGTCAATCGGGTCCACGGCGATGTCCACTTCCGGCGAGATGCCGGCGCCGAGTTTCTCGCCGTTGTAGAGCATCGGCGCTTCGTCCTTCTCGCCTTCGCCGATGACGATGACGCCATCCATCTCGACCGAGTTGAGGACGAGGCGCATGGCGTCCACGGCCGCCTGGTCGCCGCCATCCTTGTCGCCGCGCCCCATGAAGCGCCCGGCGGCGAGCGCCGCGGCCTCCGTGACGCGCACGAGTTCGAGGGCCAGGTTGCGTTCGGGTTTTTCGCTCATGGTAGCCTCCTTATGAAACGGCCTGCAAGACAAGCACGAAGTAATACCCCACCGTCACCGCCACCAGCCACGAGTCCATCCGGTCCAGTGCGCCGCCATGCCCGGCCAGCAGAGCGCCCGTGTCCTTGAGGCCGACCTGCCGCTTCATCATCGAGATGCCCAGGTCGCCCACCGGCCCTAGCGCTCCGACCAGCGCGCCCAGGCTCGCCCCGGTTTGCCAGGTGAGCAGACTGTCCGGGCCAGCGCCAACGTGCCAGAAAGCGGAGAGCAGCCCGCCGCCCACCGCCCCCGTCAGGACGCTGCCGACATAGCCCTCCCAGGTCTTCCGGGGGCTGAGGCGCGGCGACATTTTGTGTTTGCCGAAGCGGCGGCCCAGGCTGTAGGCGCCCGAATCGGCCAGCCACATGCTGGAGAGGGTGGCGACGACCCACCACAGGCCGCCGGGCAGCGCGCGCAGCGCGATGAAATAGCTGCCCATCCACCCCAGATAAAAGATGCCGCCGACGGTCACGGCAAAGTCGGCGCCGGAGGTCGCCGCCCCGCGCTCGTAGTCAATCAGATGCCACACGAGGGGCAGGAGCAGAGCCAGGGCGAAGGCGAGGCCATACGGGTTGAGCGCCGGGAACTGCTCGGCCGTGATGAGGAGCGCCACCCCGCCCACGATTAGCGGTTGAGCCGGGCGGAAGCGCCCGGCGCGGAACAGGACCGCATACTCCTGCGCGGCCAGGACAAAAATCAGCAGGATGCCTAGCAGATAGACGATCCCGCCCGCTGCAATCACGCTCATGGCGAGCGGGATCAGCAGGATGGACACGGCGATGCGGTCGCTGAACATCGGCGGCGAAGCCAGGCGGCTAAGTCGTCGGGTGGAGTTGCGCCGAAGTGAGACCAAACCGCCGCTCGCGCGACGCGTAGTGCTCCAGCACGCGCCGGAATTCATGTTTGTCAAAATCCGGCCAGTAGACGTCGGCGGCGTAGTATTCCGAGTAGGCGGCCTGCCACAGCAGGAAGTTGGAGATGCGCAACTCGCCCGCCGTGCGGATGATGAGGTCGGGGTCGGGTTGGCCGGCCGTGTACAGGTAGCGGCTCACCAATTCCTCGTTCACCTCGGCGGCGTTCACGCCGTCCGCCAGCATCTGCTGGATCGCATGAATGATCTCGGCGCGCCCCCCGTAATTGAAAGCGACGTTGAGGATGAGTTGGCGGTTCTCCCGGGTCATTTCAATCCCTGCGCGGACTTTTTGTTGAGTGGAGGGAGCGATGCCTTCCAGCCGCCCAATGTGCCGGAGCTGCACGCCCTGCTTGTGCAACTCGGCGAGCTCTTTGTCCAGCACTTCGTCGAGGATGAAGAGCAGGCCCTTCACTTCCTCGGGCGGGCGGCCCCAGTTCTCGGTCGAGAAGGCGTAGATGGTCAGGTACTGGACGCCGAACTCGACGCACGCGGTGATGATGCGGCGCAGATTTTCGACGCCCGCGCGGTGCCCGGCCAGCCGGGGCAGGCCGCGCGCGAGCGCCCACCGCCCGTTGCCGTCCATGATGATGGCGACGTGGGTGGGGACTTTTTCCAGCGGGGATTCGGGGGTGTCAGAGGGCATGGGTCTGCGAGGAAGAAGGAAACCGGAAGAAGGGGGATGTCCAACTCCTTCCTGGTTGCTCCTGCCTAGATTTCTTTGATCTCCGCTTCCTTGCGCTTGCCGTGCTCGTCTATCTGCGCGATGTACCTGTCGGTGAGTTTCTGGAGGTCCGTCTCGCCGCGTTTGAGGTCGTCCTCGGAGATGAGTTTTTCCTTCTCGAAATCACGCAGGTCGTCGTGGGTCGCGCGGCGGATGTTGCGCACAGCCACGCGCGCGTCTTCGAGCCGGTGATGGACGATCTTGATCAGTTCTTTGCGGCGCTCCTCGGTGAGAGGCGGGATGGCGAGGCGGATCATCTTGCCGTCGTTATTCGGCGTCAGCCCCAGTTCCGAGGCGAGGATGGCCCGCTCGATCTCTTTCAACGAGGCAGGATCGAAGGGCTTGATGGTGAGCAGGCGCGGCTCCGGCGCGGAGATGGTTGCCAACTGCTGCAGTTGGGTGGGGGCGCCGTAGTAATCTACCATGAGCCGCTCGACCAGCGCGGGGGAGGCGCGCCCGGTGCGGATGGTGGCGAGGTTCTCGTCGAGCGCGTAGAGCGCGCCCTTCATTTTGTTTTCGGCTTCGTTGAGCGCATCTTTGATCATCTGGGGGCTTCCCTATTTCTGGTGATGGTGTGGGCCTGTTCACCTGCCGATGAGCCGACGGCGGGCGCGCCAGGGAACATCGTCGGACTGCCTATAGCATACCCGCCACTGGCTAGAGGTGCAAGTGGGGCGTGGCGTAAGCGGACGAGCCGTATCCGCTTATCCGCCGCCGCTACCGGCCAATGATCGTCCCGATCGGTTCGCCTACCATCGCGCGGAGCAGGTCGTCGTTCTGCCACAGGTTGAGGACGAGAATCGGCATGTTGTTGTCTTTGCACAGGCTGACCGCCGTGCTGTCCAGCACTTTCACCTGCATGTTGAGCGCGTCCATGTACGTCAGGTAATCGAACTTGCGCGCGTTCGGGTTGAGCTTCGGGTCGTCGTCGTACACCCCGTTCACCTTGGTCGCCTTCACCATGACGTCGGCGTCAATCTCCATCGCCCGCAGGGCGCCCGCCGTGTCGGTGGTGAAGAAGGGGTTGCCGGTCCCGCCAGCGAAAATCACCACCCGGCCCTTCTCCAGGTGCCGGATGGCGCGGCGGCGGATGTACGGCTCGGCCACGGCGCGCATCTCGATGGCGGTCATGGAGCGGGTGACGACCCCGGCCCGCTCCAGCGCGTCCTGCAGGGCCAGCGCGTTCATCACCGTGCCGATCATGCCGATGTGGTCGGCGGTGGCGCGCTCCATGCCGTGCTGAAGGCCGGCTTTCCCGCGCCACAGGTTGCCGCCGCCGATCACCAGCGCGACCTCCACGCCCAGTTCCCTCACTGTCCTGACCTTCGCGGCGACCTCGTCGGCGTGCGAGGGGTTGATGCCGAACCCACCTTCGCCCGCCAGGGCCTCGCCGCCCAACTTGAGGAGAATGCGACGATATTTTGTGGTTGTCATTTAGCCTTCCTTGTCGGGATACGCGGATTGCGCCAGACACAAAAACCGGGTGACTGACCATGCTCAGCCACCCGGCTTGTCCACATCTTTACGACGCCTCGCCTAGCTCCCACCGGGCGAACCGGCGGATAAGGACGTTCTCGCCAATCGCGGCGATGATCTGTTTGAGCAGATCGGCAATAGTGATCCCCTCGTCCTTGACGAAAGGCTGCTTGAGCAGGCAGGTTTCCTGGTAGAACTTCTCAATCCGCCCCTCGACGATCTTGTCCACGACCTTCTCCGGCTTGCCCTCCTGCAAAGCCCGGTTGCGGGCAATCGTCCTTTCGTTCTCCAGCACTTCGGCCGGGACATCTGCCGTGTCCATGAAGCGCGGGTTGGCGGCCGCGATGTGCAGGGCCAGATCGTGCGCGAAGGCGCGGAACTGCTCCGTGCGAGCGACGAAGTCTGTCTCGCAGTTCACTTCCACCATCACCCCCACGCGCCCGCCGCCATGACTGTACAATTCGACCACGCCGTCCTTCGCCTCGCGCCCGACCTTTTGGGCCGCCACCGCCAGACCGCGCTCGCGCAGATAGGCTACGGCCTTGTCAAGGTCGCCGTTGGTTTCCTGCAGGGCCTTGCGGCACTCCAACACCCCCGCGCCGGTCAGTTCGCGGAGTTCCTTGACTTGCTGAGCTGAAATTCCCATCTTGATTACGCCTCGCCCGCGACGCTCTCGCCAGCGGCCTCGCCCTGATCTTCCATGTCATCCAGCGCCGCCTTCGCCTCTACCGTCTCCGCCGCGCCTTCCAACTGCGCCGCGTCGGCCAACTCCAGCTCGTCCTTGCGCAGGGCTTTGCCTTCCAGCACCGCGTCCGCCAGTTTCGCCGTCATGAGCTTGATCGCACGAATCGCGTCGTCGTTCGCCGGGATCACGTAATCCACGCCGCTCGGGTCGCAGTTCGTGTCCACCAGCGCGACCACCGGGACGCCGAGGGAGTTGGCTTCCTTCACCGCCGTCTCCTCGCGGCGCACGTCCACGATAAACAGCAGGTCGGGCAGCTTCGCCATCGCGCGGATGCCGCCCAGGCGGTTCTGCAATTTCACGATCTTGCGCTGGATGATCAGCTCTTCCTTCTTCGTCCGGTTGCCAAAGTTGCCGGTTGTCTGCGCCTCTTCCAGCTGCTTCAACTCGTTGATGCGGTCCTTGATCGTCTTCCAGTTCGTCAGCGTCCCGCCCAGCCAGCGCTGGTTGATGTACGGCATCCCGCAGCGCTCGGCCTCTTTCTGGATAGTCTCCTGCGCTTGGCGCTTGGTGCCCACGAACAGCAGTGTCCCGCCGGCGGCGGCGGCATCGCGCACGAGCGCGTACGCCTGTTCCAGCGAGGCGACGGTCTGCTGCAGGTCAATGATGTGGATGCCATTGCGCTCCGTGAAGATGTAGGGCTTCATCTTCGGGTGCCACTTGCGGGTGCGGTGCCCGAAGTGGACGCCCGTTTCGAGCAAGGCTTTCATAGAAATGACGGCCATGGGGGAAAACTCCTTTGCGTTAACTGAGCCGCCCGTCAACCCTGACGGAGCACCTGGCCACAGGCGCACGCCCGATTCGGTCGGAGCGGCATGAATAGTCTGCGTCCCTCTGGGAGAGGCGCAGCCGGGCGGCATCTTACCACAACGACTCGAATTTGTGTAGTATACTTAGACCATGTTCCACATTGCTCTACGCGGCATCTCCCATATTGTCCGGGCGACGAACGCTCCGCCTATGGATTCCCCCACCTGGATTGCCCTGGGCGATCAGGGGCCGTTCCCGTCCGATTTCGCCCTCCAACACCGGAGGGCGACCCTCGCAGATGCCTCGCCCCGATCCATCCTCCAGGCCCTGGCGCCTCACGCCTGCCTGAGCGTTCATTTGAACCCGCCCACCCAGACCCTGGCCGCCTCGGCGGCCCCCGGTGTGGCGCACTACTTCCGCCTCGCCGACGGCGCCGTCAAACCTCTGCCGTCCGATCCAGAGCCGATCATGCTGGGGCAGGGGGATACTTACGTCGCGCTCAATCCGGTGGCCCTCACCCTGGCTGACGGCCCGGCGATTGCGCAATTCATCCACCTGCGCGACTACTTCAACGTTGACAAATTGGCGTCGGCCCTGCTGGCGCACCTCGTCGAAGTCGCCGGCGTCGCCGAAGCGCCGGGCAACCTCACCATCCTCGTCGTCGAATCCAGGTAGCTGCCCAAAGCCATTCGGCGGCAGCATGTCCCGCTTCACTTACCTCAACGCCGAGCTGCATTGCGACTCTGTCCCCCTGGCGCGCCTCGCGCGGGAATATGGCACGCCGCTCTACGTCTATTCTGCCCCGGTTATCCGCGAAAACTACCGCCGCCTGGCCGCGGCCTTCGCCGCGTTGTGCCCGCTCATCTGCTTCGCCGTTAAAGCCAATTTCAACCTGGCCCTGCTGGCCCAGCTGAAAGCCGAGGGCGCGGGCTTCGACATCGTCTCCGGCGGCGAGTTGTATCGCGTCCTCACCATCGGCGCGGACCCGGCGCGCGTCGTCTTCGCCGGCGTCGGCAAGACCGAGGCCGAGTTGGCCTACGCCCTCGAAGCGCGCGTGGGCTGGTTCAACGTCGAGTCCGCCGACGAGCTCGCCCGGCTCAACGCGCTGGCGGCCGCGCGCGGCGAGCTGGCGACCGTCGCCCTGCGCCTCAACCCGGGCGTCGAGCCGGACACCCACCACCACATCCAGACCGGAGGGGCTGGGAGCAAGTTCGGCCTCCCGGTGGACGAAGCCCTCGCGCTCGTCCGCCGCGCGGCTGAATTTCCTGCCATTGCCTTCCGGGGCGCGCACATCCACATCGGCTCTCAAATTCCTAACCCCGCGCCCACCCTGCAAGCCATCGAAATTGCCCTCGACTTCATCCATCAAGCGAACGCCAACCTTGCCTCATCCGTTACCAAATCCGCTGCTACCTCCATTGACCACCTGGACATCGGCGGCGGATTCCCCGTGCCCTACCACGAAAGCGACGTTTACGCCTCGATTGAAGACTTCGCCGCGCCAATCGTGGCACGCTTAGCGCCGCTGGCCGATCGCTTATCGTTTCATCTTGAGCCGGGTCGTTATATCATCGCCGATGCGGGCGCTTTGGTCACGACCGTGCAGACGGTCAAAGAGGTCTCTGGCCGCCGTACCCTCGTCGTGGACGCTGGCATGAACACCCTCCTCCGCCCTGCTCTCTATGACGCCTATCATCAAGTCCTTCCTCTCCATCAACTCTCCCACCTCGCGCCTCCCACCTCCAACGTCTCACTCACCAACATCGTCGGCCCGATCTGCGAATCCTCCGACGTCCTCGCCCGCAACCGCGAACTCCCCCCGCTTGAGCCTGGCGACCAGCTCGCTTTTATGAACGCGGGGGCGTATGGCTTCAGCATGGCCTCCCATTACAACTCCCAACCGCGCCCTGCCGAGGTCCTGGTGGAGGGCGAGGCGACTCGCCTCATCCGCCGCCGCGAGAAGTACGAGGACTTGATCGCCGATGAAACCTGGCCGGCGACCGCCTGAGCCGGAAACCCATTATGATAATCAGTCCAAACTCACTTACGGAGCGCATGTGTGATCGAACTTGACATCCCCGGACGGGGCAACTTTAGACTGGAGCACCTCGTGCTCGACGTTAACGGCACGCTGGCCAGGGACGGACGATTGCTGGACCGCGTCCCGAAGCTCCTCGCCGGCCTGCGTGATCGGCTGAGCCTCCACCTGCTCACCGCCGACACCTATGGCAAGCAGGAGGCCATTGACCTGATGCTGGGGTTGAGAGCCAGCCGCCTCCGGCCCGGCGACGAAGCCAGGCAGAAGGGTGACTACGTGAACAACCTGGGCGCGGAGAGGGTCGTCGCCATCGGGCAGGGCGCGAACGACGCCGAAATGCTGAAAGCCGCCGCCATCGGCATGGCGGTCCTGAGTGATGAAGGATTGGCCGTGGAAGCGCTGGTGAACGCCAAGATCGTCGTGCACAGCATCTACGACGCCCTCAGCCTGCTGGAGTTCCCCTCGCGCCTGGTGGCGACGCTCAGACGGTAATGATCATTTATGCCGCGCATGACTTCCGCGCAGTTCATGCAGGCGCTTCCCCCCGTGACACGGGAGCATTTGCCTCCGCCCCTGCGCAAGTTCAAAAACGCTAGTCGCGGCTGGCTGTGCCAACTCTATTACCGCGACCCCCGGCTGCACTATGAGGTCTGGAATATGGGGGAACGGCGCGGGCTGCTTGAAATCGGCCTACACTTCGAGAGCAAGGACCGGGCGAAGAACCTGGCGCTGCTCGCCGGTTTCTCGCGGCATATGGTGGAGGTTAAAGCCGCGCTCGGTCCCCAATGGGAGGCCGAGCCGTGGGACAGGGGGTGGACAAAGGTTTACGAGACAGTGCCTTACGAGCCGTTCAGCACTGAGGTCTTGGAGACAGTGGCCAGACGGCTGGCTCGCGCGATGACGGTGCTCCAGCCGATCTGGGATGGCTTGTGAATGAAGAGGGAGCGGATCACCGGGGGTCAGTTCATCGTCACCACTTTCACCCCGCGTACGCCCTCGATGGATTGGCATACCTCCGCCACCGCCGTCTTGGCCGGCTCACTGGCAAAGTGGCCGATGACCCCGACGTGCCCGAAGAAGCACGTTACGCTGTAGCCCGGCGGGATATCTTTGGTACGGGGGTCGGTGATGAGCGCGTGGGCAACGCGGCGCGTGAGGCTGCCGTCGTCAAAAAGCTTGTTGGTCACGCCCGTCACGCCGGGGGTGGCGCGCACGGCGCGCTCCACCTCGATCGCCGCAAAAATCGAGGGCACGATGCCCGTCAGGGCCACGTGACCCTGCCTGACGCTGACATTCACCTCCGCGTGCGTTGGTCGGACAATGTCCAGCCCCCGGATCGCGCCCACAACTTCCGCCTCAATATCCAGGTCTGTGCCGGCCTCGGCAGGGACAACCGTTGTATCCATAGCGCCTCCAGTCTTTGGTTAGAGTGAATTGCTGGTTGCTTTCAATATACTCCGTCTTCTGGTTTTTGTCATTCAGCGCCTTAATTAATCCAGCCTGCTGCGGTCAACATAGGTATGATCGGAAATAAAACATCGCGCTGCGCATCTACGGCATGAGCGTTCCAGTCTATTTTCGACTGAATCTGTTAGCATTAACCCCAGATATGGCGGTCATAACGTCGTAAAGTTAGGATGTTAGGAAGCTGGCGGGGCAGTCACGCAGGTCTGCCCATATATTGTGGCGATAGCTTGCCAGGGGAGCGAACCTGAGTCTGGGGGCTACCCGGTGAGGAAGATTAGGAATCTTTTTAAGCCGAAGTACGTTGACTCAGGCAGCCAAATTCTTTACAGTGTAAGCGCCTGGAAAAGCCTCCTGTGTATCGGGGCTGATGACCACCGACGCAATCGGACGGCCCGAGACGCTGGCCTGGGCTACTCCGCCCGCCCACTCTTTATTGAGCGGTTGACGGGAATTGATGACGAGTATCCTCCCAGCGACGCGCCTCCCTGTTGCCTGAAGAGTCACCGTCGGTATCTTGGTGTTAGCGGCAAGCCAAGACAGCCCCGCCCTTCACACCACAGTGAGGCTTTTCTGTTACGCCGAGGCAGACCGGGCGAACCGAATTTCGGTTCGCCCGGTCTTGCTGTCGGGTGGAACAACTTTGCGTCTGCGACAGACCGGGCTAGACTTGTTACTGTCGGGAAACCCTATTGGCGAATCGAGAAACCCGTTTTCTCGCAGAAAACGGGTTTCGGCCGCGGGTTTCCCGACGGAAATCAGACTCGTTCCTGTGAGGATAGCCCATGTCCGACACGCCCAAACTCAACTACCCTAAAACCTTCCTCCTCGGCTTCGGCTTCTTCGGCGTCAGTGTGATCTGGGGCCTCTATAACGCCTTTGTCCCGGTCTTTCTGTCGGATCGGTTTAACCTGCCCCCGGCCTTCATCGGTTTCTTCATGACGCTGGACAACATCGCCGCGCTGTTGATCCAGCCGCCCATCGGGGCCTGGTCAGACAGGCTCCGCACCCCCATCGGACGGCGCATGCCGTTCATCCTCGTTGGCGCACCCATCAGCGCCGTGGCCTTTGGCGTCATCCCAGTCGCGGCAGCACTGCCCGTGTTCGTCGTTTGCACCAACTCACTTCTCCTCAGCATGGCCTTGTGGCGCACGCCCGTGGTGGCCCTCATGCCGGATATCACGCCCTCCCAGCATCGTTCGCAGGCCAACGGCATCATCAACTTCATGGGCGGGGTGGGGGCGATCATCGCCTTCCTCGGCGGCTCGGCGCTGTACAGGCTAAACCCGGCTTTCCCGTTCTGGCTGGGATCGGCGCTGGTCGTGATAGCGGCGCTGCTCGTCCTCGCCGTCATCCGGGAACCGAGAGCGTACGGGACAGCGGAAGCGCAGCCGGGCATGTTAGCGAGCCTCCGCGAACTCATGCAGGACGACGATAAAAGCGCGCTGCGTATTCTATTGGCGATTTTCTTCTGGTTCCTGGGCTATACCGCAGTCGAGGCTTTCTTTACCCTGTACGCCAGAAATCACCTGGGACTTGACGAGGCGGATGGCACCCGCCTGTTGGGCCAACTCTCGCTCCTCTTCGTCATTTTTGCCCTGCCCGCCGGGTACATTGGCGGGAGGGCCGGGCGACGCGCGACCATCGTCAGCGGCCTCCTCCTGATGGGCCTCGCTATGCTGACGATGTTCTTCCTCCCTGTCGCGACACTCGTTACACCGCTCGGCAAATTGCCTGTCCTGGGTGTTGTCCCGGTGATCGGTTTGCTCCTGATGACGGCTGGGGCGGCGTGGGCGCTCATCAACATCAATTCGCTGCCGATGGTCGTGGACATGACCGGGGCGGCCCGCATCGGCACGTATACCGGCCTGTACTACCTGTTCTCCACTTTCTCCGCCATCGTCGGTCCGAATGTGAACGGTTGGCTTATCCAACTCACGGGCAACAACTACAACGCCATGATGATCGTCGCCCCGGTCTTTATGGCAGTGGCGCTGGGGCTGATGCTGGGAGTGAGGCGCGGGGAAGCCGTGACGGCGCCGGCCGGCGCAGATTGATCGTCAGGCTATTGACAGGCAAACTTCATCTGCGGGGCCTCGCTTCGCGTAGAGTGTAGCGAAGGAGAGTCTCGCCATGGATTTTGATTGTGACTGCGACGGTTTCGGATTTGGGTGGTTCTTTCCTGCGTTGCTGGTGGGGAAGCTGATCGCCGAGGCTTTTGACCGCCCGCGGGAGTGGGAAGCGCCTCAGCCGCCTCCCAGGCCTCAGCCGCGAAAGCGGGAACAGCCAGCGCGTGTAGTCGTTGCGCCGGGACCAAAGGCGTTCGCGCGCTGCCAGATCTGCGACCATTCGGTGAACGCCGACTTCGCCTTCTGCCCCCACTGCGGCGCGCGCCTCACGCCCCCGACCTGCCGCTATTGTGGGCAGCAACTGGACCGCATGATGGCCTACTGCCCGCACTGCGGCGGCCCGGCGAAGGGATGAGGGTGACGAGTGGCGGGGACGGCCAACAGGCCGGCTGCACTCGTCACTTGTCACGCCTCACTCATCACCCTCGCCATATGTCTTGGCTCTTTCACGCGCCAGGCGAGCAGGACCAGGCCGCCGATGGCGAAGGCGAGCGAGGTTGCAAACAGCGTCGGGTAATTCCAGGTCTGCGCAATCCATCCGCCGAGCAGGGGAGCGATGAGCAGGGCAGGGCCGGTCGCCGTGCGCGCCAGGCCGATGTACGTGGGCCGCTCGGCCTCCGGCCCGAACTCCATGGCAATGTTCAAATCTGAGAGCACCCCCCCGGCGCTGCTGAAGCCCATCAAGGCGAAGACCAGATAAAATCCCCACGCGGCGGTGGAGAACAGCGCCACGCCGAGGGCCGCCAGCCACAGGCCGGCCGCGATCTGCATGACTTGTTTGTGCCCCACCCGGTCGCCAAGCGGCCCCCACACCGCGTAGCCCACGACCCCCGCCCCGTACAGAATCCCGGTGTAAATCGCCGCCGCCGAGTCCGGCAGCTGGAAATGCTCAACCGCATACACGGCCATGAAGCCGAAGGCCATCCCGCCGCCATAGGCCAGCCAACGGCTGAGCAGGTAGGTGCGGAAGTTCGTATCGCGCTTGAGGATGCCGAACAAACGTTGAGCGTACTGGCGGTTGGAGTGCGGGGGCTGGGGCGGCGGCGGGAGCGCCGGTTCTTTGGTGAGCATGAAGAAGCCCTGCGAGGCGGTGATGGCCAATGCGCCGACGAAGAAGCTCACGGCGAAGTTCTGGGGGTAGGGGAGGCGGGCCAGCAAGATCGCCGCCAGCGTTGATCCTCCCACGCCGAGCAGCTGACCGACGAAGTGCGCCGCGCCAAAAAACCGGCCCCGGTGCGAAACCGGGATGACTTTGGCGATCATCTCCTGCCAGGGCGTGGCGACGATGCCGCTGCCGACGGATTTCCAGAGGACCAGCAGGATGAAGATGGTGATCGCCGTTGACCGGGGCAGGCCATCCATCCACAGGATGGCGAACGGCATGACTAGATAGGGGACACGTTCAATCGCGCCCAGCACGGCTACCACCGGAAGCTTGCGCGGCAGGCGTTCGACGTAGGGGGCGAGGAACAGCTGAGGCAGGAACCAGCCCGCGTCGGTGAGCGCAGGGATCAGGCCGATGACAAACGGCGAGTCGGTCAGGTGCGCCGCATACACGGGCAGGATGGCGTTGACCGAGATGAAACTCGCGCCGAACAGCCAGGTCATCATGTCCATCATGTTCACGACGAAATTGCGCCGGAAGCGCCGGGCAATTTCCGGGTGGACGTTGGCTTCGGGGGGAAGAGCAAAAAAGTTATCCAGCCGCGCAAGGCCGCGAACTCTCATGCAACACACTCCAGTTTGTCAACGGATGGAATAGATTTGAGCGGGAGGATCATCGCCCCAACGTGCGCTTCACCACAATCGGGTCGTCGGCAATGATACCATCAACGCCGAGGGCGCGGAGCGCGAGATACAGCCAGGGGGACTCATAACCCCAGAACCAGGTGAACACCTGTCGCCCCTGACGATGCGCTTGACCGGTCATGAATGGATTGAGCAGCGCCAGGTAGGCCAGCGGGCAGGCATATTGCGCCCCGGCGGGCACGGCGCTCACCGTCAACATCTTCTCGTCATACAACGCGCCGATGTTCGCCGCCGCGCTCAACGCGCGCACCTTCGCCAGCGACTTCCAATCGAACGACATGATGAGCGTGCGCTCCAGGTAGTTCGCCGCCTCCAGTGCTTTCAGGACCTTCGCCTCGATGCCCGGATACAGGCTGGGCGACTTGAGTTCGGCCAGCATCCAGACCCCGGCGGATTTGGCGAGGTCAAGGGCTTCCTGAAAGGTGGGGACCGGCTCGCCCCGGCCGGCGTCGAGCGCGCGTATCTCCGCGAGAGTCAGCTCGCGCACCGCGCCCCGGCCGTTGGTCGTGCGGTCCACCGTCTCGTCGTGGAGGATGACCGGCTCACCGTCCATCGTCATTTGAACGTCAAACTCGAAGCCATCCACGCCGATGGACAGCGCGTTGCGGAACGCGGCCATTGTGTTCTCAGGCGCATACTTGGGCCCGCCACGATGAGCGATGAGTTTGGGGGAGGCGTTGGGAGGGGGAGGCATAATGGGCCGTGGACAAGCGGGCAGGGGGCAAGGGAGTGAGGGGGCGGGAGAGCACCTCGGCTCCCCTGCACGATTCACTCTGCGAAAACGATCTGGCTGCGCTCCGGGCCGACGGAGATGAGCGAGACGGGAACGCCGGTGAGTTCCTGAATGCGCTGCACGTAATGGCGGGCGGCGGCGGGGAGCGCGGCCAGCGTGCGCACGCCGCTCACGTCTTCACTCCAGCCCGGTATGGCCTCGTAGACGGGGCGGAAGGGACTCAGGTCAGCCGGGCCGAGGGGAAGCTCGGCATGAGTCTTATCCCCGCTGGTGTAGGCGGTGCACAACTTCACCGTGCTTAACCCTGATAGCACGTCCATCTTGGTCAGCGCCAGTTCGGTGACGCCGTTGACGCGGATGGCGTAGCGCAGCAGGACCAAGTCGAGCCAGCCGCAGCGGCGCGGGCGGCGCGTGACCGTGCCGAACTCGTCCCACGGATTCTCGCCAGTGCCGCGCAGCCGGTCGGCTTCCGCGCCAAAGACCTCGGTGGGGAAAGGGCCTTCGCCCACCCGCGTCTGGAAGGCTTTGGCCACGCCGACGACCCGCCCCACGAACTGCGGCCCCACGCCTAACCCGACGAGCGCGCCGCCGGAAGTGGGCGAGGAACTGGTGACGAACGGGTAAGTGCCGTGGTCCACGTCGAGCAATGCGCCCTGCGCGCCTTCGGCCAGGACGACCGCGCCCTCTTTCAGTTTTTGGTGGAGATAGAGTGACGTGTCTATGATGTACGAAGCCAGACGGCGAGCGTAGTCGGCGTACTCGGCGGCAATGGCGGCGAGGTCGAGCGAGGGCCGGTGATACACGCCTTCCAATATCTCGTTGTCGCTGTGGATTTCATCCGCGATCCGGTCGCCGAGGTGTTCGGGATCGAGCATGGCTTCGAGACGAACGCCGTGCCGCGCGATCTTGTCGGTGTAGGCCGGGCCGATGCCGCGCCCCGTGGTGCCGATCCTGGCCCCGGCTCCCGCACGCCGGGCCTCCTCGGCGCGGTCGAGGGCGAGGTGCGCGGGCGTGATGAGGTGCGCGGAGGCCGAGATTTTGATGCGCTCTGGAGAGACATTCAACCCGGCCTGCGCGAGTCGGTCTATCTCCTCCAGCAGGCGCGCCGGGTTGACGACCATGCCGTTGCCCAGCACGCCGATCACGCCAGGGTGAATTAATCCCGACGGCAGTAGATTCAACTTGAAGATTTGCCGGCCGACGGTGACCGTATGTCCGGCGTTGTCGCCGCCGGAGTAGCGCGCGGTGATCTGCGCATTTTGCGCCAGCAGGTCGGTGATGCGGCCTTTGCCTTCGTCGCCCCACTGCGCGCCGACGATAATGTTGAGAGGCATGATAGCTCCTCACCTCACCCCCCACCCCGGCTTCGCCAGCCCTCCCCCTCTCCTGGGTTTGGCCCAGGAGAGGGGGGAGGGGACGGGGGTAGGGGGTGAGGTCAATACGCTCCGTTCCCAAACAGCACGCGGGGAATCGTCCGCAGCATGATGGTCAGGTCGAGGCCGAGCGACCAGTTCTCGATGTAGTAAATATCCAGCAGGCACATCTCGTCAAACGACAGGTCGCTCCGCCCGGAGACCTGCCACAGACCGGTGATACCCGGCGAGACTTCGAGCCGCTGACGGTGCCACGGCCGGTACTGCGCCACCTCCTCCGGCAGGCCGGGGCGCGGCCCGACCAGGCTCATCTCGCCGCGGAGGACGTTGATCAACTGCGGGATTTCGTCAAAACTCGTGCGGCGCAGCAAGCGCCCCACATGGGTGAGGCGCGGATCATCTTTGATCTTGAACAACGGCCCGGAGGCTTCGTTCAAACCCCGAAGTTGCTTCTTTTCTTCTTCCGCGCCCTGCCGCATGGAGCGGAGCTTGTAGATGGGAAACGGCTTGCCGTTTTCGCCGATGCGCGTCTGACTGAAGAGGACCGGGCCGGGCGATTCGAGCCGGATGGCGAGGGCGATCAGCAGCGTGAGCGGCGCGGCGACGATCAGGCCGAGCAGCGCGAGCACGATATCGAGCACGCGCTTCGCCAGACGCCCGAGGCGGGAGATGGTCGCTTCTTTGATGCCGATGAGCGGGATGCCGCCGATGTCGTCGAAGTCCACGCGGTTGAGCGAGAGTTGGAAGAGGTCGGGGACGACGCGGGCGCGCGCGCCCAGAGCCTCGCAGGCGCGCACCAGGCCGATGATCTGGCGCTGGTCCATCCACGGCAGGGTGATGATCACCTCGTCCACGCGCTCATTCTTGAGGAGAGTCTCGACATGATCCAGGCTGCCCAGCGCTTTGAAGCGCCCGAGGTCGCCTTTGGCCGGGTCGTCGTCCACGAAGCCGACGACCTGATAGCCGAGATCGGGACGGGCGACGAGGTTGCGCATCACCGCCCGGCCAATTTCGTCTGCCCCGATGATGAGGACGCGATCCACCCCCTGGCCGTGTTTGCGAAATTCGGCCTGCGCCGCGCGCCGGGTGAGCCGCGCGCCGCTGAGCAGAATGATGGTGATGACTCCGACTTCGACCAGCAGGAGGCGCGAATAGACGAGCGGCTGGAAGAGAAACGTCGCGGCGATGAGGATGACGGCGACGGTGGTTGTGGCGTTGCTGACGCGGTACAGGTCCTCGAACCAACTGCCGCCGCGCCGCCGGACGTACGCGCCATCCAGGTAAAGAAAGATCAACAGCAGAATGGTGTACCACAGTTGGAAAGACAGGTAGGCCGTGTAGGGCGCATCGAAGGCCTCGCCCACGGGGCGGAACAGTTCCAATTCATACCGCACGTAGTAGCCGAGCGCAAAGGCGACGTTGATGAGAAGAACGTCGAGCAGGACGGTGAGGGCGAGGGAGCGGGTGCGCTTGTTCATCCATCACCCCCGCCCCTCTCCCCGCGGGAGAGGGGCGTGAGCGCGCGGCGGTAACTGGCGGCAGTCTGCGCCGCCGTGGCAGCCCAGGTGAAACGCGCGGCGTGCGCGGGGCCGCACGCCAGCGCTTCGGACGCGAGCGTCAGGGCGCGGGCCAAAGCCCCGGCGAGGGCCTCCACGTCGCCTGGCGGGACGAGCAACGCGGCAGCCTGCCCTGAGCCTGCCGAAGGGTCCCCCGCCGCCTCGGGGAGCGAGGAGACGTCGGTTGTGACGACCGGCCGGCCGCAGGCGAGGGCCTCGGCCACCGGCATTCCAAAGCCTTCATAGGAGGAGGGGTAAGCGAACACCGCAGCGGCGTTATACCACAAAGCGAGTTCTTCGGCAGGGACGTAACCGGGGAAGATGACCGAGTTGGTGAGGTTTAACTCCTCCACCAGACGGAAGAGGTCGTGGTAGAGCCAGCCTTTAGCGCCGGCGAGGACGAGATAGAGATTGGGGATTTGAGATTGGACGCGGAGCGTGGAGAAGGCGCGGATGAGGGAGGCGAGGTTTTTGCGCGGCTCCAGGGTCCCGAGGTAGAGGATAAATCGGTCGGGCAAGCCCGCGCGGGCGCGGAAGGACTCCACTTCGGGGCGGGGCAGGGGGCGGAACGCAGGGTGGAGGCCGGGGTAAGCCACGTCCAGTTTGTCGGGTTTAATGCCAAAAAGCCGGATCACATCTTGCCGGGTGCTTTCGGAGATGGTGATGACGCGGCGCGCGCGGCGGCAGGAGTGCGCGGTGAACGCCGAAAGATACAGGCGTTGGGCAGGCAGGAAGCGGTCGGGGAAGAGCCGGAAGGAGAGATCGTACACGGTGACAACGGTCGGCGTCGGGTTGACGAGCGGCGAGACAAAGGCGAGCGAGTGCAAGAGGTCAGGCCTGGCGCGCATCAGCTCAAACGGTTGAACAAACTGCTCCCAGAAGATGCGGACGGACGGGCGAATGGTCGGCAGGGCCGTGCGCCGGACCGCTGCGCGTGTGCCATTCATTTCCGGTTGGCCCTCGCCGACGAACACGGTGTAGCGAAAATCCGAATCGGCGGCGGGGAGGCAGCGCAGGAGATTGTCAATGTACTGGTGGATGCCCGCACTGCGATACGCTTTGCGCGCGCGCCCGACGAGCAAGTGGGCGTTGAGAGCGATGTGGGCGCCAGGCATGAGGGGATTATAACGGAGATTGGTAATTAGAGATTGGAGATTTGTGATTGCGGATTTGGTTGTATAATCGCTCACCAGCGAGGCCATCATGCTTGCTCAAACTCCGGTTAGCACAATTGAATACCCCGCCTCGGATGGAAAACCTATGGGCGAAACAGGCATCCACGTCAGGGCGATGACTGACCTTTATACCATGCTGCGCGCCTTCTTCCGCCACCGGCCCGACGTATACGTCGGGGCGAATATGTTCCTATATTACGAGGAAGGCAACCCGAAGAAGGTCGTTGCGCCAGATGTGTTTGTGGTGTTCGGCGCGGCTAACGCACACGTCGAGCGGCGGTCGTGGTTTGTGTGGAAAGAAGGCAAGGCGCCGGACGTGATTTTTGAATTCACCTCAAAGAGCACGAAGGAAGAAGGTACCGACCTCAAGCGGGCGCTCTACGAGCAATTGGGCGTGAGCGAGTACTTTTTATTTGACCCGCTCGGCGAGTATCTGCAGCCAGGCCTGCAGGGTTTCCGGCTGGCAGGGAAGCAGTACCAGCCAGTTCCCGTGCGACGCGACGAACTCAAGAGCCAGGGGTTGGGCCTGGTGTTCCGGGCGGTGGGCAGTGAACTCCGGGTGTTTGACCGGGCCAGCGGGACGCGCCTGCTGCCGCAGCCGGAACTGGCGGACGCCAATTTAGAATTGCGCACGCAGTTGGACGAAGCGACGGCGAATGCGGAGCAAGAGGCGTTGGCGCGTCAGCAGGCCGAGGCTCGCGCTGAGGCCGAGGCGCAAGCGCGCCAGCAAGCCGAAGCCCGCGCCGAGCAAGAAGCGCAAGCCCGTCAGGCTGTCGAAGCCGAACTCGCCCGTTTGCGCGCCGAGCTCGCCCGACTCAAAGGCGAGAACCCTTCTCCATAGCATCCCTCTCGACCATCATTCGATACATCTTCACCGTCTCCTCCGCCACCCGCTTCTGCGTGTAACGCTCCAGCACACGCGCGCGGCCTTTGGCGGCGAGGCTCTCGCGCAAACTCGCCTCGTTCATCAATTCGCGCAGCCGCGCGGCGAGCGCGTCCACATTTTCTTCAGGGAAGATCAGGCCCGCGTCCCCGACGACGTTGGGAATTTCACCCGAGTCCGAGCCAATCACCGGCACGCCGCACGCCATGGCTTCGACGAGCACGCGCCCGAACTGCTCCTTCCAGTTGGGCCGCGCCCGCGAGGGCAGGACGACGCAATCCAGCTGAGCATAGAAGTCAGGCATCTGGGTGGAGGGGATGAGCGGGTCGAAACTCACGCGTTGGCTCAGCCCCAGTTGCGCGGCGAGGCGGTGCAGGCTCCCGCGCTCCGGGCCGGCGCCTTGAATGCGGAGGCGAGCATGAGGCGGGAGTTGGGCGAGCGCTTTCAGCAGAATATCCACGCCTTTCTCAGGGACGAGGCGGCCGGCGTAGCCGAGAATGAAAGCGTGAGGCGTGGGGCGGGGGGCAGGGGGCG
>Ga0209751_10000955_pt1 | contig 30362 bp, 23 predicted proteins | sample RifCSP13_1_FD_184019 | JGI IMG/M metagenome (GOLD analysis project Ga0209751, IMG submission 184019) | Soil microbial communities from Rifle, Colorado - Rifle CSP2_sed 13_1 (SPAdes) (version 2) | ecosystem: Environmental > Terrestrial > Deep subsurface > Rock core/Sediment | place: Rifle...
CGACAAAAGCCTGATCAATTGGTAAGGTACGATGTCAAAGGACTGTAGACAAGTGCGCTTAGGAGCGCGTTTTGCACCAAAAACTAGCCTAGTCAGAAAGTATTGATTACCTAAGATCAGCCTTTATTGATTGACGGGTCCCCTGCTTCATGCAGCAGCACCACGCATAACAACTGCAGCTAACCGTTTGTGGATTTGCTACAAAATAAAATAGCTCACGACTGATCTATATAACCCCTCCATAATACCTACAGGCGCAGCGTCTAAACCAAAGCGAGCTGCGCAGCCACCCCGGAGCAACCGGGTACATCAGGCAGGGGAAGCGTGAGTTCATAGTGGAGGCCCGGCTTCAGCCGAAAAAGGCAGAGGGAGCCGGGCCTTTATACACAAACGAGGAATAGCGGAATAAGACGACCATGCTGAATAGAGGTGAATAATGGAAAAAATGTCTGGCATTCGTATTGGGAGGCGGGGGAGCACGCGGCGCGATGCAGATCGGTACATTACGCGCCCTGTTCGAAGCCGGTTATAAACCGGACCTGCTGGTGGGGACCTCGATTGGGTCGGTCAATGCAGCCGGCCTGGCGATGTGGGGCGTCAATATGGAAAGAATCGCCGCTCTGGAAGGTGCATATCGAAGTATGGCGGAAGGTCACCTCATGGACACGCCTGGGCGGATGGTCTGGCATACGCTATCTGGGCACCCATTTTATACCAGCAAGCGAGCGAAGGAATTCCTCATCGCCGCAGGGTTCACGCCAGAAGTGCGTTTTGACCAGCTTCAAAACGTGCGCGTGGGTTTAGTCGGTGCTGAAATGGATTCGGGTCAGCCGGTGATTTATGGAATGGGTCCTAGCTAAACGGTCCTGGAAGGGGTACTGGCATCCTGCTCTGTGCCACCCTGGTTTGAGCCGATCGAAAATGAGGATCAGCTCATCGTTGACGGAGGCGCACTGAGCCTCCTTCCGATTGAACCTGCATTGACCATGGGCGCCACAGAGATCATCGCCCTTGATCTAAGTGGCGCGCCTTCCCGGTCCAGGCTTCCGCGCAGACTAAACCAGCTGAACAAGGCCGTTTCCTCCTTCGTTCAGCACGAGACGTATCTGGAGTTGGCTTTAGCCGAGGCGAAAGGCGTTCCGGTGCACTATATGCAATTGCAATCCACCCCGCCTATTCAAATGTGGGATTTCAGCACTTATCAAAAACTGATCGGGATCGGCTATGATACGGCCTCCCAACACATGTCGAACTGGTAACAGATCAGGTGGAATGTCAGAAGAATGCGCAAACCCGCCCGAACTCCTTTTTCCAATTCTCCTGCCCCCAATTTGAAACGCTATCGCGAAATCGTTTCAGTGTTGGCGCGGCACGGATTTGGCTCCTTTCTCGCTGATGTGCAGCTAGAGCACCATATCTCCTTGCCGTCTCGTTTATTAAAACAGGGAGACAAACCCCACATCTCGCCAGCCGATCATCTGCGCCTCGCCCTGGAAGAATTAGGCCCAACCTTCATCAAATTGGGTCAGATTTTATCCACCCGGCCAGACATTCTACCCCCAGATTATATTAAAGAAATTTCGAAACTAAAGGACTCCGTTCCACCCAACCCCTGGGAGGATATCCGCGCAAAACTGGTAGAAGAGATGGGCAGTGAGCCGGAGCAGTTCTTCGAACAGATCGACCCCGTTCCCCTGGGCGCGGCTTCCCTGGCTCAGGTGCATGCCGCCGCCCTGAAAAGCGGTGAGGAGGTCGTTGTCAAGGTGCAACGGCCGGATATTCTGGCCACAATCGAATCCGACCTGGAAATCCTCAAAGATATGGCTTCCCTGGCGCAACGCACGCCCTGGGGAGAGCTCAATCACCCCGAAGAGATGGTGGAGGAGTTTGCCTACTCCCTCCACAATGAGCTGGATTATCGGCGTGAAGGGCAGAACGCCGATCGTTTTCAGGCCAATTTCGAAGGCTCGGAGTATCTTTATCTCCCGAAGATCTATTGGGAATACACAAGCCAACGAGTCCTGGTGTTGGAGAGAATCCAAGGGATTAAGATCGATGACATCGCGGCTCTCGACGCGGCCGGATACGACCGGGAGCGGGTGGCAATACATGCCGCGGACATGATTGTCAAAGAAATTCTCCAGGATGGGTTCTTCCACGCAGACCCGCACGCAGGCAACTATATCATCATGCCTGGCGAGGTGATCGGTGCGATGGATTTTGGGTTGGTAGGTGAGCTGACTGAGCGCGACCGGACGCACCTGGCTCAGCTTTACGTTAGCATTATCGCTTTGGACGCGGATAGCATCATCGACGAGCTGATCCGTATGGGAGTGGTTCACAGCGGGACGGATCGCTCCAGGCTGAGGCGGGACGTGGAACGGCTGTTAGGAAAATATACCGGTGCGATGCTCAAAGACATCAACATCCAGGAAATCCTCGAAGAGATCACCACGCTCTGTTCCCGCCATCGTTTGTCCATACCCTCAAACCTGTGGCTGCTGGGAAAATCCCTGGCGATGATCGAGGGGCTGGGTCTTCAATTAGATCCTGACTTTGATTTCTTTGCCGTTTCCGAGCCGTATGTGCAGCAATTGAAATTACAAATGTGTCTGCCAAAGGTAGAATGGGGTCAGGCTTTGCTTCGCCAGGGGACAGACTGGGCTGAATTCTTGAATATGCTACCTCGAACGGGGCGGCACTTCTTGGAAAAGGCCGAGCGCAATGAATTGTTGGAAATTGGGTTGAAGGATTCCGGCCGCCTGTTGGACGTGCTCAGCCGTCTTGTCAACCGCCTTTCTCTCAGCATCGTAATCGCCGGATTGGTCGTCAGCCTGGCGATCCTAATTACTGTGACCACATCTGGCAGCCCGCTGCAGATCGTGATTGTGGCCGGATTTATTGCCACACTGAGCCTGGGTATCTGGCTGCTGATTTGTATTGTGAGGGGCATATAATTGGATGCATGTGGTTACAAAACTGTACTCCGCCAGATCGTAATCGCGCATATCCAACCAGGAAGCTGGTAAGCACAGAGCAGCACATGATCGGTGGGGTTGTCTGGCATCAACAGGTTGAGCGGGAAGATTGTTGAACCTTCCCGCCCGTACCTTATCAGAAATTGCAGAATTATTGGATGTTTTTTTTCTTCTACTTTCATCGACTCAGCGGTACTTACTAACCGTGGGTAGGCGGCCCATCCTCTCCGCAGAGAAACGCCCGGTGGATCTGCGCTTATTCCCCCATTTGAGGGGGGAAAATCGGGTGTAGAATTAGTAGGTTTCGCATCAATCAGAATAGCAGGCCAGGATGGAGAAGTGGTTTTATCCCATTTCTCCACTTTGAATTATGGACACCGCCTCTCAAAATCCTTACTGGAGTCAGCCAACTGAAGACTTGTTAGCCCGATTGCAGAGTTCGGCAGAAGGGCTGAGCAGCGCGCTTGCACAACAGCACCTGGAGACGTTCGGGTATAACCTGCTGCGGGACGGAAAAAAAGCCTCTCCTTTCCGGCTGTTTCTGAACCAGTTTAAAAGCCCCTTGGTTCTCATCCTGGTTTTCGCGGCGGCGATTTCGATCCTGACGGGTGAGTGGATCGATGCGACGATCGTGATTTTGATCGTGGTGGCCAGCGCCGTTCTCGGTTTTATCCAAGAGTACAGCGCCAGCAATGCTGTAGAAAAACTGCGCAATCAAATTAAGCTAAAATCAGTGGTGCTGCGCGATGGAAAGCCAGCCTCGATCCCGGTCGAGGAAGTGGTTCCAGGCGATGTCGTCCTGCTCTCGGCTGGCAGCCTCATCCCGGCGGATGGGATCGTGCTGGAAGCGGACGACTTTTTTGTCAATCAGGCGGTTCTTACTGGCGAAACGTTCCCCGTGGAAAAGCGGCTCGGGAGCGTGGCAAGCCAGGCCAGCCTGCCAGAGCGGACGAATTGCGTCTTCATGGGGACAAATGTGCGCAGTGGCACTGCCCGGGTACTGATTGTCGAAACCGGTGCCCGTACCGCTTATGGCCAGATCGCCGAAAGACTGGCGCTGCGCCCGCCGGAGACCGACTTCGAGCGGGGCATTCGCCAGTTTGGCAACCTGCTTACCCAGGTTATGCTTTTACTGGTGCTGGTGGTATTTGCCATCAACGTCATCCTGCACCGGCCCGCTCTCGAATCGCTGCTCTTCGCCGTCGCGTTAGCCGTTGGCGTAGCCCCGGAACTCCTTCCGGCGATTATCAGCATCACTCTCTCGAAAGGGGCGCAGAGCATGGCAAAGCGCGGAGTGATCGTGCGCCAGCTCGCCGCGATTGAGAACCTGGGTAGCATGGACGTGCTCTGCACGGATAAAACCGGCACTCTGACGGCAGGAGTGGTGAGTCTGGATGGGGCCTATGACGCGCAGGGCAGTCCCTCGGAACAGGTGTTTCTCAATGCGTACCTGAACGCCCGGTTCCAAACCGGGCTGACCAACCCACTCGACGAAGCCATTCTTGCCCACGCGCAGCCCGAGATTCAACGGTTCGTCAAAACGGAAGAAATCCCCTATGATTTTGTGAGGAAACGCCTGAGCGTGGCCGTGCAGGATATAAGTCAAGGTGAGCGGTCAACACTCCTGATTACCAAAGGCGCCTTTGATAATATCCTTTCGGTTTGCACACAGGTGCAAGACCAGGGCGAACGACTCCCCCTGGATGGAATTCGCCAGCAAGAACTTCGGGAGCGTTTCGCGCAGTGGAGCGACCAGGGCTTCCGCGTTTTAGGCATAGCCTTTAAAGAAGTACCGCCTCGACCGGAGTACACCGAAGCGGATGAGTCCAGCATGACCTTTTCCGGTTTCTTGCTATTCTTCGATCCGCCCAAACCAGACGTGCAGAAAACGATCATCGATCTGAAGGCCTTAGGGGTAGATCTGAAGATTATCACCGGCGATAACCGCCGGGTGGCCCTGCACGTCGTCCGCACCACTGGACTGGAAGTTGGGGGGATACTCACTGGGGCGGAGATGAACCAACTGCGCGACGAAGCCTTGTGGCAACTGGCCGAACGGGTCAACATTTTCGCCGAAGTGGATCCCAATCAAAAAGAGCGCATCATTTCTGCGCTGCGCAAGACCGGGCATGTCGTGGGGTACATGGGCGATGGCATCAACGACGCGCCGGCTTTGCACGCGGCGGACGTAGGGATTTCGGTGGACACCGCTGTCGATGTCGCCAAAGAAACTGCGGATTTCGTGCTCCTGGAGCAGAGCCTGGACGTGCTACGCCAGGGGATCGAACAAGGGCGCCAGACATTTATTAACACCCTCAAATATGTGTTCACAACCACCAGCGCCAACTTCGGCAATATGTTCAGCATGGCAGGTCTTTCCCTGTTCTTGCCTTTCCTGCCGTTGCTCCCCAAGCAGATCTTGCTAAACAACTTCCTTTCCGATTTTCCGGCTATGACGATTGCCAGCGACAATGTGGATCCTGAATGGGTTTCCCGGCCAAAGCGCTGGGACGTTACCTTCATCCGCAACTTTATGATTGTCTTTGGCTTGATCAGCTCCGTGTTTGACTATCTCACCTTCGGGACTCTGCTTCTAATTGTGCGCGCCACCGAGGAACAGTTCCGTACAGGCTGGTTTATTGAGTCGCTGTTCACCGAGCTGTTTATTCTCCTGGTGGTGCGCACCCGCCGGCCGCTATTTCGAAGCAAGCCGGGACGGTATCTTTGGATCAGCACATTGCTGGTCGGCGTCGGGACATTGGTCATCCCGTACCTGCCGATTGCAGGATCCATCTTTGGTTTTGTGCCTCTGTCACCGCTGACCCTATCCTTGCTCATCGCCATTACGCTGCTGTATGTCCTGGCAAATGAGGTAGCCAAGCGGATCTTTTTTCGTAAATTCCAGTTCTGATCCGGTTGCACCGGGTGGTCCGGACAAGCCTCGCCATCAAGCTCTAACCGCCGTCAGTAAAAACCTGTCCCCGGGTGACCCGGCCTGCTCAAGGTTGCCTTGCTTTATTATTGGCTCCCTATCCCGGCCTGAAGGAGGATGATGAAAATGAACCTGGCGATTGAAACAGAGGAGCTCGGGAAACGCTACGGAGACGTAACTGCTGTCAAGCACCTCTCCCTGCGGGTCGCCCAGGGAGAAATCTATGCTTTTCTTGGCCTGAATGGCGCAGGGAAAACGACCACCATCCGTATGCTGTTGGGGATGATCAAGCCTACTACAGGAACTGCTTGCGTGCTGCAAACCAGGGTCCGGTTGGGCAGCCGGGAACCCTGGGCCTTGGTCGGGTACCTGGTAGAAATACCGTACGCCTACCCTGAGTTGACCGTCTATGAGAACCTGGAAGTTGCCCGCCGACTGCACCCTGGCACCCCACCCAAGGCGGTTGGGCAAATCATCGAGCGCATGGGGTTGGCAGCTTACGCCGACCGGCGGACTGGCACTCTTTCCCATGGCAATGCACAGCGGCTGGGATTGGCCAAGGCATTTCTGCATGCTCCCAAGTTGCTTATTCTGGACGAGCCGGCTCTTGGCCTGGACCCGGCCGGAATCGTCGAGATCCGCGAGCTGCTGCTAGAACTGACCCGCGAACAGGGCGTGACGGTCTTCATGTCGAGTCACATCCTGGCTGAAGTCTCACGTCTTGCCGGGCGGATAGGGATTATCCACAAAGGGCGCCTGCTCCAGGAATTGAATACCGATGAGCTGGAGCGGAATCGAAAGAGGCGGCTTTTATTGCGGGCGCGGGATGTTGAGTCGGCCCACCGGGCGTTGATAGACGCCGGGCTGCCTGCCGAGATCCTCCAAGACGGAACCATAGAGCTCAAAAATGTATCTTCTGTGGAACGCCCTGATGACATCAACCGCCTCCTGGTGGGTGCCGGGACCCCGCCAACTCAGTTGATGGTTGAGGAAGAGGAACTAGAGCAGTATTTCCTCAGGTTGGTTGGAATGGATGGAGGACTGCAAAATGAATAACCTTTCAGATATGATTTGGATAGAGTTGCGAAAAGCAATCCGCTCCAGAATGCCTCTATGGACCGCTCTGGGATCCCTGTTTATGCCATTAGGAATCGCCTTCTTGATTTTTGTATCTAAGAATCCGGAGATTTCCCAAAAGCTTGGCCTGGTCAGCGCCAAAGCCAACCTGATAGCGTATTCCGCTACAGATTGGCCAACTTACCTAAGGTTGTTTGGCCAGATAATTGCAGCCGGCGGATTCTTTTTATTCGTCCTGGCCGTTAGCTGGGTATTTGGCCGCGAATTTGCCGATGGCACCCTGAAGGATATGCTCGCCGTACCGGTCCAACGCTCGAGCATACTCCTGGCAAAATTTATTGTGGTGGCTATCTGGTCTGCTGCACTGACCATAGTTATTTTTATTGCCGGCATGGTTATGGGTGTGGTCATCAAACTCCCGGGGGGCTCGATCAGCGTTGTTCTCCAGGGCAGCGTCCTCCTGGCGATAACCGCCTGTCTGGAGATTGCAGTTGTTATGCCCTTCGCGCTCTTCGCCAGCATGGGAAGGGGGTACCTGTTGCCAATGGGGGTAGTGATTCTCATGGCGATCATGGCAAATCTGATCGTTGTAACTGGTTGGGGTGAATTCTTTCCCTGGTCGGTTCCCGGGCTATATTCACAAGGCATGCACCTCACACCGATCAGCTATTGGATTGTGATCTTAACGTGTCTGGTTGGCATGTTCGGAACGTATCTTTGGTGGATGTTTGCAGATCAGAGCCGTTAGATCTTATTGGGGCGTCTCCAGCATAAGCTCGTTCCCCAGAGATTGACAACAGGCATACTGTGAGGTATATTTACCTTTAATAATAAACCGGCGGTCGGTTTAAAAGAGGGTAGCAGCATGCCCCGAATCGTCAAAGAAGATGAATACGCCGTGAGGCGCAACGAGATCCTGGATGCGGCCCAACGCCTGGTGTATACCAAGGGCTTTGGGCAGATGACGATCCAGGATATCCTGGACGAGCTGCAGATTTCCAAGGGTGCGTTCTATCACTATTTTGACTCGAAACATGCCCTGCTGGAAGCTCTCATTGAACGTTTGCAAGCTGAGGCGGAGAAGATCCTGATCCCGATCACGCAGGACACTCAACTATCCGCACTCGAAAAACTCGAGCGCTATTTTGCCACTGCCGCCCAATGGAAAACCGCACAAAAAACCTATCTGCTGGCGCTGCTGCGCGTCTGGTATAACGACGATAACGCTATCGTCCGCCAGAAAGTGTTTGCAACGGCGGTTAAACGGATCACGCCTCTACTCTCAGTGATCATCCGCCAGGGTATCCAGGAAGGCGTCCTGACGACCCCCTATCCTGACCAGGCGGGCGAATTAGTCTTGTCTCTTATCCAGGGGCTTGGGGAAACCTATGCTAAAATGCTGCTCTCGCCTGAAGCGGAAGGCGGCGATCTGCAACACATCCAACGCACTTCCGCTGCCTATAGCGATGCGCTGGAGCGTGTTCTGGGAGCTCCCCCCGGCTCCGTGCATCTCATCGACGCGGCAACGCTGGAAGAGTGGTTTCCTCCCCAAGAGAAGCTGCCCGGTGTGGCGAGTGAAGCGCTGACAGAAGGTATGCGAGTTTCTGAGGTCTGAGAAAATTGTGTAGATCGCTATGCAAATGGAATGCAGAAAGGAATGCCGAAGATGAGATTATACCTACGTCTGGCATGGCGCAATATCTGGCGCCATCGCCGCCGAACCCTGATCATTGCCATCGCCATGTCTTTGGCACTTGGGCTGATGATGTTTTATGATGGGCTGGTGGCTGGTTTCGACCAGGCCATTTATGGCAATGCGATCAAGATTCTGGGTGGAAATATCCAGGTGCACGCCGAGGGATATCGGGCGAAAGCCGCCTCAACTCCGCTCTTACCCCTGGTAAATGACCAGGAAGTGGTAAAGGCTGCCTTGTCAAACTCACAGGTGGTGGCAGCCACGCGGCGGATCAACACAGGGGGATTGGCGAGCAGCCCCGAGGGCGCCTTCGCCGTGGGCATCACAGGCATCGAGCCGGAGAAAGAGAAAGATGTCTATGTTATGCAGCAATATGTTATCGCTGGGCGTAATTTGACCGCCGATGACGCGGATATGATCTTCATCGGTAAGGGATTGGCTGATGCCATGGGTGTGCAGGTTGGCGACCGCATCACGCTGACTGGGCGCGCTACCCATGAGCAGATGCGCCGCCGCACGATGACGGTGGTTGGCATCTATGACGTGGAGCTGCCCGATATCGAAAAGCGCACGGTTTACATGTCCCTGGGCGAAGCACAGGAGCTTTATGATCTGAGTGGCCAGTCCACCGAGGTGGCGATCGTCCTGAAACAAGTGGGACAGGAGCCTGCCGTGATCGCAGCGCTCAAGCCCAAACTTCCCGGCTACGAGATTGAATCCTTCGAGGCCAATTATCCCGAACTTCAATCCGCCCTGGCGACAAAAGGCGGCGTGATGAACATTTTCAGCGTCGTGATCCTGATGATCGCCGGGATCGGTATCCTGAACCTGCTATTGATGGCTGTTTACGAACGGACGCGCGAGATCGGTGTCTTGGGGGCGTTGGGACTCAAACCGCGCCAGATCTCCCTGCTGTTCATCCTGGAAGGGACGCTGATGGGGCTGGTAGGGGTAGCATTTGGGATCGGGTTTGGTTTGCTGATCAACGGTATCCTAATGCGGGTTGGCCTGGATTTCACGGCATTCTCGAATGTCACCAGTTATATGGCGCTGATCAGCGGGCGTATTTACCCATCCTGGGGGGTTGATAAGCTGCTGGGGCGGGCATTGACGGTGGCGATCATCGCGGCGCTAGCGGCGGTCATTCCAGCGCGCGAAGCCGCGCAGCGCGAACCCGCCGAAGCCCTGCACTACGTGTGAGGTCTACGATGATACAACTCTTCAAAATGGCTTTCCGTGACCTGGGGCGCAACTGGCGCCGCTCATTCTTTTCTGCGCTGGCGGTGGGTATGGCGCTGGCTCTGCTCTTGCTGTTCGCTTCGTTTATCCAGGGCGAAATGGGCATGGCGATCGACACAGCCATCCGGCTGCAAAGCGGTCATTTACAGGTGCGGGCGAAATCTTATGACGAGAGCAAAACCAGCCTCAAGTGGGAGGACCTGATCGAAAATCCCGATCAGGTCGCCGCCCAGATTGCCGCGCTGGCCCCTGTCAAGGTCGCTACACCGCGGCTGTTTGCCACCGGGTTTGTCTCCATCAGTAACGAATCGGCTGGGGTGAGAATCTACGGGATCGATCCGCTCTCTGAAGCGAATGTCCCTTACCGGGAAGGCATGATCAGTGGAGATTTTCTTACCCCCGATGACCGTGAAGGGGTGCTCATTGGCAAGCCACTCGCAGATAAGCTGGGACTGAAAGTGGGCGACTCGATCAGTCTTTCGGTCAACACCTCCAACGGCGATGTGGACGAACAGATTTTTACTATCCGGGGCATCTACTCCACAAAGACGAACGGTTTCGATAGCGCCATCGTCTTCCTGCCGCTGGCCAAGGCGCAGGCCTTCACCCAGGCTGGAAACCACGCCAGCACGGTCTTTGTGCTGCTGAAGGACAGCTCGCAGACCGACGCCATCGTGGCCGCGTTACAGAACCCAAACTACCAGGTGCTGACCTGGGTCAAGATGAATGATTTGATCGTCCAGTATGAAGACCTGGCGAACAGCTACATGGTTTTCTTCTACCTGATTGTGTTAGGCATCTCCGCTACTGTGATCATCAATACCCTGATCATGTCGGTCTTCGAGCGCACCCGGGAGATCGGCATCCTTGCAGCGATCGGCATGAAAGGTCGCCGCATCATGGCGCTGTTCCTGGCCGAATCCACGCTGCTGGCCATAGCTGGGATCATCCTGGGATTGATCCTCGGCGGGCTGGTCGTTGCCTACTTCACCAAATACGGTTTTTATATTGGAAATTTTGGCGTCACCGGAATTCTGCTCAACGATATCATTTATACTGAGCTGACCTTGAACGATGCGGTCAATCTGACCATTGCGGCGTTCGTCGTCACGCTTCTGGCCGGGCTATATCCAGCGGTGCTGGCAGCCCGGATGGAACCCGTAGAAGCTCTGCGGGCCGAGAAGTAGTGGATTACAAACATCCGGAGAATAAAGAACATTCTGCGAATAAAGAGCATTCGACGGATTAGGAAATCCGGCGAATAAAGAACATCCGTAAGGAGAACAACATGGAAGTCATAAAGATTGAGAATATTACCCGTACTTTTAAAACCGGCAAAGTCGAGACTCAAGCTCTGCGCGGTGTCAGTCTTACCATTGAGAGTGGTGAATTCACTGCCCTGGTCGGACCTTCTGGCTCGGGTAAGACCACCCTTTTGCAGTTGATCGGCTGCCTGGACCTACCGACCAGCGGGCAGGTGTTGATCAACGGCAAGGATGTCAGCCAGCTCAACCGCAACCAGCGCGCTGACATGCGCCGGGGGACGATTGGCTTTATCTTTCAATTCTTTGCCCTGATCCCGACCCTGACAGCTTATGAGAATATCGAAATGCCGCTGCTGTTGAACGGACATAGCGCTGCTGAGCGGCGCCAACGGATCATGCAATTACTTGAATCAATTGACCTTTCCGATCGCGCTGCCCACCGACCAGACCAATTAAGTGGTGGGGAACAACAGCGCGTGGCGGTGGCACGTGCCCTGGCGACCAAACCAGCGCTGATCCTGGCTGACGAGCCAACGGCTAACCTGGACACACCCAACGGCGCGCAGGTGATGGAAACGATGCTGCGGCTCAACCAGGAGACCGGCGTCACCTTTGTATTTGCCACGCACGACCCGCGGGTGATTAAATACGCCCGGCGCGTGATCACCCTGCGGGATGGTCTGATCGTTGAGAATAACAAAGGGGAAATGGCCGCCTCGGGAGCATGAGATGAAATTGAAGGCACTCGTAAACAGGTTTACCCCGATCCTGCTGGTACTATTCACCCTTAGCGGATGCAGCGCATTGGGTAAATCAACGCCAACGCCGTTGCCGACCGTCGTACTGGGCGGCAACCAGGTATCCACTCAGGTCTCACCCCAGGGAATTGGCGCGGGTGTAACGGCTTCAGGGGTTATTGTGCCTTCCCAGGAGGCCCAATTGGCATTTGCGTCGGGAGGGAATGTTCAATTGTTGAATGTCGCAGTGGGTGATCGGGTAGAGGCGGGGCAGGTACTGGCTCTGCTGGCCGGCAGCGAGCAGCTCCAGGCTTCTTTATCGGGGGCTGAATTGGAGGTTCTAACCGCCCAGCAGGCGCTGCAAAAGCTCAGCGATGACCTGCCGGAGGCGCAGGTTGCAGCGTTGCAGGCCCTGAATGATGCCCGGGATGCCCTCCACGACGCTCAACGGAGGATCGATGGCTTCGGAGTTCCCTCCGAGCCGATCGATATCCAGGTGGCCCGCTCAAGTGTGGCCCTGGCCAAGCATGCCCTGGATCAGGCGAAAAAGGACTTCAAGCCCTATGAGAACAAACCCGAAAACGACTTCAAACGGGCAACGCTGCTCAACAAGCTGTCGGACGCGCAGAATCAGTACGACGAAGCCGTCAAGCAGTTGAACCGGTTGACCGGCGTCACCGTCCCCGAGTTCGACATCGAGCAGGCGCAAACCGAGCTGGAGATCGCCCAGGCCAGGCTCAAACTGGCAGAAGATAAGTACGAACTGCTCAAAAGCGGCCCGGACCTCGAGGCGCTGGAACTGGCCCAGGCCCGCCTGAAGAACGCTCAGGACCAGGCAGACGCCGTCCGCGCCAGCCTGGCTAACCTGGAACTTAAGGCGCCCTTTACTGGCACGGTAAGCAAGGTCAACATCCATAGCGAGGAATGGGTCATGCCAGGCCAAACGATCCTGACGCTGGCCGACCTGGAAGCCCTGCGCGTCGAAACCACCGACCTGAGCGAACGCGATGTTCCCAAGCTCGAGATAGGTCAAATTGCCACGGTCTTCATCAAGGCGTTGAACCAAGATGTGACCGGGCGCGTAGGCGAAATCTCACCTCTGGCCGACACGCTCGGCGGAGACGTGGTCTACAAGACAACCATTGATCTGGATACGCGCCCCCCTGGCCTGCGGGCGGGGATGAGCGTCGAAGTACAGTTTGGAACGGATCAATGAAACCCAAAGACTGGCTTGCCTTCTCTCTGCTGGGCCTCGCCTGGGGCTCGTCCTTCCTCTGGATCAAGGTCGCCGTCCAGGAGATCGGCCCGTTCACCCTGGTGGCTTTCCGCCTGCTGTTTGGCATTCTGGGCTTGCTGGCGGTGGTGGCTTACAGCCGCCCGGCTTGGCCCGCTAACCGACGGTTGTGGCTGGCCCTGGCCGTGCTGGGCATTACCAACACGGCCTTGCCCTTTGTGCTCATCTCGTGGGGGGAAATTTACATCGACTCGGCCTTAGCCGCCGTGCTGAACAGCACCGTGCCGCTCTTTACCATGCTCATCGCCAACTTCTTCTTGCACGACGACCGCCTGACGCTCACCCGCCTGGTGGGCTTGCTGATCGGCTTTGCCGGGATCGTGGTGCTGCTCTTGCGTGACCTGGAGGCTGGCGTTCGCAGCAGCATTTTGGGGCAGGCGGCGGTGCTGATCGCCGCCATGCTGTACGCCGCCAGTTCGGTCTTTGCCCGCCGCAACGCAAAAGGCCTGTCACCCACCGTACAGGCCCTGGTCCCGCTCCTGGTGGCCGACGCTGCCGTGTGGCTGGTCACTCCCATCGTGGAAGCTCCCTTTACCCTGCCGCGCCTGCCGCTGACCTGGCTGGCCATCGCCTGGCTCGGACTGATCGGTTCCTGCTTCGCCTACTTGCTCTATTTCTACCTGCTGCACTCGGTCGGCCCGACGCGCGCCACGCTGGTGACTTACGTCTTCCCGTTGGTGGGCGTGGTGCTGGGCGTGATCTTCCTTGACGAGCTGCTCGACTGGCACCTGCTGGCCGGCGGGGGGATGGTAGTTGCCAGCATCGCCGTCGTCAATCGAAAGACGTAGGGAATTTAATGAGGAAACCAGGAAAATAGGAGTCCAGGAAAATAATCCTTTGTCTTTTTCCTGGATTCCTCCATTCCCGGTTTCCTAAGAAGAAATCGCTACCATTTGTCGTAGTCTTCTGAATGCTTGCGGAATTCGATCCGCTCCGCCCCGCCCAGGGCTGGCACGCCGACCTGCGCCAGCTGCAGCAGGCGCGTCAGGTATATGATCCGGCAAGCCTCCTCCAGGCTGGAGCACCACTGGTAAGCTTCTTCGAGCACCGGGCCGATGGAGAAGCAGCCGTGCCCACGCAACATGAAGATTTTGTACTCGCGCAGCATTTTGGCAGCCAGCTTGGCGACTTCTTTTGAGCCGGTAGTGAGTTCAGCCTGGACGATGGGCACTTTCCTCAACACATAAGAGCCTTCGTTATCGATCGGGATGATCGCGTCCTGCTCGACCAGGGAAAGCGCCACGGCGATCGGGGGATGGACGTGGACGATGGCCAGCGCCGAGGTGTTCTGGTATATGGCGCGGTGCACCACCAGCTCACTGGAGGCGAGCATCACGCCGCTGTCGTTCTCCTCCAGCCCGGTCTCGATCAGGTCCTTCTCGGTCAGATGGTTGAGCATGGCCCCGGTGCGGGTGATGAGGATGCGATCGCCCAGGCGCGCGCTCATGTTGCCGCCGTGGGAGGAGGTCAACCCGCGAGCGAATAAGTCTTGTCCGAATTTTTGAAACTGCTCAAGCATGGATCGTCTCCTTCGCCGGGCGCTTGTCCAGGTCCGCCAGGCCTAATGCGTCTAATTTGCGCGGAGTGGGCACGCCATCCTGGGTCCAGCCTCGAAAGCGGTAATACTCACCCAGCATCGCATCCAGGTCAACGGTGCGTCCCCGGCTGCCGCCTTTTTCCAGGGGTTCTGCCAGCAGGCGCGGCGGCAGGGTGTCGTCAGCCCGGGAGAAACCAGCCTGCAGGTTGTACAGGCGTTCCAAATTCCAGATGCGCTCGCCAGCAGTTTGCAAGTCCTGGACTTCGTAATGGGTTCCGGTGACGGCGGAGAGCATGCGGGCGAAGAACTCATCCCCGATGGCGAAATTGACGAACTTGCACATGCCGATCGAGTCGATCACCGCGCTGGTGTGCTGCAGCACGATCAACAGGCCAGCCTTGCCCTCGGCCGCGAAGCGGTCGAGCATCTTCGGCAGCCCGAGCAGTTCCGGCCCGAGCATATTACCCCGCAAGTGGCACGCCCCGCGGTTCGAAGTGGCATACAGCAATCCCTGACCCTGCATGCCGCGCGGGTCGTAGCCTGGCATTTCCAGCCCCTTGACCTGCATCGCCAGTTCGGGGGCTTCGCAGCGCAGGGCCAGCCGGCGCGAACCCTCGGCCAGGAGGGCTCCCTGGCCGCGCCGGTAAGCGATATCTTCGATAGTTGACAGCAGCAAGTCTGCCCGGCCGAATCGCAACTCACTGTTGAGTAGCCCGTGCTCGGCCAGTTCCATGGCGCAGCCGATCGTGCCGCCGGTCGAGATGGTGTCCAGGCCCAGCCGGTTGCACAGGTAATTGGCCTCGATCAGGGTCTCGAAATCGGCGATGCCCAGGTTGGAGCCCAGGGCGAAGATCGTCTCATATTCGGGGCCTTCACCTTTTTCGGTGGCGGTATGCGTTTCGCGCTTGCAGCCGATCGGGCAGCTCCAGCAGGCGCTGCGCTTGGTGAGGAACTCTTCCCGCAGGCGTTCGCCGGAGATCGCCTCCGCCTGCTCGAACTCGCCCTGCTGGAAATTGCGCGTGGGCAGCACCCCATACCAGTTCATCAGATTGACCAGCACTGAGGTGCCGAATTCGGGTAAGCCTTGCGAGGTGCGCGGTGAAGCGGAGATCATCTTGCGTGCTTCGTATTCGACGAAGTCCAGGGCCTCTTTTTCGGCGACGCCTGGCCGGTGTTGTCCGCGCGCCCGGATTGCTTTCAGGTTCTTCGACCCCATCACCGCGCCGACACCCCCGCGGCCGTAGGCTTTGCCTTCGTCGTTCATGATCGCCGAGAATAAGACCAGGTTTTCACCCGCCGGACCGATGCAGACAGCCGATGCCCCCTTATCGTGCAGTTTGGCGATGGTCTGCGGGATCTCCAGCCCCCACAGGTCGTCTGCCGTGTGAAGCGTCCCCCCCTGCTCGTCGACTTCCAGCCAGACTGGTCGTTCGGCGACGCCGCGGATGACCAGGGCGTCGTAACCGGCCCATTTCAGGCGCACCCCGAACTGGGAGCCGCTGTTCGAATCCATTACCGTGCCGGTCAGGGGAGAGAGCGTGCTCAGGCTGGAACGGCCGCCGGTGGGCACTTGAACTCCCGTCATCGGGCCGGTGCAAAAAGCCAGCAGGTTGTCAGGGCCTAATGGGTCTACCTGCGGGGGAACTTCGGTGTACAGCAGGTAAGCGCCCAACCCTCGTCCCCCCAGGAATTGGGACAATATCTGGCGGTCGATCTGCTCAACCTGGCACGTGCCCTGGCTGAGGTCTACCCTTAATATTCTTGCATGCCATCCATCCATATTTATTCTCTCTCTTATTAGTCGAATAGACTGATAGTTTGGTGGTCATATAGTCAAGATTAACAATTTTGTGTGGTCATCAAAGTGCTAGCAGTTTTTTATCAGTTCCTATACTTATTTGGATACCAGTTCCTCGAATCGTGCAAATGCTTCATCCCAGGCGGGACTGGGGTGGGGGTCATAGGTTCGCCGTTCGATGGAAGCGGCTATAGCCTGGCGGCCCTGGCGGATGTCGGACAGATGCCCGCTGGCGATCACTTGCAGCATAAGGTTGCCCAGGGCAGTCGCCTCGACCGGCCCGGCGACGACTGGCCGCTGGCAGGCATCGGCAGTGAACTGGCACAACAGGCGGTTCTGGCTCCCGCCACCCACAACCCGGATGGTCTCCAGTCTGCGTCCGGTTAACATTTCCAGGTCTGCCAGCAACTGGCGCGACTTTAATGCCAGGCTTTCCAGGCAGGCGCGCGCGATTTCGCCCACGCCCAACGGCTCGGGCTGGCCCGTGCGCCGGCAGTAGGCGTGGATCTTATTCGGCATATCCCCGGGGCTGAGGAATTCATGCGCATCGGGGTCGACCAGGCTGCGGAATGGTTCGGCCTTTTCGGCCAGGGCTAACAGCCCGTCCCAGGTGTACGCCTGGCCTTCCGACTGCCACTGGCGGCGGCACTCTTGCAGCAGCCACAAGCCAGGGATGTTCTTCAGGAAACAGATCGCCCCGCCGACGCCTCCTTCGTTGGTGAAGTTGAGCTCCAGGGCTTGGGGGTTAATGATCGGTTCAGGGATCTCAACCCCCATCAAGCTCCAGGTGCCGCTGCTGATGTAGGCGCTGTGCACGTCCAGGTCCGAGATGGCGCCCACTGCGCTGGCTGTGTCGTGGCTGCCGGGGGCGATGACCGAGGTGGATCCGCCCAGGCCGGCTTCGCGGCTGACATCCGGGCGCAGCTCACCCAGCACAGTGCCGGGGGGAACGATGGCTGGCAGGAATTGTGTCGGGATATTTAACCGGCTTAAGAGGCCTGTCGCCCAGATCCTTTTACGGGCATCCAGCATCTGGCTGGTGGTGGCGATGGTGTATTCGACCGCCATCTGGCCGGTCAGCCAGTAATGGAAAAGGTCTGGCATCATCAATAACTTATCCGCCCATTCCAGCTGTGGGTCGTTTGCCTGGACCATACTGAACAGCTGGAAGAGGGTGTTGAGCTGCATGAACTGGATTCCAGTTTGCTGGTAAATCTGGTCGCGGGGTACCTTCGTGACAGCCAGCTCGGGCATACCGTCGGTGCGGCTGTCCCGGTAATGATGGGGGTTGCCGATCAGGTGACCTGCCCGGTCGAGCAAGGCGAAATCCACGCCCCAGGTGTCGACGCCGATGCCAGCTACTGGCTGGTCAAATTGGGCGCTGTAGCGAGCCAGGCCGGCTTTGATCTCTGTCCACAATTGCAGTACGTCCCAGTGCAGGTGACCCAGGATGTTCACCGGCCCGTTGGTGAAGCGGTGCATTTCCTGCAGTCGAAAGCAACTGCCGTCCCATTGGCCGAGCAGAACTCGACCACTGGAAGCGCCCAGGTCGATCGCCAGGAAGTTAGCCATTTTGGTCATCATTTACTCAACTGGCTTCGCCGGTAGTGCTCGTCCAGACGGTGGTCGATGCGATCGACTTCGTTTTCGGACATATAACGCGGCCCTCCCAAGGCATAAGAGCCCAACAAGACCCTGGCCCATTTATCAGCCATCAAAGAGATGTTGAATACCTCCTGAGCAGTCTGGCCCAGGGCTACCATCCCGTGGTTGACCATCAAAAGCAGCTTAGGTGGATAACCATGCAGCTCCTGGTAATCCCTCAGGGTATCCCGGGCTGCCTCGGCCAGGGCATGCCCCGGGTCGATATAGGGGATGACTGCTGGTACTTTACCGCACAGGACGATCGCGTCCGGATAAATATGGCGCAGGAACGGCTCGACGCCGAGCTGGCTGCACAGAAACTGGTTGACGGCGACCGGGTGCGTATGCGCCACCCATTTGGCGCCGCCATCGGTCAGGCACAGGGCGTGTAAAAAGGTCTCTACCGAGGGTTGGCGGTGGGAACCATCCGCCAGGGCGCGGTGCAATCCCTCGGCGACCTGGGTATCGCGCAGCGGGCCGGCGGCCAACAATTCCAGAACGGAGGCGAACCGTACCCGGCTGAAACCGCTTGCATCAATTTTGCCCAGCTGGCTGCCGGAAGCCTTGATCCAGAAAGTGCCGTCGCCGCAATCGGCGCTGGTGTTGCCTTCGCCCAGGATGACGAGCTGCCGCTCCTCGCGGCCCAGTTCCCGCGACAAGCCGATCAGTTCGCCCAGTATGAAGTCATGCTCACTCATCTGATGCGCCTATCTCATGTAGGCGGCCATGACGCCGCCATCCACAGTGAGCACGCCACCCGTCGTGCGACTGGCGCGCGGGCCAGCCAGGAAGCTGATCGCCTCGGCGATGTTCTCGGGATAAACGTTGACTTTGAGCGTGGTGCGCTGCCGGTAATATTCTTCCAGCTCTTCAGGCTTAATCCCATAACCAGCCGCCCTGGCCTGGCGCCAACCCTGATTCCAAATGCTGCTCCCCTGGATGACGGCATCGGGCATGACTACGTTGACCCGGATGCCGTAGGCTCCGCCCTCCTCGGCCAGGCAGCGCGCCATTTGCAGCTCGGCAGCTTTGGCTGCTCCGTAAACCGAGGCGTTCTTAGCCGCCACTACGCTGTTTTTGCTGGCAACGTAAACCAGGCTTCCACCCATCCTCTGCCGGATCCAGATCCGGAAGGCCTCCCGGCTGACCAGGAAATAGCCTTTCGCCAGGATGTCCAGCGTGCGATCCCAATCGGCCAGGCGCACCTCCTCGATCGGCGCGCTGATGGCGATCCCCGCGTTGCTCACCACGATATCGACACCACCGTAAGCCAGCACCACCTGTTTGAACGCTGCGACCACCGCAGCCTCGTCAGTCACGTCACAATGTACAGCCATCCCACGGCGAAAACCCTGGGCTTTATCAATCTCTTCAGCGACGGCTTGCGCCCCTTCCAGGTTGAGGTCGAAGATGGCGACGTGAGCGCCGTCTTGTGCCAACCGGTGGGCGGTGGCGCGGCCGATCCCGCTCGCCCCGCCGGTCACCACCGCCACTCGCCCGGCCAGCTCGCGGGGCGGGGGTTTTACGGTTAATTTGTACAGCTCCAGCGGCCAGTACTCGACGTCGTAGGCCTCCTGGGGATCGAGGCTGACAAACTGGCCTAAGGACTGGCTGCCCTCCATGACCTGGATGGCGCGCTGGTAGAGCTGGCGGCTGACATCGGCGGCCTGGGCATCGGCACCGGTCGTGACCAGGCCAATGCCCGGGATCAGGATCACCCTGGGATAGGGATCGCCGATCTTATCCCCGGCGCGGCTGCAGGCTGCGAAGTAGGCGGCGTAAGCGGCAACGAAACTTTCGACACCAGCCGCCAGCCCGGCGGGGAGTGCTTCTTCGCCTTCTTCGGGTCGCCAGTCCACGAACAAGGGCTGGCGCTTGGTGTGCACCAGGTGGTCTGGGCAAGCCGCCCCCACCTGGGAGAGATTGTCTGCGCCTGCGCTTCCCGTAAATGCAAGCACTTCCGGGCTATCGTCCACCTGCAAGATGGCTGGGCGTTCTTTACTGACTGCGCCGCGCAGTTCCGGCAAGACCCTGGCCAACACCTGGCGGCGTTGCTCAGCGACCAAAGCAGGCACACTGTTCCCCGGAAAGATCACCCGCCCCTGGCGGCGGTTGGCGATGAAGTCCTCCGCTTCCTGGATCACCCGGATGGACCGCTGATAACATTCCTGGCTGGTTTCCCCCCAACTGAGCAGGCCGTGCTTGCCCATCACGACCAGTTCAGCTTTCGGGTTAGCCTGTATCCCCTGGGCGATCCATTTGCTCAGCGTGAATCCCGGGCGGGTGTAGTCGATCCATACGGCTCGTTCTGCCCATAGCTCCTGGCACAGCTCCTGGCCAGTAGAAGAGCACGCCAGGCTGATCACCGCGTCGGGGTGAGTATGATCGACGTGCCTGGCGGGGACGAAAGCGTGCAGCAGGGTCTCGATCGACTGGCGGGGCCGGTTGAGGGCGTGTGTGCAATGGGAGAGATAGGCCACCATCTCTTCGTCGCTCATCGCTTGGCGGGCGATCAATGGAGTGATCTCAGCCAGGCGCAGCCCGGCGAAGCCCTGCTCAGTGATGTCGGCCACATCGCTGCCGGAGCCTTTGACCCATAACACCTCCACCGGGCGACCCAAATGGTCGGTCTCCATTATTTTGGCGCTGGTGTTGCCGCCATAGACATTGACCACGCGGCGGTCGCGCCCCAGTAGGTTGCTGCGATATACCAAGCCATCCAGCTCGGGTCGTTTTTGTGCTTCTTCTTCATTCCAGAGATTTCTTGGCATGGATAAATCATCACTCCGCTTGCAAAACTAAGTTACCTTTATTGTACTTTCACCGCATTATGCTTGGGCGCTTCACATAATGCCTGAAATACTGCGTCTGTCACAGCCGCTGGCACCTCACAGCCTGGGCTGAGCATATAGCGCGCCCCCTGGGCCACTCGCAGGCACTCCATCGCCCGCGCGGCGCAGGTTTGGGGGCTGGCCTGGAGCATATCCGCCACAGGGTCGAGGTTGCCTTTGAAGCACTTGCCGGCCCTGGCATATACTTCCCGGGCTGCGGAGAATTCCACCAGGTGGTCCACGTTGAACAGATCGGCTCCAGAAAAGACCATATCGGTCAGGAGGTGGGCGGTTTTACCGCAGATGTGCAGTTTGATCAGGGCGCCGGCCTGATGGACGGCCGCACACACGCGTTGTTCGTAGGGCAGAGCGAACTCGCGGTACATCCTGGCTGAGATCAAAGAGGCAGCTGCGTCGCCAGCTCCGATCACCGGCGCGCCAGCTGCTACCTGCATAAAGCAAAAATCGATCACAATCTCCGTCAGGAAGTCCAGCAATTGGTGAGCGAGCCTGGGTTGGTCGACCAGCATCACCAGGAACTCGGAGACGCCACACACGGAACACGCCTCGGCGAAGGGCATATCCACCCAACCCAACACCAGGCACTCGTCGCCGGCGGCCTGCACCATCTCGCGCACGGCCAGGGTGCGGTCTGCCATGCGGCATTCTGGACGGAACCTAAGCGGCCTTTTAAGGTTTCTCAGGTCGTGCTCGGAACGTACCAGTGGTTTTGCCAAGTAAGGAGGCCTGTCTTCTGGATAGATCATCTCGCCGTCCAGATCGGCCGAAATGCGAAAGGCATCGCTGCAGGCAGTGATGGCGTCGACTCCAAAGGTCTGGCGAACCTTGAGCTGTGCCTCAGCCATGGAATGACCGTCCGCGGCGAACTGCCGATAAGAGACTCCCACCCTGTCCGCCGAGAAGGACATCAGCAGCGGAAACACCGGCACCCGGTCCACAGGATCTCCCTGGATGGTCGCTAAGCAACGTTCCTTGCTATTCATCAAATTCTTTGCGTTAAAAATCGCATGAACTACCTGTACAACGGTCCGAAGTTGGCACAGGCGCGGAAATCAGCGCCCTCCAAATCTAACGTGCCGAAGGCCGTCCAAGCGTGCGGCCGGTAAACCTTCTCCTCAGGCACGTTGTGCATGTACACCGGAATGCGCAACATGGCGGCCAGGGTGATCAGGTCAGCTCCGATGTGTCCGTAGGAGATCGCCCCGTGGTTGGCGCCCCAATTGTTCATCACGCTATAGACATCGCGAAAAGGACCGCTGCCGGTCGTGTTGGGCACGAACCAGGTGGTTGGCCAGGTCGGGTTGGTGCGCTCGTCGAGGGCCTGGTGCACGTCGTCAGGCAGGTCGATCGTGTAGCCCTCGGCGATCTGCAAGGCTGGCCCCAGCCCTTGCACCAGATTGAGCCGGCACATGGTGACCGGCATCTCACCGCGCGTCCTGAAACGCGTCGACCAACCTCCGCCGCGGAAATATTCCGTCATACCGGCATGCCAGGTAGTCGCTCCCAGGCAACGCTCGACTTCTTCTGGAGTGATCTGCCAGAAAGGTTTCATCCCTGGCTGGCCCTCGATCTCTTGCTGGCCCGTGGCGTCCAGCGCCGCCGGCCCGGAGTTAATCAGGTGCAAGAAACCGCCCGCCGCGCGCCCGGTGAGATCGTAGCCGGTCATGCGCGTGACCGCGGTTGGACTCCAGTAGGTGCGCACGTCGGCGAAGATCTGGGCTGTGCCGGTCAGCAGGTGCCCGAAGAGCATACTCACCCCGTTCAGGGCGTCGTTTTCAGTGGCGAAGATGTAGGGCTGGCGGATACCATTCCAGTCAAAGGAGGAGTTGAGAATGGCCTCCATGAAGTCGCCGTTCGGGAAGTGGTCGGTCCACTGGCGCTGCCCCTGGAAGCCACCGGCGATGGCGTTGCGCCCCTGAGCCTCCTCGGCGTAGCCCAGCCCGGCCAGGCGGGGATTGCCGACCATCAGGTCGCGGGCGATCAAGGCCATCCTGACGGAGGTGGCCCAGTCCTGGTCTTTTTGCGCCCGGCTGCGGGTGTGCTTGGAATCATTGTAGTCCTTGCCTTCCGGGCAGTTGGCCTTAACCCAGGACATGGCCTGTTCGTACTCCTCTTTATCGAAGATCTCTTCATCGATGCGCCGGATGAACTCGCTCATATCGATCGATTCCACTCGCATCCCCAGGTAGTTCTCGAAGAAGGGCTGGTCGACGATCGAGCCGGCGATGCCCATCGAGACACCACCCATCGCGGCGTAAGACTTGCCGCGCATCCAGGCCACGCTCAACCCAGCCCGGGCGAAGCGCAGCAGTTTACCCTGCACGTCCGCGGGGATGGTCGTGTCGCCCAGGTCCTGGACATCCCGCCCATAAATGCCGAAGGCGGGCAAACCTTTTTGAGCGTGCGCGGCCAGAACGGCTGCCAGGTAAACAGCCCCTGGGCGATTCGAGCCGTTGAAACCCCAGACAGCTTTGGGGATCAGGGGGTCCATATCCATCGTCTCCGCGCCATAGCACCAGCACGGCGTAACCGTGAGAGACACCCCTACGCCTTCCTTGGCGAACTTAGCCGCGCAATGGGCCGCCTCGGCCACACCGCCGATGCAGGTGTCGGCGATGACGCATTCGACCGGCAGGCCGTTGGCATGGTGCAAGTTGGCGCTCAGGAAAGCAGCCACATTCCTGGCCATCCCCAAGGTGGTATCTTCGAGCATTTCGCGCACGCCTTTCCGGCGCCCGTCGATGGCTGGGCGGATGCCGATCTTAGGCTGTTCGCCGATCAACCGGTTTAGTGGCGGGTTCATTTTGATTTCAAAGTCAGCCATGGTTAAATACTCCTTATGATCACACCTTTTCAGTAAATCCCTCCTGGATAACCCACTCCAGGTGGTGGTCTAGCAAGGTCTCGTAGCGCGGCCGGCCAGCGTCGTCCCAGCCCAGCATGCGGTAATAAGTCTTGATCGCCGCCATAAAGGCTTCCTGGTCGAGGTGTTTTCCGTCCCAGCGCGCCCCGGGCATGCGGATCGGCTCTTCGAAGAAGCGCGCTGGCAGGGTATCCTCAGCTGCGGTTAACCCTTCCCTCAGGTTGTAGACCCGCATCAGGTGCAGGCGCCGCTCGCCAAAGCGCATGATCTCGTAGGCGGAGGTGTTCCAGCCAGTGACCGCGCCAAGCAGCTCAGCCATATCCTGCAGGCTCAGCAGGCGGGTGGGGGCGATAGCAAATATGCACAGGTCGAGCGCATCGGCGGCAGACCAGAGGGTCGCCAGGGCTTTGAAATTGCGGACTTTATCCTCCCCCAGGTAGTCCATCGGGATGCGCTCCAGGATGCCGACCGTGCGTGAGCTATCCAGGGTGTGTTCCCAACCCACCTGGGTGTCATAGTCCCAGTCGTGCTCGCAAATCTCGTAGCGCGGCCCCACCGGAGCGGTGGCATAGCCCAGGGCCAGGTTGGTCTGGGTGCGCGGCTCGAAGCACACCATCTCTTGACCTTTGACCTGAAGGGCATATCTTCCCGCCTCGCCGCCGATCTGCGCTGCAGCGCGGCGGGAGCCTTCAGCCAGCAGGTCGCCAAACCCTCGCCGGTCGGCGATATCCCGGATCGTCCCCAAGACAGCGGCCGGGTCGCCGAAGCGCAGCGGCTGATCGACCATGCTTTTCGGCAGCAAGCCCAATTCAGCGCATTCCATCGCCATCGAAAGGGTGAAGCCAAGTGAGGTGGGGTCCATGCCCAGTTCGTTGCACAGCACGTTGGCCTTGAAGATCGTCTCCAGGTCGGAGATGCCCAGGTTCGGCCCAAGCGTCCCGGTGATCTCCTGGTGGATAGCGCCAGCGCGCGGGTCGTAAGCGGCGTCGTCAGCGGTTCCGAAGAACTTAATGCAGTTGTTTGGGCAGCCAGGGCAGACGCCATCTTGGCGGTAATGGGGAAGGAACAGCCTGGCTTCGTAGCTGTCGGCGGCCGCGAAGATCGCCTGGCGGTAATTGTGCGTGCACAGGGCGGCGTCCAGGCCGTGCAAGTGTACCCAGGCCGAGAAACCGGGCGGGTCAAGCTGCCAGCGGGTGAGGGCGTTGACGCGCATCTTAGCCCGGTAGGTGTCTGTGAGGCGGGTGCAGGTCCCTTCATCGGCGACCGGTGGGCGGTGGTCGCCCCGGATCACGACCGCTTTCAAGCGCTTTGACCCCATCACCGCCCCTATCCCCATGCGGGCAGCCTGGTAGCTGCGCTCGCTGACCAGGCTAGCAAAGCGCACCAGGCGCTCGCCAGCCGGGCCGATGACAGCGGTGTGGATCCCGCTCCCCAACCTGGCCTCCAGCCTGTCGACCGTTTGCGACACCGGGCGTCCCCGCAGGTCGGATGCGTCCTGGAATGTCCCCTGTCCATCTTCGATAACTACTATTGTAGGACGCTCGGCTGTGCCATGAAACACCAGGCTGTCCACGCCGCTGCCCTTCAGAGCGATGCCGAAGGGGCCTTCGCAGCGCGCCTCGCCGATGCCACCGGTGAGCGGGCTTTTAGCGGCGGCGGTGTAGCGCGCCAGGCCAGCGTAGGGATGCCCGGCCACGACACTGGAGGTCAGGATCAGCAGGTTGGCCGGGTCAAAGGCGTCTATGCCTGGGGGGCAATCCCGCAAAAGATAATAAGTCGCCAGCAGACCTCCGCCGCCATAGATGCGCCAGAAGCGCTCGTCAGGCCCCTCGACCCAGCTGCGCTGTGTGGCCAAGTCGACGTGCAACACTTTCCCGTGGTAGCCGAAACGGTTAATCGGATCGGGCATGCTTCCCTTCTATTCGCGCTTTCTATAACCTACCTGGCAAGGATTTTGTCAATCTTTTCTTCCATGCGCTTTGCTTCTGCTGGAGCCAGGGCGCCCATTTCAACTTCGCAGCGATATACTCCTCCGGCGGGGATGATCTTAATATTCCCCTTGGATCTTTCAGCCAAGTAGCCTTCCGGTTCGGCGGTGGCAGGTTCGATGAAGCCCAGGGCGTCCTGGTCTGGCGTGCGGCAGATCCAGCGCACGCCCTTATCCAGCTGTGCGGGCCGGTGGCGGACGTAGTCGGCGCTGCCGTCGGGGTGGACCTGCATGCTGTGCGCCCAGCCATCTTTGTCAGCCAGGTAATCGATGAAGAAGACCACCTCAGGATCGAAAGCCAGGCCAGGGGCCATCACGTGGTGTTTCTCAGGATGGTGTTTCAGCTCCTCGATGAATTCCACATAACCGGGTTTGGGCCGGATGTGAGATGGGATGCTGGTCCTCACCCGCACGTGCTCGGGCGTCTTGAGTGCGCTGTAAACCAATCGTCCATAGTCCACCGGCTTGAAGTTGATGTGCGCCAGATACATTAACTCCATTGCGGTGTGTTTGAGGTTGGTAATGGTCAACGACATCCACAACAGGGAAGAACTGGCATACAGCTTCAGCAGGGGTTCAGCCAGGTAATTATGGCTGAAGGCGACGGTGTACTGGTATTGTCCCCCCAGGCCAAGATAAAGGCCACGCTCGTCTTGTCCGAGCACAAGGTAGGCCTTAAGATAGGGCGCGTTGGGCAGTTCGCCGTGCAGGGGGTGAGTGTCTTCCCTGGAGGGGCCGCCCATCGCCGTGGCGCCGCAGTGGAGTAGAAAGCCGCCATAGGTGTCCAAGAACTGGCGGGTGGGGACTGGTTCACTAAACATCGATTTCATGGTCAGGTCCCGGCCGAGGAACTCCGCCCTCCAGATTTGCTGCCCCTGGAAGGGCAGCATCTCCAGCTGGCCAAGGTCGTTTTTCATGCGCAGCCCACAGACGCCGCTCGCGTAGCGAAATTTCGAGGCCGCGAGCGAGCCGTGTTCGACCAGCACCTGTTCCCGCCCGCTAAAGAAGTCAGGGTGCAGGTGGATGGTGGTTTGAGAAGTCGTCATGAGTGAGTCTCCAATGTCTATATCACGGGGTAATGACCACCTTAACCCCGGCTTGTTCTGGATCGGTTAAGGTTTGAAAAGCGGCCTCGGATCCGTCGAGCGGGAAAGTATGGCTGACCAGTAAGTCCGGATCGACCACCCGGCGCGCCAGCAGGTCTACCGCCATAGGGAAATAGTGGTTGGGGATAGCATGGGAGGCGCGCAGCTGTAGTTTCTTGAAGTGGAAGGCGTTAGCGTCGAAAGTGACGTCTTCGCCCGCGCCGAATTCGATCCCGATCAGGCCGATGATCGCCCCGAAGCGGGCGATCTCGAACGCCAGGGGTAAGGTGCGTGGCGGCGAGGTTACCAGCACGCGGTCTAAGCCGCGCGGGACAGCGGTTTTGATGGCTGCCACGATGTCATCCTCGGCCTCGGCCAGGGTCACGTCGGCTCCCATGTGCTCTCCTACTTCTAGGCGGCGGCGACCGCGCGGCGTGGTGCGATTGGAGCCGGTCAGGAACACCCGGCGCGCCCCACGCAGCTTGGCCAGCCGGGTGAGCATCAGCCCGATCGGGCCGGGGCCGAAGACCGCTACTTCATCGGAGAAGTCCGGATCGGCGCGCTGGAGCAGGTCAAGGGCGACGGTCAGAGGCTCGGATAACGCAGCCTGGCGCGGTTCCAGCGCCTGGTCGTCGTAGGTCTGCACCATGTCCGCCTGTATGCGCAGGTAGTCGGCGAATCCAGCCCGGTCGTTCATGTAAGTGATGATGTTCTGGCAGTAAAGCGCCCGGCCGTTCTTGCACTGCTCGCAGACTCCGCAGCCGGTGTTGTTCTCTACAATAACTGCCTCGCCGCCTCGCCAGGCGGTCACCTGTGGCCCGACGGCGGCAATCGTGCCGACCGCCTCGTGGCCCAGGGGAGTCCAGTCCTGGTTGTGGTTCAGGAAATGCAGATCGGTGCCGCAGATGCCGCAGGCGGTGACGCGCACGACCACTTCACCAGGTCCAGGCTCTGGGGTCGGGATTTCTCGCAATTGGAATTGAAAAGGGGCTTTACCCCACAGGGAGCGCATCATATACCTCGGGCTTTCACCCAACCGCGGCTGTCCAAAAAGCAAGGGCACGGGGTTTTCGAAACGGCATATACGGGGGATGAAAGCCCCGTGCCCCTACTAACCTTTGACCGCGCCGACCAGCAGCCCGCGGGCAATAAATCGTTCCAGGGCGATTGCCATGGCGATGACTGGCACGATCATTAAAAGGATCAAGACAGACATGTACCACCACTGAGGCCCACGCGTGGCGTTCTGCGCCGCCACGGTGATCGGCATTGTCTGTGCTTTTGATCCCGAAAGAAACAATGCCAGCAGATACTCGTTCCAGGCGAAAACCAGCACAAACAGGAAGGTTGCCACCAGGCCGGGTACTGCCAGAGGGATGACAATCGAGCGGAAAATACGGTAGCGTGAGGCGCCGTCGATGGCTGCACACTCTTCAAGTTCAATCGGGATGGTCTGGAAATAGTCACGCATCAACCAGACCACGATCGGCAGGTTAACTGCCAGGTAGGTGATGATCAGGGCTGCGCGGGTATCTAGCAGAGCCATGCGCTGGAATAAGATATAGATGGGGATGACCACTGCCACCGGCGGCAGCATGCGTTGTGAGATCAACCAGAAGGCGATGTCGTTGTTCCCTAAGGAACGTTTAAAGCGCCGCCCAATCGTTTGCAACAAGATAACGAACAAGACCAGGGCGGCGACGAGGGTGATCTGCCAGGGAGCGCCCAGGGTGATGGCGAAGATGGCCAGTGCCAGGCAGCCGATGAAGGTGAGGATGGCGCCCAGACGTGGCCGGTATTCAAATCGAATCAGGGCATAGGCAGCCAGGGTGCCTAACAATAGAGCCAGACCCGCACTGACCGGCGCTACGATGGCGGTGTTCAAGTAGTTTCTTCTGGTGTCATTGGCTAAGTCCCCAACCAGGATGTATTGCCAGGCGTGCAGGGACGGTTTGTAATCGACGAAGGGGACGTAAAATGGCCCGGTATTCACATCAATGGGTAGTTTGAAAGAGGTGGTCACGAGCCAATAGATGGGGAACAAACACACGATCGCCCAGATGATCAACGCTAGATAGATGAGCACCATCTCGGCTGGCGATGGGGCGGAAAGGCTTTTGCGCCGGAAAAAAGATTTCAGCATCTCATTATTCTCCCGTGACACGCCGGCGGATCAGGTTGACGTAGGAAATCCCAATGAAGGTGACCAGGAACAGCAGGGTATAAGCGATCGCCGCGGACCCGCCCAGGTCAAGTGAACGCCAGGCGATGAAAGCTTGCAGCGTCAAGGACTCGGTCGCGGTGCCTGGCCCGCCGTTGGTCAAAACATTCGGAAGGTCGATAATCTTAAAGGCTTCGATCATGCGGATCAGGATCAGGGTCGTGGTGACCGGCAAGATTTGCGGTAAGGTGATGTTCCAGAAAGCCTGCCAGCGGTTGGCTCCATCGACCCACGCTGCCTCGATCAGTTCGACGGATTGTCCTTCTATGGCTGCCAGCAGCACGATAAACATGAAAGGCGTCCATTGCCAGATATCGCCGAGCATGGTCGCAGCGCGCGCCCCCCAGGGGTCGTTGACCCAGGAAAACAGGCCCAGCCCCATGGCCTGCCAGATGGGTTGGAAGGGGCCTTTGTCGGTATCGACCAGCATGCGGAACATATAGGCAATGCCGACTGGCGTGATCATCATCGGGATTAGATAGATAACCCGGAAGAAACGCCGGCCAGGGATATGCTGTGTCACCAGCAGGGCCAACCCAAGCCCTAAAGAATATTGAAAGAAGATGTCAACGAATACATAAATTAAGGTGACCACCAGGGTACCCGGGCGGCCAGGCGCGCTGAGGGTTGAAACGACGATCCAGCCCAGCGTGGCGATAAAAAGAAAAACCAGGACATTGCCGAGCAGGCTGCGGATGCTGGCTCTGCGGGCCAGAGATCCTCGGAACAGAGTGAAGAGCAACAGGGCAATAATACTGGCGAATACCAGCCATCCGATCAAAGAAGGAGAGGCAAACAATCCTAGAAAGTGGGTTTTTTCGAGGCCGAAAAACAGCTTTTGAAAATTGGCCAGACCAACAAATTTAATTTCAAAGCCCCCTTTGACGAATTTAAAGCGCGAGAGGGACAGGTATAGCGAGATAATTAGCGGGAATATGGCCAGGAAAAGCACGACCAGGACCGCCGGCATGATAAACACACTACTTGCCAGGCGATCTGCCCGTGACCTGACGCGTAGAAATTGGCCGGCTTGAGGCGGGGCAGCTGCTCCGCCTTCCACCGGTCGGCTCAAGACGGTGTATTCTTGTTCAGTTGACATCTGTCTTTCCCCTTGGAAGTCGTTGGTCGGGGTTTTCGGGCGGATTTCACCCGCCCGA
>Ga0209751_10000957_pt1 | contig 30318 bp, 29 predicted proteins | sample RifCSP13_1_FD_184019 | JGI IMG/M metagenome (GOLD analysis project Ga0209751, IMG submission 184019) | Soil microbial communities from Rifle, Colorado - Rifle CSP2_sed 13_1 (SPAdes) (version 2) | ecosystem: Environmental > Terrestrial > Deep subsurface > Rock core/Sediment | place: Rifle...
GGCCTTTATTTTTAGCCCAAAAGAAATAATTGAAGAACTCAAAAAGGAAGGGATCTAAAATGTCCGCCCAGTAGGGATCGAACCTACGACCTTCTCCTTAAAAGGGAGCTGCTCTACCAGCTGAGCTATGGGCGGTTAGCTTTTACATTATTATATTTTGGGCTAAAAATAAAGGCCTATTGCCAAAAATGGCTAAATATGCTAATTAATTAAGGAAATAAAGGTAGATATTGACCCTTGAAAACTAGGGAAGAAAGGGGAAATAAACGTGAAGAAAACATCAATTTCGATTATTTCGGTTGCTTTTTTCTTAATCACGCTCGGGTTCGCCCGAGCCGAGGAGGAAGTCATTCAACCCGAGTCCTACAAAGACAGAGTGCTCCCGGGCGTTATGATCGTCATGGAACGCGGGAATACCATCTGGGGGACTTGCAAGCAGATTGAGATCGACGGGAATTTGCCGTTTGAGAAAGTCAAAGACCATATGCAGTGCACAAAAATGGTCGCCGAAAATCACACCGGATTGACCGGTGACGCGGCCATGGAAGCGACCAAGAAAATTCAGGTGGGCGAGCCAGTATTCTTTCCGTACTTGACAGTTGCGCAGATCGTGGCGGCTAACGAGGCAAAAGTCGTTGCCGCGGTCCAGGCCAAAGATCAGGAAATTTTGGCCAGAGACCAGCAAATAGCGGAGTTCAAAACGCAGAACGGGGTGTTGCAGGCAAAGTTAAAAAACGCTTCGACAAAGCTCGAGAAGCAGGCCGCGACAATAAGCAGTCTGAAGGGCGTCAGAGATGAAGCGTTGCGCCGCGCATCTGAATTCGGGGATGTGGTTAACGGCGTAGTCGCGGTATATAGCGACACTGTTAAAAGTAACGCCGAAATCTGGAATAGAGTCCTCGCTGCAGCGCGCCCGCTTGACTATCAAACGGAGTTGCCATATCCGTGGTTGGAAGGCAGCGAAGGTTATCTCTTTGGTCTCGCGATAGTGGCGTGTACTATTTTCTGGGCTATCTCTTGGGCTTATCGCACAGTTGAGCATCCGAGAATAACTGTTTTGCTCCGAGAAAACACCATGCTACGTGCTCAGCTCGAGTCGCACGATGCGGCTTCGAAAAAAGGTATCGAGCGATTTAAGGCGGAGCTTGCAAAAAACAAGCCCGGCGCGACGGAGGAGGTTTCTATCGGCAATGCCCCGGATGTTGTCAAGCGAGTCTTTACTTTGCGGCATGTCTGGGAATGTGCTTGTGGCGAAATGGACATTACGGTAATGGACAAAGAGGACCACCGAAAGCGTCATCTCAAACATATGCATCTCCATGGCGACAAGATCGCGGAGATGGCGTTGCGAGCTCTATAAAATAGTTCGTTTGCGCTAACTTTGCATACCCCCGAGGCGTTGTCCGACGGGTATGCCAAGAATCATTAGTCTATTCCTGAGGCATAGTCCGAAGGGTAGAGAAGTTAGTAAAATCATGACCAAAAAGGCGTTGTCTCACAGGACGACGCCTTTTTTGCTATAATAAACTGGTGATTTTTTATTGGTTTATTCAGTATTTTTTAATCTGGCCAATTGCCGGGATTATTTTACGGATTTTCTATAAGATCGAAGTGCGCGGCAGGGAGAATTTAACGGGTGTCAGGGCACCCCTGATAATAGTTTCAAACCATAAAACGCTACTGGACGGTTTTCTTATTGTTATTTCCATGCCGTGGCTCTCGCCGATTTTGCCCGGGCGGTATATCACGGAGGAATTTGATTTCCGGTCGAAGGTACTGAGACTAATCGCCAGATTAAGGATTTTAAAATTATTTTATTTATTGACCGGAGGGTTTCCTTCGGGGCGCGGGCAGGGGATAGAGAAAGCGATTAAATTTCCGACGAGGATATTAGAAAAAGGAGGGACAGTTTTGATGTTTCCGGAAGGATTTTTGATCCGCGGAGACGAGCTTGGATATTTCTATCACGGGACTTCGGCCCTTGCCCTCGAGGCGAAAGTCCTCATCCTACCCATTCACATTAAAACCAGACGGGGATATATCAGGGTAACATTCGGAAAAGTTTTTAATCTTGATGCCGCGAGCAGGGAAGCAGGAACGGAGATCTTGAAGAAAAAAATTCAGGATTTGCAATAACTTTGTTCGCCCTGTGTTTTTTATTTTCCCCTTATTTTTCTCCTATTTCTGTGGCATAATTTGGGGATGTGGGGGATTGCGATGATTTTACTCTCGCAGTAAAATATAATACATGAATCCGATTACAAAACGAGATCTGAAAGAAGCACTCAATGGTATTGCTAAGGCGAAGGATTTAAACGATTTAGCTGGCGATGTTGTTAGGATTGAAAAAAAAGTTGACGGATTGGGAGAGCGGATGAAGAATGTGCCGACGCGGGATGAATTTCCAGCCCTACTAGAAAAGACTTTCGAATTCGTAACCCTGAAGGCCGAGCACAATCGTATAAAGAAAATCATCCGCGATAAGCTCGGAGTCGAAATTTAAAGTAGACTTAATTTTATGCCACCACTGCCTCGCGCTATCGAAGCCGAGGCGGTTTGTTTTTGTGGACAATTTGTGAGAAATATATTATTTTTAGGGGAAATAAGTTGCTTCAAAAACTAATTAAGGATTACCGCCAGACTTAAGAGCTAAATCAAGGAGAAGATAAAACAAGCCTAATGCAATGATGATTGCAGCCAATAGTGAAACAATTCGTCTTTTCATAAGGAGGATTTATGTTTGGATTTGGATTGAGTGTTCTGATTCTCATCTTATCATATTCAACTGCCTATGGTCACGAGATTGTGACCCATCAGCATATCGCGCGCGAGGCGATTGATGTTTGGGAAGATGTCCCGCAAGAGCTGAAGGATTATGCTTCAAAAGAGAACATAGGTCGTTACGAAAATGTATCTGCGAAGTGTATTTTTAAAAATTCGTGCGCTGATTATGATGAAGGGGACGACATTATTGTGGGGAGTGCCGAAGAAGACGCGACGAAAATAACAGATCGAAAAAACAACATCGAAACTCTGTCTGTTTCCGAGCATTTCTGGAATCCAGATTTGTTTGACGAACATTTTGAGCTTGATGTCGGCGCTACCTTTCGCAGCAGTCTCGTTTCTTTTGGCAGTTGCCTGTCGTATGGAGGCGCTTTCGAAAGGGCTAAAGAATTGTACGATACTGCCAAATTTCTTTACGCGCTGACTGATTTTGAACAGAGTTATTATGTTCTTGGCAAGGTGGCCCATTTACTGACAGACTTGGCAGTTCCGGCGCATGTTCATAATGACATCCACACAGGGTTGCTAAGAAGTTTCATTATTAAACACTGTTCCGGGAAAGGACCTTCGGCTGAAGATGATGCTTTTGAGCAGTTCATGGGGAAACGGAAAAACATCTCGAAGTATATTCTAGGAAAGGGAAAAGAATTGGGAAGCAAAGAATACAATCCAGACTTCCTTCCAAATATTCCTCCAGATTTTGACTGGTCGGTGGTGCTTAAAGAGGTAACCCCGATTGGCAAGCTTTTCTACTATGTGGCTCAAAAGACTCAGTATTTCGCAAGCGATGGGGATATTTTCGATCCAGAGATGGGAAGCGGCGATAACGGCTTATATGCGCGGAAAGACGGGACGCAAAGTATTTTTGTTCCTAATCTTTGGGAAGGTGAGGTAGCAGCCGAAAATATTGTAAGCCAACCGCGACAAATAGAGTCGTTGAACGGTAAGGATAACAAAATCGGTCTTAATAAAGCTGCCGAAGCGCTAGTCCCGCATGCTATCAAAGCCGTCGCGGGATTGTATCGCCTGTTCTGGATGGAGGTTAATGCTTCTGATTGTGAAATTCCTCAAGTAGGTGCGCTGATTTATTTATGTTTCATCCAAGGCGATCCGAAAAATCCCGGGGATAACATTATAATATCTACGCCCCCTGAAGAATTTGGTGATTTTTATTTTGCGAAGCCCATATCTCTTGCTGGCGTGAAAAATGGCCTTGCCTTGAATGTATACCCAAGAACAGATTCAACTTTAGTTGACGGGTGGAATATTACGACTGGGTGGGGGATAAGGGGGAGGCCGGAATGCGGAGTAGGAACGCAACAGGACGCAATTTTGACCGCGCCCGTAAACGGAATCCATGGCTATTCAATTATCGAGTCGCAGAGAAGCGTTGAAATGAGACTAGATAGCATCAAAGATTTTGTTCCCAGCTGTTCGGACATTACAATTGAGGAATTGGAGCTGATTTTTGTGAGTTTATTTAATGTTATTCCGAGTCCAATATTGTTTGTCTTGGAATTAGACGCTGTTTCAATGGAGATTTTCCCAAAGGAGGTACCAGAATAATTTACAAAAACCAAACCATAAAGAGGAGCCCATGAGCTCCTCTTTAATTTTTCTCGGTTTCTGTGGCATAATTTGGGTGGTAAATTTGACAATATTTTATATACATTTTTTAATATAGTATTGGGTAAGTTTATGTATTATGTATGATAGTATTCTATTGAAGTTTAAAAAAGAAAGGAGGTGAGAAAGATGACCAAGATCGATCAAGGCGGAGCAATTACGCGCGTCCAGCTCTGTGGTGGCCAGGGATGTTGCCCTGTCGTGGAAATTCATCACGACAAAATTGTAATAACCGATGACGACGGCGGCAAAGTAACACTAACCAAAGAGCAGTGGCGGGAGGCGCTTACCAAAGTCAATTTGGAAGCGTAACCAAACACTCCGCAAAGGATCAGCACATTAGCCCCTGCCCTCCAACGGAGACGCAGGGGCTTTTTTCAGAAAAGGAGGAGATAGTGGAAAATTCTGCTATAAACCCGGTGTTTATATCTCGTTTCTTGCGCATACTCGAGAGAGATGATCTGGTTGCCGTTATTCATCAATTACATCCGGAACCCATATATTTATCTAGCAAGAGTTGGTGTGATACTGTCTCTGAAATAAGCGCGCGAACGAGATTGAATAACGGCATTGTTCGAGAACTTATGGACAGAAGATTGCTGATTGATAATTCCGATATCGACTGTAAGGCACTTGAATCTTCACGCAGGCAAATTTTACAGATATTCAACCGGCCGACCATTTTGTATCTAATGATGGCGCAAGGCTGCAATTTTAAGTGCACATACTGTCCGATCCCCGCACTCGCCAGACGATACGGCGAACGTCTAATGTCATTCGAGGATGCTGTTGCCGGCATCGCCCTTTGGCAAAAGCATATCGAGGAGTGCTCGCAAGACAACAATCCGTACTTCTTGATTTTCTATGGAGGAGAGCCTCTATTGAATAGGGAAATCTTTGAACAGCTTTTGCCGTATGTTGATGGGGAGAAAAGTGCGGGGCGACTCCCTGAAAAGCTTGAACTTATGCTCTGCACTAACGGCTTCTTAGTAGATGAGCGTTTGTCAAAGTTATTTGCTTACTACGGAGTAACGGTTGCAATTGGCGTGGATGGCCCGGAAGAACATAACGATCGTTTTCGCATCACAAGTAATGGCGATACAACTTTTGCTGTCATCGAGCGTGCTATCAAACAGCTTGCTGATAATGGCGTGCGCGTTATGGCTTCTGTAACTATCACTCCGGCGAACGTCTATAGATTAGCAGAATACCCAGACTTCCTGTGGAAATTGGGTGTGGCCAAGTTTGGCTTCAACTTGATGAAGGGCGAAGCTCTCATTCGCGAACTTGCGGGGAAGAGCGCAGAAGATTATTGCCGAGTAGCCGCTCACGGTGTTCTGTCTGGATTGACTAGTATGGCTGAAAACGAGCCGTGTTATGAGTACCAACTTGAAAAAAAACTAATTGCTCTCCGAAACGGCCTACCGTTTTCAGTTGATTGCACTTGCTACGGCAACCAACTGGTTATCCAAGCAGACGGTCAAGTGAGCAACTGCCCATTTCTTCGTTTTGATCAGGGGGATGTCAGAGAGTTGCCTAGCACGTTCAGGATTGGACAAACAGAAACGGTGAAAAAGTGGAGATATCGTCTGCCTTTATTTAACGATTCAGTCATGGCGGATGACAATAACTGTGTACTCGATGGTGGAGGTTGCGCGTGGAGTTCTTCGGAACTTTGCGGTGATGCCATTGCGCGAGACGCAAATAACGCCATATTCACAAAGGAGATAATGTATGAGCTCATCTGGAATCTCTTACCTGAAGAACAAGCAAAATCCCTCCGCCAAGGACAGATCACTTATTGGAGTTATCGGCGGATCGGGCCTCTATGTACTGCCGGGACTGACAATCTCTGAAATTGTTGAAACGGAAACCCTCTACGGGAAACCGTCTGGACCGATCAGCGTTGGCGAACTTTGCGGGGAGCGTATTGCTTTTCTGCCAAGACACGGCTCTAAACATGCGATTCCTCCGCACAAAGTTCCGTACAAGGCAAATCTCGCGGCGATGAAGTCGCTTGGTGTGCGGCATGTGATTGGGACGTGTGTAGTAAGTAGTCTCCGAAAAGAGATTGAACCGGGAACGTTTGTAGTTCCCAATCAGTTCATCAATTTCACGTGGGGTCGCGACGACACATTTGAGGTTGATCACCAACTTGTTCATTTGCCGATGGCGCAGCCCTACTGCGAGCAGATGCAGGGCATCGTGAATCGTGAACTTAAGACCATGGGTGTATCGTACAGAGCCACTGGTACTGTGATTGTTATCCAGGGACCTAGGTTCTCAACCATTGCCGAGAGCAAGATGTTCGCGCTTTGGGGCGGGGATGTTGTGAATATGACGCAATATCCTGAATGCTACTTCGCGCACGAGCTAGGACTTTGTTACGGAGCAGTTGCTACGGTAACTGATTATGATGTCGGCATTCCTAGTGCGATCTCAATGCAAGCTGAATCTATAGAAATTGTGCTTGCTATATTCCGCCGCAATACTTCGGCAACCGTAACGTTACTCGAAAAACTTTCTGTGGCTGCAGAAGAGATTACGAAATGTAACTGCGCAACGGACAGACTCGCAGAGTATTACAAACTGGCGAATGGTTAAAGTCTGTGAATCGGCCCCTGCGTTCTTCGGAGCGCGGGGGTTTCTATTGAGTATAGACCAAATAATTGATAACCTGTAAGTGTCGGATTCTTTATGAAATACTCTTCGCTAACAGATTTAATCGAGAAAATGAAATCCTCGCCGCGGGTGAAGGGAATTTTTACAACTGGCACAACCGCCTCAAGACTTACTCAATCAAGCGATATAGATTTAGTTGTTGTTATAGATAAAAATAACGAAGGAATTAAATTAGTATACACGACAATTGAAAAGCGTTTTTCCGATATTTTTTTCTTTGATATTGATTTCCTGAACCATGTAAAAAATAAACAGGAAGTATTTTGCAACAATTTCGATGGAATGTTTTTAGAATGGTTGGTTAAGGGGAAAATAGAATATGACCCAGAAAATTTATTGTCAGCGCTTAAGGACAAACTTAGCAAAAATTCACCAATCCAAAAAGTTCCCGATTCAGAAAAAAAAGATTTTTGGGTTAAGGTTAATTATAATTATATTGCCAACCTCCGATATTACTCGGGGGATGATCTATACAAAAAAGCTCTCGAAATGCGATTGCTTTATAGCGTCAGTGAACTTATTAGCGCTTATTTTTCTTTCAGGGATATTTCGTGGCGCGGAGAAAAAGCGGCAGTAAAATATTTAGAGGAAAATGATCCGGGATTTCTCTCGATTTTTGATGCATATTCTAAGGGCAACTCTCTTGAGGATAAAATGAAGCACTATGAAGATTTGTTTGGAAAAATTTTCTTTGGTGAATATCAAAAATGGGATAACGATTTCGTTATCCCTGTTTCGACGAAAAATCAATATGATCCAAAATTGAGGCTTTTCTGGGATCAGTTAGCTGGGTAATGAAAATTTATCCCTTATCCTCAAGGGATTTCTGTGGCATAATTTGGGTATAGATGAAATACATTGACACTAAAATTTTTAGATATAGACTTGAGTTATATGGCTAAAAAAACTACATTAGATGACTTGGCGCGGATGATGAAAAAAGGCTTCGATGAAACAGCTTCTAAGAAGGATATGGCAGCTGGGTTTAAGGAGGTTGATGAACAATTTAATATAGTAGATAAGCACTTAAATGAAGCGAATGAGCGTTTGGATAAAATTGAAAAGCGCGTAGCCCGCATGGATAGCGCAATTTTTGTTGATCATAGACGGCGCATACAAAAGCTGGAGGCCGACGTAGAGTTACTAAAAGACGTTGCGGGTATAAAATAGGTGATTTCGATTTGATTGCCCCGACCTAGGTCTGGGTTTTTCTTTCCCCTTATTTTTCTCCGATTTCTGTGGCATAATTTGGGGATAGATGAAAAAACACGATTATTTTAAAAAATATCTCGAATTTGTAAGAAAACACAATCTTTATCCCCCGTTCTATAAAGTGGATGGAGCGTCCAGTTCTCCTGAAGTCACGGTTGATGGGAAGAAATTTTTGACCTTCAGTTCTAATAATTATTTAGGGATCGCTGGAGATAAAGAAATAATTCGCGCCACGGTTGAAGGTATTGAAAAATATGGGGTTGGCTCCGGAAGTACGAGAGTTCTTTTGGGATCTTTGGATGTGCAGGATGAATTTGAGAAGGAATTAGCCGAATTTTTAAGGCAAGAGGATTCAATTACATTTTCCTCTGGATTTTTGGCTAATGTCGGTGTTATAAGAAATTTGGTTGATCCCTTCCCCTATTTCCAATTATTTAAGGAAGGAGAAGGAGCTATAGTAAGCGATGAGCTTAATCATGCGAGCATTATCGACGGCATACGATTATCCAAGGCAACGCGCCAGATTTTTCGCCATAAAGATGTAAATCATCTCGAGGAAATCTTAAAACAAAATAAAGGCAAAAGAATTCTAATTATAACTGACGCGATTTTTAGCATGGACGGGGACATTGCTCCGTTGAAGGAAATTGCGGATCTATCAAAGAAGTATGAGGCAATAACAATGATCGACGATGCTCACGGCGTCGGCGTTCTTGGGTCAGGCGGGAGAGGGACTGCGGAACATCTAGGCGTTGCTAAAGATATTGACGTAGTCATGGGGAGTTTTACTAAAGCGTTCGGAAGTATCGGCGGATATATCGCCTGCAATAAAGTAATTGGAGATTATATGCGGATAACTGCCCGAAGTTATTTATTTTCTGATCCGATAATTCCCGGCGTCGTGGCTGGATTACGGAAGGCATTGGAAATTTTAAAAAATAGCGACGAGCGCAGAAAAATTATTTTTGAAAATGTTACCCACTTAAAGAGCAATCTCGATAAAATGGGCTTTTCTACTTTGGGAGGAGAAACAAGTATCGTCCCACTACTTGTCAGTTCGGAGGAAAAAGCTATAAAATTTTCATCAATGCTATACGAAGCCGGGGTTATAGCTCTTTGTATACGAAGGCCAGCTGTTCCGGAGGGCAGAGAAAGGATACGGTTTTCAATAATGGCTACGCATGCGAAAAAGGATATCAATAAATTGCTGGAGGTCTGCGAAAAAGTTGGGAAATCGTTAAAGATGATCTAAAACATGATTTTAGGTATTATTCTGCCGACGGTTGTTTTTCTCAATCTTCTATTGGGTTTTCTTATAATTATAAAAAATCCAAGAGCTGCCAATAATAGATTTTTTGCATTATTGAGCTTTACGGCGGCATTATGGACGTTTGCAAATTACATGACTGGGATACAAGCCTCGTATTTTTGGCTAGAAAGTACCTATGCGTTGGGGGCTCTTATGATTGCGACAAGTTTTATTTGGGCGTCTATCATTGTAGATAGAAAGCTTGGAAAGTTTAAAACTTTTTTCATAATTTTATTAGCCGCTGTATTCTTCGCCGCTTCTTATTGGCCAGGATTTATCGCGGCTTCATATGACCATATTTACCTAGGTGGTATTTTTACCGGAAAACCGGGCTTTGGCCTTATTTTATATACGATCTTTTATTTACTCTCAACTTTTTTTATTTTAAAAAAATTATATATAGCTAGGGATAAGACTGATAAACCGGAGGAAAAAACGCAGTTCAGATTTATTTTCTACGGAGCATTAATTGCTATTAGCATATCTGCGATGACAAGTTTTATCCTTCCAGTGTTTTCAGTTTTTAGTTTTGGTGGATTGGACAGCATAGGATTTTTAATTTTCTTGGCATTTATAGCTTATTCGATAACAAGGCAAAATCTATTCAACATTAAACTTATTGCCACCGAATTGCTTGTTTTTTCGCTATGGATTTTTCTTCTTGTCAGGATATTTTTGTCAGATGTACTAAGGGATCAGCTTATAGACGGAAGTCTATTGGCGCTTGTAATCTTTTTCGGCATCCTTTTGATCCGTAGTGTTTTGCACGAAGTCAGACAGCGCGAGGAAATTTCGAAATTAGCGGAGGATTTGAGGAAGGCGAATTCGGAACTCAAAAGACTGGACCAATTGAAATCGGATTTTGTTTCGCTGGCGTCGCACCAGTTAAGGACGCCGTTGACGGTTATAAAAGGATACATATCGCTTATACAAGAAGGAACTTTCGGGCAGATTCAGGATAAACTGGCAGATGCGTTGCGGAAAATTTATATCTCAAACGAGACGCTGATAAATTTGGTCGGAGACTTCCTAAATTTATCCAGGATTGAATCTGGGAAGATGAAATATATGTTCGAGCCGATCGCGGCCGAAGAGATGATTCAGAGCGTTTTTGAAGAATTTAAGGAGGTGGTAAAAGATAAAAAGCTCGAACTTCGATACGAAAAACCGACAGTCCCGCTTGCGAGAGCCATGCTAGACCGCGATAAATTTAGGCAGGTAATAATGAATTTGGTTGACAATGCAATTAAGTATACGCCGTCGGGGTTTGTAACGCTTAAGCTTGAAGAAGAGAAAACAAGCGGAGGCGCCAAAAATATACTTTTTTCAGTGTCGGATTCCGGGGTCGGAATGTCCAAAGAAGATTTGGACGGCATATTTAAGAGATTCGCGCGCGGAGAGGGCGGGAGCAAGGTCAATACTAGCGGGCTTGGTTTGGGGCTTTATCTCGCAAAAAGGATTGTCACGGACCACGGCGGGGAGATTTGGGCGACTTCGGACGGCCCTGGCAAAGGGAGCACCTTTTGGGTGCGTCTCCCGGCGCGCGCCGCGGAGATCGAAAAAGAAAAGCAGTTTAAGGAATTTGTTGAGAAGATTTGAGCAGAATGCCAATAAACACGTTTCCGATCGCGAAGAGGATCATTCCCAAAATCGAGAGCGCGAAAGACAGATAAACTTCCAAGGTATTCTGAACACCGAAATAAAAAAAGCTCGCGAAGGGTAGCATGAAGCTAGCTAGCGCATATAAAATAATCCGAGTTTTAAGCAACGGAGATTGGAAATTTAAAAACGACTTGAGAAAAGTATACGAAAATGTCCAGCCCGCGATAAACATGAATAGACTATAAAACAACGATATATATTCTCCAGAGTACCATAATACCCAATTGCCGTCATCCGATCCTTTCGGAATTTCTGCATAAATAAAATAAAGAACGACGGCGATGGAAATCCCAATTAGGTAGAAAAAAGAAAAGAGTTTGCGTTTTAATTCATTGGTTATGAGTAAATTTAGCGACATATTGAACGCTTGCCAAGCCGCAAGGCCGAGGAATATCATCGCGACGTTAAAGAATCTACCGACTAAGAGACTAAGTTCGCTGAATATGAGCAGAGGAAGCATTAATATTGTATTGTACAGGAAAAAGTAAAGAAACCAATTGAAATAGGCGCGCATAGTCGCTTTGTCTAGATCTTTTTTGAAGTAAATCAAATAAAAAAAACTGATAAAACATAGGGCGGCTAACACGCCATGGAGTATCGCGGTGTAAGGATATATCATACTCTTATTATACTATAAATTGCGGGAAGTATGCGCTTGTCAATCAGATTTGATATCATCATTTTATGAGGGCAGTACCGATTAAAACAAAAAAAATTCGCGCGAGGACAGGAAGTATTTTTTTAATTTTGGATAATTATGTCCAAAAGATGCCGGAAGGTTCGGTTTTGGCAGTGACATCCAAAATAATTTCTCTTTGCGAAGGGAGAGTTGTTGGGGCTCGCGGTACCAATAAGGACAAACTTGTCGAGGACGAGGCGGAATTTTTTTTGCCGAGAAAACTCTCCAGGTATAAAATTATGTTCGCAATAAAAAACGGCATCTTGGCACCGTCTGCGGGGATTGATGAATCCAATACGGACGGATACTACGTTTTGTGGCCCAAAGATCCGCAGAAAACAGCAAACGAAATTCGGAAATATTTGGCGGGAAGGTTCAAACTTAAAAGAGTCGGAGTGATAATTACTGATTCAAAAACAACACCTTTACGATGGGGAACTAGCGGGGTTTCGATCGCGCATAGCGGATTTGAAGCGCTGAAAGATTATATAGGCACGCCGGACATTTTTGGGCGCAAGTTAAAGATGACTAAAGCGAATATTATAGACGCGCTTGCGGCATCAGCCGTGCTGGTTATGGGCGAGGGGAAGGAGCAGACGCCCCTCGCTATAATAGAAGATCTGCCGTTTGTGAAGTTTAGGTCGTCCAATCCATCCAAATCGGAGCTTCTGGACTTAAAAATATCACTCGACGACGATCTTTACGCGCCTATGCTAAAAGCGGTAAAGTGGCGTAAGGGTAAAGCTTAATTTATGGGAAGAATACATATTGAAAAACTTAAGGAGAATATAGGGAAGGTTGTTAAAATTGCCGGTTTCGTGCAGATAATCCGGGACCAAGGCGGAATAAAATTTTTGATAATCCGGGATGCTACCGGCATTGTTCAGGTTGTCGTCAAAAAAAATACGGACGCAATGAAGCCAGCCGAATCTTTAAGCCACGAATCCGTGGTCGAAATCTTCGGCTTTCTTAAAGAAGAGAAACAAGCGCCTGGAGGTTTCGAAGTTGTTGCGGATAAAATCGAAGTTCTTTCCCATGCCGACCCCGAGCTGCCTATACCCGTTTTCGAGAAAGGGCAGGAAGAGACAGACCAGTCGATACGGATGGATTGGAGGTGGATTGATCTTCGCAAGCCGAAAAACATTCTGATTTTTAAAATTTGGACTTCGATGGAAGCCGCATTTCGGGAATATTGGTTTTCGCACAATTACATAGAAATTCATTCTCCCAAATTAATCGGGACTGCGAGCGAATCCGGAGCGGAGGTTTTTGAAGTTAAATATTTCGACCGCACCGCGTATTTAGCGCAGTCTCCGCAATTCTATAAGCAGATGGCAATGGCTGCGGGGTTTGAGAAGGTTTTCGAAGTAGGTCCTGTTTTTCGCGCGGAGCCTTCGTTTACGTCTAGGCACGCGACGGAGTTCGTCGGGTATGACTTGGAAATGTCTTACATAAAATCGCACGATGAGGTTATGGCCGAGGAAGAAAAGTTGCTCGAGCACGTGATAGGTGCGATAAAAAAAAGGCACGGGGAAGAGATAAAAGAAACGTTTGGCTTAGAAGTTAATGTTCCCAAAATCCCATTTCCGAAGCTTACGATGGCGGAGGCAAAAAAAATCCTGAAAGATTTGAAAATAGAATCCAAGGGCGAAGATTTGTCGTCCGAGGAAGAGAAAAAAATCAGCGAATATGTGAAAGAAAAAAATAAGCACGATTTTGTATTTATTACGGATTATCCGGCAAGTGTGCGCCCCTTTTATCATATGCGCGATGAAAAGGATTCAATGCTCACGAAAAGTTTTGATTTGCTTTGGGGTGGGCTAGAAGTGACGACCGGAGCCCAAAGGGAGCATAGGTACGATATTTTGCTCTCGCAGGCGAAGGAGAAAAAAATGAAGATCGAAGCAATCCAGTTTTATCTGAATTTCTTCAAGTACGGATGCCCGCCGCACGGCGGGATTGGAATGGGGCCGGCGAGAATGATGATGCAGCTTTTGGGTTTGGATAACGTGCGGGAAGTAATGTTTCTTTATAGGGGCGTTAAAAGGCTGGAGCCGTGACCTATACTTTTAGGCACGGGGAATTCGAGGGCCCTCTTGATGTTCTTTTGGACCTGATTGAGGCGCGAAAACTTTCGATCACGGCGGTATCGCTGGGAAAAATAACCGACGAGTACGTCGGCTATATTAAATCTCTTTCCGAATTTCCCTTGGGCGAGGTTTCGAATTTCCTCGTGGTTGCTTCAACTTTGATGCTTATCAAATCGCGTTCGCTTCTGCCGGGTCTGGAATTGATGGAGGAAGAAGAGCGCGATATTGAAGACCTGGAAACGCGGCTGAAGTTACTCGCCCGGATTCGTGAACTCTCCCGAAATATAAAAGACGGATGGATGCGGCACCCCATGTTTTCGCGGGAGGCGCTCAAAGGCTACGAATTCGGTTTTATCGAACCAAAAGGGATTACCGCCGATAGTTTATATAAATCTTTGGAGAATTTAATAAAGAGTTTTCCCAAGATCATCGAGCTTCCAGAAAAAACTTTAGAGAAAGTGATTTCAATCGAGGAAAAAATGATAGAACTCGTCGGCAGGCTAACGGCAAGAATTAAATCCACTTTTCACGACATAGTCGGTACCAGAAATAAATTGGATATTATTGTCGGCTTTCTCGCAGTTCTAGAGCTGGTTAAGGAGGGAGCATTGGCAGTCCGTCAAGATGAGCGATTCGGAAATATAGAGATAGAAAAAAATGAGTGATCTCGAAAAAAAAATTGAGGCGCTTTTATTCGTTGCCGGAGAACCCATGTCTCCGGAGAAGCTTTCAAAACTTTTAAAGAAGGACAAAGAAGAGATAAAAAAAGCGCTTGGCACCCTGGGAGACAATCTTTTGGAACGCGGGATCCGGGTCTCAAGAAATAATAACGAGTATATATTGATAACTGCACCGGAACTTTCGGGTGCGGTTGAGGATTACATGAAAGAAGAATTGGGCGAAGATCTTTCCCGTGCGACGCTCGAAACTCTCGCCGTAATTGTGTACAAAGGATCATTGTCGCGCGCTAAGATAGATTATATCCGCGGGGTAAATTCGAGCTTTACGGTGCGAAATTTAATGATCAGGGGATTGGTCGAGCGAAAGCCCGATCCCGACGATTCGAGATCGTGGCTATACTCGCCAAGCTTTGACTTCCTGAAATATATGGGGATTGAGAGGATAGAAAATTTAGCGGGATACGAAGATTTTAAAAAAGAAATGGACGAGTTATTAAAAAGAGAAATTAAAGAAGAAGAATGAAAATAATCTCGCAAATTTCGGTCGCGGCGATATTTATCCTTATTTTGCTGACCTTTAAAGTTCCTGGACCTCATCTCGCGGCAAATCCATTTCTGTCGCTTACGGAAAGACGGGAAGAAGGCAAAGTTTTTGCTATAGATAATATGGAAGCTAAAAGCGCCTACGTTTTTGATGTACTTCAAAACAAGGTTTTGTATGAAAAAAATTCATCAGAAGTTTTTCCGCTAGCGAGCCTCGCGAAACTTATGACTGTTTTATTGCTCGAGGAAAAGGCTCCTTCAGGCGTTTTTATTTCTGTTTCCGAGAAGGCGGTCGGGCAGCCCGAAGGGGAGGGAATGCGCGCTGGAGACAAATTTAAAAAAGAGAATCTCGAGGAATTCACATTGGCGGCATCGTCGAACGACGGCGCGTGGGCTATGGGAGAATATCTCGGTGGAGGGAATATTGAAGATTTTGTATCGCTTATGAACGAGAGGGCGCGCGAGTTGGGCATGTTGAGCCTTAATTTTTTGAATCCAACTGGACTTGATATTGTAACCGCATCCGCTAGGCTTTCGGGAGCTTCCGGCAATGCCAAGGATATCGCAAGTTTACTTAAATATATTTACGGAAAATATCCAAATATACTTTCGCGAACACGGGAAGAGGAAATCAGCATTGTTTCTTCGGCAGGGAAAACGATAACTGCCGTGAATACCAATGAAGCGCTTGGCGAGATCCCGCAGATTATTGCCGGCAAAACCGGATATACCCTTGTTGCAGGAGGAAATTTTGTTTTTATTTTCGACGCTGGATTTAACCATCCCATCGTCGTTTCTATTCTCGGCTCGTCGGAAAAGGGGAGGTTCGATGACGCCAAAAAAATCGTAGGCGCGGTTTTTAAATATTACGCGAAATAGCATGACAAACCCCGTTTTAAATGTCTTAAAAGTTTTTGGGCTATCGGGCATTGCGTTTATTGTCGGGATTTCTTTAACGCCGATACTCACGCATTATTTGTACAAATATAAATTGTGGAGGAAGGAGGTTCGGCAGTTGGCGCCGGATGGGTCAGGGACGCCGATTTTCGCGAAATTGCATTCGGAGGGCGAAACCAAAGTTCCGCGCATGGGAGGTATTTTAATCTGGGGAGTCTCGCTCCTCCTGATTTATTTGTTTTATTTTCTTTCATTGACCGCCCATCCGCTTTTCGTGAAATTGAATTTTCTTTCACGCTCGCAGACATGGCTTCCGCTTTTTACGCTCGTAGCCGCGTCGCTTCTGGGAATTGTCGATGATCTTTGGCAGACATTAGGCAGAGGCAATTATCTCGCCGGGGGGATGAGATTTTCGTGGCGGCTCTCTTTGATTTTACTCATCGCGGTTATCGGCGCTTTGTGGTTTTATTTTCCGCTCGAGAAGCACGATATTTACATCCCATTTTTCGGGAATATATTTTTGGGCTGGCTTTTTATCCCGTTTTTTATTTTGGTTATGCTGGCTACCTTTTCCGGAAGCGTTATAGACGGCATCGACGGGCTTTCAGGGGGAGTGATGGCGGCGATTTTCGCGGCTTATACCGGAATCGCTTTTTTCCAAAATCAAATCGATCTTGCTGCTTTCTCGGCAGTCGTCGTCGGGGCGATTGCGGCCTTTTTATGGTTTAATATTCCTCCCGCCCGATTCTATATGGGGGAGACTGGAATACTTGGGCTCACAACTTCGCTTACTGTAATCGCTTTTCTCACGGACGCAGTTTCGGTTTTACCCCTAATCGCGCTTCCGCTGGTCCTAGACTCCGCATCAGTCAGCATCCAGCTTATATCTAAAAGATTTTTCGGGAAGAAAGTTTTTCTTGTCTCGCCACTGCACCATCATTTCGAAGCGAAGGGCTGGCCTGCATATAAAGTTACTATGCGAGCGTGGATATTGGCGTCTGTCTGCGCCATGGTCGGCATGGTTATAGCGATACTTGGGCGGTAGCGCTATAATTTAGATATGTCATATTCAGTTTTGATTAAAGGGGGCAATGTGCTTCGGGGGCGCAAGTTCGAACGCATTGACATTGGAATAAAAAACGATAAAATCGAGGATTTAGGCGATTTTTCGGCTGAAAAGGCGGATCTCGTTGTGGATGCAACGGGCAAGTATATCTCCTCGGGGTTTATTGATTTAACCAACCATTCGGATACGCACTGGACGCTTTTTTCGCAGCCAAAGCAGGAGAGCATGCTCAAGCAGGGAATAACGACTATTCTTGGCGGCAATTGCGGCGCCTCTCTTGCGCCCCTGGTTCACGCGAGTGATATCGAGGGAATCCATAAATGGGCCGACGTCACGCAAATAAACGCAAACTGGAGAAGCGTTGGAGAATTTTTCGACGAACTCTCAAAGCACCCCATCGGAGTTAATTTTGCAACGCTGGTCGGGCACGGGACCCTGCGTAGAGGAATTTTGGGGGATGCTGCGCGAAACCTAACCGATAAAGAAATCGAAGAGATAAAATTTATTTTGAAAAATTCGCTCGAAGAAGGCGCTTTCGGCCTATCGACCTCGTTTGCAGCCGCGCATGCGAAATTCGCGACTAATGCCGAGATTAAGGAGCTATTTACTATAGTTGCCCAACACGAGGGCATGATTAAACACCATCTTAAAGATGAGGGGAAAAATATTTTGCCGGCGATTGCCGAAATAATAGGATTCGCCCGCGATTCTGGCGCCGAGATGCAAATCTCGCACTTTAAGATTTTGGGGAAAAGCTCGTGGGCCTCTCTGCCTGAGGCGATTAATTTAATTGAATCCGCTTGGCAAGAGGGGTCCAAGGTGAGCTTGGACTTTTTCCCGTACACAAAGACCGGTTCTCTTTTGTATATGTTCTTGCCGCCATGGATAATCGAAGGAGGAAGGGCAAAAATTTTAGGAGCGCTGAAAGACCCAAAAGCCCGAAGGGAAGCGCTGGATTATTTGAAATCGCTTACCTTGCATTATGATAAAATTGTCGTCGCTTCAACTTTTAAGGATGCGACCTCCATCGGCAAAACGATAAAGGAGCTTGCGGATTCCTCCGGGCTTGATCCGGAAGAAATTATCGCGGAGCTTTTGGAAATTAACGAGCTTCAGGTTTCTATTTTTAATGAAGCCATATCGGAAGATCATCTGCACGATCTTATTACTAAAGAGTACGCGTTAGTTTCTTCGGATGGCGTGGGGTATGATCTTAAAACAAAAATGCCGTTTGATCTCCCGCATCCAAGATCGTTCGGCACTTTCCCGAGAGCGCTCCAGATTTTCGCCAAGGAAAGAAACGATATAAAACTCGAGGATATTTTGCATAAATTTACGGAAGAGGCCGCGTACGCGCTAGGAATTAAAGATCGCGGGAAAATCGAGAAGGGATTTTTTGCGGATTTGGCGATTCTGGATCTTGAGAAAATTAAAAGCATCCCCAATTATACGGCATTACGACAGGAAGTTGAGGGAGTGGATTGGGTTTTTGTGAACGGAAAGGCGGCAGTGAAAAGCGGGGTTATGGCTGGCGAACTTGCCGGAAGGATTATAAAAAGGGTTTAAAGACAATGAAAAGTGTTGCGATTTTAGGCTTTGGGCTTGAAGGAAAGTCCCTGTTTTCTTATTTGAAAAAAAAGAAGGACGTTGATATCACGATTTTAGATCGCGATCCAAGAATCAAAGTTGCGAGGGGCATCAAGAAAGTTTTAGGAAAAAATTATTTGAAGAATATCGGGAAATTCGATGTGGTTTTCAGGAGCCCGGGAGTTCCGTATAACCTTCCGGAATTGAGCAGGTTCAGAAAAAAGGTTTCGAGTTTGACGCGGCTTTTTTTTGAGAAAGTCGGAAAGAAAAAAAATGTAAAAGTGATTGGCGTGACAGGATCCGTGGGGAAAACGACAACAGCTACGCTTTTATACAAAATTTTAAAAGACGCGGGCAGAAAGGTATTTTTGGCCGGCAACATAGGGGTAAATCCGTTGGGGCATTTCCCGAGGCTTAATCCTGGGAGTATTGTCGTGATTGAGCTTTCAAGTTTTCAACTTCAAGATTTGAATCGTTCTCCGAATATCGCGCTAGTACTCGATATTTTTGAGGAGCACTTGGACAAACATAAAACTTTTAAGGAATATTTGGACGCAAAAAGCAACATAACGAAATACCAGAAAAAATCCGATGCGGTTGTATATTTTTCGGAGAATAGATATTCATTGAATATCGCAAAAAAATCTCGCGGTAGGATGATCCCCATTGTACTAAAGAATGCGCGAAAATTCGGGTTTAAGCTTAAAATCCCCGGAGACTATAATTATAAAAATGCGATGGCCGCATTTAGGGCGGCGAAGCTTCTTGGTGTTGGAACCAAGTCGATAGTGCAGACGATCAACAATTTTAAAGGGTTGGAACACAGAATCGAATTTGTTAGAAATCTTAAAGGCGTCGGTTACTATAATAATTCGAAAGCGACTAATGTCGGATCGGCTATCGGAGGCATTGACGCATTTCAGGGAGAAAAAATTGTTCTCGCGGGCGGGTATAATAAGAAGTTGAATTTAACGCTGTTGGTAAGGCGTCTTGCCCAAAGAGATATAAAGCGCGCGATATATTTTGGCGCAGCTGCCAACGAGTTCGAACGCATCTCTAAAATGATCCGATTTTCCAGGCATTCGAAAACTGCTGGGCTCAAGAGCGCCATAAAAGAAGCGCATAAAATTTCAAAAAAGGGCGACATAGTTATTCTTTCTCCAGGCACTGCAAGCTTCGACGAATTCAGCAATTACAAGGAGAGAGGGGATAAGTTTAAGAAATGGGCGCGCGAATTAAAGTAAATACCGATCCGATATTCAAAGGGATCGTGGCAACACTGCTCATCGCCGGATTTTTTATTTTAGCATCAGCTTCAATCGGGATTACGGCTTCCATGGAGGCACCGTCGTATTTTTTCATACTTCGCCAACTTATGATGGGCGGGGTTGTAGGATTTATACTTTTTATTTTCGCGGCGAAATTTCCCTACAAAAAATGGAAAAATTGGGCGCTGGCAATTTTTGCCGGAAGCATCTTGCTTACCGCAGCGGTTTGGATCCCGGGCCTCGGGCTCAAAGTCGGCGGTGCGGTGCGCTGGCTCTCATTCGGGCCATTTAGCTTCCAGCCCGCGGAACTCCTGAAGTTCGGCCTAATTCTGTATCTATCCGCATGGTTTTCCTCAAGAGTCGGCAGAACCTCGTCGCTTAGGGGCGGATTAATCCCGTTTTTGATAATCATGGGGATTGCATCATCGTTGTTGGTTTTACAGCCGGATATCGGAACTCTCGGGGTACTTGCCATATCTGGGCTTTTTCTTTTTCTAATCGCCGGAGGAAAAGTTACCCATGTTTTAGCGCTGGTTCTTATTGGGCTCATACTTTTAGGAATTTTAATTCAACTCGAACCGTATCGCAGAGACCGGTTATTGGTTTTTCTTAATCCCGAACACGATCCGCAAGGCGCTGGTTATCAGGTGCGCCAATCCTTGATCGCAATAGGTTCAGGAGGACTTTGGGGAAGGGGCTTTGGAATGTCGCGGCAAAAATTTCAGTACCTTCCCGAACCGGTAGGGGACTCTATTTTTGCCGTTGCCGCGGAGGAATTTGGCTTCATCGGAGCCGCGATGATAATTTTTTTGTTTGTGCTTCTTGCCTGGCGAGGATTCTATATCTCGCGCTTTGCTCCGGATGCTTTCGGCAAACTTTTAGGCTCCGGAGCGGTCTTATTGATAGTAATCCAGTCAATGATAAATATTGCGGCACTTTCCGGGCTTGCGCCCTTAACCGGAATCCCTCTCAATTTTATATCCCAGGGGGGTTCTTCTCTGGCCATAACCCTTCTTGAAGCCGGGATACTTTTAAATATTTCAAAAACTACTTGAGTTTTTCTGTTATAATAAAACCATATGAGAATAATATTTGCCGGAGGGGGATCCGGAGGGCATTTTTATCCGCTTATCGCGGTGGAGAGGGCGTTGCGGGATATTGCCTCTGAACAAAAGCTGCAGGATTTGGACATCATTTATGCCGCGGATGATCCTTACGACTTAAACCTGCTTAAGGAAGACAGAATACGCTACCTAAAAGTTCCGGCTGGTAAAATTCGCCGTTATTTTTCGATAAAGAATTTTTTTGATCCGTTGAAGACGGCATGGGGTATTATAAAAGCTTCATGGCTTCTGTATCTAAATCTTCCCGACGTAGTGTTTTCTAAAGGCGGATACGCGAGCTTTCCGCTTCTGTTTGCAGCGCGCCTTCTCGGAGTTCCGGTAATTATCCACGAAACGGACTCAATACCCGGCAGAGTGAACAAATGGGCTGCAAAGTTTGCGAAAAGAATCGCCGTTTCCTATCCCGAATCAATGAAATATTTCCCCAAAGAAAAATCCGCATTGACCGGAAATCCAATACGGCGCGAGGTTATAGGCGGAAATATAGAAAGGGCGAGAGAGCTTTTCGGGCTTGAGGAAGATATTCCGGTAATTTTTGTTTTCGGGGGGTCGCAGGGATCCGTGAAAATAAATGAAGCTATTCTGGACATATTGAAGGATCTTTTGGAATTTTGCCAAATTATCCATCAGACCGGGGTGGCGAACATAAATACGGTTAAAGAAAGAATGAGCGTATCTTTGGAGGCCTCTAAATTTGCGTTTAGGTACCATCCCTTCACATTCTTGGACGAAGAAAAATATAAAAACGCTTATAAGGCTACATCGCTGATAATTGCGCGCTCCGGAGGCAGCATCTTTGAGATAGCCGCGATGGGCGTGCCCTCAATACTGATTCCGCTGCCATCTTCAGCCCAAGACCATCAGCGTGAAAACGCTTACGCGTACGCGAGAACAGGGGCTGCGGAGGTAATTGAAGAGGCAAATATGACTCCGCATATTCTTCTGCGTGAAATTAAATTGTTGATGGCCGACGAGCCGCGCATGCAAAAAATGTCCGAGGCGGCTAAATCTTTCGCCAAACCAGATGCCGCCCAGAGGATTGCCTCGGAAATTATTCGCCTTGGACTCGCGCACTGATGCAAAAGATTCGGACCAGACTTGCGCCTTCCCCAACTGGGCTACTCCATGTAGGCAACGCCCGCGCTGGAATTTTCAATTATCTCTTCGCGAAGAAAAGCGGAGGGGAGTTTATTTTGAGGATCGAAGATACCGATCTAGAGCGTTCACGGAAGGAATATGAAGATGACGCAAAAGAAGCACTTTTGTGGCTAGGGTTAAGTTGGGACAGCTTTTACCGCCAATCGGACAGAAAAGAAATCTATGCTGAATATATAGAAAAGATGTTGGAAAATGGCTCGGCATACGTCTCAAAAGAAGTGGAAGGAAATTCAAAAGAAGTAATAAGATTCAAAAATAAGGGCGGCCCTGTAAAATTCGACGATATTATAAGGGGGCAGGTTGAAGTCGACACTGAAGATTTAGGCGATTTTGTAATTGCCAAGGACACACAAACACCCCTCTACCATTTAGCTGCCGTTCTTGACGACGCGTTAATGGAAATTTCCCACGTAATACGTGGAGAAGACCATATTTCAAATACCCCGAGACAGATATTAATTCAGCAAGCACTTGGGTGTCCGACACCTAAGTATGCGCATTTACCATTGATCTTAGGGGAAGATAGGTCAAAACTTTCCAAGCGCCATGGGGCCGAGGCGCTTTCGGAATATAAAAAACTTGGGTATCCCCCGGAGGCAATGTTTAATTTTTTGGCGCTTTTGGGATGGCACCCTGAGGATGACCGGGAAATTTTATCGAAAGAAGAACTAGTAAGCGAATTTTCGTTCGCACGGGTGCAGAAAGGGGGTGCTATTTTCGACAAAAGGAAACTCGATTGGATATCCAGGGGATACATTAAGAAACTAAGTGAAGGCGAAATTATTGAGAATGTGGCCCAGTTTGTCCCCAAGGAATGGGAGGGGGGAAAAATGGGTAAGGCTGCCAAGCTTTTCCGCGACCGCATCTCAAAATTCTCTGATTTTAAGGAAGAAGCGAAGTTTATTTTTGAGCCTAAAGATTACGAGGCCGGGTTATTGATCTGGAAGAATGCGTCAAAAGAAGACACCAAAAAACACTTGGAAAAAGTTTGCGAGCTGATTTCCTCCGGCGGAGATATTATGGTGTATGCCCAAAAGGAAGGGAGGGGAGAGGTACTGTGGCCGCTCCGAGTTTCCTTATCAGGGCTTAAAAATTCGCCGGGCCCCCTCGAGATTATCGAGGTCTTAGGGAGTGAAGAATCGCTAAATCGAATCCGCCATGCAATTTCTAAACTTTAGATTCGGGATTTTGGCATTGATTGGAATTTTGTTTTTATCGTTTGGCTTTTCCCAAGCTGCAACGGTCGACAACCTTAAATCTCAAATAAAAAACAGGGAAGACCAAATAGCGGCCATCGAGGCGGAAATCGCGGAGTACCAGAAACAGATTGACGCCAAAGTTTCTGAGGCAGGAACGCTAAAAAACCAAATATCATCGCTTACCGCACAGATCGGGAAGCTTAACGCCGAGATTCGCCTCACACAGGGGAAAATTTACGCATCTGAACTTAATTTAGAAAAATTGGGACTCGAGATCAATAAAAAAAATAGCGAGATAGGGGACAAAAAAGCTTCGCTGGGGGAAATTATGCGCGCGATAAACGAAGCAGACGACGAATCGCTTGTCGAGATTTTATTAAAACACGGCGAACTTTCGGACTTTTTTACGGACGTCAAAAATATCGAAAGCCTGGATGAGGCGGTTAGAAAAGATTTACTCGAATTGAAAGATCTCAAAGTGGATTTGGAGGCGAGGGAGGAGGAAGAATCGTCGGTCAAGAAAGTGCTTGTTAATTTGGCGTTTGAGCTTTCGGATAGGAAATCCGTCGAAGAAACTTCGAAAAAGAAGAAGGACCAGCTTTTGCGCGATACAAAGAATAAAGAAGCGGAATATCAAAAACTTGTCAGAGAGCGAGAAAAGCAGCGATCGCAAATTTTGGACGACATAAGAAAAATTGAAGACCAATTGCGCTTGCTAATCGACCCGGCCTCTCTGCCCCCGTCGCGTCCCGGAGTTTTAGGTTGGCCGTTGCGCGACCCCAAGATTACGCAGAATTTCGGCAAAACGGATTTCGCGAAAAATACGGACGTATACAACCAAAATTCGCATAATGGAATTGATTTGCGCGCATCAGTAGGGACGCAAATTATGGCGGCGGAAGACGGTGTTGTTAAAGGTTCAGGAAATTCGGATATAGCTTGCCCCGGAGGATCGTACGGAAAGTGGATATTAATCGAGCATCAAAATCATCTTTCAACCGTCTACGCGCATTTATCGGTTATTAAGGTGTCCCAAGGCGAAGCGGTAAAGCGGGGTGATCTTATAGCGTATAGCGGGGACACTGGATATACGACGGGACCGCATCTTCATTTCACCGTCTATGATGCCCGCACTGTGCAGATGAAATCATCCCGTGTGTGCGGTATATTGCCATACGGAGGCTATTTGGACCCGATACTTTATCTATAAATATTAAGGTTTATAACCTGCCTGCCGGCAGGCAGGAAAAGAAAAAAGGCCTTGCAGTAGAATTAGTCACTTTTGGCTCGCTCTACCGCAAGGCCTTTAATTAATTCTCCCTCCTTATAGAGAAAAGAATCGTATTATTTTTTTGTAAAAGACGGTTTTAACCGCTAATTAAAGAACAGCATTCGATCGAAGGTACCTCCATAAGAACTCTACGGCTTATTCTTATGATACTAGGAAACGCAAATATGTGTCAATATGTTTATCCACAAATCGCCTTTAATGGTATACCGGTATGGTATATTATTAGTAGTAGGGAAAAGAAGCGTCTTTGCCCTATTTTTTTGTTCAAAAGACGAATATGAATTTAAACTTTGGGAGAGAAAAAATACAACGCTGCGGATATAACCAAAAAATTGGGCCTGGGAAAGACCACAATTTTGCGTTGGGAAAAAGAGGGGAAAATACCGGAGGCCAAGCGCGATCAGTTGGGGTGGCGATATTGGAGCGAAAAGGAATTTAATGACATTCTTGCTATCGCCGAAGGGAGAGTTGTGGAGAAATCTCCGCAAGCAGAGCTAAATCTAGATATTCGCCCGGCAGAGGATAAATTTTTACGAGCAAGGCTTTTGCCGGAGCTTTCGAAAGATAAGGTGATTACCGAAGCGAATGTTCTCGCGAAATACAACGGGAATAATTTTAGGGAAGTAAAATTCGGGACTGTAGCCATTTTGGCCGCACTTGTCTTTTTTGGATCTTCGTCTGCGGCCAGTGTTTTTGCTGACGGATTTAAAAATTCCTGGTTTGCGTTTGAGCGTGGGTTCGAATTTTCCACGGCTCGCCTGGCTTCATCCGGAGATTTTTTAGGAGCCAAGCTCACGCCTCTACGCGGACAGGGGAAGATAATCGATGAATGGGTTTTATACTTTTTCAGAGGCAGCTCCAATTTTTTGGCACAAAAAGGATTTGAGATAAAAAGTTTTTATAAAGAGGGAGGTATGGGCCTTTGGGAGGGATTTTTTGTTTTACGCAGGAAGGCTGTCAAAGATTATTTTGAGTTTGGGGAAAATATCAAATTAGCGCAGGCGCGCTCGGCCGAGGCGAGCGAAATTTTGGCGAATTTCGCGAGAGATTCGTTGAATGCCGATTTCGCGTACGCGGAGGATGGAGCTCCAGATATGCTTTCGGCGGCGGCGGGAATAAATTTTTCTTTGGGGGGTCTTATCGGGAATTCGAAATTCGTACGTGAATTGGTTCTTGATTGGGAATTTATAAAGCCGGACGTAAAAGCTCTTCCTTTGGGGATTTTTAATTTCTATGCCGAGCGCATAGGGGACGCCATTTTTGCCGCGGGGGATCTTTTTGAGATCGGCTCTTATCTAGCAATTGATGTAGCTCAAAGAGGCACATTTGCTTTCAACAATCTTGGTGGTAAATTGGCTCTTGCCCAACCTTACGCTGTGGTAGAATTTCTTATAGGGCAATAAATAATATGACTATGAAATATAAATTTATTTTAGTTATTTTGGTGTTGGTATTGGCCGTAGGCGGCGTTTTTTGGTATTTAAAGGGCGACAAAGGCTCTGAGACCACAAAAAATGGGGACCAAACTGAGGATTATCCTTTCACCAATCCTGATTTAAAATTACGCTATAAAGACCCCGCTCTAGGCTTTTCTGTTGATTATCCGGAAGGATTTATCGTCAACGATACCGGAGAAGACAATGTTAAAATCTTGGTTTTTAGCAAAACGAGTTCAGAAGAGTCGTTCCAAATATTTATTATGCCGTACGACGAGCTGGGACCGATAACTCAAGAAAGAATTCTCATAGACCAGCCGAAGATAGTGATTAAAGACCCGCAAACAGTCGAGATAGCGGGGGGAGAAGCTTTAGTTTTTTTCAGCAAAGATACTGATATCGGAGACGTTCGCGAGGTCTGGTTCGTTCATCAAGACCGCCTATATCAAGCCTCTACTTACGCGAAATATGATGAATTACTTTCGAAAGTAATGGCAACGTTTAGATTTAAATAATTTAAAATTCAAAAATCAAAATGGAAAATGACAAAGCAAAATTTAAAAATGAGTTTAAGACTAGGCTGTATAGCTGGGTTCTTCGATTGATAAAGTTCATTGATAAATTGCCCAGAGATTCAACATGCTCTGTCATGGGAAAACAGTTATTACGTAGCGGAACGAGTGTGCTCGCCAATTATGTTGAAGCAAATTCGGCCAGCTCTAAAAAAGATTTTATCAATTTTTTCACGCATTCGCTTAAATCCGCCAATGAATCAAAGGTTTGGTTGGCGTTGCTACGAGATACTGGGAAAGGAGATTTGGAAGAGTTAAAATGGCTATTAAAGGAGCTTGAGGAAGCGGCGAAAATATTGGCTTCTAGTATATTAACTATGAAGGGAAAAAAGTAAATGCAAAATGTAAATATCAAAATGCAAAACTACACTGTTAAATCTAAAATTTTAAGATTTTTAATTGTCATTTTTATTTTTGCTTTTTACATTTTCAATTTTAATGCTGCCGAAGCGGCATTGATCGTTCAGGCCCCCAAATACATCGGCCTAAATTCCGGCCTCGTCGGGTATTGGAGTTTTGACGGAAAAGACATGGCCGGAGTGAAGGCGTATGACCGAAGCGGTCAGGGAAATGACGGGACATTGACGAATGGCCCGGCATCCGCCATAGGGCGGATCGGCCAGGCGTTAAGTTTTGACGGGGGGGAGGACTATGTCAGAATTCCAAGCAAAACTTATTTTCAAGGCAACCAAAATTTGACGATTTCGCTTTGGTTCAAGTATGAAATCAAAGGCACGGGATTTTTTGAGCAAGATATAATCACAAAGAAGTTTGACGCTGAGTCAAAGGACTATTCATTGCGTGTAAATGAATCCACGGGCGCTGTACTTTGGGGATCTGAGGTTGCCGACATTCCCTATTCCTTATCATCTGCAGATACGGTCGCATCTCCTAATACCTGGTATCATTATGTTGCGATTTTAAATAAAACTGCTGACGTGCTGACGCTTTATATTAACGGCGTGCAAGTCGCTCAAGATACGACATTTGGATCAAATTCAGATGCAACATCACAAGATATTGCAATAGGAAGTACGTTATTCACGCCTAATAATTTTAACTTTGTCGGTTCCATCGACGATGTCCGCATCTACAACAGGGCGCTCTCGGGGGATGAAATCAAACGCCTCTATAAAATCGGGGCGACGCTGAAAGTTAATACTTCAATTTCAAACGATTCTTTGAAAAAAGGATTGGTGGGGCATTGGTCTTTCGACGGGCCGACCGTAATCTCAAATGCGAACCAAACTTACGTAGAAGACTTAAGCGGACAGAATAATAGGGGGCAGTTGATGAATATGTCCACCTCAACCGCGCGCGTCAAAGGCAAAATCGGCCAGGCGTTAAGTTTTGACGGGAGTAATGATTTTGTTGTTAATGATGCGTCAAATATTCCTAAAGTAACTATTTCTGCATGGATAAATATTCCCAATTATCCTGCAAACAACTCCCTCGTTGCCGGGTTTTCGAACGATATAGGGAATAATTTTAACGATAAAATTATTTATGTGGGTACCGATGGAAAAGTATATTTTTATGTATTCGACGGCGGAAGCAAAACCACATCTGCTCCAGCAGCCGCGATCTCACCGAATACTTGGCACCATGTCGTAGGGACTGCAAATGGAAATAACGCATATAGTTATGTAGACGGAGTGCTTGTCGGCAGCGTTACGGCCGGGAATACTTATACCTCCTACAGCACGCCCAAAATATTTATTAACGGGGACATAGGCATTGTAAATCGTTTTAGATATTTAAACGGCAAGATCGACGACGTCCGCGTTTACAATAGGGCGCTGTCGGGGGATGAGATCAAACGCCTCTACAAAATCGGGGCGACGCTGAAGGTGAATACTTCCATAAATAATGATTCATTGAAAAATGGCCTTGTCGGGTATTGGAGCTTTGACGGAAAAGATATGGCGGGGGTTACAGCCTATGACCGCTCCGGTAACAGCAACAACGGCACTCTCACTCCGCCAGCTGGCGGAGGCCCCATCCGCGCCATCGGCAAAATCGGGCAGGGATTGAGTTTTGACGGGGTGGATGATTATGTGAGCGTGGGAGATAATGACAGCCTGGATATTACAGGTTCTATAACGGTTGCTACATGGGTGCGGGCGACCTCATTTGGAGTTGGCTTTAATGAAGAAAGGCTCGTATTTAAGGGTACGGGTGTCAGTACCGCAAATATATATACACTGGGCATTGCAGATAGTAAGGCAATGTTCTCTCTGCACCTGGCGGGTTTTGGGGCGAGCGATTGTCTAGGAAACTCGCCCTGCATTGTAAGTAATACCACATTGGTGACAGGACGATGGTATCATGTCGCGGGTACTTATGATGGAGCAACAATTAGAATTTATGTTGATGGTCAATTGGGTGGATCACAAAGTGTCGTGTCAACGGGTACCGCCGATGCTAATCCAGTATTGTTTGGATCAAGGTCCGACGGCCAGGATTCGTTAACTGGCTTTCTAGACGACGTCCGTCTTTACAACCGCGCGCTGACACCTGCCGAGATTAAGAGACTTTACAATATGGGAAGATAGCGATATTATCAAAATATGACAACTGTAACATTATTACAAAAATCTAGCGCAAGAAAGATGAGCATAGAGATTGATCTTAACCAATGGGAAAAATTGGCTGACATTTTTGGTTTTTATAGTCCCAATTTCATCAAAACTATAAAGAAATCTTTAAAAGAATCGCGTGCTGGCAAGGTAAGGAAAATTAACTCATTGCGGGATCTCGAAAAATAACCGCTTTTATGCTGGATATTTTTGTTACGGAAACGTTTGTTAAGTCCTATAAAAAACTTCCAGAAGCAGTTCGCAGAAAAGCGGATTCTAAAGTAAGAATTTTTAAAAATAACCCGTTTCATCCGTCTTTACGCACAAAGAAACTCGAACCACATCATGAGGAAGTATGGAGTTTTTGGATTGACAGAGATCACCGAATTAAATTTCGCTTCGCAGATTCGACGCAGGCACATTTTTTATTTATTGGTAACCGAAAGGATATTTATCGTTGATACGGCTCCATCGACGATGTTCGCATCTACAATCGCGCGCTCTCCGCAGATGAAATAAAGAGATTGTATAATTTAGGCCGATAAATTATCAATCTTTATCAAAGTGGTATACTTGACTCTTTTGGATCATGAGTTTTAATGTTTTGGTTTAAATATTTACTGAGTTACTCACAGATGTGATTCAATTTTTATAGTATAAATAGATTAGAGAAGAAGAATCGGAAATCCGTATTTTGCGGGTCCGATTTTTTATTTTGAGGTCAATCGTATGGGAAATGATTTAAATAATAAAAACAAACCAATGAGTTTAGTAAATGATACTTTTAGAACTCTCAGGAACGATGTTGTCGTCGTCGGCAAAGCACGCGTGCGCTCGTGGCACGCCTGGCTCGCGATAGGTCTTGCAGTTGGCG
>Ga0209751_10000958_pt1 | contig 30291 bp, 25 predicted proteins | sample RifCSP13_1_FD_184019 | JGI IMG/M metagenome (GOLD analysis project Ga0209751, IMG submission 184019) | Soil microbial communities from Rifle, Colorado - Rifle CSP2_sed 13_1 (SPAdes) (version 2) | ecosystem: Environmental > Terrestrial > Deep subsurface > Rock core/Sediment | place: Rifle...
TGGCGGCGCGAGGCGAAGGCCGCCGGGTTCGACGATCCGCGGCCCATCCATCGCGTCCCGAGCCGGTTCCTCGGCGCGATCTACGCCGCGAGCTGCTCGCCGGTCAGGGTACCGGCCCGACCCGGCTGAGCCACGCCCATGGCACCACGACGTGGTCGATGACCACGGAGGCGGGCCGGCCCTCCCCATCCTCACCGACGACGACCGGGTAGCCGCCGTCGCCGAACCCGGTGCTGAAGCCGATGACGTTGCCGCCGGTCGCGGGATCGAGCTGGACGTTCAGCCAGGCCCAGGTGTCCACGTAGTTCCGGTCGAGCTCCTCGAGATACTGCTCGATGACCGCGTCGACCCCCGAGCCCACGGCGATCACGGCGTCGGTGGACGCGATGCCGCCGGTCCCGCCATCCACTCCGAAGCCACCGGCCTGCCGCCATGCGACGACCGGCGCATCGGTGAGGCGGACATGGACGAACGCGATCCGCTCATCGGAGGAGTCGTAGCGGGCGACGTGCAGGCAGACGGGAGCGGGGCCGGCGAAGCCGGCGAGGTCGATCGTGTCGGTCTCGCCGGGGTCGCCGGCCAGCAGGAACAGATCCGCCACCAGCAGCTGGTCCGAAGTCACGACCAGATCGCCGACCCCGACGACCTCGATGGCGACGACCCCCGTGGGATCGGCCGGGTCGCCGGCCTCGACGACCCCGTCCGGTGGTGCCGGATGGCCGCCGTTCGCGGGATCCGGGCTCGCGACACAGGCCGACGCCGGATCCAGGTTCGCCCGGCTCGGGAACGTCGCCAGGTGCGGGGCGCCGGGCTGCCGGAGGGGCGGAAACGGGCTCACGCATGCGCCGGCGACGAGCATCGCGCTCACGGCCGCCGTTGCTAGCGGCACCCTGATCCCGGCGGAACGCATCGGGCGGCATGCTACACTCCCGCCCTCACGGCGAGGACCGAGAGGAGTAGGGCCGGGTCGGCCACGGAGCGAGCGCGGGACGGTGCGAGCCGCGCGGGCACGACGGACCCGAAGGTCGCTCGCGAGCCGTGCGGTCGGCGCCCGATAGCGCGCCACGAGGAGGCCCGGACGAGGCAGCCGCGATGAGCGGTGGAGCCCCGGACCTCGAACCAGCAGGTGGTACCACGACCCGCTCGTCCGCTGGACGAGCGGGTCGTTTCCGTTCCGGCGCCGGCCGCGGCGCGCGAGGGAGAGACGAACGCAGATGACGACCGAATCGCGGGAGCTGGCGAAGGCCTACCGACCGGCCGACTTCGAGGGCGCGATCTACGAGCGCTGGCTGGCGGCGGACGTCTTCGCCCCGGACGGCAGGGGCTCGCGCGCGGACGAGGCGAAGGAGCCGTTCGTCATCATCCAGCCGCCGCCGAACATCACCGGCGCGCTCCACCTGGGCCACGCCCTGACCTCGACGATCGAGGACGTCATGATCCGGCACGCCCGGATGACGGGCCGCCCGACGCTCTGGCTGCCCGGCCTCGATCACGCCTCGATCGCCGCCCAGTACGTCCTCGACAAGATCATCGCCGCCGAGGGCGAGACGCGGGAAACGCTCGGCCGCGAGCGATACCTGGAGCGGATGTGGCGGTTCATCAACGAGACCCGCGAGGTCATGCTCGGCCAGCAGCGTCGGATCGGGGCGTCGCTCGACTGGGGCCGCCTGCGGTTCACCATGGACGAGGGCTCGGCCCGGGCCGTCCGGGTCAGCTTCAAGCAGCTCTACGACGAGGGCCTGGCCTACCGCACCGAGGCGCTCGTCAACTGGTGCCCCGGCTGCCGGACGAGCGTCAGCGACCTCGAGGTCATCCCGACCGAGGAGATCGGCTCGCTCTGGACGATCCGCTACCACCTCATCGACGAGGCGACCGGCGAGCCGAGCGCGACCGACTGGATCAGCGTCGCAACGACCCGGCCCGAGACGATCCTCGGCGACACGGGGGTGGCCGTCCATCCCGACGACGCTCGCTACGCCGCGCTCGTGGGCCGGCGGGCCCGCATCCCGTTCGTCGAGCGCGACGTCCCGATCGTGGCCGACGACCTCGTCGACCCGGCGTTCGGCACGGGCGCGGTGAAGATCACCCCGGCCCACGACCGGACCGACTATGAGATCGGCCAGCGCCACGGCCTGGCGTTGATCACGGTCCTGGCCGACGACGCGACGATCAACGAGCTAGGCGCCGGCTACGCCGGGCTTGACCGCTACGCCGCCCGCGAGGCGATTGTCCGGGACCTCGATGCCCGCGGCGACTTCGAGGCCACCCGGTCGCATCCAATGCTCATCGGTCGCTGCCAGCGCTCGAACGACGTCATCGAGCCGCGCCTGAAGACCCAGTGGTTCGTCCGGGTCGGGCCGCTCGCGGCCAAGGCCCTCGAAGCCACCCGGAGCGGCCGGACCGAGATCGTCCCGCCGCGGTTCGAGAAGGTCTGGGAGCACTGGATGACGTCGATCCACGACTGGAACGTCAGCCGCCAGCTGTGGTGGGGCCACCGGATCCCGGCCTGGTACTGCCCCGACGGGCACGTCACGGTGTCGGACGAGGCGGACGGGCCGACGGCCTGCGGAACGTGCGGCCGCGGCGCCCCGGAGCTGACCCAGGATCCCGACATCTTCGACACCTGGTACAGCTCGGGCCTGTGGCCGCTCTCGACCCTCGGCTGGCCGGACGAGACCGAGGACCTCCGGCGCTACTACCCGGGCTCGGTCATGGAGACGGGCTACGACATCATCTTCTTCTGGGTCGCCCGGATGATGATGTTCGGGATCCACCTTGCCGAGAAGGTCCCGTTCCGGACGGTCTATCTCCACGGTCTCGTCAAGGACCCCTCCGGCAAGCGGATGGCGAAGACGAAGGGCAACGTCGTCGACCCGCTTCACGCCATCGACGAGTCGGGCGCTGACGCGCTTCGCTTCGCCCTCGTCCACGGGACCTCGCCGGGCAACGACCAGAAGTTCCGGACCGAGAAGCTCGACGACGGCCGGAACTTCGCCAACAAGCTCTGGAACGCGACGCGCTTCGTCCTGGGTGCCCGGCCGGCCTCGATCCCGGCGGGGGCCCCGCGACGGGCGCCCGATCCCGCCGCGCTCGGCCCGGCCGAGCGCTGGATCCGGTCGCGGACCGCGGCGGCGGTCGTGGCGCTGGATGGCGGCCTGGCCGAGCTCCAGCTGGCCGAGGTCACCCGGACCCTCTATGAGGCGATCTGGTCCGAGTACTGCGATTGGGGCCTGGAGCTGGCGAAGGTCCGGCTCGCGGACCCGTCCCTGCCCGATGCCGAGCGCGAGGCGACCTGGTGGACGCTCGTCGAGGCCCTCGACACGTACCTCCGGCTGCTCCACCCGGTCATGCCCTTCGTGACCGAGGAGCTGTGGGCCGCCATTCCCCACGCCGCCGCCGACCCCGAGCTCCTCATCGTCGCCGACTGGCCGGCCGCGGGGCCTCGCGACGCCGTCGCCGAGGCCGAGGTCGACGCGATCGTCGAGCTCGTCAGGGCCGTTCGCAACGCCCGGGCCGAGGCCGGGATCGTGGCGGCCTCGTGGCTCCCGATCGATGTCGCCGTCCCGGCCGGGTTGGCGTCGGCGTTCGACGCGCTGTCCCCGGCGATCGCCCGCCTGGCCAGGGCTCGGCCCCTCACGAGCCATGCCGCACGGGCCGACCTCGAGGTCGCCGCGCCGGCCGGCCTGGCGGTCATCGCCGGCGATCTCGAGGCCCGCATCTCCACCGCCGAGATGGGCTCGTCCGACGGCGATCGGGCCCGCCTCGAGAAGGAGCTCGGCGAGGCCGAGGGCTTCCTCGCCGCCGCGCGGGCGCGCCTGGCCAACGACGCGTTCACATCCAAGGCACCGCCGGCCGTCGTCGAGGGAGCCAGGGCCCGCGAGGCCGAGCTCGCCGAGACGGTGGAGCGGCTCCGGGCTCGCCTCGGCCGGTAGGCCACCTCAGCGGCTGGGCCGGTCCACCCGCGGCCGAAAGACGAGGCCTGCGCCCGGCGGCATCGCACTCATCGGCCAGTGGGGGCCGTTCGAACGCAGGATCGAGCTCACCGGGTGCGCCTGGCGAGCCTCGTCCGCCGCCGAGCGAGCGTCAGCCAACGGCTCGGTGACATCGAATGCCAGGTCCCAGGCCTCGGGGGCGGCCGGAACCGCGGCCCGGGGGATGCCGACCTGCCCGCTCGCCTGACGACCGTCAAGGTTCGCCACGCACAGCCACCGCGTCCGACCCTCGATCAGCCAGGCAATGACCGCGTCAGAGTCGGTCGGGTCCGGCGGCAGCAGCCAACGCACGGAGCCTGACGCCAGATCCGCGGAGATCTCGTCAGCGAACGCCCGGATTCGGGTCACGGCCGCGAGCAGCGCGTCGTTGTGGCCCCATCGATAGGGCCCGACGGTGACGTTGGGGCCGGCCGATTGCCGGAAGACATACAGCTTCGAGTAGAACTCGTTCGCCGCCGGCCGGTCGTGGACGTCGCGGCTCTCGAAGCCCAGGGCCATGTAGCTGGGGAGGTCCGGGACGAGGAGCGATACGAACAAACGCACGGCGCTCCCGGCTCGATAGGCGGCGTCGAAGCGCGGGTCGTCCTTGTCGGCCGTCATGACGGTCAAGGAGGGAGCGCACGATCGGATGGCACCGAGGTCGATGTACTGACGTAGGCGCCGCCGAAACTCCGGGTCGTCGGTCGGGACCGACTGGAGGTCGCCGAGCGCTGCATCAGACTCGGCCGCCTCCAGGTGCTCGATCTCCACGCCGTACGAGAACGTGTCTCGCGGCGCGAGGAAGGATTCCGCGAACGACCCGAACGACGGGGCGCTGGTCGCCTCCCGCACCCGCCGCTTCACGTAGCCGAACAGGTCGTAGCGCGCCGGGATCGGGTCCGGGACGCCCGATTCGCGCATCTGGACGTGGGCCATGTCGCCGCGCATGAAGTCGAATGGAATGTCGCGCCTGAAGGCCGCCACATGGTCGGCGACGTAGTCCCAGACATGCGCCCGGGGGCGGTCGAAGTCGAGCGCCCAACCGTCACCCCGCGCCTCCCAGAGGGCGTACCGGGTTAGGGGCCCGAAGACGCGAGAGGTCGGGCCGGGCTCGAGCATCCGGTACTCGCGCCACTCGAGCCCGAGCCCGTCGACCGCGACGGCCTCGGGACGTGGGTCAGGCTCGATCCCGCGGTAGGGCGGGCCCATCGTGGCGGGGACAGTCTCGAGCCCGTGATCGTGGAGCGCCCGAACGAGCGAGATCCTCCGATGTCGACGCCCCTCCGCGTCACCCGGCCAGCCGAACAGCAGCTCGAGACGAGACGACTCGTCCAGGCCGCGGAACAGGGCTCCTGGGTCGCCCGGGAGGCGGCCGCCGGTCGCCGATCCCTCGGTGCCGAGCCAGCTGACGATCGCCCCCTCCACGGCGCCGACGAGCCGCGGTCCGTGCTCGACGATCCTGGTGCCCCGACGCCGGAGCCACTCGAACAGGTCCGGCCCGGCGAGCGCGATCTCCGAGTAGCGATCGACATGCGGCACGACGTCGATCCCGACCGTCTTGCCCATCGCATGGAGGATGTGGACCACCGCCCCGAGCTGTTTCTCGACCGTATCAAGCCCTGGGCAGGCCGCCGCCCATGCCTCGCTGCGGAGCTCCGGGTCGATGTTCCAGCTGACTGGCGCGTACAGGCTGCCGACCACGCCCGGCTCCCAGATCGGCAGCAGGTGCACCGAGTTCTGGATGCGCGGCAGGGTCATCGCGTAGGCGAGAACGCCCAGCAGATCGCCGACCGTGCGGACGTTGACGCCGACGATGTTGGCGCGGCGGAGCCATCGGCCGCCGGGCTCGCCGGCGATCGGGCTGTGCAGGGAGGCGGGCACGTCGGCATCGGGTGCTCCGGACGCGGCCGTCGCGATCGCGAGATCGAGGAGATCGCCGACCCGGTCGCGCAGGCGATCGAGAACCAGGGGGGCGGGGAGCGCCACGACCTCCGCGGGCCGCGCCGGGACGTCCGCCGCCGCCCGTACGCTCACGGCCGGGTCACCGCTGCGGAAGCTCGACGTCGTAGTTCCGGGTGATCACGTAGTCGGCGAGCTCTAGATGCGGGGCGATAATGTCGTGCTCGATCTCGAGGACCTGTTCGAGGAACGGATCCTCTGCCTCGCGGCCACGGCGTTGCCTCGCGCCGATCGTCTCGAGGCGGTTCCGGGCGATGAAGACGCGGGCGTCGATGGCCTCTAGGAGGGAGGTATAGGTGCCCTCGGCAATGACCGTATCGATCCCATCGAGGACGATCTCCTCATCCTCGATCCGGTCCTCCGCGTAGATCACCAGCGGCTTGCGCAGCGACGTCGCCCCGTCGCGCACGGCGGCCAGGTGGGCGTCGAGGAGTGCCAGCCGGACTTCATCCGTTCCGACTTGCCGGATGTCGCGGCGCCGGGCGCTGTCGTTCGATCGCGGCGGCAGGACGAAGTAGTCGTCCTGCTGGAGCACGACCGCGTGACGACCCAGCCGGCCAAGCGCCTCGAGGAGGGCGAGGCCCGTCTCCGACTTCCCGCTTCCGGACTCGCCCGCCACGCTGATCGTCGCGCGCCGTTCGAGGTCGGCGAGCCGCGGCACGAGGTGCGTCGCGATCGCCGCGGCCGCGCGCCGGTGATGGGCCTCGACGATGATGACGTCGCCCTTCACGCGAAGCGCTCGTCACGTGCAGGCGGCGCCCCAGGACGCCCCCGAGCGAACCTCAGCTGGTGCATCCTGCCTAGCCCTTGACGGAGCCGGCGAGCAGGCCTCGGACGAAGAACCGCTGGAGGGCCAGGAAGACGACGACGGGCAGAACCATTGAGACGAAGGCTCCGGCCGTGAGGAGATGCCAGGCCTCGGCCCGCGTGCCGATCAGGTTGAGCAGGGCCGAGGTGACGACGGCAACCTCCTTCTGGGTCCCTAAGAACGTCTGGGCGACGAGCAGGTCATTCCAGACCCACAGGAACTGGAAGATCGCGAATGACGCCAGGGCCGGCACCGAGAGCGGCAGGATCAGCCGGGTGAACGTCGTGAAATGCGAAGCCCCATCGATGAACGCCGACTCGAGAATGTCCCGGGGCAGCTCGCTGATGTAGTTGTAGAGGAGGTACGTGGCGAGCGCGAGCCCGAAGCCGGTGTGCGCCAGCCACATCGCGAGGTACGTGCCGTTGAGCTCGAGAAAGAGGTAGCCCTTCAGGACCGGGATCAGGGCGATCTGGAGCGGGACGACGAGCATCATGATGATGATCGCGAAGAGCACCTTGCGGCCCGGAAAGCGCATCCAGGCGAAGCCATAGGCGGCAAAGGCCGCGACCAGGATCGGGATCACGACGGCCGGGATCGTGACCGTGAGGCTGTTGATGAAGGCGATCGCGATCCCTGACTCCTCGGACAGGACCGACGTGTAGTTGGCCGTCGTCCAACCGGCGCCGCCGGGATTCGTGAATACCGACCACCAGCCGCTCGACGCCATCGCGTCGCGTTCTCGGGCCGAGGTGATCAGGAGGCCCACGGTCGGGAGCGTCCAGATGACGACCAGGACGATGACCGCGATGTTGATGAGGAGGCGCGAGGCGAGCGAGCCCCTCATCGGAATCCCTCCTGCCCGCGGAGGCGCCGCAGGTTGTACCAGATGACCGGGGTCACCGCGAGGAGCAGGATGATCGCCAGGGCGGCGCCCTTGCCGTAGTCGAAGAAGGTGAACGACTGTTTGAACTGGAGTGTCGCGATCACCTCCGTCCCGAAGTTGCCGTTCGTCATCGTGGTCACGATGTCGTAGATCTTCAGGGTCAGGATCGCGATCGTCGTGGACACCGTGATGATCGAGCCGCGGATCGTCGGGATCACGACCTTCTGGAAAACCTGGACCTCGGTCGCGCCATCCATCCGGGCGGCTTCCAGCAGCTCAGCCGGGACACCCTTGAGGGCGGCCGACAGGATCACCATCGCGAACCCGGTCTGGGCCCAGATGAGAATCGCAATCAGCAGAAAGTTGTTCCAGAACTGGAGCTGGACGAGACCCTGGGGCGCGATCCCGAAGGCGCCGAGGAGCGCATTCACGAGGCCGATCTGCTCCTCGCCGGCGGGCCGGAAGGCGTACATGAAGCGCCAGATCACGCCGGCACCCACGAACGAGATCGCCATCGGCAGGAAGATGAGGAGCTTCGCCAGCCGCTCGAAGGCGACGCGGTCGGCGAGGATTGCCAGGAGCAGGCCGAGACTGACGCTCCCGCCGGTCCCGACGGCCAGCCACAGAACGTTGTTCCGGATCGCCTCGAGCATCGATGGATTCGTCACCGCGAAGACGTAGTTGTCCACGCCGACCCAGTTCTTCGAGGCGCCATCCTGGAACGAGTAGACGAGCGTGAGGATCGTCGGTATCAGCAGATAGGCGAAGAGGATCGCGATCGCGGGCCCAACGAACACGAAGGGCAGGACGCGGCCGCCCCAGCGGCTGGGGAGGCGGCCGACCACCCAGTTCGCGACGACGTACAAGAGCGCCACGCCGCCGACGCCCCAGACGATCGCAACGCCGGCCACGACCGGCTTGGGGGCGTCCGTGTCCCGGAGGAACAGGAATCCCTGCCACAGGACGACGAAGGCGATAAGCGGGACGAAGAGCGAGGCCGCGAGGCGGACGGCAGCCAGCCCGACCATGAGTGCGATTCCGGGCCGCTCCGCCTCGACGACCCCAGAGCTGGTGGCCACGGCTGCCCTCCTCCTCACGAACCGACTGACGATGACTGGATCGGTCCAGCCTGATGCCCGGGGGAGGCTCGACGCTCTCCCCCGGGCTTCAGCCAAAGCTACGGCCAGCTGGCGTCGATCTCGGACAGGACCGTGTCGAGGTCCTTCGAACCGCTGACGTAATCGACCATGCCCTTCCAGAACGTCCCGGCGCCGACCGCGGCCGGCATGAGATCCGAGCCGTCGAACCGGAACGAGTCGGCCGCGAGGAGCTGCTCGGCGGCCGCCCGATCGAGGGCGCTGGCGTAGGCGCTCAGGTCCTGGTCCTTGTGCGGGAACAGCGCGCCGCCGGCGGCGGCCCAGGTGCTGCCCGACGCACCGGTGGTCAGGTAGGTGAGGAAGGCCCGAACCTCCGGGCGATCCTTGAACATGACGAACTGGTCGCCGCCGCCGAGGGCGGGGGTGCCGTACTGCGGATCGATGGCCGGGAAGGCGAAGCTCCCGACCTCGGCATCGAGATCTGCCTTGATCGCATCGGGGAAGAAGCCTGTGATAAAGCTGCCCTGCTTGAGGAGCCAGCACTTCGGCGGGTTCTCGAACATTGGGGTGGCGGCTTCACCGAAGTTCGTCGAGAGGATATTCGTGGTGCCGCCGTAGACCTGCGTCGAGTCGAGCCAGATGCTGCCGAGGGTCTCGACGGCTTCCTTGACGGCGGGGTCATTGAAGGGGATCTCGTGAGTGACCCACTTGTCGTAGGTCTCCGGTCCGGCTGAGCGAAGCATGATGTCCTCGACCCAGTCCGTCGCCACCCAGCCGGTGGCGCCGCCGCTCTCCATGGTGACGCACCACGGCGAGGATCCGGCCGTCTTGATCTGGGCGCTGAGGGCCGTCAGCTCGTCCCACGTCGTGGGGGCCGTGTAGCCGGCCGCCTCGAAGGCCTTCTTCGGGTAGAACACGAGGCTCTTGATGTTGACCCGATGGAAGACGCCGTAGACGTTGCCGTCATCACCGGTACCGGTTTCCTTCCAGCCCGGCCCGTAGTTGGCATCGATCGCGTCGATGATCTCCTGGGGCAGGGGCGTGAGGAACCCGGCGGCGGCCAGGCGGCGCATTCCGCCCGGCTGCGGGAAAGCGGCGATGTCCGGCGGGTTGCCGGCTTCGGCGCGCGTGTTGACGAGCGTCTCGAACTGGTCCGAGCCGCTGTAGAGGACGTCCACGCCGGTGGCATCCTCGAACGCCTTGAAGGATTCCTCGAAACGGGTGCCCTCGTCGCCTCGGAAGGCGCCGAAGACCTCCACCTTCGTGCCGGCGAGCGACGTATCCGTCGGCGCCGGCGCATCGCTCTCGCCGGGGCCCGTCGTCGGGCCGGCGGTCGGTTGCGGGGTCGCACCGCCGGTGCACGCCGAGACGGCGAGCGCAGCGGCTGCGATGAACAGTAGAGCTCGTTTCACGCGCTTCTCCTCCTAACCGGTGTATCGACACCAGCGCCGATACGACGGCGCCATTCGACCGAGTGGAACCGTTTCCACGGGGATCGTGGATACGGTATCATGGCCGTCAAGTACGACGATTCTTCATGGGGGTTGGTCAACACTCGAGCATGGCAACGATCAGGGATGTCGCCCGCTCGGCGGGCGTCGGCGTGGCGACGGTGAGCCGGGTGCTCAACGACAGCCCGAAGGTGAGCCGCGAGACGAGGGCGGCCGTGCTGGCGGTCATCGCGGAGCTCGGTTTCGTGCCCAACGCGAGCGCCCGCAACCTCGTCCGGGGCCGTACCAACACCATCGGGGTGGTCGTGCCGTTCCTCACCCGCCCAGGCGTCGTGGAGCGAGTTCGCGGGATCGAGGCGGTCGTCGCCGCCACCGGGGGCTCGATGGTCATGTACAACGTGGAGTCGGTCGGACGGCGCGAGTCGCTCCTGCGAAACCTGCCGGAGCAGGGCCATGACGGCTTGATCATCGTGTCCCTGCCGCTGCCGCCCGATGCGGCGCGCCGCCTCCTGGAGCTCGGTCCTCCGACCGTCCTCCTGGACACCCACCATCGCAGTTTCTCGCGCGTGGTCAGCAATGACATCGTCGGCGGCCGACTCGCCGCCGATCACCTCATCGATCTCGGCCACCGGCGAGTCGGCTTCGTCGGCGACGAGCCCCGCTCGAGGCTTGGCTTCTCGTCGAGCCGGATGCGATGCACGGGTATCCGGCTTGCCCTGATCGAGAGGGGCCTGGCATGGGACCCGACGCTCGTCGGCTTCGGCGAGCACGGCCAGGGACCCGCGGCCGAGCTCGCCACGATCCTCCTCCGGCTCCCTCGCCCGCCGAGCGCCATCGTTGCCGCCAGCGACACCCAGGCGATCGGCGTGATGTCCGCGGCCCGAGCCATGGGCATCGCCGTGCCGGACGAGCTCTCGGTCATCGGCTACGACGACATCGAGCTCGCCGCTCCCCTTGGCCTCAGCACGGTTCGCCAGGGCCTGACGGAAACAGGCCGCCTGGCCGTCGATCTCCTGCGCCAGATCTCGGACGATGGCCTCGCGCGTCCGATTCGAGTCGAAGCGCCGCTCGAGCTGATCGCCCGGTCGTCGACCGCGATCGCCCCGCCGGGCCGCTGAGGGGACGCTGCGCCTTGTGCGCAGCGAACCTCGAAATTCGCCCGGTCCCACGACCGGCGAAGGGCCCTGAATCGTCATTGCCGGAGGGCCCGCGGAATCGCCGACGAGCGAGCCACCAGAACCGTGGGGAGTAGCGTCCGAAGGGGCACCTCGTGGCCCTGGATTCGATCGAGCAGCGCGTGTCCCGCGGCCAGGCCCAGGTCGTAGGCCGGGACGCGGATCGACGTGAGGGGTGGGTCGAAGTAGGCGGCCAGCGGGACATCGTCGAAGCCGACGACGGAGACGTCGTCGGGGACGCGCAGGCCAGCTTCGCGGAGGGCTCCGATCGCCCCGAGGGCGACGACATCGCTGGCGACGAAGACGGCGTCCGGCCGGGCTCGCTCGAGAATTCTGGTCATGGCCCGGTGGCCGCTCTCGGCATCGAAGGCGCCGGCCTCGACGAGCTCCGGGGCAGCGGCCAGGCCGGCAGTCGCGAGCGCCTCGCGGTAGCCCGCCAGGCGATCGGCCGCGGCCGTGTACGTGAGGGCCGCGTTGGTGATGCAGGCGATCCGGCGGTGGCCGAGCTCGAGGAGGTGGTCGACGGCCAACCGGGCGCTGGCGACGTTGTCAACGTCGACGCTGGGAGCCGCAGCCCCCGGCAGATGGCCCTGGATCACGATCGGGAAGCCCTCCGCGACGAGGTCGGCCAGCTCGGGGTCGTCGAAGAGCGGGCCGGACACGACCGCGCCGTCGGCCCGGCCCGAGCGGACGAGCTCGCCGTAGGTCGCCTCGCCCGGCCCGAGCGGCTCGACGAGGACCCGGAAGCTGGCCGAGCGTGCCGCCGTGGCAAGACCCCGGAGGGTCTCGGCCAGGAGGGCGTCCCCGGCGACCTGCTCGGGCGTCTGGCGGAGGACGAGGGCGAGCGTCTGGCTTTGGCCACCGGCCAGGCCGCGGGCCGAGTGGTCAGGGTGATAACCGAGCGCCCGGGCCGCCTCGAAGACCCGCCGCCGGGTGGCCTCGGGGATCGATTCGCTGCGTTCGTTGAGGACCAGCGAGACCGTCGTCCGGGAGACTCCGGCGCGCGAGGCTACGTCAGCGCTGGTCGGACGACGGCGAGGCTTCGGCAATGCGGGGGTTCCCTTGGGACGCTGCGATGCGGCGGGTTGCCCGGGATCGTTGACTCGCGTTAGTAACGCGTATTACTAACGCGCGTCACGGCATCCGTCAAGCGTTTCTCGTACCATCCCTCCAGCCTGCCCGATTCCGACGGCCTCGGCCGCCTTCCAGCTGTCCCAGTCCGAGGGTGCGACCGCGTGACCCTGGATCACAACGCAGTCCGCGCAGACCAGCCGGTGACCGCCGGCGACGACTGGTGGCAGACCGGCGTCGTCTACCAGATCTACCCTCGCAGCTTTGCCGATTCGACTGGCGACGGGGTGGGGGACCTGCCGGGGATCACGGCTCATCTCGACCACCTCGGCCGCGACGGCCTGGGGGTCGATGCGATCTGGCTCTCGCCGATCTACCCGTCACCCGGTCGGGACCTCGGCTACGACGTGTCCGACCACGGGGCGGTCGATCCGATCTTCGGCTCAATGGCCGACTTCGAGGCGCTCGTCGGGGCGGCCCACCGGCAGGGCATCCGGGTGATCCTCGACCTGGTGATGAACCACACCAGCGACCGCCATCCGTGGTTCCGGGCCTCCCGGGCCGACCCGGCCGGGCCGTACGGCGACTGGTACCTGTGGCGCGATCCGGCCGGGCGCGATCGACGGGGCCGGCCGCGCCCACCCAACAACTGGCTGTCGTTCTTCGGCGGCTCGGGCTGGACCTGGGACGAGGGTCGGCGCCAGTTCTACTTCCACACGTTCCTCGCCGAGCAGCCCGACCTGAACTGGCGCAACCCGGCCGTTCCGGGGGCGCAGCTGGGGATGGTCCGGGGCTGGCTCGATCGGGGCGTGGACGGCTTTCGCCTCGATGTCTTCAACACCTTCTTCAAGCACGCCGACTTCGTGGCCAACCCGGGCGCCGGGTTGCGACGTCAGGCCTGGGATCGGCAGCGCCACGTCTACGACCAGAACCAGCCCGAGCTCGTCGAGTTCCTGGCCCGCTTCCGGACCGAGGTCGATGGCCGGCCGGGCCGGATGACCGTCGGCGAGCTCTTCGGGGGCGGGGCGGAAACGGCCGCCTCGTTCGCCGCCGACCGGCACCTCATCTTCGACTTCGTCCTCCTCGAGCGACCGTGGTCGGCGGCCGCCTTCGGGACCGCCATCGAGCGGGTCGAGCGGGCCTTCGGCCCGGTCCGCTGGCCGACCGTCGTCCTGTCCAACCACGACCGCCCGCGGCACGCCTCCCGCCTGGCGCGAGAGATCGGGCAGGAGCATCGGGATGCCGTCGCGAAGGCCGCCGCCGTGATCCTCCTGACGCTCCGCGGGACGCCGTTCCTGTACTACGGCGAGGAGCTGGGTCTCGGCGACATCGCCGTCCGGCGGGCCGAGGCGATCGACCCGCCGGCTCGCCGTGCCGGCCTCTTCTTCCCGTGGTGGAATCGCGACGGCTGTCGCAGCCCGATGCCCTGGACCGGCACGCCGAACGCCGGTTTCACTGCACCGGGCGCCCGGACCTGGCTCCCGCTGGCGCCCGACGCGGCGACGCGGAACGTGGCCAGCCAGGCCGCCGATCGGGAATCGGTCCTCGCCACCTACCGCCGCCTGCTCGCGACGCGGAGATCACTGCGGCCGCTCCGGGCGGGCACCTTTCGGCGCGTCGGGGCCGATCACCGCGACGTCCTCGCCTGGATCCGCGAGGCCGCCGGCGAGGAGGTCCTCGTCGTGGTCAACTTCGCCCCCCGGCCGGTCGCCGTCACCCTCGGCGTCGAGGTCGGCAGCGGCACCTGGCTCCGCGCCGATGGGACGCATCTCGAGCCCGGGCCGCCGATCGGCCCGGACCGGCGGGTCGCGCTGCGGCCGCTCGAGGCGGTGATCTCGACACGGCGAGGCTGACGACACGGCGAGGCGGACCGGCGTCGCTGCTACGATAGGAAGCCTGTTCGCGACGCCGTCCCGGGGAGAGCCACGTGCCGCTCGAGTTCCTGCGCCGTCGGGGGGGTGATCCCGCACCGGCGCCCACGACCAGCCAGCCCGGCCCGTCCGGGACGGCCAGCCACGCCCTCCCCGAGGAGGTCGTCGCCCAGGAGCACCAGCTCCGCCTGAACTACGCCGGCAAGACGAGCGAGGGCGTCCGGATCAAGGCCGGGCCGCGGGCGATCGCGGACCTCCCGGACATGCTCGTCGGGATCGCCAAGAGCGATATCGAGGTCATCGAGCCGCTGCCGATCGAGTACAGCCAGGCGACCCCCTCGATCGTCCACCCGTCCGAGGCGATGCAGTGGCTGAACGCCCACCACATGCTCTCGCCGATCGCCCGGCATGCCCTCGTCGTGCTCGAGACGATCGACGCCGTCGACCTCGCCTTCGACACCTTCGTCTGTGCTCTCCTCGACGGCGAGACCGACACCTCCGGCTACCCCGAATACAACGCGATCGTGGGCGGCGTGGCCGCCCACTGGGACGAGGTGACCGGCGACCTCATCGTCCGGGGCGTCGTGGGCTGGGGCGGCCGCGGGGTTCGCGGGGATTCGGACCGGATCGGCTCGAAGATCCTGACAAGCCTCCTGACCCAGATCCTCGCCAGCCAGTACTCGCTGGGGCTCACCGCCGTCCCGCGGCCGGCCGCGGCGCACGGGCACGGCGGCGTGGTCTGTCCCCACTGTGGCTTCGAGTCGGCGCACGAGCGGGCGTTCTACTGTCCGAAGTGCGGCATGCGCCTCCTCCGCGGCTGAGCGGACGGCGGACGAGGAGCCCGGCCGGTGCCGATCTACGATTACACCTGTGCTGGCTGCGGGCGCCTGACCGAGGTCATCCACGCAATGCGCGAGGGCGGCCCCCGGTTCTGCCCGAGCTGCGGCGCCGAAGGCACGATGCGCAAGGGGTTCGCCGCTCCGGCCGTCCATTTCAAGGGCTCCGGCTGGGCCAAGAAGGACCGCTCCGCCACGGCTTCATCGGGCCGGGCCAGGACACCCAAGTCGGGTGAGGAGGCTGGCGCCGGCACGGCCGCGGGCACGAGCGGCGGCGAGGGCGGGTCGTCGAGCTCGAGCGGCCCGGCGACGACGACGACCTCGACCGCGGACGGAGGCGACTGACGATGGCCGGGGCCGCGAGCGACTGGATCAGCCTGGCCGAGGCGGCCGAGATCCTGGCCGCTGCCAACGTGACGTTCCGGCCGTCCACGATCGGGACCTGGGCCCGCAGCGGCAAGCTCCAGAGCATCAAGCTCGGCGGCCGGCGGTTCGTCCGGCGCGGCGAGGTGCGGGCGCTCATCACGCCCCCGCGGCGCGTCCGGGCCGACGACCTCCAGCCGGGCCTGTTCGAGGACCTCCGGGACTGAGCGAGGTCGAGAGCGGCTGGCTCGCCCGGCTGGCCGCCGTCCTGGGCTGGGGGCCGGTGGCCTCGATGCGTGGCGTGCTCGATCGCTACGGCGCCGCCGGGGGCGGGCTCCTGGCCGGCGGGCTCGCCTACAGCGCCCTCTTCGCGATCGTACCCCTGACCGCGCTCATGGCCGGGATCGTCGGCCTCGTCGTCGACGACGAGGCCCGCCGCGCGGCGGTCGTGACGGCGATCGCCGAGGTCCTGCCGCCGCTCCGGGACATCGTCCGGCTGGTCCTCGACGAGGCGGCCCGTGCCGCCGGGGCGATCTCGGTCGTCGGTGGCCTGACCCTGGTCTGGGGGGCGAGCCGGTTCGCGGTCGGGTTCGAGGATGCGATGCGACGGATCTTCGGCGGCGAACGGCGTCGGGGCTTCGTCCGACGCAACGCGGCGGCGCTCGTCGCGGTGCTCGGCCTCATCGGCGTGGCCATCCTGGGGGCCGTGCTGGCCGGCGTGTCGTCGTTCCTCGATGCCGCGGAGGCGCGGGGCGGCCCGGTCGTCGGATTCGTCATCGGGACCGTCCTGGGCGTCGTGCCCTCACTCCTTGCGATGGCCTCGGTGGCCCTCGTCTACCGGCTCGTGCCGGTGCTCGCGCCACGCTGGCGGGCGATCGTGCCCCCGGCAGTTGCCGTCGCCCTCGTCCTCACCATCCTGACGAGGGTCTTCGTCTTCATCGCGCCGCGGCTCGTCGGCGCCGCAGCAACGATCGGGGCGCTGGCGACCGCATTCGCTGCGCTCGCCTGGCTGTCACTCTCCTTCCAGGCGATCCTGCTCGGCGCGGCCTGGGTCCGCCAGCGCGATACCGCATGGGGGGATCCGGCACCGACGACCGGAGGCACGAGCTCCTGATCAGGCCGCCCCGCGGGCCCTCGGCGCGACGGCCCGCGCAGCGCCGTGGCGCCGGTCAGCCGGTCTGTGCCGTCCCGCAGCGCCGGCAGAAGCGGGCGTTCGCCGAGAGCGAGATCCCGCAGCTGACGCACGGCTGAACGCCGGCGATCGGTGCGGCCTGGGCGACGAGCGGCGGCTGGATGACGTCGCGGCTCGAAGCGGCCCACATCGCCTCCGTCGCCTGGCGGGCCATGATGGCGGCCAGCGGATCGGCCAGGGGACCCGGTGGCGGAGGCGGCATGGTCTGGCGAGCCGGGATGCCCGTCGGCCAGCGCGGGCCGGTGGGCCACTGCGGCGGCCCAGCCGGCGTGCTGACGGGCGGGAACGGCGCCACCGGCGGCGCCGCTGGGATGGCCGGTGCCGGCGGTTCGGGAGCGGGAGCCTCCGGCTCCGGCTGGGCAGCGACCGGGGCCGCCGCGGCGATCGGGAAGGCCTCGGGCTCCGGCTCCGGCGCGGGCTGGGGAGCGGCGGCGACCGGCTCGGCCTCAGGCTCCGGCTCCGCGGCGACCGGCTCGGCGGCGACGGGTTCGAGCTCGGGCGCCGGCTCCACCGCGATCGGTGCGAATGGCCAGGTCGGCTGCTCCACGACATCGATGCCCGGGCCACCTGCGACGCCCTCGACCAGGACGGCCTCGGCGGCGGCAGCCTCGGGTTCGGCAGCCTCGGGTTCGGCAGCCTCGGTCTGGGAGGCCTCGTACGCGGCGATCGCATCGTCGAGGCTCTCGCCGGGGCCGAGTCCCTGCAGCGCCGGCTCCGCCGCAACGGGGACCACCGTCTCGGCCTCGCCGGCGGCAGCGGGCGCCTCGATGGCGGGGGCCGCGTCGGGAGCCGGCGCCGCAGCGACCGGCATCTCCGCGACCGGCTCCTCGGCCGGTGGTCGCGCCGTCGCCCAATCCGGGAGGGAATCGGCCGCCCCGCCGTCCACTTCCAGCATCGCGGGCGACTCGACCGGTGCCACGAGCTCGGCATCGGCGCGGGCCACGACCTCGGCCTTGCCGACGAGCTCAGGCTCGGGCTCGGGCTCAGCCGCGACCTCGGGCTCTGGCAGGACCTCCGGCGCGGGCGCGGCCTCCGAATGCCAGGCGGTCTCCGCGGGCGTCGCGGTCAGCCGCAGGAGGCGCTCGAGATCGACCTCCGTGGGCGGCGCGATGTGCTCGTGCGCGACGATCTCCGCCTCGGGCAGTGGAGCACACGACAGGCAGCGCGCGTCGACGCCGTTCCAGCAATTGCCGCAGGTGTACTGGCGGCACGACATGCAGAAGTTGAACGTCCGATGGAAGGCGTCGAGCTGCTGGGCCGTGGCCTCCCGCTCCACGTCGGAGCGCGCCGCGGCCATCGCCTCGTCGAGGGACGAATCATCGGACAGGACGAAGTTCTTCAGGCCGCGCCCGAGAATGCGGATCCCGCCCATTCGCTTCTGGCGCGGGGCGGTCGACTCGAACGTGTAGCGCGTGCCACACCGCTCGCAGAAGGACTCGGTGAGGATCTCGGTCATTGGCCCCCCGGCCAAAGTGCGTGGTTCGGGACGGCAGCCCCGTTGGCGACGGTCCGTGAGTATAGACCACGATTTCACGCGGCCCCCCCGGCAGCAGGTACCAGCCGCGACTGCCACCGGTACTGCGCCGGGCCGAGCCGGCTCCTCTGGTAGGCTCCGGCGAATGCGACCGCTGTCGGCCGTCGAGCGCTTCTTCGAGCGCCTCTTCGAGCGACCAAGCGCCCGGCTCTTCCGAGCCCGCCTCCACCCGGTCCAGGTCCTGCGGGCGGTCGAGCGGGCGATGGAGCGCGAGCGCCGGGTCGAGGCCGGCCGGACGGTCGTCCCGGACCGCTTCACGGTCCGCCTCCACCCGGTCGATCTCGCCGGTCTCGCGCCGGCCGATGGCCTGCCGGTCGAGCTGGCCAGCGGGGCGCTCGCCTTTGCCCGAAGGCACGGCTACGCGCTCGGGGCGCGACCGCGGGTGGCCGTCATCCCCGACGGCGCGAGCCATCCCGGCGAGGCCCACGTCGAAGCCCGGTACTCCGACCCCGCCTCCGGGCCCGATCTCGGCGAGGTCGAGGCCGCCGCGAACCGGACCCGCGTGTTCGTGGTCCCCGCCGCCCGCGGCCCGCGGGCGACGCTGGGGATCAGCGAGCCGCAGCGGGCCTCGCGACGGATCGTCGCCGACGGCGGCACGCTCACGATCGGGCGGGCCGAGACGAACACCCTTGTCCTCGCCGACCCGCGGGCCTCACGCCACCACGCCCGGCTCGTCGCCCGCGACGGGCTCCTCATCCTCACCGACCTCGACTCCACGAACGGGACGCGGGTCAACGGCGATCCCATCCACGAGCTGCCGGTCGGCGCCGGCGACGAGATCCGGATCGGCGACTCCGTGATCCGCGTCGAGGCGATCGACGACGGGCTGCCGCTAGCCCCGCGCTGACTGATGGACCCCGTCGTCCTCTCGATCTGGATTCTGCGGCTCGTGTTCCTGGCCCTGCTCTACTGGTTCCTGTGGACCGTCGTCCGGATCCTCCTGCGCGACCTGCGCGCCGCCGCTCGGGAGCCGGGCGCAGAGCTCGGTCGCCTCCTCGTCCTGGCCTCGCCGGGTGGCGAGCCGGCGGTCGGCGCGGCCTTTTCGCTCGATGCCGTGACAACGCTCGGGCGGGACGTCAACAATACGATCGTCGTCGACGACGAGTTCGCGTCCGGTAGCCATGCCGTGCTGACCTACCGCGGCCGGGCCTGGTATGTCGAGGACCTCGGCTCGACGAACGGGACGTTCGTCAACGGCCAGCCGGTCGACGGCATCGCCGCCATCGGCTTCGGCGACGAGCTCCAGCTCGGCAATGTCCGGCTCCGCCTCGAGCGCGCCCGGAGGTGACCCTCACCGCCGCGCCACGAATCCACCCCCGGCTCCGGCGGCGCGAGCTCGGCCTCCTGGTGATCGCCGGCCTCGCCCTCGCGGTCGGGAGCATGACGCTGGAGCTGACGCGGCGCCTGGCGGCGGGCGACGAGGTCGCCACGGAACCCGGACTCCCGTTCGCGAACCCCGCCGCGCTCGCGATCTACCTCGGCGCCGTCTTCGCCGCCCACGCGATCCTCGTCCTGACCGGCCGGCGGACGGACGAGGTGCTCCTCCCGACGGTCGGCCTCCTCGGCGGCATCAGCCTGCTGCTCATGGAGCGCCTACCGCAGGACCTCGCCGGCGGCCTCGGCCTGGGAACCACCCAGCTGGTCTGGCTGACGACCTCGATCGCCGTCATCACCGCGATCGCGGCGTTCATCCGGAGTGACGCCTGGCTCCGCCTCTACAAGTACACCTGGGCGGCGTTCGGGGTAGGCCTGCTGCTGCTCACCTTCGTCCTCGGGCGCGAGGTCAACGGCCAGCGTCTGACCCTCGCCATCGGTCCTTTCAGCGGGCAGCCGTCGGAGCTCCTCAAGGTCATCCTCGTCGTATTCCTGGCCGGCTACCTGTCGGAGAACCGGGCCCTCCTCGTCGAGCAGTCGACGCGCCTCGGCCCGATCCGGCTCCCGCCGCTGCCGTACCTCGCGCCGATGGTCGCGATGTGGGCGATCGCCCTCTCGGTCGTCGTCTTCCAGCGCGACCTCGGCGCGGCCCTCCTCTTCTTCGCGGTGTTCCTGCTCCTGCTCTACGTGACGACCGGACGGGCCTCCTTCGTGGCCCTCGGCCTCGTGGCATTCGCCGCCGGCGGGGCGGTCCTGTACGAGATCGTGCCGCACGTCCGGACCCGCGTGGACATCTGGCTCGATCCGTTCGCCACGGCGAGCGGCGCAGGCTACCAGGTCGTGCAGGCGCTCCACGCCTTTGCCCGCGGCGGGATCCTGGGCACCGGCCTGGGCGCAGGCCTGCCCGAGGTGGGCTCCCTGCCCCCGGGCGGGATCCCGGCCCTCCACACCGACTTCCCGCTCGCGGCGCTCGGGGAGGAGATGGGGCTCATCGGGGTGATGGCGATCCTGGGGCTGTACCTCGTGGTCATCGAGCGCGGTCTCCGGATCGCGGCCTCGGCGGCGGACGACTTCCGGGCGATCCTCGCCGCCGGCCTGAGCCTCGTCATCGGCGTCCAGGCCTTCATCATCGCCGCCGGCGTCCTGAAGCTCATCCCGCTCACCGGGATCACCCTGCCGTTCATCAGCTACGGCGGCTCATCCCTGCTCACCAACGGCCTCGTCGTGGGGCTGCTCATCGCCCTGTCCGACCGCGGCGTGGGCCCGCCGCCCCCACCGACCGCGCAGCGGGGGCTCCGCCGGGTCTTCGACCGGGGGGCGGCATGACGCTCTGGAGCTCCCTCGGCGGCTCGGCCCAGAGCAATGCGGCCCGGGAGCCGGCCCGCCGGCCCGGCATCGGGACGACACTCGGCCGGATCGGGCTGGCGATGTCGGTGGCATTCGGGGCGCTCGCCGCGGGCGCCGGCTACTGGCAGGTCTTCCAGGCGTCCGAGCTCTCGTCGGCGCCCGACGATGCCGCGGTCATCGCGGCGAGCCGGCGCGTCGTTCGCGGCGAGATCACCGACCGCGATGGCGAGCGCCTGGCCTGGAGCGTCGAGGATGAGAACGGCGAGCCCTATCGCGTCTATCTCTCACGCTCGCTCTCGGGGGTCGTCGGCTATGCCTCGCGGACGTACGGAACCGCCGGCCTGGAGCGGGCCTTCGACGCCGAGCTGTCGGGCGTGACCGCCGCCGACCCGGTCCAGGACCTGCTCAAGAAGTTCCGGGCCGACCCGTCCGATCCGCAGGCCCTCCGGACGACGCTCGTGGCGAGCCTCCAGCAGGCGGCCGTCGGCGCGCTCGGCGACGACAGCGGGGCGGTCGTCATGGCCGACCCCCGAACCGGCGAGGTCCTGGTCCTCGCCTCGACCCCGATCTACGACGCCTCGGCGATCGCCGACCCGGCGACGTCGACGGCGACATTCCAGGCCCTCGCGGCCGACGACGTCGGCCGGCCCCTCCTTCCCCGGGCGACGCAGGGCCGCTACGTGCCGGGCTCGGTCTTCAAGATCGTGACGGCGATCGCGGCGCTGGGCTCCGGCGCGGTCGACGCCACGACGACGTTCGAGCAGCAGCCCGCGGCCGAGGAGGACGGCCTTCTCGTCTCCGGCTTCCGCATCCGCGACGGGCATCACCCCAGGACCGGGACGCGAGCCCTCGACTTCATCGAGGCGACCGAGGTCTCCTGCAACATCTGGTATGCCCTCGCCGGCCTCGAGACCGGTGGCGACCGGCTCGTCGACTGGGCGGGACAGCTCGGCTTCGGGGCGGCGCTGCCGTTCGACCTCCCGACGGCCGTCTCGCAGGTGACCGGCGGCGACGGCCCGGCGCCGGGTGGATTCCTCGACGACGTCGAGCTCGCGAATGCCGCGTTCGGGCAGGGCGAGACGTTCGTGACCCCGCTCCAGATGGCGCTCGCCACCTCGGCCGTGGCCAACGACGGGGTCATCATGCGACCGCACCTCGCCCTGGCCTTCAGCGGCAAGGCCGGGACGACGACGATCTCGCCGGAGGAATGGCGACGGGTCATGCCGGCCCGGATCGCCGACCAGATCACCGCGGCCATGGTCGAGGCCGTGAACGGCGATCTCGGGGTCGGCTACACGACCGGGGCGCAGGCCCCGGGCCTCACGGTCGCCGGGAAGTCGGGGACTGCAGAGCTGGGCGGCGAGGGCGAGCCGAATTCCTGGTTCATCGGCTTCGCCCCGGCCGACGATCCGCAGGTCGTCATCGCGGTCGTCGTGGAGCACGGCGGCCGGGGGGCCGCCCGGGCCGCGCCGATCGCGGGGTCGCTGCTGGCGGCCTGGAAGGCCTGGGCCGGGCAGTGACCGCGGACCCTGGTTCGGATCGTGGCGACGGCCGACCCGGCCGCCGGCCGCTGCTCGAGCGCCTCGGCCTGGCGGGGATCGCTGCGGTCCTCGTCCTCCTGTTCGGAGGCATGGCCGTCGCCTCGTGGGTCGGCGGCGAGCTATTCCTCGCGATCATGGCCGGCATCGGTGCGCTTATGACCGCCTGGGCCGGCGCGAACACCCTGTTCCGGGGCTGATCGCGGCGACGTCGATCCCGGGCCTTGCTGAACCCCGCGACCGTTGGGATCCGGGGCCTTGGTTGAGCCCGTGACGCTGGCAACGTCAAATCGGCCCTTAGCGGGTCGATAGGCAAAGTGGAAGGCCCGGAGGGACCGCGGCCGTGCGCAGCCGCAACTCACTCCTGCGTGCCCCGACCGTGTGGGGCGACCTTATGGTCTCGCCGGCCCCGGATTCGACGCTGTGGGCGTCACGGCGAGGCGTAAGGCTTGCGCGTGGGTGGCGTGCCCGCAACCAGCGCGTGACGGAGGCGACGCCCTTCACCCTCAGCCAGACGGGCCCTCGAACGCCTCGCGAGATTCGCCTTGACGAGCGCCCGCCCGGGTCGGCGCGAACACGCTCTTCCGGAGAGGACGCGCTAGAGGCCGCGGCCCTCCAGGGCTTCCTGGATCGCCTTGCGGAGGACTGGCAGCCCCGGGTTTGAGGTGCCGACCTCGACCCTGACGCCGACGATGACGTTCTCGACCGCGATCCACTCTCTGGTGTAGAGCCCGTCGGTCAGGACCCGGCACAGTTCGCCGGACTCGGTCTTGCCGACAAACCCGGACGCGGTGAGGTCCTGGTCGACGCGCTCGCGCGCCGCGACCGTCGGGAATACGAGGATCGTGTGAATGGGGGTCTCGCCGGAGACCGTCCAGCTCAGCGGCGGGTAGGGTGGGCGACAGGGCTCGGGGGCACCACCAGGCTGCGCGCCTGGCCTCGGTTGTTGGCGCCAACCGGGGATCAAGACGTCCCCCAACGAGGCTTGCAGCGCGCCCTGCAGACGCTGGATGGCGTCGACCGGCCCGATCGGCCCGGCGGCGGTGACTTCGTCCCCGGTCCAGACGACGGCCTCGATGACCGCCATGGCCTCGCACGCCTCGCGGGTCGCGGTCTCGCAGAGCTCGGCCTTTGCATCGTGACGGTGGACCCGCACGACGACCGGCCCGGCGGGCATCGACGGCCAGGAGTCGAGGAAGAGGGGACCATCGCCGTGATTGGCCGGCCCATCGGTCAGCCATCGGGTGTTGCACCGAGGCCCGAACGGCGGCGGGGTGCCGACCATGTTCACCAATGCGCACGTCTGCCTAATCCCACTCCAGTCGACCGTCCATGCGCCGAGCAGGAACGGCGCGTCGTCCGTCGGGGCAAGATCGAGCGACCTGATCCGAAGCACGGGCTCACCGTCGATCTCCATTGGAATGCCGTCGCCGTAGCGAACCTCGATCACGCCGGTGGGCTCGGGAGTCGGCGAGGCGGCAGGCTCGGAGGCCGTGACCGAGGATGATGGACCGGCGCTGCCGGTGGGTTCCGTGGCTGGGCCTGCGAGCGACGGCAGCCGGCTGATTCCGGCGATCACGAGGACGACGACGAGGATCGCCCCGGCGGCCGGGGCGGCGATGCCTCGCGCTGCCCGCGGACGCGCCCGGGCCCGGGCCGGCCGGAGCGGCGCCCGCCGGAGGTCGAGCTCGGCCTGCCGAACCTCGCCCTCGAACCAGGTGGCGAGGTCGGCGTGGAGGCGAGCGTCGTCGACGTCGGACCCGCGGTCAGTCATCGTCGAGAGTCTCCCGGAGGCGCTGCAGGCCGACCCGGAGCTGCGAGCGGATGGTGTTCTCGGAGCGGTCGAGGGCACGGGCGACCTGGGGGACGGTCAGCCCGGCCATGTGGTGGAGGACGATCGCCGCCCGCATCCGCGGCGGCAGGCCTCGGAGGGCGTCCCTGATCGCCAGGCTCTCGGCGGGCGCGATCCCGGCGACCGGGACCTCGACGACGCCGCCGCGCAGGTGCAGCCCGCGCCGCAGGCGCCGCATGACCCGGAAGGCCTCGCGGGCCTGGATCGTCAGGAGCCACGATCGGAGCGAGCCCGGATCCCGGAGTTGGTGGACGTTGCGGAGGGCCAGCTCGAACGTCGTCTGGACGAGATCCTCGGCCTCGATGGCGTCGAACGTGATCGCCCGGGCTGCGGCGAGGAGGACCGGCGCCTCCCGCTCGAAGGCCGCGCCGAGCGCCACCGCGTCCACCGGACGTGGAACGGCAACGGGCGAATCCGCGTCCGGGCCGGTGGCGGCCCTCGGCCCGCGGAGGTCAAGCCGGGGCCGGCGAGGCATCGCGATGGCGATCACACCCTTTCAGAGGCAACGGCGGGCTGGACCGGGTGAGTCGGGCCGGCGACACATTGGCACACGGCCGGGGGCCGCCGTCACGCCGAGAACCTATCGGGCGTCCCCGGCGTACCATCCATCGACGCCGCGCCCCGACGCGGTGCGGCCACTCCACAGTCCCGACCCGAGGAAGACGGATGACCAAGATCCAGGAGACGGGCGACCGCGTCCTGTCGAACGTCGAGCGCGTGATCGTCGGCAAGCATCGCGAGGTCCGCTTCGCCCTCGTTGCGCTCCTCTGTCGCGGCCACCTGCTCATCGAGGACGTCCCCGGCACCGGCAAGACCGTGCTCGCCAAGGCGATCGCCAAGAGCCTCGGCTGCAGCTTCCGTCGAATCCAGTTCACGCCGGACCTGCTCCCGTCCGACGTCACCGGCCTCTCGATCTACAACCAGAAAACCCAGGAGTTCGAGTTCCGGCCGGGACCGATCATGAGCCAGGTCGTCCTGGCCGACGAGATCAATCGGGCCACGCCCAAGACCCAGTCCTCGCTCCTCGAGTGCATGGAGGAGCGCCAGGCGACGATCGACGGCACGACCCACCCGATGCCCGATCCGTTCCTCGTGATCGCGACCCAGAACCCGATCGAGTACGAGGGCACGTTCGCCCTGCCGGAGGCGCAGCTCGACCGGTTCATGCTCCGCATCAAGCTGGGCTACCCTCAACAGGTCGAGGAGATCGTCATCCTCGACGAGCAGAAGCGCCATCACCCGATCGACGAGCTCGACGTCGTCTGCTCGGTCGAGGAGCTCCGCGAGATGCAGGAGGCGGTCCGCGAGGTCTACGTCGACCCCAGCGTGGCCGAGTACATCGTTCGCCTCGTGGGCGCGACCCGGACCCATCCCGACGTCTACCTCGGCGCTTCGCCGCGCGGCTCGATCGCCCTCTACCGAGCCGGCCAGGCCCTCGCGGGCCTGCTGGGCCGCGACTACGTCCTGCCGGACGATGTCAAGGCCCTCGCCGAGTCGGCACTGGCCCACCGGCTCATCATCAAGACCAGCTCGTCGATCCACGATATCCATCCCGCCCAGGTCGTGGCCGAGCTCCTCGAGACGACCCCGGTGGAGGGGATCACGCCAACCGGCTCGGGCGGGTCGGCCCGGTCCGGCGGCCCGCGCGAGGTCGCCGCCCGGACCTCGGCCTCCGAGGCCTGATCGGCCGGGCGAGGGCGACGTGTCCCGGCTCCTCCGCCGGCTCCAGCTCCTCGTCGTCGGCCTCGTGCTGGTCGTCGCGGCGTTCTCGACCGGACTGTCATTCCTCTTCTACCTCGTCTATCTGACGATCCTCGTCGTCGGCGGCGCGTACGTCCTCACCCGCCTGGGCCTGTCCGACCTCGAGGCCGGCTACGCCGTCAGTCAGCTGTCAGGCCACGTGGGTGACCGCCTCAAGGTCACCTACACCCTCCGCAACACGAGCCGCGTCCCGAAGCTCTGGCTGGAGGTCCACAACCCGACGTCGCTGCCGGCCGGCCTGCCGGGCCGAGCGATATCCCTCGGCTCGGAGACCGAGCGGTCCTGGCTCGTGCGGACGCCCCTCATCAGGCGCGGCCACTTCCGGGTCGAGCCGCTCCAGATCCGGACCGGGGATCCGTTCGGCTTCTTCGAGTCCTCGGCGGCGGTTGGGACCGGCGTCACGGTCGTCGTCTATCCGCGGGTCGAGGCCCTGCCGCTCTGGAAACTTCCGGCCGCGAACATCGACGGCAGCCACGCCATGCCCGAGCGGACGCTCCAGACTACGCCCCTCGCGACGGCTGTCCGGCCATGGGCTCCCGGTGATGCCTTCAACCGGATCCACTGGAAGGCGACCGCCCGACACGGCGACATCCACGTCAAGGAGTTCGACCTCGAACAGACCGCCGACGCCTGGATCATCCTCGACCTCGACCGGGCCGGCCAGGTCGGCCGGGGCGACGAGTCGACCGTCGAGGTCGCCGTCCGCGCGGCCGCATCGATCGCGGACAAGGCGATCCGGGAGAACCGGGCCGTGGGCCTGACCGTCAACGCCCATCGCCTCGCCCAGCTCCCGCCCGACCGCGGCGGCCGCCAGCACCTCAAGATCATGCAGCTCCTGGCAGCCGTCGACGGCGACGGGACGTCGCCCCTCTCCGAGGCGCTCGTCGCGACCGTGCCGCGGATCCGGCGCGGGATGACCGCGGTGGTCATCACCCCGTCGCTGGAGCGGGACTGGGTCAAGCCGCTCGCCACACTCCGGTCCCGGGGCGTCGGCTGCGTCGTCGTGAGCTTCGATGTCGGCGAGTTCGAGCGGTTCATCTCGGATGACACGCCGCGACCCGGCCCGGCCGCGGCCCGGCCGCATGAGCCGGTCGAGCCACCCGATCCGGTCGCGGAGGCCGCCCGGGCCCAGCGGGTCCGCGCCCTCCGCCATGCCCTGTCCGAGTTCGACGTCACCGTCTACACCGTCCACCCAGGCGTCGCGCTCGGCGCGGCGCTGGCCTCATGAGCGACGCCCGACGCGAGCCCGGCGCGGTCCGGGGGAGCCCCGGCCCGCACGAGCCGGGCGAGGTTCGTGGGCCGCGGGCCATCCGTGCGCCGCGCGAGCTGCCCTGGCGCCGCGGCCTGCCCGAACCGGAACCGGAAGAGGTGGAGACCGGCCCGTCGTGGTGGTCGCGCCTCCCGCTCCGGCCGGCCGAGGGCTGGCTGACGCTGGTCTTCGTGGCCGTCATGATCGTGAGCCTCGGCTGGTCGATCGACGACGCCAGGTGGGTGGGCGGCGCCGGCGGGCTGACCGACTTCCTGCCCCTGGCCGGCCTCGCCGGGCTCCTCGTCGGGTTCGGCGGCCCCAAGCTCGGCTGGGGTCGCTGGACGACCCATCTCATCGGGGTCGGCTTCGCCTCGATCGTGATCCCGATCATCGCCGGCGGGATCGTCCTGGGCGATTCGGTGAGCGGCTGGGGGCCGGTCGAGCTGACGGCTCGCTACCGCGAGGCGGCGACCGTGGTCTATAGGGTCTGGGTCGACCTGGCGGTCGAGGGGCGCCCGCTGACGAGCGAGTACGGCCACTACTTCATCGCCTTCGGGACGGTCTTGTGGGCCACCGGCCAGTTCGCGGCCTACGCCGTCTTCGGGCACCACCGCGCCCTCGATGCCGTCATCGTTGCCGGCCTTGCGATCCTCGCGAACATGTCCCTGACCCAGAACGACCAGCTCCGCCTCATCGTCCTCTTCTCCATCGGTGCCCTCGGGCTCCTCGCCCGGTCGCATGCCTACGACGAGCGGGTGACGTGGATCCGGCGCCGGATCGGCGACCCGGCGAGCGTCGCCGGCCTCTATCTCCGGGGCAGCTCGGTCTTCATCGGCGGCGCGGTGGTGGGCTCCCTCCTCCTGACCACAACGGCGTCGTCGGCGCCCCTCCAGGGCCTCTGGCGCGACGTGCCGGCGGGCCTCGTCGAGTTCACCCAGTGGCTCCAGCGCTATGTCCCGCTCGGTGGCGACTCGCGGAACCCCGGCATCGTCACGTTCGGCGACCAGTCCGCGATCAGCGGCGTCTGGAGCTCGAGTGACAACGTGGCGTTCGAGGCCCAGCTGCCGGCGGGGGAGGAGGAACCGTTCTACTGGCAGGCGGGCGTCTATTCCGACTTCGAGAAGAACGCCTGGACGGTGGGCACGACGCGGACGGTCGAACGCGACGCCGGTGCCGACCTCCTCGCTGGCACCCCTGACGACGCCTCGGGCCGGATCGGTGTGCGCGAGGTCAAGATTGTCATCCGTCCCGCCGCCTCGACCCTGCGTTCGCTCGTCCTGAGCCCGCAGACAATCGAGTCCATCGACCGCGCCGCGACCGTCAAGATCACGGGGCCGGGCGCATTCTTCACGTCGGTGCGGATCAGCTCGACCGATCGCTACACGGTCACGACCCTCGTTCCTGTCGCCGGCAACGGGGAGGGGGAGACGACCGCGAACCGGCTCCGGGTGGCGAGCCGGGAGTACCCGGCCGAGATCGCCCGGCTGTACCTGGCGGTGCCGGCTGGCTCGATCGGGCCGGAGGCCGCGGAGCTCCTCGAGACGATGCTCGCCCTGGCACCGGACGACAACCCCTATGACGTCGCCGCCACGATGGAGACCTACCTCCGCAACAGCCGGAACTTCCGCTACGACACGAATGTTCAACAGGAGTCCCAGGGGACCTGCGACGGCCTCTCGACCGTCGAGTGCTTCGCCCGCATCCGCGCCGGGTACTGCCAGTACTACGCGAGCACCATGGCGATCCTCCTTCGCGAGGCCGGCGTCCCGACCCGGCTGGTCCAGGGCTTCCTTCCGGGCGACCGTGACGAAGACGGGACCGAGGTCGTCCGGTTTTCGGCCGCCCACGCCTGGGTCCAGGTCTACTTCCCCGCCTACGGCTGGGTGGACTTCGATCCGACCGGCGGCAACGTCGCCCAGCGAGGCCCGCTCCCGTCCGGACCGCCGGCGACGGCGACGCCACGGCCGACGTTCAGCTTCGGACCGGACGGGCCGGTCGAGAGCGACCCGGAGATCAATCGGAGCCCGGGGCCCGGTGGGGGCGGGGGGACCAACAGCCCGCCTCCGCCTTCGGCCGGCCCGTTCGTGGCGATCGGGGCCCTGCTCCTTGTCGGGGCGCTGGCCCTGGCCTTCGCCGCCTGGCGGCGGGGTCCACGGGCGATCCATCCCGACCGGGCCTGGGGTTCCATCGGACGCTGGGCGGCCCGGTTCGGCTTCGGCCCGCGGCCCTCGCAGACGGTCTACGAGTACGCCGGGGTGCTTGGCGATGCGCTGCCGGTTGCGCGGCCCGAGCTGCAGACCGTCGCCCACGCCAAGGTCGAGATCTCGTACGGGCGCCGCGACCTGTCCAAGGAGCGACTCAAGGCCGTGGCGGAGGCGCATCGGCGGCTCCAGCTCCGGCTGCTCCGACTCGCCTTCCGGCGGCCCCGGCGCCGCAAGTAGGGCGCGGCCGGGGCGCACGGCGGCAGGGCGCGGGGGGTGGCGCAGCCGGGGCGCGGCCGGCGCGAGCGGCCGGCTGAGTAGCAACGCGCCGAGGTCCGTGCGGGCGGCCATCTCGGAATGACCACGGGCTGGGCAGTATCACGCCGTGCCGCGGCGATCCGCTGGTCTTGATCGCCTGATCCTGCGGGCAGAGCCGATTGCCCCGCACGATTGAGGCGCATGGACCGGATCGGTCATGCGGCGCGGGCCTGCCCACCGCGCCCGGATCGGTGCTTGTGCCCATGCGGTGAGCATTTCGCAGATTCCGTGGCGGTGAGATCGAGCGGCCGCGTCGTCGCCGTCGCCGTCGCGGGACGCGAGCCGGGAGCCGGGAGCCGGGAGCCGGGAGCCGGGAGCCGGGAGCCGGGAGCCTGGAGCCTGGAGCCGGGAGCCTGGAGCCTGGAGCCTGGAGCCTGGAGCCGGGAGCCTGGAGCCGGGAGCCTGGAGCCGGGAGCCTGGAGCCTAGAGCCGGGAGCCTG
>Ga0209751_10000959_pt1 | contig 30287 bp, 26 predicted proteins | sample RifCSP13_1_FD_184019 | JGI IMG/M metagenome (GOLD analysis project Ga0209751, IMG submission 184019) | Soil microbial communities from Rifle, Colorado - Rifle CSP2_sed 13_1 (SPAdes) (version 2) | ecosystem: Environmental > Terrestrial > Deep subsurface > Rock core/Sediment | place: Rifle...
TAACGCCAGAGGCTCTCAGCCACCCTCTATCCATTTGATCGGAAAGATACTTCTCTTAAGTTAGTGCCATTGGAACCTGAGCCTTTAGCTTGTTTCCGGCCGGCCGCTCGTTGTCATGCTCCCGGTTGTAACCCGGCCATTAGTTGTTATCATGTGGCTGTCTATTGAAGATTACATATTTGAAGACAGAGTCTCCGCATCTCGTAGGTCGGGCTACGCCCTACGGTAAATCACTTAACAGTCATGAATTATGTAAAGCTCAATAGCTGAAATATTCAGGGGGCAGTATAAATGGGGCACGAAATCAGCCAATTCGATATTCCAGACCGTCAATTGCTGGCAACCAACGCACAACCGAGAGTGAGTATGCCGGCTGACATCGGCGAGGCGAAAATCATCCATACGATCTTTGGCAGAGCCAGGGTTCGTATCACCCGCGAGCGGGACAAAAAACGCCGCGCATGGTTGCTTGCGGCGCTGGCGGTTACGGCGATTACCGCCGCAGCTTGGCAGGGGTGGATCGTATTGCAACAAAACGGACCACTCGCAGCACCTCCGCCCTTAAGCGCAAGGATACGGGTAAGTGCGCCAACTATCCAACCTGAAAACATCCCCCCCACCCCCACTCCGCCGTCAGTGAGGAGCAAACCGGTAACGCCGTTACAAACCGAAATCAACAAACTGGCGGCCAGCCAGATGAGCGCCCCGCAACCACCACCCGGTTTGAAGGCCGCCGGGCCAATGGCTGCGAAGCCGGTTACGGCCCAGCCGCTGATAGCAAACAAGCCGCAGACGGCGTCACTTGCCGCAAACAACAACCCATCGAAGGATCAAACGGACAAACCACTCCCCCCCGGGTTGTCAGCCCCGGTCCAGCCTGCAGCGCCAGCCGTTGCGACACCACGCGCCACGTTGCCCGTTGCTCAGGCCGCGGCAAGCAGCCCAGCGGCCGTTGCCCCGCTTGCCGCTCCGTTGGCCAAGGAAAACACCCCGACACTATCGCCCGCAGGTGACAATCAACCATCAGATCCAGTCAACGCACAACCTTAGCCTCGGCTCGCCGGATGTCTGCCAGAAACCGCCGGCGCGACATGGCCGAAACCGTGGCCGGAGATGGAAACGACAAGGTGAGGGTTGGATATTTCGCGGGTTGCCCCCAGCGATTAGCCATTGATTGCCCGAAGCTCCGTCACAGCCCCGCGTAACACATACAGCGCTGACCGGAGGAAAAGAGCAGCAAGTGACAAGCCAACCAGGATGTCAGGCCAGCCCGAACGGGTAAACCATACTCCCGCTGCGGCAAACAACACCGAGACATTCGCAATAATGTCATTGCGAGAACACAACCAAACTGAACTCATGTTTATGTCATCGGCTCGATGCCTCCAGAGCAATACAAAACATATGCTGTTCGCTGCAAGCGCGAGCAAGCCGATAACTCCAATGGCCTCGAACACCGGGACCTGCGGGAAAACTGTCTTGTAAACTGCCTGCCCGAGAACGAAAAGACCAAATGCCGCCATGATGCCGCCTTTGAACAGGGCGGCAATGGCCTTCATTCTTGCGCCGCGCGCGACAACGTAAATGCTGAAGCCGTAAACCAGAGCATCGCCAAGCATATCCAGCGAATCCGCTACCAGTGAAACTGAACTGGCGACCAGTCCTGCTGTGAGTTCTACTACGAACATGACAGCATTTATGCCCAGCACTATTTTGAGCGTCGAGCTTTGGCGAATACGAAGTGCCTCGATCTCGCAAGCCTTGTCGTTGCAACAATCAGCCATTGTCTGTCCTGAAAATATCCAACAGTAAGCCGGGCGTCAAAAACGCCATACGGTCTGGAAGGGCTTGCCGCATAAGCTGGAGCATCGTTTCCCCCATCTATTTGTAAGACTGCGGTCAGCATAGCATGGCGAACCTGCCGGTAAAAAGGCGGAATCCAATTTAGGGGTTAGCTATACCAACTTCTCAAGTTGATACGGATGTAGGCCGGGCTTAACCAGCGACTTGGCTGCCGTATTTTGGCGGCCTAGTCGAATGGCTATGCAAAGCTCGCCTGTCCTGAGCCTGTCGAAGCGGCCCGGCCGCTTCGGCAAGCTCAGGACAGGCATGGTGGGCGGAGCCCATCCTACAACACCAGCTTCTTCAACTGATACAATTTCTCCAGCGCATCCTTTGGGCTGAGTTCATCCGGCTGTAATTCGCGCAGTGACTTCAACACCGGATGCTCTTCCGGTTCAGGTATCACCGGCTTATGGTCGAACAGATCCCCCTGCGGATTCTGTGCCGCGCTGTTCTGCTCCAGCGCGCGCAGTTGTTTCTTCGCGGTGCGGATGACATCGTTCGGCACGCCTGCCAGCGCGGCGACCTGCAGGCCGTAGCTCTGGCTGGCTGCGCCTTCGTTGACGCTGTGCAGGAACACGATGCTGTGCTGGTGTTCGATCGCGGCGAGGTGCACGTTGGCGAGCTGGGCGAACTCTTCGGCGAGTCTGGTCAGTTCAAAGTAGTGTGTGGCGAACAGCGTGTAGCTGCGATTCTTTTCCAGCAGGTGGCGCGCGATCGCGTAGGCGAGCGCGAGGCCGTCGAAGGTGGAGGTGCCGCGCCCGATCTCGTCCACCAGCACCAGACTTTTTTCCGTGGCGTTGTGCAGGATGTTGGCAGCCTCGGTCATCTCGACCATGAAGGTGGAGCGTCCGCCGGCCAGATCGTCCGACGCGCCGATGCGCGTGAAGATCTGGTCGATCTCGCCGAGCACCGCTTGTTGTGCCGGGACAAAACAGCCGACATGCGCGAGCAGCGCGATGATGGCGACCTGGCGCATGTAGGTGGACTTGCCGCCCATGTTCGGGCCGGTGACCAGCAGCATGCGGCGCGCTTCGCCGAGCGTGGTGTCGTTCGGCGTGAAGCTATCCACTTGCGCTTCCACCACCGGATGCCGGCCTTGCGCGATGACGATCTGCGTGTTGTCGCTGAACTGCGGCGCATTGAAATTCAATGTCGCGGCACGTTCGGCGAAGGTGGCGAGCACGTCCAACTCGGCGATGGCGGCAGCGATGTGTTGCAGTTGCGGGATGAACGGTGCGAGCTGGTCGAGGAGCTGCTCATAAAGGAACTTCTCGCGCGCCAGCGCGCGCTCGTTGGCGGACAGCGCCTTGTCCTCGAAGGTCTTCAGTTCCGGCGTGATGTAGCGCTCGGCATTCTTCAGCGTCTGGCGGCGGCGGTAGTCGTCCGGCACTTTGGCGCTCTGCGCGTGCGTCACCTCGATATAGAAACCATGCACGCGGTTGTATTCGACTTTCAATGTGGAGATTCCGCTGCGCGCCCGTTCGCGCGCTTCCAGCGCCAGCAGGAAATCGCCGCAGTTGTTCTGGATGGCGCGCAGTTCGTCCAGTTCGGCATCGAAGCCGTCGGCGATCACGCCGCCTTCGCGCAGGACGCTGGAGGGTTCGGGTTTCAGCGTGCGTTGCAGGATTGCTGCAAGCGCATCGCCGTAGGGTGGGCACGTTTCTGTGCCCACGCGGTTCGCATCGTGGGGTTCCGCGTGGGCAGCAAAGCTGCCCACCCTACCTGATTCTGTTTGGAGCGCGTCGGCCAGTGCTGCGATGAGCGGCGTATCACAGCCAGACAGCGTGGCATGAAGTTGCGGCAAGGTCAGCAGTGTGTCGCGCAGGCCGGAGAGGTCGCGCGGGCGCGCACTGCGTAAAGCGATGCGGGCGGTGATACGTTCCACGTCCACGCAGGGTTTGAGGTGGTCGTGGATGAGACGATGAAGAGCGCAAACCCCTCCCAACCTCCCCTTGTCAGGGGAGGTGACTACTGTGCTACGCGCCTCTGCTCCTCCCCTGACAAGGGGAGGTTGGGAGGGGTTGGGGTTTGAGGGTGTGTCTAATTGCGCAACCGCATCCAGCCGTGCGCACAACACCGCCCGATCCCGCAGCGGATGATGCAGCCTGTGGTGCAGCAAACGGCTGCCCATGTTGGTCGCGCAGGTGTCGAGCAGCGACAGCAGGGTGGGGGCGGGTTCGCCGCGCAACGTCTGGGTGATTTCCAGATTTCGCCGCGTCGCGGCATCCATGCGCACGTAGTGATCTGCGCTGTAGACCTGCATACTGCGGATGTGGGCGATGCTCTGCCCCTGGGTGAGTTTGGCGTATCCGAGCAATGCACCCGCCGCTTCCAGTCCGACCGTGAAATCATCGCAACCGAATCCGGCGAGATCGAGCGTGGCGAACTGCTGGCACAGCGCGCGGCGTGCAGTTTCCAGATCGAAGTTCCAGTCGGGCAGTGTCTTGCTCGATGCATTGCTTTGCGGTGGCGGGGTGTTTTCCGCAAACAGGATCTCGGAAGGTTGCAAACGTTCCAGTTCGGCGGGCAGGTTCCCGGCGGAAGTCTCGCAGACGTGAAACTGCCCAGAGGCGAGATTCAACCAGGCTAACCCAACCCCTCCCGGCCTCCCCTTGTCATAACCAGCGACTTGCCCGCTTGCGGGCTTAGTCGAATGGCTAGTTGTTCCATCAGGGGAGGGGTGGGATGAGATCGCCAGTAGCAGGCTGTCGCGTTTTTCTTCGAGCAGGGCAGAGTCGGTGACTGTGCCCGGCGTGACGATGCGCACCACCTTGCGTTCGACCGGGCCTTTGCTGGTGGCCGGGTCGCCGATCTGTTCGCAGATTGCCACCGATACTCCCAGCTTCACCAGGCGCGCCAGATATTGCTCTGCGGCATGGTAAGGCACGCCGGCCATCTTGATCGGCTGGCCGTTGGATGCGCCGCGCCGGGTCAGCGTGATGTCGAGCAGCTTCGCGGCGCGCTCGGCATCCTCGTGGAACAGCTCGTAAAAATCCCCCATCCGGTAGAACAGCAGCAGGTCGGGGTATTGCGCCTTGATGCCGAGATATTGCTGCATCATCGGAGTATGTTTTGAGGTAGAATCTTGCTCGTCCATCTTGGTGCAGGGCTGGGTTATTGTTTGGTTATCTGGAAGTTATCATGACAGGTTTGAAGTGCAAAGCGAAGTTTGACCGGAATGATCCGGCTCCCTTGTTTCGGGGTCATTGAGCCATGTTCGTCACCCGCCATCCGCTGCAACTATTCGTGATTCTGCTGATATTCGTCTTCATCGGCGAAATGGGCATCATGTTCCTGCTCGATAATATCAAGGACTTACACCAGTATCCCTGGCTGGAAGCCATCCTCGATGCAACATTCCTGACCATGCTGTGTGTCCCGTTCTTCTGGTATGCCTTCCTGAAACCGCTGGAAAAAGCGTTGCAACTGGAAAGCGTCAAGTCGCACAAGATCGTGGAGCTGGCGGCAGAAGGGATCATCAGCATCGATACCCAGGGCAGGATACAGTCCATCAATCGCGCCGCACAAAAGATATTCGGGTACGGCGAAGAAGATGTCCTCGGCAGGAATGTCTCAATGCTGATGCCTTCGCCGCACCGGGAAAACCACGATGTGTATCTCACGCGTTATTTGCAGACCGGGCAGGCGCGCATAATCGGCACAACCAAGGAATTGCAGGGGCTGCGCAAGGACGGCACGATCTTTCCGATGGAATTGGGAGTGACCGAAGTCAAGCACGATGGTACGCATTTATTCACCGCGATGTTGCGCGATATCAGCGAGCAGAAGCTCGCGCAGGAACGCATCGAACATCTGGCGCACTATGATGCGATGACTCACTTGCCGAACCGCAGCCTGTTTTACGACCGGCTCGGGCAGGCCATCACGATCGCGAAACGCAATCAGCGCAGTATCGCGCTGTTGTATATCGATCTGGATGGGTTCAAGCAAGTCAACGATACGCTGGGGCATCATGCCGGTGACTTGCTGCTGGTTGAAGTGGCTGATCGCCTGCGCCTGTGCGTGCGTGAAAGCGACACGTTGGCGCGCCTCGGAGGCGATGAATTCACGATGATCCTGAATGACACCCATGAGCGCGAGGCTGTGAAGATGGTGGCCAGAAAGGTCATCGAGTCCATTACTGCCCCATTCAATCTCGAAGGGCGCATATTGTATATCGGCGCGAGTATCGGGATAGCGCGTTATCCCGATGATGCCGAGAACAAGGGTGCATTGCTTATCATGGCGGACAAGGCCATGTATGCCGCCAAGGCGGCGGGCAAGAACACTTACCGGTTCGGCCACGCTGAGGATGCGACCGCATCATTCCCGGCGATGGATTGGCACGTGTAGGCTTCCTCTATTTTCCCTTTAATCCCGCTGTCAAATGTGGCGCGATCACCTGCAGCAGTTGCGGGTGGATCTCCGGGTTGCCAGCGCAGATGTGCCCGGTACCGAGATAAGTGTCGTTGCCGCTCAGGTCGCTGACCATGCCACCGGCTTCGGTGATCAGCAAGCAGCCGGCGGCGATGTCCCACGGTTTGAGTCCGGTCTCGAAAAATCCGTCATAGCGTCCCGCCGCCATCCACGCCAGGTCGATCGCGGCGGAGCCGGGGCGGCGCAGGCCGGCGGTCTTCTGCATCAGGTCTTTGAAGATGCTGATGTAGGCATCCAGATGTTCGAATCGGGTATAGGGAAAACCGGTGCCGATCAGGCTGTCGGCAAGGTGGAGGCGCTTGGTGACGCGCAGGCGCTTGTCGTTGAGGAACGCGCCGCGTCCGCGCGTGGCGGTGAACAACTCGTTCCTGGACGGGTCGTACACCACCGCCTGAGTGATGATGCCTTTGTGCTGCAAGGCGATGGACACGGCGAACTGCGGCAAGCCGTGCAGAAAATTGGTCGTGCCATCCAGCGGATCGATGATCCAGACGAACTCCGACTCGCCCTGGCTGCCGCTCTCTTCTGCTAGAATCGCATGGTCCGGATAGGCTTCCAGCAGGGTCTGGATGATGGTCTGCTCGGCGACGCGATCCACCTCGCTGACGAAATCCGCGTGGGATTTTTTGGTGACGGTGAGAAGATCTATCCTGTCGGCGGAGCGGTGGATCAGATTGCCGGCGCGACGCGCGGCTTTCACCGCGATGTTGAGCATGGGGTGCATAATCAGTACGACCTTTTTAATGAAAGACCACCGCACAACTACTGCGCTTGCTCATACGGCGTTAAAAAACAGCTCAAAATCCTCATGTATACAAAATACATTCCGGTTTTTCGCTATTTTTTGCCTTGTCTGAGCTGCGCTCGCTACGTTGTGCGAAGGTCTTTAAGCTTAATGAGCGATAGAATCAGGGTTGTCATTCTAGTTGGTATTGCGTTTTGAATAAACCTAATCCTTTCGCAAACGTCCGCGTGGTACTCAGTCACACCACCCATCCGGGCAATATCGGCGCGGCGGCGCGCGCGATGAAGACCATGGGCTTGCATCATCTGTATCTGATCAACCCGCGCTACTACCCGGATGCGCAAGCCGATGCGATGGCGGCTGGAGCCGGCGATGTGTTGCGCGATGCGGTGGTGTGCCCATCCATAGCCGAGGCATTGCAGGGCGTGGTGTTCACGGTGGCGATGACTGCGCGGCAGCGCGACATCTCCATCGAGGTGAAGACGCCGCGCGAGGCGATGCCGCTGGTGTTGCAGTACGCCATTGCGCAGCCGGTGGCACTGCTGTTCGGCACCGAGATGTCCGGGCTGACCAATGAGGAAACGGGCAAGGCGCAGGTGCTGGTGAACATTCCGGCCGATCCGGATTTCTCCTCGCTCAATCTTGCCGCAGCAGTGCAGGTGGTGTGCTATGAGTTGAGCGTGGCGGCGCAGAGCCGGCTGCCCGGCGCGCCGGAAATCCAGCCTGCGACTCATGAGCAGGTGGAAGGTTTTTTTGCGCACATGGAGAAGACCTTGCTGGAGATCGGCTTTCTCACCACGCAGAATCCGGCGCGCATGATGCAGCGCCTGCGCCGTTTGTATGCGCGGGCAAGGCTGGAGCAGGATGAGATCAACATCCTGCGCGGCATATTGAGCGTCGCAACCGAGTACAATGCGCGCCTCAGATCGCGCTATATACAAGAGCACCGGACAGATCAGAAGGAACAAGAGCAGTCATGATGTTCAAGAACATTAGAGAAGACATCGCCAGCGTATTCGACCGCGACCCGGCGGCGCGCAGCACCTTTGAGGTGCTGACCTGCTATCCCGGATTGCATGCGCGCGTCATCCACCGCCTGACGAACACATTGTGGCGCGCCAACCTGAAATGGCTGGCGCGCTTTCTGTCGCACATTGCGCGGTGGCTGACGGGTATCGAGATCCATCCCGGCGCGACGATAGGGCGGCGTTTTTTCATCGATCACGGCATGGGAGTGGTGATCGGCCAGACCGCCGAGATCGGGGACGATGTCACGCTTTACCACGGCGTCACGCTGGGCGGGACTTCATGGCAGCATGGCAAGCGGCATCCGACGCTGGGCAACGGCGTGGTAGTGGGAGCCGGAGCCAAGATACTCGGCCCGATCACGATCGGCGACGGCGCGAAGATCGGCTCCAACGCGGTAGTAGTGAAGGATGTTCCTGCCGGTGCAACGGCTGCGGGTATACCGGCCCGGATCCTTGATGAAGAGAAGAAAAGTCCCGGCGGCTTCAACGCGTATGGCATAGGCAACGACCAGAACGATCCGGTCAACAAGGCGTTGCACGGACTCATCGGACATAGCGTGACGGTGGATCAGCGCATCGAATTCATTCTGCAGCAACTCGAAAAGATGGGTGTGAGCGTGGACGAAGAGCGCGCCACCGCCGACAAGTTCGATCCCAATCACCTGAATAAAATTGTTGACTGAATAATTTGGGTATTCTATGATGCATCATGACAAGCTGGGCCGGATGATACCGGCGGACCAGTGACCGGATGACCTGAAACCGCTATAGAAGAGGAAATGACATGCGATTAACCACCAAAGGACGTTTCGCCGTGACGGCGATGGTAGACATGGCGATGCGCGGTGGACGCGGGCCGGTGACATTGGCGACGATCAGTGAGCGGCAACATATCTCGCTCTCTTATCTGGAGCAGTTGTTCGGTAAACTGCGCAGAAACAACCTCGTCGATAGTGTGCGCGGGCCTGGCGGCGGCTATAACCTGGCGCGTCCGGGCAACAAGATTTCAGTTGCAGACATCGTGGTGGCAGTGGATGAGCCGCTCGATGCGACCAAGTGTGGCGGCAAAGGCAATTGCCATGGTGAAAATCAGCAATGCATCACGCATGATTTGTGGATGGGGCTGAATGAGAAGATCTTCGACTATCTGAAAGGGATCACACTGCAACAGTTGGTCGAAAGTCAGAACAAGTGCAATCCCGAGGTGCCGGCCATAACCATACGCAATGCGACGGCCAAATCGCGGAGTACCGCCGGTTAGAGAGAATAATACCGCATGAAGGGGCGAGTGAAATCGCCGATTTACCTTGTCCACATATCAATCATCCCGCGCCTGGCGAAATAAAGTGATCTCCTTCCACACTGAAAAATCCGGCTATCCTGCAGGCCGCCGCAGCGATGCGGCGGATCGTCATTCATAGGGAAGGCCGTATTCATGTTCAATCTTTGGCATCGCATTTCCAATCGCTGGTTGTATCTGGGCGGCGCGCTGTTCGCCAGCGGATTGATGGGCTTTGGCCTGTACCTGCAATACGTCAAGCACCAGGATCCCTGCCCATTGTGCATGGTGCAGCGCGTGGTGTTCATCGCGCTTCTGGCGGTGTTCGCGCTCGCCGCACTGCATGGCCCGAAGCGTACCGGTGAACGCATCTATGCGGCACTGATCGCGCTGCTTTCGCTTTCCGGTGTGGCGGTCGCAGGGCGCCATATCTGGATACAGAACCTGCCCAGAGACCAGGTTCCCGCCTGCGGTCCGGGGCTGGACTACATGCTGGAAACCATGCCGATGGCGAACGTGTGGAAAGAGCTGATGCACGGTTCCGGCGAATGCGCGGCCAAGGGCTGGACCTTCCTCACACTCGGTATCCCGGAATGGTCGCTGCTGTGCTACATCGCGCTGGGTGTGTGGGCGGTGCTGATCGCGCTGCGGAAAAAATAGTTGGCCGCTGTCGCACTGTAGTAATACCATTCCATTCTTGCTTGCGGGCAACGACATCGTCACATCGGTGAAACTGTTGCCGCCGGCCATTGTTTCTTTAACCCAGATTGTCCATTAGGCAGAAATTCCACCCCAACCCCTCCCAACCTCCCCTTGTCAGGGGAGGGGCAGACCGGGCACTCCCCCTGACAAGGGGGAGCTGGAGGGGGTTTCGAGGCTAATGGATTATCTGGGTTTAACAGAACATCATCAATTCATGCTGCAACCTGGATAGCCTTGGTCCCGGTTGTTCCTTAAGGGCACCTCTAAAAATCCACATTTCATCCCAACTGCTGCGTTGCAGAAAAAATTTCTTGCTTACATATCATACATATGCGGCGCTGCGAAATTTTTTCCGCGCCTTGCATTTGGGCGAACTCTGAATTTTTAGAGGTGCCCTTAAGTCTGTGGAAATGCGCCGGTCAGCGGCGCATCTATTGATCTTTCCGTAATTCATGACAGATGCCATAAAACAGCCGTCATTCCCGCGAAAGCGGGAATGACGATATGGTGGGTTTTGCATACTGTTGCTTTCGTTTCCAGCGCTGTCTTCAATTATGGAAAGCTCAATAGTACACAGTAACACCTTAAAACACCCCCCTCAGTCCCCCTGTCAGGGGGAAGCCTTTAAGCCTCCCCTGACAAGCATGCACTGAGCTTGTCGAAGTGGGGAGGCTTGGAGGGGTTAGTTCGCGAAGATTCAGGTGTTACATGGTACTAGGCTCAGTGCTTGCTTCCTTGGCTCTTCCACCAGGCAGCTATCCCGGCGATGACTATGACCAAGCCGAGCAGCCATACCCAGTATCCCTCCAGGAAGCCCGCTTCTTCAACAGGTGCTGCCGGGGCAACAGGCGCTGGCGGGGCGACTGGAGGCAAAGCCGGTGGCTCCGGTGGCGGAACTGGAGCCGGTGCTGGAGGTGGGGGAACAGGTTTAGGCGGGGTGCGCTTGACCATTTTTTTCTTTGGCTTCGGGACTACCTCCTGGGGCGCCGGTTCCGCGACGACTTCCAGAGCGGGTGCGGGTTCCGGTACAGCTTCCGGTGCGGCAGGCGCTTCAACCGGAGCAGCCACCTCAACCGGAGCAGCAACTTCAACCGGCGCCGGTGCGGCGACAGGAGACTCTTTCGGTTTGGATGCGCAACCCGACAAGGCCAGGGCTGAAAGAAGCAGGGCTACAGGTACGGCAATATTGAGCGTTCTTGGCATGGAGTTCTCCCGAAGTACGGTTGGTGACATGATGTCAGGGCGGAATCTTCCCACAGTTATCCTTGCCCCGCAAACGATTAAATGCCGATTCAACGGCTGTTCAAATAATGCAGTCCGTCATGCGCCATCCGTAGTGGCTTACAATCCTGCCCATGCACACCCAACCTTTTACCGCGCTCACCCCCGATTCCGTGCTGGACGCGCTGGACAGCATCGGCTTGCATGGCGATGGCCGCCTGCTGGCGCTCAACAGCTATGAAAACCGCGTTTACCAGGCGGGCATGGAAGACGGCCCGCCACTGGTCGTGAAGTTTTATCGTCCCGAGCGCTGGACCGATGCGGAGATTCTGGAAGAGCACGTGTTTGTCGCGGCGCTGGCCGGGCGCGAGATTCCGGTCGTGCCGGCACTGGAAATCAACGGATGCACGCTGCACCTGTTCGACGGATTCCGTTTTTCGGCGTTCTCCAAACAGGGCGGTCGGGCGCCGGAGCTGGATGGCCGCGACACGCTGGAATGGATGGGACGTTTCATCGGCCGCATCCATGCCGTCGGTGCGCTGGAATCTTACCGGCATCGTCCCGCGCTGGACATTCAGAGCTTCGGTGTGGAGCCGAGCGCATACCTGTTGGTGCATGATTTCATTCCGGCCGAGCTCATCGATGTCTATCGCGGCGTTGTCGCGCAGGCGCTGGATGGCGTGCGGCGCTGTTACGATCGGGCCTGTTTCGGCCACCTGGGGGCGGTGAAAATATTACGCCTGCACGGCGACTGCCATGTCGGCAACGTGCTGTGGACGGACGCCGGCCCGCACTTCGTGGATTTCGACGACAGCCGCATGGGGCCGGCGATACAGGATCTGTGGATGCTGCTGTCCGGCGAGCGCGCCGACATGACGCGACAGTTCTCGGATATGCTGGCGGGCTACGAAGACTTTTACGACTTCGATCCGCGCGAACTGCATCTGGTCGAAGCGCTGCGCACCTTGCGTCTGATCCATTATGCCGCATGGATCGCGCGGCGCTGGGATGATCCCGCTTTTCCTGCCGCCTTCCCATGGTTCAACACCCAGCGCTACTGGCAGGACCGCATCCTGGAATTGCGCGAACAGATCGCGCTGATGGATGAGCCGCCGTTGATGTCGATATAGCCGGCCTTTTACCAGCTTATGCGTAAATGGGTGTCCCCTTGGAGCTTTACCGGAGATGCTGAATACAAAACATATAACGAAGCTGAACCTCTTGCATCCCGCTTGCTTGCTGGTGTTGGTGCTGCTGGGTACGGGATGCAGCCAGAACAGCCTGCTCACCAGGCAGGACTACCAGAAAAGCCAGCAGGATTTTTTGCGGGGTGATGCCGAAAGCGCATTGCTGGATTTTCCGCGCAAGGCAGAGGACGGTACTTTCATCACCACGCTGGAGCAGGGTTACCTGTCGCTGATCCAGGGCAAGCCACAGATCGAGGGACTGCAAAAACAGGCGGAGGCGCTGGAGAAGCGGGTGCGCTACCACGTCTCGCGCGAGGCCCGGAATTTTTTCTATGTGCAGACACCGGAGGACTATTACGCCTCCGAGCATGAAGTGATCTGGCTGCACTTCATGCTGAGTTGGGGATATTCGCTGCAAGGGAAATATGAAGAAGCCTGCGTGGAGGCGCGCATCGCCGGCAGCCTGTTGTCGCTGCCATGGAGTCCGGTGGGGCACTTCGACGATCCGGCGATGCGCCTGTTCCTGGCCGGGTTGTGGACGATGTGCGGCGAGTGGCAAGAGGCGCAGGTGGATCTGCGCGCGGCATGGTTCCTGGACAACAGCCTGGTCTGGGCCAGGGAACTGGCGGAGCGCAGCCAGCCGCCGTCTCATTTGTTCGTGGTGCTGGGTGGTCCGGGGCCGGAGCCGGTGTGGAATCCCGAGTTGACGGTCAACCCGTTGCGCTCGGAGCGCCAGGTCAGCTTCAGGCTGCGCGGACGCAAGAGTCCTCTCTCCATTGCCGATCAGCGCGGCGTCGCAATCGAGCCGCATCTCTCGCCCGATGCGCGCAACTGGTATGAGCGTCACCTGGCGCGCGAGAGCGAGCTGCACGAGATGATCCTGGATTCTGCCTATGGCAAAAAAATGGCGGTCAGAGGCGCTCTCGCCGGCACCGAGATCGCCATAACCAGCGGCGCCGGCCTGGCCGTGGGTGTGGGCGGCACGGCGCTGGGCGCAGCCGTCATGTATTTCGGTAACTCAGCGGATGCGGTCAAACTTGGACTGATCATAGCGGCGGCCAGCATAGAGCAGGGGATACAAATTTCGCGGCAGGGCTATAAGCAAAGCACCAGCAGGTTGAAGCAGGAGCTCGATCCCACCCCCGGTTACCGCTTTGTCCGTTATCTGCCTGAATACCTGTGGATGGGGTGGAGCGATCAAGACATCACCTATCCGGTGGAGCTACGCACTCCATCTGCAAAAATCAAAATCCAGCAGCCCAGCGTCGTCAACCGCACTTCCGTTTCCATAGCGCATGTGCCGGATGCAAAGCCTTCTTGCAGTTACAAAATGGACAACTCCTCGATCATCATAGTGCCCTTGCCGGATGCGGCAGGGAACTGTTCTTCTGATCGTCCGCTGTAGTTGAGAACTAGAATTTAAAGCAAGATTAATTTCTCCTGTGGGAGCGGCCTCCTGGCCGCGATAAGCCTAGCCGCGGCCAGGAGGCCGCTCCCACCAAAATGTCATTTCAAAATTGAAAAAGGAAGGCGAATTATTGAGGATTATATATTTGAAGACAGAGTCTCCGCATCTGGTAGGCCGGGCTACGCCCGACGCGGCGGGCAAAGCCCGCCCTACGGTAAATCACCTAACAGTCATGAATTATGTAAAGCTCAATAATAAGATCAACCCGCGAGCGTGGTGCGCACGCTGGCACGCGCGCTGATGCGGGCGAACCATGCGGCCAGATTCGGGTGCGGCCCGCGCCAGTCGCGCTCGGGCTGGCGCAAGTCCAGATAGATCAGCGCGCTCACCATCGCCAGATCGGCCAGCGTGAGGGATGGACCCTCGCACCATTCCCGTTGACCCAGTTGGTCAGCCGCATAGGCCAGTGCGCGCGTGATGGCATTGTTGTGCAGGCTGATGTTGTTGGCTTCCTGTTTGTCTGCCGGGCGAATACTTTCGGTGCGCACCACGACAGCAGAATCCATGATGCCGTCCGCCAGCGCTTCCCAGCGCCTGACGCGCATCCGGGCCAGCGCATCGGTGCGCGGAATCAGGATGGGCGTGTCGTTCAGCGTGTCTGCGTATTCGGCGATCACCGGCGAATCGAACACGCAGGTTTCGTCGTCGAGTATCAGCGCCGGAATACGCCCGAGCGGATTGACCCGCGCAACCTGACTGCCCGGTTCACGCGGCGGATCGACCAGGTAATCATGGGGTATATTCTTTTCTAACAGAACCAGGCGCACCTTGCGCACATAGGGACTGGTATTGGTGCCGAGCAGTTTCATGTGGTTCTCCTAAATCGGTTTGCCGGCTTAACGTCCATTTCGGTCAAGTCGGATTGGCAGGAAGTGCGTTGACGCATTAAAGTCATCATCGCAATAGTTGAGTTTCAGGGAACTCTCTTGTTTTATGCTGCTCGACAGCGGATGCTCGTGACCTGCTGCTCCGACACATTGCGACACTTCAAATTTCTCAGAAGCGGATATTCAACGTAAAAGTAAGGGGCTGCGCGTTTTTGCGCAGTCCCTCTTGACTGCGGGTTAGGCTCTGGACTGCCAAATGGCGGGGTCTCTGCTGCCATGGAATACCGCCAAGACAACGATGCGATGTTCCTCTGCGCGAAAATAAATGCTGTATGGAAAACGATTGGCGACAACGCGCCGAATGTCCTCGCGAACAACGGCAAACTGGAGAGGATTTTTAGATGCCAGCGATATGCAACGGTCAATCTCGGCCATGAACTCAAGAGCAAGGCCAAGACGTTTGGTAATGAAGTAATTCTAGCGCGCTTCGTACCCTATGTCGAACTTGTCCAGCAGCAACCAGCGGATGGGGAAGCAGGGATACTGATTTGCTGCCAACGCTACAAGGCGGCTGCCCCTGTTTTTTGCTGTGATCTTATGTGAATGCTGAGAGCACTCATTAGACTATTGCTTATCGGCAATATATTGCTAGCATGGCATATATGAAAGCGCAGCTCGTCATTTAAAGACAGGATACGCAAGGCGACGCTTTGATTGAGCGGGTTGTCTGGGCTGTACCGGCACCCGTAAATGGCTGTTTGCATCATTTCAAGTATCGGCTGTACTGCGGGCAGAATGGCGCAACAGTGGTGCGCTATGACAATGAATCTGGCAAGGGTGACCATCGGCATCTGGGCAAAAACGAGCGTCAGCAAGCCTATCTGTTCACCACGCTGGAACAACTGATTATGGATTTCGAAGCGGATGTCATCCGCCTGTCAGGAGACAAAAATGAAAGCGATCATTGAACTGACCAGTTGGAAAACTTCACAGGCTCGCGCCTTGCGCGCAGCCAAAAGAGCCGATGCGGGCAAGTCTGTCTCTGCAGACTACCACCTTGATTTCGATTCAATGGCGAACCTCTTCTCGGACATCACACCTGCGCGTATGCAAGTGATCGAAACCTCCAAGCAACTCGGCGCGCTCAGTGTTTATGCCTTGGCCAAGGCGTTGGGGCGCAACTACTCGAACGTTCACCGCGACGTGCGCAAACTGCTGGAGCTTGAGCTCCTGGCACGCGATGAAGATGGGAAGGTTTATGTGCCGTGGAAAGATGTGGTGCTGAATGTTTCCCTGACGGGGGATACACTGGCTGCATGATCGCGTTACACCATCACTGCCCCTGTGCCATATCGCAGAAAAACTACTACGATGCTGACCCTTTTTAGCCCTTTTGCGCCCGCTTAATCGCAGGATTAGGCATAGGGGCTACAACCCAAGCTCCTGCTTTGCATATTCCTTGAGCAGAGCAACGATGACGTCAAACGACGTATTGCCTACCTTGCTTAGTGCTCCCTTTGCTTTCTTCCAGCGATTGGATTCTCTGGCGGAATCAAGAAACTCATAGCCTTTCCACGTCAGATTGATGGCCAGCGCCTGTGGCAATACGTGACCCATAGTGGTTACGTCAATGACTCGCGCGTATTCGGCATCACCGAGCAAGTAGCTGTGAAAGCCAACCTGCTCTTCCGAGTACCCCTTCTCTCTCAATGAAGCAACCATATCAACTTCTGGGCTTGCTTCAATCGCAAAGAGCAAATCCCTTATGAGTTCCAAATCGCGTTTCATGGTGAATGCCTAACGTAGAGCTACAAAAATAAAAATTGTCAGGTTAAATTGCCCCAGATACTTTGGACACTTTTATCCATTTGGATACGGCCCAAGAAAACGTTCACCATTAAAGTGAATCAAGTGTGAAGGCGCATCGGCCACCCACACTTCGGTTTCCCATGCGATTTCACCCAGATATCGCCCCATGATGGAGCGATTCGGAAATGCGGTTACATAGACTAAACCAGCAGTTGATCCAGCAAACAGCTTCGCTAGTTCTGCATGACGCTTGCCATCGACCGGCCCATGACTGGTGACAGACTCCACCAGCAACAGCCAATTCTTTTCGACGAAGTGGAGCACCACATCGGGCATCTTGCCATGTGTATCCACATCAACACCCAGCTCGGACAGCAAGACCGCATCGAAGTAACCCCACTTGTCGCCCGTGTCCCCGGCATAGACCAGCACACTACCTGGCGCGAAGCGCGGGGCGAATTCTTCAATGATGGCGCGGATAAGCTCGCTGTGTTCACCGGGACTGAGTTTGATTTTATTGCCTGGCGCAATCTGCACTGGGATAAGTTTTTGCTTGCGCACCTTTGCGTACTTTGCCGCCAGCGACTTATTCAGAGTCAGATACGTTGTCAGATTGTCGCGCCACATCTTGGTGCCGAAGCTGCGCAGCAACGTCAGCGCAGCGGGTGCGATTTGATAAACGGCCTTCGGACTGTTTACCGGACGATCTGGTTTGTCCGGGTTATAAAGAGCAATCCCTGCATCGACGAATTGGTGCATCGTCTGGCGCCGGAAAGTCTCGCGCGTGTTTGGCGCATACTCCTTGCCATAGTGTTCGCGCGACCAGTCCATGATCGGCGTGATGCCGACAAGCGGATTTTCAGCCTTGGCCCACTTCTTACTGGGGGTGAGGTTAAGCAGGGCCAACAGGGATAACGCGGATCGTTCGTTGTGCTGTGCGCGTGGCAGGCCAAGAGAAATGAGTATCTGGTAAGCCTCGTCGATATGATTATTCTTCTTTGTCATGCGGATAACTTGTCGAGTTGTTCATCCATCATGTCCTGCGTCGGCTCACCGCAGCGCATCGCCCACTCGCCCATCTTAATCAGCGCCTCCCGGCTTGGATATTTCATCATCTTGAGGTCGGTTGCATTGACTTGGGTGTGCCCGCTCGAACGGCGGAAGTTTTCATCAACGCCGGTTGTGTTGAGATAAATGGCCAAGCCACGCGCAAGCTCTTCTGGCAAGCCATGCTTGTTCTCGTGGTACACGTTCAGGTGATTCTCCAGACCCAGCATTTCAGCATCAGCAAAGGTGTCTGGGTGAACAACACTTGCAACGATTCGGCGCTTTTCTTCCTTCGATGAAAAACGGCGAACCACGCAATAGAAGCCATTCGGATAAAGCCACTTTTCCGTTTTGGCGTTGCGCTGGATTGCATTGGGCTTCTTGATATTCGGTTTAGGCCATTCGATGTTTTGTCCGGTAAAGTGCACGGGGTACAGGATGGGAACGGTGCCTGCTTCGGGCATCTCGCGTAGATGCTCTTTCAACCGAAAATCGACAACTGGCCCGGTCGATACCTTAATGCCAACATCATTTAACGAACAGCATATCGCGCTTGAAAGTTCGATGGCGTTGCGTTCAGCCGAAGTCGGTACATGGATGAAACGCTCGGTATCATCGGGGAACACGATTCGGTTGAACGGATGCGTATGCGTCACGAGGTCGGCAAAGCTGTCATCGGTTGATGTAGTCACCGTGACATCGCCTTGCTGGCCACTACGCTCAAGCAGCAGGATGATGTTTTCTTGTAGCACATCATCATCCTTAAATGCCTTGCTGCGTGAGTCGAACAGGTGCATGTGTCGAATTGCAGCCCGCTCAAGTACAAAGTCGCGGAATGGCCGGTAATACGGCCCATTACAGAAGCTGCGCGGAATGATTGCTACGATTTGGCCGCCTGGCGACAACATCGCCAGTGCCAGAGCAACGAAAGCGGAATAGAGATTTACTGTTTCAATTTCCGCCTGTCGAAGCAATAGGCGGTGGTGGGAGTCGCTGCTAATTTTTTTATAGGGCGGATTCAGGATTGCGTGAGTGAACCCCTGGCCAGAACCAAATTGAATTCTATTGACAGCCTGTTCGATAAAATCACCGCCCAGTATTTCATACTCAATCGGCAGTCTTTTCTTGTAACTAGAGAGCGAATCGTTTAATTCCTTGTGGATAAGGCTATCCAATTCGAAGGCGGTTATTTCTACATTCTTGAATCTCAAGTCGCCATTAATACAGCGCTCAAGAAAAGCGCTTGAAAGCGAGCCAATACCTGCGCCTGCATCAAGCAAGCGACAATCAAAGTTATCTTTCGACGTAAACAAACCAGCCATGTATTGAGCCGTTCTTGCAGGCGTAAGGAATTGCCCGAGTTGCGACTTTCGTTTCGCCTCGGTGTTCTTCGATACCCGCAATCTTGTTTGTTCAACAACCGCTAGCAATGATGCTTCTCCTATTTGACCCAACGTTCATCGGGTTGCGTCCATTCAGAAAAAATTTCAAGATAATGCGTGAATTGTTTCTGTTCTCAAATATTATCACCCTGAATTCTTATTTCATCCAAAATGTGACTTGCTCATAACGTCCTTAGAGGGCTACCCGCACGCCCCGATCGCGCCGCAACTGGTGCAGAACTCGCAGCCGTCCTTCTTGATCAGCGTGGCGTTGTGGCACTCCTTGCAGACTTTGCCGGCCAGTGTTTTGGCTCCGGCGGCTTTGCTTTTCCGTTTCGGGATTTCCAGCACGCCCATTTGCTTCACCGGATAGCCGTTCTCATCGAGGATGCCGAGCATCGCATAGCGGTGCAGGATCAATCGGGCGACATAGGAAATCGTCGAGGGGTAGCTTTCCATCTTGACACTGCCCGGCACGCGCGCCATGAAGTCGCCGAGCGGTTCGCCGAAGTTGAGCAGCTTGCGCAGCTTCATGCTGCCCGTCGCATGCAATCTCAAGATGACGGCCTGGATGGGGTTATTTCGACACGATTTACGAGCAGGGCCTCAAGGTCCTCGGCAACCACCGGCCTGCTGAAGTGGTATCCCTGCATGATGTCGCAGTGATGTTTTAGCAGGAACATCTGTTGCTCCTCTGTCTCCACCCCTTCGGCGACGACCTTCAAACCAAGTTTGTGCGCCATTTCGATGATGCCCACCACAATCGTCGCGTCCTGCTCGCTCTTTGTTACATTGCGGATAAATGATATATCGATCTTTACATTGTCAACAGGAAGCAGTTGCAGATTCGCAAGTGACGAATGCCCCGTCCCGAAATCATCTATGGATATCGTGATGCCCATCTCCTTGAGGTCTCGCAGAATGGTGATCAGTTCCTCGCTCTTGTCTATGACCATGCTTTCCGTAAGTTCCAATTCCAGGTAGCGGCCCTCCATGCCCGTTTCCTCCAATATCCTGGCAACCTGCGACACGATTTCGCGGTTCTTGAGCTGTAGCGCCGACACATTAACCGCCATATGGAAAGGCGGGAAGCCGGTTGCCCGCCAGGCAACGGCCTGCTTGCATGCCGTGCGGAGCACCCATTCGCCGAGCGGGAGGATCAGGCCGGTTGTTTCCGCCAGCGGAATGAACCGATCGGGGCCAATCGTTCCCAATTCCGGATGTTGCCAGCGGATCAACGCCTCAACACCCACAACTTCACCCGAATAGCGGTCAACTTCTGGCTGGTAGTGCAAGATGAATTCTGGCTGGTATTGCAGATGGAATTCGGCCGATTCAACAGCCTTGCGGAACGATGTTTCCAGGGCGCGCCGTTCCGTAGCCTCGGAGTATATTTTTGCGGTATACAGTTCATAGGTGTCCCTGCCATGCGATTTCGCCTGGTACATGGCACTGTCCGCGTTCATGATCAGCCGCTCTATATCACTGTCGTCAAACGGGTAGAGCGTGATGCCGATGCTGCTGGTGATATGTATTTCGTGCTCGCCCAGCTTGAAGGGTTGCCTGATCGAATGCAGGATTTTTTTGGCGACGTTTTCCGCATCCGCTACATTGCTGATGTTTTCCAGTATGACCGTAAACTCGTCGCCCCCGAGCCGCGCCATGGTATCTTCCTTGCGCAACAGATCCGACAGGCGTTTTGCGGTTTCCTGCAGCAACCGGTCACCGAAGAGGTGGCCGAGCGTGTCATTGATGTCCTTGAAGTGGTCCAGGTCGAGGAATAAAATCCCCACCAGTTTCTCGTTCCTGCGGGCGCGTTCCATGGCCTGGCTGAGGCGGTCATGGAACAGGCGCCGGTTCGGCAATCCGGTCAGTGAGTCGTAGTATGCCAGCCGTGCCAGACGCTTCTCGAACATCACACGCTCACTGACGTCCTGGATGATCGCGGTGAAGTAATGCATATCATTGTGCTTGAATACGTTGACCGACAACAGAATGGGGATGGTTTCGCCACTCTTGTTCTGCGCCTCCAGTGACAGGTTGGAAACAGGGTAAAGCAAGCCATCCGACCCCAGGCAGCGCTTTGCGCTATCGGGGGTTAACAACTGGACAAGGGGTATGCCTGCCATTATTCCTGGTTCATAACCAAACATCTTTTCCGCAGCCGTATTGTTCCGCGCTATCAGACCCAGCTTGTCCAGCGTGAGAATACCTTCCGTGGCGCCCTCGACCACTGCCCGGTAATGCACTTCCCGGTCCGCGATCTCCAGATTGCGCTCAACCAGTTCGGCTGTGCGTCTCTTCACCTCCTCTTCCAGGTGGTCGCGCTGTTGCTGGAGCGAATCTTGCGCCTGCTGGAGTGCGGCAATATGCGCACTTAACGGACGGAACAGAAACAGGTAAAGAATGGGGGAAACCAGAATGGTCAACGCCGAGCTATCCAGTATGGCTTCAATCTGCGCAGAGGGCGGCGGCAGCCACATGAATGCAAGCATCACCGCTGTTTCAGTAGTGAAAATCGAGATCGCCACGATAGCAAGCAATCGTAGTGGCGACTGAGTGCCGCTACGAGGAAGGGGGTGCTGTTTTTCCGTTTTGAACGGGATCGGAATTCCGTTGGTCATTGCCATTCCTCCAGTGAACTGTTGTTAGTTTGTGAAATGATGCGCACATGTGATGCTTCGGGCTGTCACAGTATAACGATGATCGATTTCACCTGGTGGTTTGAGCCTTTCATATGGATTCACCAGTCCGGCAGAGACCACCATAAAAGCGAGCGTTACATCTCGTCCCCTGAACAGCGCAGGTTTACCGACGAAACGAAGGACGTCTCTTGGGGATTTATAAAGTTCACCCCTACCGCATACCGGTAATCAGGTGGTGTGCCGGGCGTGGCATGCACCTCAAACAGATGCCTGACATTGGCCATGAGCCTGAATTCGTGCGTGTGTCTGGATTGGAGACTGAAGCGAAGCTCCACCTCAGAATTGATTTCCGGTGCTATCGGGCACAAGAACCTCGCTCCCTCTAAGGATAGTTCGATCATTTTTACTGTCAGGGTACGATGATGGGAAAGCCTAACCGTAGCTGGCAGGTCAAAGCTTGTTCTCGGGTATTTCCGTCTCTCCTGCACTTAGGTCTCCTCTCTGCTTACAGTTAAACCCAGATTGTCCATTAGCCTCGAAACCCCCTCCAGCTCCACCTTGTCAGGGGGAGTGCTCGGTCTGCTCCTCCCCTGACAAGGGGAGGTTGGGAGGGGTTGGGTTGGAATTTCTGGCTAATGGACAATCTGGGTTAAACTGATCCATAAGATTGTGCGCGGCATTGACTCGGCTTTCCTTGGAAGGCCTACGGGCATGCCGCCAGATGTAGTTTTCAAAATCAATCATTCCTCAACTTGGTAGCTGGTAACCCTGCTCGCGGAACACCGCCAGGCACGCATCTACCACTTGCGGATCATAGTGTACACCGCGTTGCTTCGTGATTTCCGCCAGCGCAACCTCGATGCCCAAGTCGGGACGATAAGGCCGGTGCGATGACATCGCCTCGACCACGTCCGCCACGCTGAGGATGCGCGCTTCCAGCAGGATCGCATCGCCCTTGAGTCCTTGCGGATAGCCGGAACCGTCGAGGCGCTCATGGTGTTGCAATACCATCTGCGCGATCGGCCAGGGGAAGGCTATGTCTTTCAGGATGTCATAGCCCGCTTGCGGATGAACCTTGATCAAGCTGAATTCGATGTCAGTGATTCTGCCGGGCTTGCTGAGTATTTCCGCCGGAATCTGAATCTTCCCCAGGTCGTGCACCACGCCGGCGAGATGGATGGCATGCACCTGTTCAGCGGACAGCTCCATATGCGTGGCAATCGCGGCTGCCAGATCGGCGACCCGGACTTGATGCCCGGCGGTATAGGGGTCGCGCATCTCGGCGATGGTGGCGATCGCCCGCACGGTATCTTCCAGCCGGTCTTGCAGTTGCACCATATGTTGCCGATTCTGCTCCAGCATGCGATCGCGTTCCTGGCGCAGGCGCAGTGAGCGCACGCCGAACGCCAGATCCCCGGCCATCTCTTCCAGCAGATCGATTTCATTGGTGGTGAAAGCATTCGCTTCTTCGGTATACACATTGAGGACGCCGAATACCTTCTTGCCGTTCCCATCGGTCAGCGGCAGCGCAATACTGGCCGCATAGCCACGTTTCAGCGCTTCGTCGCGCCAAGGCGAATAATGCAGATCTTTGGCAATATCCTGACACAACTGTGTCTCGCCGCTGCGAACGGCGCGCCCGCTCGCACCCATACCACGTTCGGTATCCGCCCAGGTGAGCTGCATGGCATCCAGATAGCCTTCGTCATGCCCGGCGCGTGCCATGATTCTGATGGACTGGTTTTCGTCATGCTGCTTATAACCCACCCAAGCCAGCCGGTAACCGCGTTGATTGACGATAGCATCGCAGATCGACTGCAATAATTCGCCTTCGTCGGTGGCGCGCACCAAAGTGCGGTTCACTGCGCCCAGCGCGGCAAGAGCGCGGTTGGCGTGTTGAACGGCAATTTCCGCCTGCTTGCGCTCGGTGATGTCCTGGAACGAGCCGGCCACCCTGCCGACTTTTCCTCCCTCCCTGACAGGCTGTGCAATGGTTCTGACCCATTTGCGGTTACCCTTGGCGGTCACCATCTCCAATTCAAGGTCGTAGGGCGTGCCGTCTTCAATGGCCGCCTTGGTGGCCGCTTCGATCTTCTGCCGGGATTCGCCCCGATAAACCCCGATTCCAATTTCCATACTGGTTTGTTCTTCCGGCGCCATGTCATGAATCCGCGCCACCTCTTCCGTCCAGGTGCCTTGTCCGGTCCGGGCATCAAACTCCCAGCCGCCTATCTTTGCCATCCTGCCCATTTCACTGAGCAAAGCCTCGCTCTTTTTCAGGGTCTCTTCCGCTTGCTTGCGCTCGGTGATCACATCGAATACGGCCACGAAATAACCTTTTTCCGGGCTGTATATCGATATCCAGAACCACTGCCGCAAGGCCTCCACATATATTTCGAACCGCTCCGATTTGCCGGACAGGGACACCCGCCCGTAGATTTCAAACAAGCCGGGGTCGGACTGCCGGATGCCCGGAATGACTTCGGAGACTTTTCTGCCAGCGACATCTTTCAATCCGGTCAGTGTCTCGAAGGCGGCATTGACGCTGAGATAAATGAAATCCTGCGGCTGCTCCTGCTCAAAAATCATCTGGCAATAGGCGAACCCGTTCAGCATGTTTTCAAACAGGGAGCGATAGAGTTTCTCGCTCTCGTGCAATGCCGCCTCGGCGCGGCGGCTCCCGGTGAGGTCTTCGAGGGTATGCACGGAGTAGAGGTGAGCCCCCTGATCGTCATGGATGGAAAAGGCGCGCGAGCGGTAAATCGTCTCGCCGACCGTCACTTCTTCCTCTTCTTCTGCTTTTTCCATCGCCCGCAGGCAGCAGGGTAGCGGCGCACCGGTTTTCGGGAAAATTTCGTAATAGGGCCGGCCAATGAGTTCTTGGAACGGCATCCCGGCGCATTGCTGGTAAGCCTTGTTGCAACGCAGGATACGAAATTCCCTGTCATGCAGGAAGATCGGGTCGCTCACCACATCCAGCGCGGCTATCCATTCCTGGTGTGCCTGTTCGATTTTCTTGCGTGCGGTTTCCAAATCTTCGAGCATGAACAGCAGCGCGCTGTGTCGGCTTTCTTCTGTCGGCGGGGTGGCGGGAGGCTGCTCTGCTGCATGGTGCGGTGTTTCCGGAGAACTGCTCGTGACTGGAATATCACCTGCTGGTTCGGTGGAAAGCGGATTGCGCAGTGCGGCGATTTCCTCCACCAATTCTTTCATGCGCAGTTCGCGCCCGATGGTGAGTTTCTGGAAACGGCGCAACTCGTCGAGTTGCCGTTCGAGCTCGGCTTGCTGGTTCAGTGCCCGGAAAATCAGGAAATAGAGGGCGGGAGCAACAAACGCAGCGAGCATGATGGGATCGAGGAACTTCCAATCCACATTTTCCAGAAAACCAACTTTCAGGGTGGCGGTATGAATGCTTTCGATCAGCATCATGATCAAAAACTCGCCCACCAGGACGATCAAACCCACCGCAATCAATACTCTCGCAGGGGTCTTCAGGGCTGTTGGCAACTTTTTCATATCGTGCTCCCCCATTCCAAGCGTTCAGTGGCGGGGGGAAGTACGCACAAAAATGATGTGGGGAGAATTACTGCAAGGTGATCGCGGGGGGGGCAATCTATCAGCATGAAGTAGACCTCGCTCAGCTTTTATTTATTAGGTTCAGATCTGCGAACCGCACCATACACCAAATGATTTGGAATTTATATATGCCGAAAGGCCTATATATATATAGGCAAGTTTTCGAGGGTACTTCATTGCTCACGCAACAGCTTTGGTTATTTGCGAATGGCCGGTAATGGCACCAGTTGCACGCCGGCCATCCTGGTTATCTTCTTGCAGGCAGTCGTTGAAACCTTGTACTTGCGCCAACGGCACTGAACCGCCTGACGACGATGCAGCATCACCCGCACGCCCCAATCGCGCCGCAACTAGTGCAGAACTCGCAGCCGTCCTTCTTGATCAGCGTGGCGTTGTGGCACTCCTTGCAGACTTTGCCGGCCAGTGTTTTGGGTCCGGCGGCTTTGCTTTTCTTTTTCGGGACTTCCATCACGCCCATGTGCAGTATCGGGTAGCCGTTCTCATCCAGGATGCCGAGCATCGCGTAGCGGTGGATGATCAGCTTGGCGACGTAGGAAACCGTCGAGGGGTAGCTTTCCATCTTGATGCCGCCGGGCACGCGTGCCATGAAGTCGCCTAGCGGTTCACCGAAGTTGTGCAGTTTACACAGCCTCAAGCTCAATCCGTAACTTTTTGCCAAGCACCGATGCTGCGCTGGATAGGGTGGTAAGTGTAAGGCTGGTGTCGGTAGCATCGAGCAGACGATTGAGCGCAGCACGGCTAGTGTGCATCTTCTTGGCCATTGAGGATTTGGTAAGATTCTGTGATTTCATTTCCTGATCGATTTGCCAGGCGATAACACGCTTAACGGCGACCGCTGTCGCTTCGTCCAGTATGGCCTCTTCCCGCAGAAAATCATCAAAGCTGCTTCCAATATTTTTTGTTTTCATCATTTGCTCCTCATTCTGTCTTTTGCCAAATCAAGTTCGGGCTTGGGTGTTGCTTGAGATTTCTTGATAAACCCGTGTAGTAAAACTATCCTGCCTGTTGATACCGTAAACAGAACTCGCGCAATGCGACCCTCCAGACGGATGCGCACTTCCCAGAGGTCTTTGTCCATCTTGCGCACCAATGGCATACCAAGTGGCCAGCCAAACTGTACTGTCTTGATGTCTTCACCTATTGTCTTGCGGTCGGTAGCCGATAATTCGCGCAACCAATCGCGCACAGGTTCAGCGCCGCCATCAGTTTTGAAGAATCTAACTTCGAGTGCAGGCCTGTTCATTTTGCCACTGTATCAATAATGGTACATACAAGCAAGCTTTCATAAGACGAAAATCCTGACGGCATACTGAAGCTCGACTGTTGGCGCGAAGCTGCACTCCGAGGTGTGGTTATTGTGATCTCGAAAGCGGACATCGGACATTTGCGTTCAGGTCCACTTATTCAGGTCGCCCGGTAGTAATGGGAAGAACCCCACCTCACCTAAAGTTGGCGCGGATTAGTGAAGCCCACACCAACATGCGATTTATGAGGTTCCTCACGCAACAGTAAAATATTTGTAGGGTGCGTTCCACGCACCATAATCGTTGGTGCGTGGAACGCACCCTACATAATTGTTGTTTACCCGCACGCCCCGATCGCCCCACAACTCGTGCAGAACTCGCAGCCGTCCTTCTTGATCAGGGTGGCGTTGTGGCATTCCTTGCAGACTTTGCCGGCCAGTGTCTTGGGTCCGGCGGCTTTGCTTTTCTTTTTCGGGACTTCCATCACGCCCATGTGCAGTATCGGATAGCCGTTCTCATCTAGGATGCCGAGCATCGCGTAACGGTGGATGATCAGCTTGGCGACGTAGGAAACCGTCGAGGGGTAGCTTTCCATCTTGATGCCGCCGGGCACGCGTGCCATGAAGTCGCCTAGCGGTTCGCCGAAGTTGAGCAGCTTGCGCAGCTTCATGCTTATCCAGGCCGGATCGATGACGCGCATATCCAGGCTCAATACCTTGCACAGTCCGTCGAGGGCGCGCGGATAAACGCCGGCCAGCCACATCGAGTAGGGGCGGCGCTGGCCGTCCGGCAGCACCAGTTCCTTCAGGCCCAGCACGAAGTCGTCGCCGCTGCCGGCATTGGAAATATCCACCGTCCAGCTCATCGTGCCATCGGTGCCGGTCTTCGGTTCCTTCTTCGCGAACAGCGCGTCCATCATCGGGGTGGTTGCGTTCGCATTCACTTCCAGAGCGCCCAATTCTTCGATGCGGTATTTCAGCAGGTGCGCGAATGCCGCAACCAGGCTGGGCATGCGCTTTATTTCTCCGTCGGGCGGCATCGGCATGTCGAAGGCGTCGTCACCGGCGGTCTTCATCAGCATCTCCAGCTTCATGCGCACCCACACCGGATCGCTTGTGCGCATGTCCATCGACAGCGATTTGGCCAGCGCGCCGAGTCCGCGCGGCTGCTCCGAGCCGTTCACCCAAACCTCGAACGGGTGATTGTGGCCATTCGTAGTGTGAGAAACGAAGGTGACAAAACTGCCGAGAGGATGCTTCACCACCTGCGAGACCCAGCCTGCGCTGCCATTCGGCAATTCCGGGCGTCCCGGCCAGCGCAACGAGGCGAGAGCCGGTGTGGGGGTAGCCTCCAGCACGATGCGCCTGTCCTGATCGAATATAAAATCCTGCGGCTGCTCCTCTTCCTTGATTGGCGTGACGGACAGCACCGAGCCCAGCACGTTGTTCGGACGATAGGTCGCCAGTCCCTTCAGGCCGGCCTTCCACGCTTCGGTATAGAGGTGTTTGAAATCTTCATAGGGATAGTCGGCGGGCACGTTGACGGTCTTGCTGATCGAGGTGTCGATGAACGGCGCGACGGCCGCCACCATCTTCATGTGATCTATCGCCGAGATCTCGAGTGCGGTGACGAACGCGGGCGGCAGTTTGCTCACATCTCCCCCCATCTGCTTGTACGCGCGCCAGGCGTGATCTTCCACCGGGTAATCCTTGGTGCCACCCTCCGCCATGCGTTTCTTGCGCGTGTAGAACCACGAGAAGGCCGGCTCGATGCCGTTCGAGGCGTTGTCCGCGAACGCGAGCGAGATGGTCCCGGTCGGCGCGATCGACAACAGGTGGCTGTTGCGGATGCCGTGCGTGCGTATCTTGTCCTTGATCTGGTCGGGCAGACGCGAGGCGAAGCGCGGTGCGGCCAGATATTGGTTCGCATCCAGCAGCGGGAATGCACCGCGTTCGATGGCCAGATCCACAGAGGCGAGATACGACTCGTCGCGCATGATGCACGTGATGTCTGCGGCAAACGCGCGCGCCTCATCGGTGTCATAGCGCAAACCCAGCATCACCAGCGCGTCACCCAGCCCGGTGAAACCCAGCCCGACGCGCCGCTTGTTCTGCGCTTCCAGTTGCTGTTCCGGCAACGGCCATGCGGTGACATCCAGCACGTTGTCCAGCATGCGCACCGCGACCCGCACCATTTGCTTAAAGGGTTCGTGATCGAAAGCCGCGTGCTCCGAGAAGGGATTCTTCACCATGCGGGTCAGATCGATCGAGCCGAGGCAGCAGCAGCCGTAGGGGGGGAGGGGTTGCTCAGCACAAGGATTTGTAGCCTCGATCACCTCGCAATAAGACAGGTTGTTGTCCCGGTTCATCAGGTCGATGAACAGCACACCCGGTTCGGCGTGGTCGTAAGTGCTCTCCATGATCTGCTTCCACAGATCGGCGGCCTGCACTCTGCGATATACCCATTTGCCGTCGGTGCGTTGGGCCGCGCCTTGCTCCTTGAGCGCGGCGGAAGGTTCTGCGCTGTGCACCAGTTCGAACTGCTGGTTGTTCTCCAGCGCATGCATCAGGGCATCGGTCACGCCGACGGAGATGTTGAAGTTGCGCAGGTCGCCCTGGTCCTTGGCGTGGATGAAGCGCTCGATGTCGGGATGGTCGCAGCGCAACACCCCCATCTGCGCGCCGCGCCGCGCGCCGGCCGATTCCACGGTCTCGCAGGAGCGGTCGAACACGCGCATGTAGGAGATCGGCCCGCTGGCACGCGAGTTGGTGCCTTTGACCCGCGCGCCTTCGGGGCGGATCGACGAAAAATCGTAGCCGACGCCGCCGCCGCGCCGCATGGTTTCGGCGGCCTGCTGCAGCGCATCATAGATACCGGGTTTGCCGTCGACGATTCCGGAGATCGAGTCTCCCACCGGCTGCACGAAACAGTTGATCAGGGTCGCCTGATTCTTCAATCCGGCTGCCGAGTTGATGCGTCCGGCAGGCACAAAGCCGTTCTGCTGCGCGAGGAAGAAAATTTCTTCCCAGCGGGCGCGCTGTTCCGGTTTTTCTGCCTGGGCCAAACCGCGCGCCACGCGGCGGCGCACATCCTCAACCGTGGCCTCGCCGGGCTCGGCATATTTTTCCAGCAATACTTCGGTACTGATCTCTTGCGCCATTGCAGTTGTTCCTTCGGATGCTGATTTGCCTGCTATTTGGTCGTATTGTAATGGAGTTATGTGAGCCTTCGCCGGCTCAAGCTGAACCACGGAATCCTTGCTGGGGGGCGACTGATGTTGGTCAGACGGCATGTCGGGCGAAGCCGTGGATTCGGAAATGCTGCGGGCAGATGTTGAAGACAAGATTCTTTCTGTAACGAGCACAATACATCCCCCTTGATCGCGCGGGCTGTTTTAGCCCGAAAAACTCAAAACCACTATATATAGTGGTTTTCCCCTTGATTTGAACTAATTCTAGGGGTTTAGATTTTTTTTGCAAGTGATATTTAGGCATGGATGATTTGACTTGACTCACAGGATAAGTTAGGCGAAATAACTTTTTAACCCAGATAATCCATTAGCCTCGAAACCCCCTCCAACTCCCCCTTGTCAGGGGGAGTGCCCGGTCTGCCCCTCCCCTGAAGTGGGTCAAGCAGGCAATCCGCGCAGCGGATGCTCGCACAAGGGGAGGTTGGGAGGGGTTGGGGTGGAATTTCTGCCTAACAGTTTGTTGAAATTCTCGGTATTTGCAAATGCATAAAATTTCCGACCTCTCAGAAAGCTCTACAATCGATTTTCAGATCACCGGGAGGGGTAACGTGACCCCGGAAATTCACTTTTTTCT
>Ga0209751_10000961_pt1 | contig 30243 bp, 20 predicted proteins | sample RifCSP13_1_FD_184019 | JGI IMG/M metagenome (GOLD analysis project Ga0209751, IMG submission 184019) | Soil microbial communities from Rifle, Colorado - Rifle CSP2_sed 13_1 (SPAdes) (version 2) | ecosystem: Environmental > Terrestrial > Deep subsurface > Rock core/Sediment | place: Rifle...
CCCTCGACTCTCGTTTCTCTCCATCAGAAATTCTAAGATTGGCCGCCTCAGTTGAGAAAGGCAGCGAGCACCCGTTGGGAGAAGCCATCTGGGCTGAAGCTGGGAACCGCGGCTTGAGCCTGAGCCAGCCGGAAGGATTCCAGGCCGAGGTGGGACTGGGCGTCGAGGCCGAAGTGGACGGGCGGCAGGTAATGATCGGCAACCTGCGCATGATGGAAGCGCGGCAAATGCCTTTGAATGGCTTGCAGCCAGTGGTGGAGCGCCTGCAGAACGAGGCTAAAACAGCCATGTTGGTGGCGGTGGACGGCGCGGTGCGCGGCGCCATCGGCGTGGCTGACACCGTCAAGGAAGGTTCAGTCGAGGCGATCGCCGATTTGCACAACATGGGGCTGCGTGTAGCCATGATCACCGGCGATAACCAGCAGACGGCAGACGCCATCGCCCGCCAGGTAGGAGTGGACCGGGTGCTGGCCGAGGTGCTGCCGGGCGACAAGGCCGGACAGGTCAAGGGCTTGCAGGAAAGCGGTGAAGTGGTCGCCATGGTCGGGGATGGGATCAACGACGCCCCAGCCCTGGCGCAGGCCGAGGTCGGTATTGCCATCGGCAGCGGGACAGATGTGGCGATTGCCGCTGCCCCGGTCGTGCTGATCAGCGGCGACCTGCGCGGCGTGTCACGGGCGATCACCCTTTCCCGGCACACGCTGCGCACGATCAAGCAGAACCTGTTCTGGGCTTTTTTCTACAACGTGATCCTGATCCCAGCGGCGGCGATGGGCTTACTCAACCCGATGCTGGCAGCAGGCGCGATGGCGTTCAGCAGCATTTTCGTGGTCAGTAATAGCTTGCGGCTGCGAAATTCTAAGATTTGACAGTTTAAGCTCGATTTTCTTATTTACAGCACGTATAAGAGACAGGCTCCCAGTTTAGACCTCCATCTGTCGTTTTGAATAATTGGGTCGGTGTACGTTGCTCTTTGACGAGCGCCCAGCCAGTCGTGGCGTTGACAAAGTCCATTTGTAGAATGTCGCCAAGATTGATATTCGTCTGGACTTCCTCCCACGTTTGCCCGCCGTCATGGGTGATCGCCATTGTTTCCCGTTTCTGCTCCCATACCCAGCAATCCTGCACGGAGGCGCATTCGTAAAACCCGCCTTTTGGCACACCGGTCCCAGCAGTCCAGCTGATTCCCCCATCGTGGGTGGTATAGAATACACGTTCCCCATAGAAGATAGATAGAATGCCATCCTGGAGGGTGAAGAAGCGCGGAGGGTGTGCTTCCAGCTGCTTGCGATCAGCACCGGCCGGCAGGACCAAATCCTGATGCTGCCAGGTGATGCCGGCGTCCTGGGTCATGAAGAGATATACATAACCATCTTTGGATTCGGTTCCGCCTACCCAACCCTGGTAGGAATTGCGGAAGGATGGGTCGAATTTTTGGCCGGTAAAGGGGATTTTCTTGGGATCATCATCGTTGCTGGCGCCGATGATGTGAATGACCACCCAACTGGCACCTCCATCGGTGGTGCGGGAGAGGATGCCCGCACAAGAGCCTGCCCCACAATCTTCAACGAACAACCCCCAGCCATTTTGAGGATCGATGAAGAGGATTTGGCCAAGACGAAAAGGCACCGTTGTAGATTGCCAGGTAAGACCGGCATCATTTGTGCGAAATACGGTTTCTAATGCTCCTTCTGCACCATTGTTCACAACCCAGGCATTATTGGCATCCAGGAAAAAGACGCGCGGGGAGGGTTTGGGAGCGCCTTTTGGCTTTATCACTGCTTTCTCCCAGGTAATCCCTCCGTCATTGGTTTTTAGTAAGTTCGATCGCTTGTTCAAGCCCCAACCATTCAGCTCATCGATCATAGCAATGTAGGCGAGGGGCGGAGGTCCAGCTGGGGCGGCAGTTTCCGTTGGCGGGATCTCAGTCGGAGTTGGCGTCGATGTCTCCGGTATTAGAGTTGGAGTTGCCGTTGTATCTTCCATCGCAGTCGAAGTTGGCTTTGGAGTCAGCGTAGTGGGATTGATCATAGCGGTTTCAGCTTGGGTAGAAGTGCAGGCTGCGAGGGAGAACAGGAGTATAGTGGCTGTGACTAATAAGGGGTATAACAATAATCCTTTTTTCATTTTTTCCTCTCTTGGTAAATATTAAATTCCTATACGAATTTGTTAACCACGGTTTGAGGTTAAAATCGGACGAGCACCAGCAAGGTCAGGTCGTCAGAGGGTGGAGTTTCTCCTAAGAAGTGGTGGATGTCCGCCAGCAGCTGATCGAGGAGATTCTGCGCGGTGATAGGAACGTTGGGCTGCCCGGTCATCCTGGCCCGGATGCAATCCTGGATGCGTTGCTCGCCATAATAGTCCCCGGCTGCGTTTTGGGCCTCGGTGACGCCATCGGTGTAAACAACCAGCACGTCCCCAGGCTCAAGATGGATAGAAGCACGCTCCCATTGGGCATCTTCAAGGATGCCCAGCGCGACGCCGGTGCTCCCCAGAGGACGGGCAGGGACTTCGTCCTGTAGGCTGAACAGGAAGGGTGGGTTGTGACCGGCGTTGCAATAGGTCAGGAAACCCTGGGCTGGATCGAGAACTCCGTAATAGCAGGTGACAAACAGCCCGGCATGGGTATCGACCAGCAAACGGCGGTTGGCTTCAAAGACGACCCGCTGCGGTTCGCCAGGGAATTCTTCGGCATAAGTGCGCAGTAGGGTGCGGCTCGAAGCCATAAATAGGGCTGCCCCAGCGCCCTTATCGGCCACGTCTGCCACGACGATCCCCATTCGTCCATCCGGTAAGGAGATGAAGTCATAAAAATCGCCAGAGGTCTGGCGGGCGGGTTCTAAGGCGGCGGCCAGCTCCCAGCCTGGGATCTGCGCGGGATGCTCTGGCAGGAAACTCTTCTGGAGGCGTTGGGCCTGGGCCATCTCACGAACGACCTCCGCTTGCACCAGGGCCTGGGAAACCATTTTCTCCCGTAATGACAGCCGCTTCCGCTCAATCCATTGTGCGTATCCGGATGCGCCCGCCTGTTCGAAAATGGCGGAGGCCTCGCGCAGCAAGCCGCGGGCGCGTTCCAGGTCAGCTGGCTCTCCTCGGGATACCAGGGCATCGGCCCAGCTGATCAATGTTTTTCCCCAGTACCAGCGATGGCCGATGCGGGCGACGATGGAATATACTTTTTCATAGGCCGAGAAAGCCTCCGACCAATCCTGTTTAGCAGCCGCCAGATCACCCTTCGCCCACAAGATCAGGATATCTAACCAGATGACCGGTCGGGAGCCGACTGAGGCTTCTGCCTGGTTGAGAAGATTTTCCGCCTCCTGCAACCGCCCCTGGTGGATGCGGATTTCCGAAAGTTGACATAAGGGTCTGACAATATCGTCCACGCCGCGTTCGCACAGTTCCAGCGCTTCTGCCAGCGCAGATTCGGCTTCTTCCCAGTCGACGCTCTGTCCAAACGTATGCAGCTCGACAGTCAACCACGCCAGAGTCATGTCAAAGTATGCCAAACTATGCAGATCGCCGAGGCTGCGTGTTTCCTGCAAGCAATTGCGGAGGATTTGGAGGGCTTCTTCCCAGGAGCCATCCAGGAACTGTAAGATTGACCGGAATACCGATAATTCCACCTTCACTCCGCGAGGATTAGCGAGATTATTGGCCATCTCTTCCAGGGAAGGTAAAGCATCCTTAACTTGTTTCAGCTCCCCCAGGTCTAAGGAGGTGCCCGTTAATTCTATCAGGGTGAATAACTCTTCCCGGAGTACGCCACGTTGACGGGTGATGTCGACCGCCCGTTGGTAATGGCAACGAGCCGCTTCCATGTCGCCATAAAAAACTTTTTTCATCGAGCCCAGGTTGGAATGGGCGCGGGTGGCAATAATCAGCAATCCAGAAGACTCGGCTAATTCAACTGCTTTCGCCAGGGCTTCTAGTGACTCTTCAGGAGTTATATCGGGCAATATGCCAAGCGTTGTGAGCGCGTCTGCCTGGACTTCAATCGCCCCCAATTTTTCGGCCATTTCGAGGGCTTTCAAGCAGAGTTCTTTTGCCGGCCCAGGGATTCCGTTGAAGTGGTATTCTCGAGCCGCCTCATGCACCAGGAAAGCGATGTCAGAGCTCTCGGGCGCTCCAGTGGTCGCTTCTAATCCTTCCTGGCAGAGGCGTAACCCCAGGGGAGTTTTACCATCCCACCAGGCGGCGCGTGCTGAACGGGCATACAGGCGCGCCACCCTATCAGGCTCGGGAAGGGACTGGTAAAAGCCGATCGCTTCCTGCCAAATGTGGATCGCGTCTTCAAAACGGCTCTGGTTATTCAGCGCTTCGCCCAATCCAACCAGAAGTTCTGCTCGCTGAGGTGGAGTGCAGGCCAGAGAAAGCCCGCGGCGAAAATGGTTTTCCGCCTCCTGGTTTGCGAAAGATGCCAGGGCAGCTTCCCCAGCCAATGAGAAATACTTCAAGGCGCGCTGGTCTTCCCCGGCTTCAGAGAAATGTTGGGCTAGGCGAGGAGCCAATTCGCGCGAGTCGAGCCGGTGTGGATACATATTTTCAACTGTCTCACCCACCGCCAGGTGTAAGCGCTTGCGATCGGAAACCAGTATCGAGGCGTAAGCTGCATCTTGCACCAGCGTGTGAAGGAAGAGGTATTCCAGCTCTGGTTCGACTGAGGCGACGCGGATCAACCCGGCCGACTCAAGATTGCTGAGCGTGTTAATAGTTTCTCCGAGTGCAGACTTGGCAGCTGGACCGTCCTGTCCCAAAACTTGCTGGAGCACCTTGACAGGAAACTGGCGTCCCACTACCGAAGCCACGCGTAGCGTGTATTTGCCCTCATCAGACAGGCGGTCAATGCGCGCCGTTAATAATCCCTGCAGGTTGTCAGGGATATCGACTTTCTCGATGCCTGGGCTGGCGATCCAACCTCTCCCATGGCGCATAATTGCGTTGCGTTCGATCAGCATACGTACAACCTCTTCGACGAAGAAAGGATTGCCTTCGGATTTTTGCAGGATCAGGGTGCGCATCGGATCGGGCAAGGCCTCGATTTCCAGCAAATTGGCAATGAGCTGCCGGCTGTCTCTCTCTGACAGGGGTTCCAGGGAGATTTCCGACAAGCTATTTCCCAGGAGCTCACGCGCTGCTGTGACCAGTTTCCAACCTGTGGAATCTCGATCGGGCCGGATCACCAGGCAGAACAATACTGATGCTGAGAAGACCAACGGCAGTGACTTGGCTAACGTCTCAATCGAAGCTGGATCGCTCCAGTGCAGGTCTTCCAGGATCAAGATCAGTGGCCGGCGAGATGCTAAGGCCTGCAATAACTGGCGCAGCGCAGTAGCGTAATGTGCCTGGAGAGCCTGAGGGTCGAGCGGCCGCAGGTATTCCAGGGCTTCCTCTTCCAGGTTCAAGTTGAGAAGATGGCCCAGGTAAGGGTAGACCCCCAGAGCGGCGGAGGGGATGACCGCTCCCGCCGGCTCCACAGAAGGCTGGTCGGCTTTCTCTTCGAACAGATCGGTCATCAGCGCCAGGAGAGCGGCGCGCGTTTCCACTTCGCCAGCCAGTCGATTGATTCCAAGCAGCGATCGCAGTAGATCAGATACCAGGTGATAAGCCATGCCCTGGCCATAAGACAGGCAGCGTCCTTCGGCCCATTGGGGAGCCGGCGATCGGTTGGAAGCGGCGATGCCAGCCTCCCACTCTGTGATTAGGCGAGTCTTGCCCAGTCCAGGTTCACCTTTAACCAGTACGGCGCGACCCAGCCCAGTGCGAACCGTATCGCATAGGGTGAGTAACCTGACCAGTTCCTTGTCCCTCCCGACCATTGGGCTTCCCAGGCCAACCAGGCCACGCAGGCTGCCTGGTTCTGCTTTCAAACCGAGTACCTGGTAAACGCGGAGCGGCTCGCCGCGGTCTTTGACTTCGATCGATCCGAGATCCAGACAATCGAAAACGGGTGCCACGAACCGATGCGTATTCTCTGAGACCAAAACCGTCATCGGTTGGGCAGCGAACTTAAGGCGCGCGGCGAGGTTTACGGCGCCTCCGATTGCGGTGTATTCATATTTGAGATCGTTGCTTATTGGGCCGACAACCACCGGTCCGGTGTTCAGGCAAAAACGCATATCGAATTTAATGTTATATTCCTTTGAAACTTGGGCAGCATATACCTGGATAGCCTGTAGCGAGTCGAGAGCCGCGCGTACTCCCCGCATGGGATCGTCCTCGTGGGCGAGCGGTGAACCGAAGAAGACAACCAGCGAGTCACCTAATAAACGCGCGATCGTGCCTTCATAGCGATAGATGATCGGCGTGATGCGGTCGAAGGCGTCATTCATGAGCCGCGACCAAGATTCGATGTCCAGTCGCCCGGCCAGATCGGTTGAGCCGACTACGTCAACGAACAGGACGGTGACGACACGCCGCTCCCCAGAAAGGGTTGCAGCGCGTGCTTTTTCAGCCAGGGGAGCTGGGGCAGCGGCTGCCAGACGGGCGTGCCTGGCGTCATCATCGGCTGTCTTAATACGCGCAGACTGACCGCAATACATACAGAAGCGCGCCCAGGCAGCCAGTTCCGCCTGGCAGTTCGAGCAGCGCATAACGAGGGCTTTTCCGCAGTTTGCACAGAAGCGGGCCGGGGAAGGGTTTTCAGTTTGGCAGTTTGGACATATCATCTGTGATGGATTCCTGGGTCTGCATCAATTCATCCAAGCAGTGGGAATTCCAGAAGAAAAATAAAAGCTTACTAATATTTTAGCATGGTATTGGAGTACTAATCAATGTGATGTTGGAAGAAGAATTTGCTCACCAACTATTAATACTCCTCCAATTATTCATATATTGACCCGGATACTCTTTGCGGGTATGCTTAATGGATAGTAATCAATAATCTGTATCGAGTTTTTTAGCTGCCATCGGTAGCACACGAAATTAAATTCCTTTTGGTAAGATGATGGTTGGTCGGATCGTCAATTGAATTGAGATGCAGAGAAGATCGCTTTCACGACGTGATTTCCTCAAGCTATGCGCCCTATCCTTGGGTAGCCTGGCGTTGCGCCCGTGGGGGCAGCGCTTGTTCGCCTTGCCAGATTTCCCCCAAGCGGAGCGGTTAGGCCGAGTAGGTTGGTATTCCGTCGATCTAAAGGAAAAGCCGGATCATAACAGCAAGACGCTGGGCGTTCTCTATGAGGACACTGTCGTTCCCTGGCTGCGAGAATCTGTTGGGATTCGTCCCTTAAGGAATAACCAGCGCTATGTAGAGACTCCGGAAGGTTATATATGGTCGGGAGATCTCATCCCGGTGCGCAATTTACCCAACCAGCCGATGACTGCTTTACCTCAAACGGGCCAGGAGCTGGGCATGTGGGTAGAAGTGACGGTACCCTGGGTGGACGCGATCCTCGACAACCCGCCCCCGCGATCGAGCTTCCTTGAATTCCGTGTCGAAAACGGCTTGCCCCTACGCTTATACTACAACCAAATTTTATGGGTGGACCAGATCAAAGGCGACGAAAATGGCCAGGTCTGGTATAGAGTTAACGAACGGTACGGGAATCCAGGCGATATCCTGTGGGCGCCAGCGAAGGCATTCCGCCCGATCCCGGCGGAAGAGCTAGTGCCGATCAACCCTGAAGCCGAGAATAAGCGCATCGTCGTCCATGTACGTTGGGAGGAGCAGATGCTCTCCTGCTTTGAGGGCGAGCGTGAAGTTTATTTTTGCCGCATATCCTCTGGAGTGTCAACTGGCTCGACGCCAATCTCGGCGATCGGCAGTGAAGGATTTCCCATTTGGCGTAAATTACACTCATTACACATGTCCGGTGGGACGAACACAGAAGGATGGGATCTTCCCGGGATCGGCTGGACGTCTCTCTTTCACGGAGAGGGGGTGGCGATCCATTCTACCTACTGGCACAATAATTTCGGTGAACCGATGAGCCATGGGTGTGTTAACGCTCGCCCGGAAGACGCCAAGTGGATCTTCCGTTGGACGCTCCCAGTAGTACCATTTGACACTGGCGATAACGATATTACCGTTACTGGAGAAACCAGTACTCGAATCAAAGTTTTGGAAGAATAATCGTTCACAATCTGTTATTGAGTAGTTTCATGATGGTTGGATGAGGTAGGCAGGCGGATGATGGTTACCTCGAAAATAATTAATGGAGAATCTTGTTAATGGACGTAACAAACTTCGGTTTAGGGATCGCATTTTTAGGTGGATTAGCTTCGTTTCTCTCACCGTGCGTATTTTCACTGGTGCCAGCCTACATAGGTTATCTCAGCGGGCGGGCGGTAGGTAGTCAGAATACGAACCGCTGGACGACTGTCAGCCACGGGGTCGCCTTCGTGTTGGGATTCAGCACCGTATTCATACTTTTGGGATTGGGAGCCTCGGCGATTGGCAGCCTGCTATTCGATTTACGCCCGTATTTGACCAAGATCGGCGGTGTGGTGGTGGTTATCTTCGGTTTGCACATGACCGGTCTGATCCGTATCCCTTTCCTGTTATATGATGTTCGCCGGCAAAAGACTCCTGACCCGAAATGGGGCTACCTATCGTCGGCTTTGCTGGGGGTGTTCTTCTCGGCCGGGTGGTCGCCGTGCGTCGGGCCGATCCTGGGGACGATCTTGACGTTATCGTTGAGCACTGGTTCTATATCGCAAGGATTCTGGTTACTGGTGTTTTATTCTGCTGGGTTGGCGATCCCGTTCCTCATTGCAGCTACGCAAATCAGCCTGGTGACAGTTGCTTTAAAGCGGTACAGGAAGGTGGTTCATTACGTCGAGATCGCCATGGGTGTGCTGATGATCGCGGTCGGTATTTTGCTTTTCTTTGGTCGTTTCGAGCAGATTGCCGGCCTGGGTTTTTTCTTCGGGACTTTTGACGAAGCAAGGGTTGGTTTATATATTTTGATCGGCGTCTGCCTGGCGGGGATATTGGGGCTGATCCCGGCCTTCATCGCTCGTCAGAAAGGCCGGAATTTTATCGATTGGTGGTTTTTCGGTGCAGCGCTGATCTTTGTGGCGTTGCCAGCTGCACTGCTTCTCAAGCCAACGAATATTAAGCAAGGTGGGGATCAGGTATTCGCGAGTGAAGAACGGGAAGCGCCCATCGGCGGATGAAGGGCATATCTAACGATAGGACGGTTAGCTTTGAAGCGGAAAGACGTTCTGGTATTATTCGCCGGGTTAATCGTTGGGGTTGGGTTAGGAGTCCTGGTCTTCTTTGGAAGAGTGAATGGGCAGCGCTTGTTCGGTGCACAAGAAATTGCAGCAGGCAAGAGCCTTTCTGCCTCTCCGGCGATCGGTTCACCGGCACCTGATTTTGAACTCATAAACCTAGCTGGGGACCGCATTCGACTAAGTGGATTGCGGGGGACGGTCGTATTGATTAATTTTTGGGCAACCTGGTGCGGTCCATGTCGCCTGGAGATGCCAGCCATCCAGGAACGGTATCAGCGATATCGCCCGGAGTTAGCCGTATTAGCGGTGGATTTTGACGAACCAGCAGATGAGGTGCAAAAGTTTGTCGATGAGCTGGGATTGACTTTTGAGGTTTTACTAGACCCAGGTGCCAAAGTGCAAGACCTCTACCGGGTGCGCGGATACCCAACCACTTACCTGGTAGATGCTGAGGGGATCGTGCAGGTGTACCATATAGGTTTAATGACGGGTGAACAATTAGACAGGTATTTAGCCCAGGTAGGAGTCGGAAAATGATCGCGGTTACCTTATACAGTCGAGACGATTGCCATTTGTGCGATGTAGCTCTGGCTAATTTAAAGGCCTTACAAGCACAAATCCCGCACCGTCTGGAGGTAGTGAACGTCGATGGTAACCGGGATCTGCAACGTGCTTATGGGCTGGATGTCCCAGTGGTTGAGGTAGGGCCTTATCGATTGAAGGCGCCTTTTACGAAGCAAGAGCTTGAGGTGACTTTAAGGGCGGCCACAGAGCGGGCGAAGGACATTCAGGCGATCAAGCAGTTCAATGATCAAGCAAAAGCCCGAAGTGGCTCGACGATTACGGGGGCTGACCGGTTTTCTTATTGGCTTTCCAACCATTATTTGCTTTTGATCAACAGCTTAGTTGTGATCTATATGGGTCTGCCTGTGCTGGCGCCAGTGTTTATGGAGGCCGGTTTTACCACTCCAGCGGTTATCATTTACCGGGCTTATGGCGCTGTTTGTCACCAACTCGCCTATCGGTCCTGGTTCTTGTTTGGGGAACAGCCGGCCTATCCCCGGGTGGAGGCGAAGGTTGATGGTTTGATTCCATTTGGGCAAGCGATCGGATTGGATGAAAACGACCAATGGGGAGCACGGAGGTTCGTTGGCAATCCGCTGGTTGGGTATAAAGTCGGGCTTTGCCAGCGCGACGTGGCAATATACGGTGGAATCTTAGCCTTCGGTCTAGTCTTCAGCCTCACTGGACGGCGGATCAAATCACTGCCCTGGTATATATGGATTGCGATTGGCATCTTTCCGATCGGTATGGACGGTTTGAGCCAGCTGCTGAGTCAACCTCCGCTAAACTCCATACCACCCTTCATCTTGATCTCCTTTAGGGAGAGCACTCCCCTTTTACGCACATTAACGGGCTCCCTTTTCGGCGTGACGACAGCCTGGTTTGGGTATCCATTGGTCGAAGAGACGATGGCAGAGACCAGGAAGTATATGGCGGAGAAGTTTGCCAGAATTAGGGAGAAGAAAGAGGAATCAGGTAAACAGGGAAATTTGTAGACAAAGGAAAAGGGAGTGACCTTTCATCAACCGGACTCGATTCGTTATTACACCTTCGATTCCTTGGCCGAGGCAGGCGTGACACATGCGGTGTTCACCCGCCGGGGAGGGGTCAGCCCAGAACCATGGGCTTCGCTCAATGTAGGTGGATTACGCGGGGACGACCCGGCGCGGGTGCTGGAAAACCGGGTGCGGTCTTTCCGCGCCCTGGGCAAAGCGCCAGAGACCGTTTATGATGTCTGGCAAGTACACAGCGCTGAAGTGATCAGCACCAAGGCACCCCGCCCGGCGAGTGTGCCCCATCTCAAGGCAGATGCTATCCTGACCGACTGCCCAGGGGTGACGCTTTTCATGCGTTTTGGAGATTGTGTGCCAATCTTGCTATATGACCCGCTTCACCGTGTCGCAGGCCTGGCACACGCTGGATGGATGGGCACTGTGAGAGGAACCGTAACCGCCACGGTATCAAAGATGCAGGCGGAGTTTGGCTCACACCCAATAGACATTCTGGCGGCGATTGGACCCTCGATCGCTGGACATCACTATGAAGTCGGTCCAGAGGTGGTCCAGCAAGTGCGCAAGGCTTTTGGACAGGATGCAGAAGCGCTGCTGACGCGATCAGGCCAGGCGATCCATTTCGACTTGTGGGCGGCAAACAGGATTTTGTTAGAAAAAGTTGGTGTGCAGCGGATCGAAATCGCCGGAATCTGCACTGCCTGTCATCTGGAAGACTGGTATTCTCACCGGGGCGAGGGAGGGAAAACAGGCAGGTTTGGCGCATTGATCGCGGTTTAGCAAATTGCGATTTGCGTGTTGTGAATTGGGAATTATGGAAAGATCGATAAAGGGTAAAAGAAGATGGTGGTGCGTTCGGAGCTGAATTTTTTAGCCAGTGAACAAATTAAACAGAATTATCAACGAATTTTGGAGCGGATTTCGACTTCAGCGCGGGAGGCAGGACGTGACCCGAATGCGGTGCGTCTGGTGGTGGTGACGAAGGGGCATACGTTAGAAACCACACGGGCTGTTGTATCAGCGGGTGCGCGCATCCTGGGTGAGAATTACATTGAGGAGGCCCTCCCAAAGATGGGGATGCTAGGCGGAGAATTTGATCTTGAATGGCATATGATCGGGCATGTGCAAAGCCGCAAAGCGCGCCCGGTGTGCGAGCATTTCGCCTGTGTGCATTCAGTCGACAGCTTGAAATTAGCGGAGCGCATAGACCGGTTCGCCGCCGAATTAGGGAAGAGATTGACACTCTTATTGGAATGTAATGTCAGCGGAGAAGAGAGCAAGTTCGGCTGGAAAGCTTGGGAAGAAGGAGAATGGAACACTTTGGCGGATGAAATTGCGCCGGTTCTAGAGCTCAGACATTTAATAATCCGCGGTTTGATGACCATGCCGCCCTTCTTCGCAGATCCGGAAGCGTCGCGCCCATTTTTTCGGTGTTTGCACCATCTGCAAAGCTTTCTAACGATGAGGTTTCCTAAGACAGATTGGTCGGAGCTTTCGATGGGGATGAGCGCCGATTTTGAGATCGCAATCCAGGAGGGTGCCACACTGGTTAGGGTGGGTACGGCCATTCTGGGGGAACGGCCGCGATGAAATGTAAGCAACCTCCCGACAGTTGAAAATTTCCGGGAAGTCGAATTGGGAGTGATTAGATGACAATACTGATTTTGATCGTTCATTATGCTGTCCTGGCGATCAGCTGGCTATTGATCGCCTATATTGTCCTTTCCTATTTCATGGACCGTTACCATCCTGTCAAGCGTACAATCGATGGTATCGTCGAGCCAATGCTAGCCCCCATCCGGCGGATTCTGCCCAGCACCGGGATGTTCGATTTCAGCCCGCTGGTGTTGATAATTTTGCTGCAGGTGATCGAATATATCTTAAGAAGTTTGTTGCTATCTTTGGCGGGTTGAAGAGGGTATGAGCCGGAGAGGTTATCAGGTTAAGGTTGGGAAAACCGGTTCCGCATTGATGGTACGGGTCACTCCAAGAGCCCGGAAGAACGAGATTACGGGAATCCTGGGGAATGGGACGATTAAGGTTCGTCTGACCGCGCCGCCCGTCGAGGGAAAGGCCAATGAATCTTTAATCAGGTTTCTGGCTGAAGTACTAGATGTTTCAATGACGAAGATTGAGATCATTGGGGGAGTGACGGCGCGTGATAAGCTCGTCTCGTTGATCGGATTGGATGCTGAGACTGCTCAGCGCAGGATTATGAACTATCTTGCAAAGGAGTAATCTAAGATGGCGGTATGGTGGCTGGGGAAGGGAGGTTAATACCAGCAGCTGCCATGTGCCATAATGTTGTAAAGGCCACTTCGCGTAATTCACCCTGGTCGTCTTTAAGGATCCGGTAAAGCATTGGGAGGGCGCGCTCATCGCCATGCAGGCGTAAATATTCCATAGCCGCGAGCTTTTGCTCCTCATCTCCTTCTTTGATCGCTGTGAGGAGTAAGTCGAAAGCCGGCTCACCGGGGGAGACTCCGATTGCGCGCTGGCTGCCAAAGGCAATCAACCAGGGAGTATCGCTAAGTTCTTGGTGGGGACGGGGAATATATGGTAGCGGAGCGGCGATCTCTTCCAGGGCATGTGTCGCGGCGCTGCGCACTATCCATTGCTCATCTTCGATTACCATTTTCTCTAATAATTGTCTCGCCCAGGGTTGGCGGATTTTCACTAAACCGTGGACAACTGCTCTGCGCACAAGCAGATCTTCCACCTGGCTGCCATCCTTCAAGAGGGGATGACCTTCGGTTGAATGGAGAGCAAGCGCTTCGGCAGCCGAGCGGCGTAAACTTTCCTCCCCATGCAATAAGGCGGGGGCGAGGGATTCGATTGCTCGTTTATCACCAATGGTCACAAGAGCCAAGCAAGCTGCCCGAGACACTGCAGGAGAAGAATCGTTAAGTAAGTTGCTCAGTGTCGGAATTGCCTGAACATCTTGTAAATACCCTGATCCGAAAGCAGCCAAAATACGTAAGCTTGGCTCTGTAGAGGAAAGCCAATGGCGCAGCAAAGTACCTACACCCGGATCACCCGCAGTCAATAAAGCCATCAAGGCTTGGGTGCGTTGGGCTAAGGGTAGGTCGTTCCTCTGGATAATGTTCGCCAGGAAACGCATGGTCATGGAACGCCAGCTTGCATCCTTAGGAGCCATCCGCAGCCAGCGACCTGTGGAGAATTGATCACGTAATAGTGGGTCGACAAAACTTTCCAGATTTACCCTCGCAAGTTGGGCAACATCACCAAGAGCGGATAGGTAGGCCAGCGTTAGAGATTTCCCTAGACAGGTCGGTTCGGTCTGCAAGTTAGAGCCGTTGCCGATGGTTGATAGCGCACTGGCCGCCAGGTATGCAGTAATTGCGGGATGGATAATGCTCAGGCGGGTGTTCAGGCGTTCAACCAGCAAGCCTCTTTCCAGTAAGTCAGGTAAAATGCCAGGGAGTTTACGGGCGATGCGTTTTCCAGTCAAAGACTTGAGGGCAGTTTCATCTGGTGCACTATCCTCTGATGATGGGGAGCCAAGCGGAGATTCGATTTCCCCGCTCCAGGCGCGCGCCTCTTTTGGTGTGAGTGTCTGTCGGAGAGTGATGATCATTTGCAAAGCGAAAGCTTCCAATGCTGGACGGGCCGTGGGAAGGCCGGCGGTCATCCTGCGCAGGTAGGCTTCGATGGCTTGAGTCGGTCCAGGCTCAAGCGCATCCCCTGCATAGGCAGCCCAGGTTCTTAATGTAAATTCAAGAGGAGTGAACGATCGATCTTCTCCAAGTAACCAGGCGTTGAGCAGACTTGGCATGGTTTGATCGGCTTTTGACTTGTCAGCATTGGGGATGTAGAGGCTCCATTGAGTTCCCCACTGGTCCAGGAATTGCCGATGTTGGGCTTCACCCCAGGCTGTCAATGCTAATGGGATCAAGCCCAGACCTGGTAATCCGGTGAAATTATCTGTTGAGGCAGCGGCAACGATGCGGGTAGCTGGGTATTGCTCCAGCACAGATGCAAGGAAGGATACACCTTCGGCTAGTAAAGCCGGTGGCGCTTCATCCAGCCCGTCTAACAGGAGCAAAGCGTGGCCGGTCTCGAATGACTGGCGGAGCAGGTTCGGAAGGCGGGGTAGGGTTAAGGCGGAGGCATACGGTGCGAGGGCAGCATATAATCGCTCGATGAGCTGGCCATCGTAAGCCTCCTCTGGGAGCAGGTCAGAAATGTGAATGAAAAATGGGAGACGTTCTGCTAGCTCCCCAAAAGAGGGATCGCGGCGAGAGACCTGGCAGGCCAGGTGGGCAAGGGCTACTGTTTTCCCGCTGCCAGGTTGGCCGATCAAGATCAGATTAGCACCATCGCTGAGCGCTTCAGCAAAGGAGAGACTCCTGGCGTTAAACTGGGAGGCCAGCTCAGGCCAATCAGGCAAATAGGGAATGGTCAGGTTGGTGATGTCCGCTGGTAGATCGTCGCCACCAGGTTGAGGTGGGATCGGTGGAGCCAGCAAGCGTGGCGAGACGAGAATCTCGTCCAATGAGAACAATGGCGATGCCAGGTGCAGCTGCTGGACGAAGCGAAGAGTGTCGTTGCGATGACGTACCTCAACGGATGTGATTAAACCAGCACGCGCTTCCCGGAGGCGGAGGCGAACGCTTTGCCAGACCTGGCTTAGAATCGGGCGGGATTTATTTAGATACCACCAGAATAAGATCCCAGCCAGGAAACCCAGCCAGAATGACAGTTGGTCAAGAGAGAATCCACGCAGAAATCCTTGCATGGTCAACCCAAGTAAAGGATCCGCCCACAGGTAGTGCAACGGCTGATCTGGTTTGGGGAATGCACTGCGGACAGCAGGGCAGCGCTGAGTGTCGATCCACAAGCTGCGCAGGTCTTATCGAGTACCCGGGCGACTGCAACACCACTGCGTTGTCCGCGCAATTGATCGTATAGCCGTAAATCAGCGGCAATGATGCTACTTGTCGCAGCCTGGCGTTCGCTCTCCTGAAGTTCGAGTTCCTTAAGCAAAGCCGCCTGCTCGGTGAGCAGGCTGGCTTTTTGTTGGGTAGACTCGTCCAGAACGGCTTCATGAGTTGCGGAGGCCGCCAGTAGTTCATTCTCAGATTCCTCGACAACGAGCATGACTTCCAGCTGGCGGTCTTCGAGAACATTCAGATAGCGCTTCAAAGCCGCTGATTCTTTCTGTAAATCCTGCAATTCTTTCGGGTTGCGGACCTTACCCCCATAAAGGGCTGTCTCAGTTTGTTCAATCTTGATCCGCTGCGCCTGTACGTCTGCCTCTGCCTTACGCAAGTTCTTATCCGCCTCGGCGAGTTTTTTCTGGGTCGTGCTGAGGCGGGTCTGGGCGAGGCGCAGGGTGCTTTCCTCGGCGAGGGCGGCTGCGATTTCTCGCAAATGGGAGTGGAGGTGATCGATCTGGCTGTCGATCTGTTGCAGGCGATAAAGTTTAAAGGACTGGCTCATAACAAAGATTATAGAGGTGGACGATGAGAAAGGCAAGGGCAATTCATCATACTTATCGAAACTTGCGGTTTTGTGAATTGTAAACCCTAATAGAATCTTGCACCTCCATGTACAATAAATCTATGCATATTCGTCGAGATGAGTGTTTTTTCTTTTTTGTTAGCGGAGTGATGTTTATTCTAATCACGCTCCCATATTTATGGGCGGCACAAGCCGCAGGGCAGGATTATGATTTTGGGGGGATGTTGTTAAATCCCATGGATGGTAATTCATACCTGGCAAAAATGTATCAGGGGTGGCTGGGAAACTGGCAGTTCAGGTTGCCCTTTATGGCCAACCCCGGGGAGGGAGCTTATCTATTTCTGTATTATCTCTTACTAGGACACCTGGCACGCTTGGGGGGATTATCCTTGTTGTTGACATTCCACCTGGCGCGGCTGGGCGGAAGCCTGCTCATGCTGCTGGCGTTGTGGCGATTTTTCACGCGGGTGATGCCAGCACCCGACCTGTACAGGTTGGCGTTCGCTTTATCGGTCGTCGGTTCGGGGTTGGGTTGGCTGGCTATCTCTTTTGGGGTCCTCACTTCAGACCTTTGGGTGGCGGAAGCCTTTCCGTTTCTTTCCGCGTATGCGAATCCACATTTTCCATTGGGATTGGCATTATTGGTCTGGCTATTGGCCCCTCAGAGCGAAACCGATAAATTGATCGGGGAACAGTTATCGGGACACAATATTCTATATTCAATTATCTATGCGATGATCGATTTTCTTGCTGCATTCGCGTTGGGGATCGTCATGCCGTTTGGGGTTGTAGTAGCGGCGTTGGTGTTGGCAGGAGTGGTGGTATGGGAAGTCCTGGGAAAGCAATTGACGGCCCGAGGATCGATGGTGATTGCCAGTCTTTGGCATTCATTTACCGCAAGGAAATTGCTCTTGTTGATAACCGGCGGGGTGACAGTGCTGATCTACGAACTTTGGGTGACGGCTACCAACCCCGTGCTGAAAGGATGGCATGAACAGAACCTGACACCCTCTCCACCGGTTTGGGATTTCCTGCTTTCCTTTGCCCCATTCGTCGTACTGGCTTTGCCTGGAGCCTGGTCTGCCTGGCGAAGCCAACGCGCTCAGCAACATGCCCTACTGGTTTGGTCATTGGTGGGAGTCCTGCTCCTGTACTTGCCGTTTGGCTTGCAAAGGCGGTTCATGCTTGGGCTGGCGATCCCCCTGGCCGGGCTGGCAGCTCTCGGATTGCAGGCGTTGGCCCGGAGGAAAAAGCGACGCACCCTAGTCATGGTCGTCTGTTTATTCCTGCTGGCACTCCCGACTAACCTGGTGGTTCTATTGACCTCAGCACACGGAGTCCTGACGCATGCTTCTTTGCTTTACCTGGGGCGGGGGGAGGCAGAAGCACTGGATTGGTTAGCGAAAAATACCCCTGAGGAGGCAGTGATCCTGGCCGCCACTGATACCGGCTTGTTCATCCCAGCGCGAACCGGAAGACGGGTAGTGTATGGACACCCATTTGAAACGTTGGCAGCCAGGGAGCGCGCCGCGCAGGTTAACCGCTTATTCCAGGGAGCTGCGACAGATGAAGATCTAGAGATACTCCAGGAAGTGGATTACGTATTCGTTGGGCCGCGTGAGCGCGCCTGGGGAGAAACAGTCTTTACTCGGGAGATGGTGACGGTTTACCAGGCAGGAGGGGTAACGGTGTACCAGGTTAGGAAAGGGGATCAGTAAGCAGTGGATAGCAGATTAAGGTCCCTGTGGCCTTTGTTGTTACCGATTGCGTTATTGTTACCAGGTATTCAGGCTTTCCCATACCCATCGCCCCAAGCTGCATACTCTGATCTAACTATTACCCATTATCCAAACGCGCTTTATCTTTTGCAGTCGTTGCGCTTATGGCAGACGATTCCCTTATGGTCACCAACTATCTTGAGCGGCTATCCTTTCGTTGCTAACCCGCTTTCGGGGTTGTGGTACCCACCTGGCTGGTTGGCATTGGCGTTGCCTTTGCCCCTGGGATTCAACCTGGCCGTCGCCGCACACTTGGTATGGGGCGGGGTCGGTATGTACCGGTTGATCAGGATGGAAGGCATTACCCATCCGGCTGCTTTGTTTAGTGGGTTGGCGTTCGCCTGCTTGCCAAAGTTATTCGCCCATTACGGAGCTGGGCACCTGACGTTGCTTTACGCCGTGCCATGGACACCGTGGTTATTGGCGAGCCAAAGTTCACGGAACTTGGATCCAGGATCACACGATCCTGGATATGCGTCACGCCTATCCCCGGGAGTCTTTCTTGCGTTCATTTTCCTGGCAGATGTGCGTTGGGCGGTATATGCGGGGGGATTATGGTGGGGGTACACTATTACGTATAGGCAAGATAACTCTATATTAAAAACAGCGAAAGACTTGCTCCTCCAGACAGCTTTAGCTGGGTTGCTCGCCGCGCCGCTCTTGCTGCCCCTTCTGGAATATACCCGCCTATCTACCCGATCTGCCATGACCGCGGGTGACATCATGGCGTATTCTTTGCCTGTACCGCGGTTGTTAGGGTTGTTCTTCCCTGGATTTTGGAGTCACCATGAATGGGTGCTCTATCCGGGCGGTATGGTATTAGTACTGGGCCTGGCTGCGATTCTCCTGGGAAAGGCCTCGCAGAGAAAGCGCTTCTGGTTGGCAGTTTTTTTATTGAGCATGTTTTTTTCATTGGGGACTCATCTGCCAGGATTCTCAATGGTGGCAAAGTTGCCTGGTTTGGACCTGCTGCGCGTCCCAGCGAGAGCGCTTTTCTTGACCGGCATAGCTCTGGCTGCGTTGGCGGCTTACGGCCTCGATGGATTGCTCAGCGAAAAAACACCCGCCGGACCCCGGCGGGTAAGGCTGGGATTGGCAGCGCTGGTTTTGTTGATTATTACCTTGATTCTGGGAATATGGATATCCACCCGAGAGTTCCCGATTTATTTGATTTGGGGAGCGGGGGCGGTGGGTATGGGAGTATTCTGGGCATGGACTGTTTTGAGCTCCAGGTTATCTCCACGGATATGGCTCCTAGCTCTAGTGGCGCTGGCGGCAATTGACTGGGGTGTAGTCGACAGGTATAGTTTTTTCTCACGACCTTCTGCGGAGGTGTTATCTGAGGGGGAAATGGCTGCAAACTTCCTGGCATCCCAACCAGGCGAATACCGTGTATTTTCGCCCTCGTACAGCCTGCCACAACAGTCGGCCGGACAGTATCGCCTGGAACAAGCGGATGGCGTGGACCCCCTGCAACTAGAGACTTATGCTGCCTTTATGGAGCAGGCGAGTGGGGTGCCACATCAGGGATACAGTGTAACATTACCGCCTTTTAAGACCGGCACCCCGGCTAGAGACAACGCTACCTATCGTCCCGACCCGGCTCTTTTGGGGTTGCTTAACGTCCAATATGTGGTTGCTGGATATGACCTACCGATAGAAGGATTGAAACTGCGTCGCCAGTATGGAGAGACGCGCGTCTATGAAAACCTGCGCGCCTTGCCAAGAGCCTGGATTCAGCCTCCTGATACAATCCTTGGCGAGGCATTCTATCCAGCTGACCGTGTCTATTGGAGCCCAAACCGAATTGAAGTGTCTGCAAGAGGACCAGGTACACTGGTGCTAGCGGAGCTGACTTATCCGGGTTGGAAGGTTTGGGTGGATGGGGAGCCCAGTGAGATAGTGGTTAATGGAGGTCTTTTGCGCGGCGTAGCATTAGAACGTGGTGTACATCAGGTGGTTTTTACTTTCAGGCCGTTGAGCTTGTTTTTGGGATTGTTTTTTTTCATTACTGGTTGTATTCTTCTCTTGCAAAAGTCTTTTTTCTCCGGTTTGTTTGCTGTTATCACCAGTAGACTTCATCGCGAATAACCAAAGCAGGCGAAGTTATTGAGTGATGCTTTGATGACGAGTTTTGTTACTAAAGCCGAGTACAGGTGGGTAGTAATATTTTCCGGGATGGTGATGCTAATCGCCACCCTGCCTTACCTGATCGGTTATGCCAACCAAGGGGAAAATTGGCAATTCACCGGATTTGTGTTCAATGTCGAGGACGGGAATTCATATATTGCTAAGATGCTACGCGGTTCAGCCGGAGAGTGGCTGTTTAAGACACCGTACACAGCGATGCCACAGCGTGGCGTCATGATCTTCTTGCCTTATCTCCTGTTGGGGAAATTGGCTGCACCGCCGGGGGTGCATGAGCAGTTGCTGGGGCTATTTCACCTTTTTCGCATCGCAGCAGGGATATTGGCAATCCTGGCGACTTACAATTTCCTGGCGCTGTTTCTTCGTGATGTTCGCCTTAGGCAAATTGGGCTAGTTTTAGTTACCCTGGGAGGAGGGTTGGGCTGGGTGCTGGTGATGATTGGGCGAACGAACTGGTTGGGATCACTCCCCTTGGATTTTTATTCTCCGGAAACTTTTGGGTTTCTGGCCTTGTATGGCATCCCACATCTGGCATTGGCACGGGCTTTCCTGCTCTGGGGATTGGCAGCCTACCTGGATAAGACGGTTATTATGCCCGATACGCTACCCTCGTTTAAGGATGGAGCAAAGATTGGCGTTATATGGTTGCTAGCCAGCCTGGCGCAACCACTAGCCGGATTGGTGATCCTGGCTGTAGTGGGCTCGCACCTGTTTGCCTTAGCGGGATGGCAAGCCTGGCGAGGCTGGCGGTCGGAGCCGACGGATTGGCTGAGGTGGCGTAGGATGGCCTGCATCGCAATTTGGGCTGGGCTGGTACCCGTTCCACTGCTGCTCTATACTTTTGTCTCTTTTTTATTTGACCCCTTTCTGAAGGCTTGGACTGCTCAGAACACTATCCCTTCTCCACATCCTTTTCATTACCTGCTTGCATTTGGAGTGCTGCTACCGTTTACATTAATTGGAATTTCGTATTTATTGAAACGGAATCCCTGGTTGGGGAGTATGCCGGCAGTATGGGTTTTGTCTCTACCAGCATTGGCTTATGCTCCCTTTAACTTGCAGCGCCGGCTGCCAGAAGGAATTTGGGTCGCCCTCGTAACGCTTGGGATGTTACCGTTTGATCGTTTAAAGGTTCGCACGTTCAAACATTCAATTATCCTTGTCTCGGTTATCATGGTTTCGATTGGATCAACTTTATTTTTACTTATGGGAGGAATCAAGGCGGCTGCCAGACCGGGATGGCCGCTTTCTCGCCCGTCTGATGAAGTCGCTGTGTTTGTATATTTAGCGCAGCAGGCGGAGCCAGATGCGGTCGTGCTAACCGCTTTTGAGACTGGCAATGCCTTACCGGCATGGTCGCCCCAGCGAGTGGTAATCGGACATGGCCCTGAAAGTGCCAATTTCAAGGAAACCCAACGCAGGTTGTCTGAGTTCTTCGAGCCAGGCACAAGCGATGCAGCGCGGATAGCACTGCTTGAGGAGGCCTCGGTTGAGTATATTTTATGGGGACCGGCTGAACGTGATCTTGGGGGATGGGATCCGGGGAAAGCTTCGTACCTGCTGAGGGTCTTTAAACAAGGCGAATATTCGTTATTCGAGGTTACCCCTTAAATAAAACTTACAATTGTGTTAGGAGTAAAATAATGATAAAATGGTAACAAATTGATAATGGATCCGTTAGAAAGCTGGCAGCTCTACCGGGGAGAACCAGGATGATAAGTCTTCCAACTGACTTTCACGATAGTACCGTGGCAAAGAAGGGGATTGACCTTGACATGTTTACCGTCAAACCGTCTGCTCAACGAGCGCTCATTGTCGATGATGATCCGGATACCGTAGATCTGATCAAGATCATCTTTCGCAACGCGGGCATGGACGTAGTGGGGGCCTTCAGTGGGAATGAGGCTTTAAAGAAATGCGCAGATATGCAACCGAATGTCATCCTGCTCGACTTGATGATGCCAGGCATGGATGGCTGGGAGACTTTCAAGGGTCTGCGTAAAATGACAGATGCTCCGGTTATCGTTGTATCCGCGGACACCAAGAAAGAGCATGTAGTCGAAGGCTTGTACCTAGGGTTCGACGATTATGTGACCAAGCCGTTTTTCCCGCCGGAACTCATCGCCCGTGTCCATACCGTCTTGAGACGGATAAAGAATTCTCAGCCGGTTAAGGCACGTGTTTTTCCTGAAATTGGGTTGAGCCTTGACATCGAAACGAATGACGTCACCCTCAACAATAAACCCGTACAGCTAACGCCGCGTGAGTTTGCGGTACTTGCGGTGCTGGCCAACAAGGCGCCGCGTATGGTGCGATACGAGGAAATTGCGGAGGCGATCTGGGATGATGATAATTTTAAGATTCGCAACCGCATTAAATACTTGATCTACCTGCTCCGGCAGAAAATGGAGCAGGATCCCAATGATCCCCGGTTAATCCTCAATCGTGAAGGATTAGGTTATCAATTAAACATTGAAAGAAGGCATTAAGCGGATCCTTCGCCTGCCTTATCTTGTGTTGGTTCTGGCGCCGTTCGGATTGATGGCTCCAGTTTTTCTGTCTGGGCAGGCATTATTCTGGGGGACACCTGCGGCCCAATTTGTACCTTGGTGGTCTTGGGCTTGGGAGACATTGCGTGGGGGGCATTTGCCATTATGGAATCCTCTCCTGGGTATGGGAGCGCCATTACTTGCCAATTACCAGTCTGGGTTGCTGTATCCTCCAAATTGGCTGTATTTCATATTAGCCGCTATCGGAGGCACTCCAGCCTTAGCCTGGGGTATATCTCTCCTTGTGGCGGCACACTTGGCTTGGGCAGCAATTGGCATGGCTTTCTTGGCCCGGCGGCTTGGGCTTGGGATATTAGCCCAGATAATCAGCGGCTTAGCCTTCGGCCTTAGCGGTTATCTCGTAGCGCGAGCAGGCTTTTTAAGCATCAATGCAAGCGTGGCTTGGGTCCCGTGGGTGATTCTAGGGGTGATAAGTCTTGGTGAGGATGTTCCCAATTTTAATTTATTGTCAATTTGTGTTGGTTTGCAGTTGCTTGCCGGACACGCCCAAACGAGTTGGTATACCTTAATTTTGGCCGGGATGTGGGTGATATTCTGGGGATTGATGAGTTCGCCGTCAATTCCTCAACCAGAAGGCAAAAAACTGGCCTGGTGGCGGGGACGATTTGCGCATAGTCAACACATATTCTATTTGGGTAGGGTTATTTTCCTTCTCGCGGCGGCTGTTGGGATAGGATTTGCGCTTTCAGCCGTCCAACTGCTGCCGACAGCTGAATACCTGCAGCAGTCTCAACGCGCCTCGGCTCTGGATTATGAACTTGCCATGACGTATTCCTTTTGGCCCTGGCGGTTCTTGACACTATTGGCTCCGAACTTATTCGGGAATCCAGCCAATAGTGACTATTGGGGGTACGCGAATTACTGGGAAGATGCCGTTTATGTGGGATTGTTGCCGTTTATACTGGCAGTTTATGCAATTATTAATCAGGGGAAAGGGAATAGGGACAGAGATCAGTATCCTGCGATTAGTAGCCAACGGTCAGAAGTTAGTAATCAAATCATTGATCGTTCGTCATTTATCGATCGCCATTCAGCGGCGTTGGTTTACTTCCTGCTCGGAATAATCGGTTTTTCTTTTCTACTGGCACTCGGAAAGAATACACCAGTCTTTCCCTGGCTCTACCAGCATGTCCCAACTTTTGCCATGTTCCAGGCACCGTCGCGCATTTCCCTGATGGGAGTGTTTGCACTGGCATTGCTGGCAGGGATTGGGATAGAGACCTGGAGGCGCCCAAAAGGACGTAACCTTTATTGGGCACGCCTTGGGACAATGGCCGCCGCGGCGGTAGCTTTGGGGGCAGGCGTGGCTGCTTTGGGTGCCCAGTCTTATCTGGGAGCGATCAAGCCATCTCTCATCCGAGCCACCGCCCTGGCAGGATTTTGGGGAGTGGGGGTTGGCCTTCTGACCCTGACTGCTCCGCAGACATCTCTCGAGGCGGGTACGGAGAATAAACCTGGAAAGTGGTCACTAGCCGTGATCTCCCTGGTTGTTACAGACCTGCTGGTGGCAGGCTGGGGACTTAACCCCAAGGTAGACCTGGACATTTACAATCAGCCGTCTCCTGCCGCAGAAGAAGTGCGCATTAAGGCCGGTGGTGCACGGTTGTATTTGTCCACCAGGACAGAACGTGCGATAAAATTTGATAAATTATTTCGCTTTGACACGTTTTACCCACGGTTACCGGAGGGAGGTTGGAAAATTCTTAGAGCGGTGATGTTACCGAACACAAACCTACTGGATGGTATTCCATCGGTAAATAACTTCGATCCATTGGTACCGGGAATCTATGCGCGCTGGATGGAGGAACTAGCAAAAGCCGATCCCGAGCTGCAAGAACGATTGCTGAACCTGATGAGCGTGAGTGTAGTAGAAGAGATGGATGCCTCAAATCCTTATGGAGTGCGTTATGATGCGCGACCGACCCTACCCCACGTTCGATGGACCTCTTGTGTGCGTAGTGCCCAAAGCTCTAGCGAAGCATTAGAGCAGATATTGAGTAACGAGGTCGATTTTGATAAGGTAGCGGTCATGGAGACAAGGGAAGCGCTCCAAGTTAACAATTGCTCAGGGGAGAGCCAGACAAAGCTGAATGTCATTTCTGAGAATCCCAACCACCTTGAAGTCAAGATTGAAGCAGCCGTAACAGGTTATTTATTGGTGGCTGAAGTGTGGTATCCTGGGTGGGTTGCGCGGGTAGATGGCCAGCCAACCCGAATTCTGCGAGCGGACTATTTGTTCCGAGCGGTGGAAGTCCCTGTTGGCAAGCACGAAGTGGTTTTCGCTTACCGGCCGCTGACCTTTTACCTGGGTGCATGCGTGAGTGGGTTGTCCTGGTTGGGAGTGGGGTTATATGTATTTCGTCGAAGGAGAGATTCTTAACCCATGGGAGTCGATTATGTCTCAGGTACAGTCTTTTTGTGAACGGGTCGTTGTAAATATTGAGCAGGTGATCGTTGGTAAACGAGAGACGGTGGAACTGGTGGCGATCAGCTTGCTATGCCAGGGACACCTCTTGATCGAGGATGTACCTGGGGTGGGCAAGACAATGCTGGCTCGAAGCCTGGCGCGCTCACTAGGATGCGTCTTCAGCCGCATTCAGTTCACTCCCGATATGCTACCAAGCGATGTTACCGGTGTATCGATCTTCAACCAGGTCAGCCGGGAATTTGAGTTCCGTCCAGGACCAATCTTAGCGCAGATCGTCCTTGCCGACGAAATCAACCGGGCTACGCCGAAGACCCAGGCTGCGCTGCTCGAAGCAATGGAGGAGCGTCAGGTAACCGTGGACGGGGTAACGCATATGTTACCGAAGCCCTTCATGGTGCTGGCGACGCAGAACCCCATCGAGTATGAAGGTACTTTTCCGCTACCAGAGGCACAGCTGGATCGCTTCTTACTGCGCGTCCGGCTGGGTTACCCTGCGGAAGATGACGAAATTCAGGTGCTCGACCGCCAACAATTTCGTCACCCAATCGAAACCCTGGACAAAGTGGTAACAGCCGAAGAAGTGACTCAGGCGCAGGAAGCGGTGAAAAAAGTGCATGTCTCGGCGGGAGTGAAACAGTATATCGTAGAAATCACGCGCCGTACGCGGGATTACCCAGAGGTTTACCTTGGAGCTAGCCCGCGCGGCAGTTTGACGCTTTACAGGGCTGGACAGGCCCGCGCGGCGATGTATGGACGAGATTTCGTCCTTCCGGATGATATCAAAGCGTTAGCTGAAGTTTCCCTCGGCCACCGGGTGATCCTGGGACCGGCAGCCCGCTTGCGCGACCTGAGTACGGCCGAGGTCGTGGAAGAGATTTTAGGCAGCGTTCCTGTTCCAGGGGGGGATTTGGTCGCTGAGGTTTGATGATGACCACTGGCGCGCGCATCGTGCTCGGCTTGTTATTGTTCTCTTTGCTGGCCGGTCTGGTGACCGGTTTCCAGATTTATTATCGCATGGCATACGTGTGGGGCTTGCTGTTGGTTGCCAGCTGGATCTGGTCCAGGTATTCCCTGCTTGGGATTCAGATGCATCGCCGACCACGCGCCACACGCGCCCAGGTGGGGCAGATTTTCGAGGAGCGTTTCGATATCGACAACCTGGGTCGCCTGCCGCGCGTCTGGCTGGCGGTGCGCGACGAATCGCCCCTGCCCGGGACGCAAGGATCACGCCTTTTTCCCCTGGTCGAGGGGAGGCGCGGGCGAACCTTCCTGGCGCGCACACGATTGTTATCACGGGGAGTATATCCATTGGGACCCACTTTCTTGGAAACAGGTGATCCGTTTGGTCTGTTCCCGGTCAGACACCAGATTCCAGCGACAGAATCATTGCTTGTCTACCCAATGATGACCGAGGTATCCGATTTCCCCAACCCGGCAGGGATTATGCCCGGCGGCGATGCCTTGCGCCGGCGGACACCCCAGGTGACGCCCAACGCGGCCGGGGTGCGCGAATATGCCCCAGGTGATCCATTGAGCCGCATACATTGGGTGAGCACTGCCCGGCGCGGCCGGTTGATGGCCAAGGAGTTTGAACTTGATCCTCAGGCGGAAGTGTGGATCTTCCTGGACGCGTCTCAGACCGGCCAGGCTTCGCTGCCTCTCCCCCTTAACTTGAAAGAAGCCGAAGACCTGTGGAAGCGGAAGGCGATCGCTACTTTGCCTCCCACAACCGAAGAATATGCGGTGAGTATCGCGGCCTCGTTGGGAAAGTATTTTTTACGCCAGGGGCGTACGGTCGGGTTTATTTGCTCCGGGCAAACACTGAGTTTATTGCCTCCGGACCGCGGCGGGCGGCAGCTTGGTAAACTCCTCGAAGCGTTAGCATTATTGCGCGCGGAGGGCGACCTGCCGATTCGGGGACTGGTCGAAGTGCAGGCACAACACCTGACGCGCGGCAGCACGGTAGTGTTGATCACCCACTCGGTGGAAGAAGATGTAGCCCTGGCTACTGATTACCTGTTGCGGCGTGGGTTACGGCCAGTAGTGGTGCTGATCGACGCCGCATCTTTTAATGGGCCTTCAGGCACAGATCAGCTGGCAGGGATGTTACGCTTCTTACGGATACCCGTGCGCGTGGTACGAAGAGGGGATGAGGTTGGAGCGGCGTTGGTGGGAAGGGGAAAGTGAATAGACTAAAAGATTTGCTAATCGGTCCGCCGCTCCCGACGGAAGAACTTGGTCACAAGAAACTGAATAAAGTACGCGCCCTGGCGGCTTTTTCACCTGATGCACTTTCCTCAATCGCCTATGCCAACCAGGAGATTTACCTCGGACTGGTAGTAGCGGGTAGCGCGGGTTTGATCATGGCCTGGCCGATTGGGGTGGCGATCGCGATTGTCCTGGCTATCGTCTCTCTCTCGTATTTTCAGACGATTCACGGCTATCCGACTGGCGGCGGGTCCTATATCGTCGCCCGCAGCAACCTGGGAACGCTTCCCGGGCTGGTCGCCGCAGGGGCGTTAATGATCGACTATGTATTAACTGCCGCGGTTAGTCTGACAGCTGGTGTGGAAGCGATCGCCTCGGCTTTTCCTGGGCTGTGGCCATATCGCGTTGTTCTGGCGCTCTTTCTCCTACTGATGATTACTATGATTAACTTGCGGGGGATTCGCGAAACCGGCACGGTGATGTCCATCCCAGTATATCTTTTCTTGTTCACCTATCTCCCAATGCTCGTCTATGGTGGGGTGCGATTGTTGATTGAGGGGCCAGTTTCTTTCACCAGCACTGCACCGTCTCCTATCCAACCGTTAACTGCCTTCTTGATTCTGCACGCTTTTTCATCGGGGTCTACGGCATTGACCGGCATTGAATCTATCAGCAATGGCGTGCCCAACTTCCGCCCCCCCGAAGCACAAAACGCCGGGCGGACTCTGATCGTCATGGCTGCTTTAATGGGTATCTTGTTCGTCGGTAGTATTGGACTAACGCATGGCTTTGCAGTAGTCGCCGGACCACAGGAGACAATCCTATCTGCCCTGGCGCGGAGTATATTGGGAGGCGGACTTGGTCATGTCTTAATTCAGGTATCTACTTTGCTTGTGTTGACGGTAGCAGCCAATACCAGTTTTGCGGGTTTCCCGCGCGTGGCGGCGATCCTGGCTAAAGATGGTTTTTTGCCCCGCCAGTTTACCGGCCTGGGGGACCGCCTGGTGTTTGCCAACGGGATCGCAACTTTGGCGGTCGCTGCAGGTGGATTGATCATTGCTTTTGGAGGTGTTTCGCATTCACTGGTACCGCTGTTTGCGGTGGGCGCATTCCTGGCTTTCACGCTCTCTCAATCCGGAATGGTTGTGCATTGGTGGCGCGAACGTGGCAGGGGGTGGATCGTGAAAACAGCTTTCAATGCCATTGGGGCACTGGCAACCGGGGTAACTTTGCTGGTGGTCGGAGTGAGCAAGTTTTTGGACGGCGCCTGGATCACAATTTTATTGATCCCTCTGATTGTCGTGGTCTTGCTGAAAATTCGGGCTCACTACCAGGATGTGGCGCGGGCACTCTCAATGCGCGGGTTGCCCCCGTCACTCAAACCCGCCCCGCCGCCGCGCGTGGTGATCCCTATTTCCGGCGTTCACCGGGGGATGATCGACGCCATCGCCTTCGCCGAATCGATCGCCAAGGATGTGACCGCAGTGTATGTGGAGATGGATCCGGGAGAGGGTGAAAAAATCCAAAAGAAATGGGAAGAATGGTGGCCGGATGTTCCTCTGGTCATTGTCCCGTCGCCGTACCGATCGATCATCAAGCCTTTGCTGGATTTTCTGGACGAGACCGACCAGAAGCATAACGATGGTCAGCTGGCTACAGTTGTGCTGCCAGAATTCATCCCGGCAAAATGGTGGCAAGGATTGTTGCATAACCAAACGGCGCTGATGCTCAAAGCGGCGATGCTCTACCGACGGCGACAGCATGGCTTTCAACGAGCGATCATCGATATTACATACCATCTCAAGAAGTAACTCGTACTCACATGCCTATCCCAACTCCATTTCATCCTCGCACAGCCGCTTTATGTGAAAGCCAGGAATGGCGCAACTGGGCGGGCTACCTGGCTGCAGCGACCTACGAGCCGACGCATGAGCGAGAATACTACGCCATCCGCAACGCAGCGGCATTGATCGATGTCTCGCCCTTATTCAAGTACGAGGTCAGTGGACCAGATGCGCAGCGCCTGGTAAACCGCATCATAACGCGCAATGTCGCCAGGTGCGCTATTGGGCAGGTGATGTATTCGCCGTGGTGCGATGATCGGGGGAAAGTGATCGACGATGGGACGATAGCCCGCCTGGAGGAAAACCGCTTCCGGATCACAGCGGCGGAGCCTAACCTGGCCTGGTTCCAGGATTGCGGGATTGGCTTGAACGCCCAGGTGTCTGACGTTTCGGAAGAATTGGCAACGCTGGCTTTGCAGGGTCCAAACGCGCGCAGTATACTTCTGAAAGTAGTCAATGACGCAAACCTGGAAGGCCTGAGATATTATCGCTTTTCCCCAGGAAATATAGGAGGTATCTCTCTCCTGATCAGCCGAACTGGATACACTGGCGACCTGGGATACGAGCTGTGGATCGATCCGCAGACTGCAGTAAAGGTGTGGGATAAAATCCTTGAGGAGGGGGAAGGCTTTGGCATTGCGCCGGTGGGGATGGTGGCCCTCGATATCGCCCGCATCGAGGCTGGTCTGGTGATGCTCCAGGTAGATTACATATCGGCACGCAAAGCGCTGATCGATGATCAAAAATCCTCCCCATTTGAGCTCGGCCTGGGATGGACGGTCGACCTCGAGAAGGAGTATTTCGTCGGGCGGAAAGCCCTTTTGGCTGAGAACAGAGATGGTTCGCAATGGAAGTTGGTTGGGGTAGAAATCGATTGGACTTCTTTGGAAAGAGAGTTTGGCTGGGTGAACCTGGTGCCGCAGGTAGTCGGACGGGCTTCACGTTCAGCGGTGCCTGTGTATCGAGATGATTGGCAAATCGGCCATGTATCCAGCCATACTTTTTCGCCGATCTTGAAGAAATACATCG